>JGI12635J15846_10002889_pt1 | contig 14979 bp, 16 predicted proteins | sample BlaSpr_A8_OM2_M2_FD_15846 | JGI IMG/M metagenome (IMG submission 15846) | reverse complement strand
CTAGAAGCCGCTCAAGTGTTAGGCGAGATCAAACCGGCAAGCGGGCTCGAATTTGGGTTTGAGGCGTGGTTGATGGCTGTTTCTACGCGTCGGGAGCCCATCGATGCACTCCGCATCAAGCCCCCGAAAAAGAGAGCAAACAAGAAGGTGTCTGCGCCTGAAAAGTCGGTGCGAAGCGGCAAGTGAGGATTCAGGTTGGTGTCATTGATAAGGGCGTGTGTCCCCGTCAGTACCTATTAGTCGACATTTGGAACGTGGGGCTTTCCGACTGAAGTATGCGTGATTGGATTACTCTCGAATGTACCGGCTACCCGGAAGTTAGGACTCGGCACAAACTTTCAACGACGCGAGCCAAAAGTCGGCCTCGAGGAGATCGCGATCGATCTCCTCGAAGCCCGTTACTGGACAACGTCGGCCCGCTACTGGTGCTACATTCAAAGGACGGAGATATTGTGAAGACTCTCACAGGAAGCGAAATCGTCGTCTCTGACCGCCATGATCGTTTGCGCATCTCGTTTCGCCTTATAGGGCGTGCGACAAAGAAAATCCTGAATGCCGTCCACACCTGATTCAGTGGGCGGCGCAATTTAACTTTCAGCGGTTTGCGGCCAGTTGTCGAGAACAGGTAGGGGAGCAGCATTGCGAGCAGCGGCGCAGCACAACCAACCAACATTCCGTAAGACCTGGTGGGTCTTAGTGGTGCTGCTCCTGTCGGCGAGCGCGTGGGCGACGCCTCAAGTTACCGCGATCGGGCCCGACTTGTACGCTTACATTTCGGACAATGATGGCAGCGCCAACTCGACATTCCTGGTGGGGAGCGAAGGAATTCTGGTCGTCGACACTGGGGTTGACGCCACCGAGGGCAGCAAACTTCTGCGAGAAATCCGAAAGGTTTCCGAGCTTCCGGTGTTGTACGTGATCAACACTCACTACCATCCGGATCATCAGGGGGGAAATTCCTTGGTAGGTCCAAACGCAACGATAATCTCGACCGAGTTCACGCGGGAGCGAACGCTGGCATTGATCCAGTCCTCTCCACAACTCCACCTCCAAATGGCCGATGTCACGTTTGAGCAGAAGATCAAGATCCATTTAGAACCCTATTCAGCCGAGGTTTATTTTCCTGGCAAGGCGCACACCTCCGGAGATGCATTGGTTTACTTCCCGCATCAACACGCCATCGCGATGGGGGATCTATTCCTGAACCGGTCTTCTCCCGCGATGGACGAGGGCAGCGTAGAAAACTGGATCAAAGCCCTCGATCAAACGCTGGCCCTTCCGTTGGACAAAGTGGTACCGGGTCATTTTGAGCTCGGGACGAAGGTCGAACTGCAACGCTTTCGCGACTATCTGAGTGATCTCTTCACTCAGGTTCGTTCTCTCTACCGGAGCGGCGTGAAGGAACAGGATGCCGTCCGCCGGATTCACATGGGGAAATACGCCGACTTCCGACAGTATCCGAAATATCAAGCCACGTTTGCCGACAACGCCAGGACGATCTATCAGCAGCTTCAGCAGTAGTAAAGCTGTGGTCGAACGTTCTGATTCAAGCAAAAGAAATTGCCAGGGTCATAGTGGGTTTTGACCGTGACCATGCGCTCCCATCGTTGCTGGTAGGCTTCGGGAACTCGGTCCTGCTCGTCGCCGCTCATGAAATTCACGTAGACACCTGGCTTCATCGTCGGCCGGAGCTTTGCGAAGACAGAGCGAATCCAGGAAACGTGCAAAGCGTCGTCGACGGCGTCGGCCCAATTCGCCAGCAGATTGATGATGAAAGGGGCGCTGCGATCGCCAAATGCGGTTTCCTCGGCGGCCACTCGGCCGGCCACCCCGCCCAGGTAAGCAAGTTCGATCTGAATCGCGGGTGAGGGAATTGTGGCGAGTGCTTCGAGAAATCGATCGATGGTGACATCGTCGAGATAGTTAAAATACCCGGACTTCGTATAGTAACGGCGCCCATGGGGAAAGTCGGAATCGGCCATAGTTTGCAAATCTAGGTACGATACGGTTTGGCAGCGCACGGAATCGGGATGACACAACGAAAAAGCGCGCTGAAAGTATGGCTCTGCGGCTTCCGGAGCGCCCGTCCAAATTAGCGAATTGCCCGCCACAAGCCGTCCGTGAAGTTGCGCCGGAACTTTGCTCTTGTGCGGAGCGAGGCGAAGGTCAAGATTCCATTTCAGGTCGCAGGGCGCGTCGGCCATAAAGCCCCGCCAGCACTGGAGCAGTTTGCGGATGTTGTCCTCAGGAGCGAGTCCCTCAGCAAGTACAACCGAATTCAGCGGATGAAGTTTCAGCTCGAATTCGGTCACCACTCCAAAGTTGCCGCCGCCTCCGCGCAAAGCCCAGAACAGATCCATATTCTCTTTTGAATCAGCGCGCGCAATGGAGCCGTCAGCGGTAACCAGAGTAAAAGCTTCGACATTGTCGCAGGACAACCCGAACCGCCGCGTGAGCCATCCTGTGCCTCCACCAAGGATGAGCCCGGCGGCGCCGGTGTGAGAAACGATCCCAGAGGGAAAGACCAGCCCTGCTTTTTGCGTGGCGGTATCGATCGAGCCCAATAAGCAGCCTCCGGCAACACGCGCCCGGCGCGCATCCGGATCCACAGACACGTCGCGCATTCTCGACAAGTCGATTACCAATCCGCCGTCACATGTGCTGAAGCCCGCGAGACTATGGCCTCCACAACGGACGGCGGTAAGAATGCCAATATCGCTTGCGACTCGCACCGCAGTCCGCACATCGCTCACATCAGCGCAGTGCGCGATGAGGCCCGGTCGCCGTGCAACCATGCCGTTCCAGATTGTCCGCGCCTCTTCATATCCGGGGTCGCTTGCGCGCAAGAGATCGCCTTTGAATTGGGCGCGGAGCGCCGAGTACGTCTCCCGGCACAACCGAGCTTGTTCGCGATCATCTTGAGGAGGGTTAATCTGACTCGGCATGAGAGGAGGAAAGCTGTGCGGCGATCTTCGTTTCCCGGTTGCGAAAATATAGAAGAGTGATGAGTCCGAGAAAAACAGAAAAGGCGGGGACCGACCATCGCAACCCATCGACGAAGAAGGTTGTGATCGAAATTGCGACCAGCAAGACGATGCCAGCGAGAGTAAAAAACGGATGCACCGGCAGGCGCATGGGCAAACTTAACAGCCGCTCGCGAGCAACGGCTTTGCGAAAACGGAGATGGCTGTTGAGAATCACTAGCCACACGAAGAGCATCCCGGCGACTGCCGTTCCATAAAGCATGAGAAATGCGTTTTTGGGGGCAAGGATAGCCAGCAGGATGGCGGCGATGATTCCCGCGGTTGAAGCCAACAGAGCGCGATGCGGCACGCCGTTGCGGCTCACCTTGCCTATCCAGCCCGGGAAATAGCCTTCCCGGCCAAGAGAGAACAGCATGCGCGTCGAAAGATAGAGGTCGGTGTTGACGCTCGAGAGCGCTGCCGTTAGCACCACGAAATTCATGATCGCGGCAGCGAAGGGCACATGTGCAGCAGAAAATGCGAGAACGAACGGGCTGCCTGAGAGGCTCGATGCGCCCGTGGTCTGATTCCAGGGAGCCATCGCCACCATGATGGCAATCGCGAGCACATAAAAGAGGATGAGCCTCCAGATAATGTTTTGCATGGCGCGAGGTATCGTGACTTCGGGGTGTTCGGCCTCGCCAGCAGTTACGGCGATGACTTCCACTCCCATATAGCTGGTGATCGTGATGGTGAGCGAAAGCCAGACTCCTTTCCATCCCGCAGGCAAAAATCCTCCGTGCTGCGTCAGGTTGGCCCAAGCGGCATCGCCGTGAGATCCGTTGCCGAAAACCAGAAAGATTCCGACGACGATGAACGCGATAATGGCTGCCACTTTGATCATGGCAAACCAGTATTCAAACTCGCCGAGACGATTGACCTGCATGGAATTGAGCGCCACCAGTGCGGCAGAAACTAGCACCACCCAAATCCATTGCGGAACATTCGGAAACCAATAGGACATGTATATACCGGCGGCGGTGACTTCCGCGCCGATGGCAATGATCTGCGCCACGCCGTAAGTCGCACGAACGGAAAATCCTGCCCATGGATTGAGATAGGTTTCGGCGTACACTCCAAACGCTCCCGCGACCGGATGCACGACTGCCATTTCCGCGAGCACGTAAGACATGATCAAAGCGATACCTGCGCCCAGAAGATAAGAGAGAATGACCGCCGGGCCAGCCAATCGAATGGTGACGCCGCTTCCCAGAAACAGGCCGACGCCGATCGCGCCGCCGATGGCCATCATGGTGAGCTGTCTTTGGGTGAGGCCGCGGTGCAGACCCTCCGAGTCTGTGATCGGAGATTCTGGCGCGAGGCTGGCTGCAGTGCCTGGGCGCAATTGATCAGTCATGGCTGGCAACGCCGGCAGGACCAACGGCCATGAGATGCAGGTTCTTCTTGAGAACTTCTACGACACCGTTCACGTCGTCGAGCGTGTTATAGACATGAAGCGAGATTCGCAGGCCATCGAAACGGTTCGAGGCGACGATGGCGCTCTGAGCAAGCTTTTGCAGCATCTGGGTCGAATCCTGGCACTGCAACACGACCAAAGGTCCCGAACTTTTACCGGGAGTTTTGGCGAGAATGTCAAGATCACGGGTGCGGCTCAAAAGTGATTGCGTTAGATTCCTGACGTGACTGGCAATATGTTCCATTCCGATTTCTTGCAGCATCTGAAAGCCGGGCATCGCGCCGAACACATTGGGAACCGATGGAGAACCCGATTCGAATCTGCGCGCCGTCGGCGAAAGCTCAAAGTGCTGCGGGTTGTAGGCGAACGGATTCGCCTGCCCGAACCATCCCGTCACCGAAGGCGCAAGCGATGGAATGAGCTCTTTGCGAACGTACAGAAAAGCGAGGCCGGGAGGTCCAAGAAGATATTTCAGCGTTCCAGCAACGTAGAAATCGAGATTCATCGCTTTCACGTCAACCGGGCGGGTGCCGCAATCCTGGTAATCATCGAGCATGACAAGAGCGCCAGCGTCGTGTGCCATTTTCTCGATGTCGGCGACTTGAGTACGAAATCCGTTCTTGAAGCAGACATGGGTGAGCGGCACGATGAGCGTGTTGCGGTCGATGAGCTTTTCGTAATTCGCTGCTGGAATCGTATCGCCTACTGCTCTCGCGAATTGCACGTCGGCGCCTCGAACGGCCTGCGCGAGCCAGACGTGCCCCATAGTGGGAAACTCGAACTCACCCATCACGACTTTGTTGCGCTCACGGAAATTCAATGCGCTGGCGATACCGTTGATGCCGGCTGAAACGCTGGTGACGATGGCAACTTCATCGGGGCTCGCGTGGATGAACTTCGCAAAAGCGGTTCGCGCTGCCTCATATCGTTCGACCCATGTTTCCCAAGGCGAACCTTGCTCATGCCAGCTCGACATAAACTCGTTCATGCGGTTCTCAACAGCATCGGACAGGGCGCCTTGCGAACAAGTATTGAGATAAATTTTGCGCTGGAAGATTTTGAACCGGGAGCGGATCTCGCGAACTTCTTTGTCGGTCAGCATGAGCGTCTAATTTCGGCCAGTGCGCTGCCAAACTCGCGCACTTCCTCCCGCGTATTGTAGTGCACCAAAGAGGCCCGCACTGCGCCGGTCTCTGCGGCAAGTCCCAGGCGCTTCATCAGGCGCGGCGCATACATGTGGCCGTCGCGCACCCCGATATTTCTTCGCGCAAGTTCTTCGGCGACTCTCGCGGGAGCGATTTTCGGAAGGTTGAAGGAGAGCGTCGGCACCCGTTGGTGGATTCGATTCATATCGGCGATGCCATAAACAGTAGCCCCACAGCTACTGAGCACATCCAGCATTTCAAGAGCGAGCCCTTGTTCATAGGAATGAATCTCGGTCATCGCTTTCTGCAGGGCGGCCCTTCGCGAGAGCGGTTTGTCTTCTAGCTTGTCGGCCGCGTTGAGACGATTGCCAAGGTCTTCCAGATAGCGCACTGCCGCATCCATCCCGGCGACATTTTCGTAAACAAATGTACCTGCTTCGATTTTCCCCGGTGGTTCGTCGGGAATAAAATCTTCTCGGAAGGTCGGCAGTGCCTGCAGCAATTGCCGGCGTCCCCAAAGAAATCCCATGTGCGGAGCGAAAATCTTGTAGCCCGAGCACACCAGATAATCGCAATCCAACGCCTGCACATCGATCAATCCATGCGGGCCGTAGTGCACGGCATCGATAAAGATTTCCGCGCCGGCCGTATGCGCGACTTTTGCCGCGGCGGCTACGTCCACAATCGAGCCGATGGCATTCGACGTAAGCGTGCACGCCACGAGGCGCGTTTTCGAGGAGAGCACAGGAATAAGATCGTCGACACGGAGGAGCCCATCCTCCCGCACCCTCCACCACAATAATTTCGCGCCGTTGCGCTTCAATGCCAGCCAGGTGGCCACGTTGGCTTCGTGGTCCATCTCCGTAACCACGATTTCATTTCGCGTCCCGAGCGTTTGTCCGATCGCGAGGCTCACCAGACGGATGAAGGAGGTGGCGTTCATGCCGAAGGCGATTTCGCTGGCATCACTGGTGTTCACCAGATCGGACACGCTCTGCCGCGCGCGCACAATGGTCGCATCTACTTCGCGGCTCTTTGCGTAGCGTCCTCCGCGTTGCACGTTGCACTCAAGCAGATGATGATTCACGGCATCGAGGACGATTTGCGGAATCTGCGCGCCGGCAGCATTGTCAAAGAAGATGAATCCGGGAGTGCGATTCAGCGCTGGAAAAGCGTCCCGAACGTTCGCAATGGGAAAGCTGGCGGCCGCTGACACGCTCTCGGGATTCAAAATGCTTTTAGCCTGCAAGAGTTGCTCGTGAGTCATTTCTGACAGTCGTTTCTATCGCCTGAAGGGCGACCCCCTGCCCCGTCCTTAGACCATTTGATGTTAACAACCAGCATCCGCCGCCGCAGTAGACTAGAATATCTGTTTTCGTTTCCGGGTAAAAGCTGGTGAGTCCGGCCGAGCCGTGCGCCTCCGCAGCAAAAACGAATATGCCAGTATCGTCAGCTAGTTCCAAGGCGATTTTCGACGCGCTGAAAAAATGTGATGTCCGGCTGATGTCGGCTCTGCCGGAGACATGGCTGGTGCATCTCATTCGCATGGCCGACGATGATCCGGAAATGATTCTGGTGCGCCTGGCAAAAGAAGAAGAAGGAGTCGGCATTTCGGCAGGCGCGCACTTTGCCGGGGTCAAATCTGCCATGCTGATGCAGAACCACGGCTTCCTAGCGTCAATTAACGGTATCGTTTCTTTCGCACACCTCTACAAAATTCCGCTGCTGATGCTTATCAGCTACCGCGGCACTTTCGGCGAGCGTGATCCGTGGCAGACGCAGGGGGGCAACGTTACCGAATCATTATTGCGCACGATGGGCATTCCTTACTCTTTTCTCGACCGAGTTGACACCGTCGAGAAGCGTATCCGGCAGGCGCAGACGCTTGCCGAAAGCAGCCTGCAACCCGTCGCACTTCTGCTCATGCGCGACCTGATGTGGGAGGAATGATGCTGCGCCTCGATTGCCTGCGTGCGATTTATCCGGAGCTGGAAAACTGCCTGGTCGTCACCATCATGGGAGCCACCGCGGCTGAGTTGCAATCGCTGGGTCATCGTCCGAATTTCTTTTATCTGCAACACGCCATGGGGCTCGCCTCTTCGACCGGGTTGGGTTTGGCGTTGTCGCTGCCGGAGCAAAAAATCGTTGTCCTCGATGGCGATGGTTCAATCCTAATGAATCTGGGCAGCTTGAGCACGATGGCGCGTTACCGCCCCGCGAATTTGGTTCAAGTTGTGTTCGACAACGAGAGTTTATTGTCGGTCGGAGGCTTTCCTACGGCGACCGGCACAGGCGCAGATTTGGAAGGGATCGCTCGCGCATCCGGAATTCCGAAAGCGCTTACGGTGCGCACCGTGGAAGATTTCAAGGCTGCGTTGAGGGACGCATTGGCTGGGAACCAACTGACCACTATCGTTGCCAAAGTCGAAGCGACGGGCCCATCCGGCTATGTCACCGAACTTTCTTTGCTGGAGAATCGCTTTCAGTTCCGTCGCCATATCCAGTCGCTGAAGCGACGGTAATCCTGTGTGGGCTGGTGCGGCGCGAAAAACGGTCAGAGATTAATAAGGAGTGCGAATGTCTCAGGTTTTGGCTCAACTGCTCGAAGAACTTACTGTTGGCCGGCTACGCGTAGTGGATCTCACCCAGCCCTTGAGTCCACAGACGCCACTCTTGCCGCTGCCGCCGCAGTTCAACAACACGCCCGCGTTCAAGATATGGGAACTGTCACATTATGATGAGCGCGGTCCAGCCTGGTACTGGAACGGATTTGAAACGGGCGAGCATACCGGCACTCATTTCGATGCGCCAGTGCACTGGGTCTCAGGAAAGGATCTGCCGGACAACTGTGTGGACCGCATCCCGCCCAGCAAATTTGTCGGCCCCGCTTGCGTGATTGACATCAGCGCAGAAGCGGCCCGTGATCCGAATTATCTGGTGAAACCGGATCGCATCCGGCAGTGGGAGGAGAAGCACGGCCGCATTCCGGCAGCCGCGTGGGTCTTGTTGCGCACGGACTGGTCGAAGCGGAAAGACCCAAAGGACTACATCAACGCGAAGGAAAACGGACCGCACACTCCCGGATTAGCCAGGGAAACTTCGGCGCTGCTCGCAGAAGAGCGAGACGTGCTTGGGGTCGGCGTGGAAACGGTTGGGACCGATGCCGGCCAGGCCTTCGCGTTCGATCCTCCATTTCCCAACCACTACCTCATGCACGGCAGCGGTAAGTTTGGATTGGCCAGCCTCTGCAATCTGGATCAGCTTCCGGCGACTGGGGCTATCGTCATCGCCGCGCCGTTGAAGATCGTGGGCGGTTCCGGCAGTCCGCTGCGAGTTATTGCGATTACGCCGTGCGATAAAAAACGTGTGTGAGGACCGTAACAACGGCTGGATGAGCGACCTCGGAACCCGCGCCAAGCCAGTTCTTGTGGGCTTCATGAATATGGAAACCAGCATGTTGTAGCTTCCACCGGACCAGCGTTCGGTGATGCGGGCATCGGCCCATTCACTTCTGTTCGAAGGCTTGCTGGCAATTGTTTCCGTAGGTGAATGAGTGCAACACGAGGTCCGCGCGCTGGGGTTCGAGCGTGAGCAGGTGCGAACCAAAGTTTGTGTTTTTCACGAAGGGCTGTGCGCTCCTTCGTCGAGTATCTCTGCGCTTCGGCTTAAAGCAGACTGAGTTGGTAATTATCGATCTTCGCCGCCTCAGGCCGCACGATCGCCCCCCGGCATTGGCCTCGATGCGAAATTGTTCCTCCAGTAACGGACAAACCGGGACTACGCCCAAGGACGGGTGCTGGCCGGAAGTCAGCTTGGGGGAGATCTCCATCAATCTCCCCCAAGCCCGTTTATGGATAGTTACCGAGTAGCCAGGCGGCCTTGCGGCCGCCTGGCCCTCTCAGAACTGGGCGTGAAGGTTTCCCTTCACCCAGCTCAAGCCCTTCGAACGCCTCTTTGGAGGAGACGCGGTTTCGAAACGGAAAGACGCAGACGATGAACCCGGTCATGGCACTCGGGATGAAGTAGAACGCGGTTCGTAGCACCTGCCGAACCACCCATCACACGGGGGACGCAGTGATGGAGCCGCCAGCCTGTGATCTGGGTGATTTTGGTATTGCACAGGGTGCAGAGTCCACGTTGTTCATACTAGAGATAGCGAAGAGTACGGGTACCCCGAAACGTGTCCAGCATGTGAGCCCCTTCCCGTTCTTCGAAGTAGGTTTCATAGGTTGGATCGTACGGGTTGGCTTCGCCTTTGACCTTGACGTGCCGTTTGATGGGAGTGCTTTTGGCGTAGTACAGCCAAACTTTATTTGTCTGTCCTTCGTCATCGCAGGTTTCACCGAAGAAGGACCAATCCCGATTCCCGCGTTGGGCAAAGTATTTCGGTTTGAACCAGCGCGGACTTTTGTTCGGGTGCCTTCGTCGTGCCCATTTCCACGTACCGAGAACGGTCGATCATCGCCGAGGGGCACTAGCCATCAAGGTAAGGTAGACACCAAAGGGGCATTTAGCATATGCTAGGCATATGCCAAAGGAGGTCGCTATGAGCCCGGAACGGCACGTCAAAGTCTTTAAGAATGGTCGCAACCAGGCAGTACGGATCCCGCGTGAGTTCGAGTTGTCCGGCAAGGACGCGATCATGCGAAAAGAGGGCGACCGGCTCATTATTGAGCCCGCTCCACCTAAGTCGCTGCTCGCGGTGTTAGCGACGCTAGCGCCGTTGCACGAGGATTTTCCTCCCATTGAGGATTTGAACCCTGATCCGGTCGATCTGTAATGCGCTACCTACTCGACACCAATATCGTTTCTGATATTGTCCGCAACCCGCAGGGAAAAGTAGCTCAGCGCATCCGCAAGGTTGGCGAGACGCAAGTTTGTACCAGCATTATTGTCGCAGCGGAGTTGCGGTATGGCGCAGCCAAGAAAGGATCATCGCGGCTCACGGCGCAGCTGGAAGCGGTGCTTGGGGCGCTTGAAGTCCTACCCCTTGAGCCGCCGGTGGATGCAGCTTATGGATCGCTGCGCACTCGCCTTGAGCAGGCGGGCACGCCAATCGGCGCCAACGACCTGCTCATCGCTGCCCACGCGCTTGCACTTGGTTACACGATCATCACCGACAACGAAAGGGAATTCGCGCGTGTCGAGGACCTTCAACGACAGAATTGGCTGGGCTAAGCGGAGAATGCTTTCCCCAACCGTTTTGCCATACCGCGTGCCACTCAGTATCAAGAATTACCTACGCCTCACGGTTCCTGAGCCCGACATCCTTTGAATCATCGGGCAGGAGTCGAAACAAAAGGGCACAAAGCGGTTAAGTGCCAAGCAGATCGACGGGAGCATCAAGGCCGCTCGCAAATCAAAGCGCTGATGATTCCGCTTCGGCCTGTAATTGACACTCAATCAGCCCGAAACCCCGTTCACTAGTAGGGTCTTGCAGATCTTTTTTATCGAGTTGCTCGCCGATCCGATATTTTCGCTGCTGAGCATGGCTCATGGAACAAGAGCGTTCGCGCCGGTTACGAAGTGATCCGAATACCCTTACATCAAAGTGGTAACGCAACAGGAGAAAGTGAGGATTTCTTGACCGGATTCGCCATAGACAATAAACGCGTTTGGGGACGGCCAGCGGGGGTGGGAATCGGACTGGATGGATCCCTCTTTGTGACCGACGATGCTTCAAGCTCAATCTGGCGCGTCAAGTATGTCGGTCACTAGTGTTTACGATCGGAATCTACTGTGCCTCTCGAAAATCTGGAAAAGAATTGGTCGGGGAGAGAGGATTTGAACCTCCGACCCCCTGGTCCCCAACCACAAAATCAAAAAATCCAAGTACTCCATCTGGTGTCGCTTAGGAACCAGAATGCCATTCTTTCTCCCCTCGGTTGTATCGAAGTTGTACCGCACCCTTCGATCCGGTTGCCATGACGCCGCTGCTTCTTTGTTCACTGTCATCAGTGCGGGGACGCGGTTGTCGTCGTGGCTTTGATGAAACTCTACCCCCATCGGGCGGACGCTGAACTTCCCCGACATGATCAAAACCGATACGTAAGACCAACATTCGCGAACACAATTGCATTCGACGGAGGAGACTGCTTCAAAAACGTCCCCGTCATGAAACCAGCGAGATTCAGTGCTGCAAGGAAATGCTCGCTGATGGCCCAGCGAATCTCGAGATTGGGTTGGCTGCCAATGTAGCGCGCGCTGGTAAGGTTTGCCGGTCGTAGTGGCACGTTCCCAAAGCTGTACAGCGCGTCTTTCGTGCTTTCACGCCAGAACCAGATCCACTCGAGACATCCGGTTATGTTCTGCAAGGGATGGAACACGAACTGGGGCTGAACGGACAACAAATTTGCCGGGCCGATCAGCGCGAACTTCGGACCGAAATACGCTCCTCGCGGGAAAAAAGCGTTCAACGTCCCGAGTGTTCCCGGCTGTCCGTCGTCTCCGCTGATTGCATCTGTCTGCAGGCCGAAACGCACGCGCCACACCGGGCCGGGAAGCGTCCACCCGAAATTCCCTCCGGAGCCCCAGGCGCGGATTTCACGATTCCCGAATGTGCCCCACTGGAATCCGGTCTCAATGTTGTAATCGAATCCAGCCCGCGGAGGTTCGCCAGGCAGGCGATTGAAGTACCGGCCGCCAACCATCCGCCGCTGCTCTCGTGCGGTTTGGTTGCCGTACGTCGCGGACTTCGCATCGTAGTCAAGAAAGTAGACGTCCGTCATGAATTGTGAGCTCCAGCGCATATTCGAGGCGTACAAGCCCCACAGGGTGATCGCTGGATTGGGTATGTCGTCCCACGCGCCTGGATTGATTTCTACCGGTTTGGCAGCGAAGAGATCGATGCGACCCTTGGATTCGTCATACCCGATGCGGACGCCATCGAAGGCGCTTCTTACATTCACTCCCTCGTTATCATCGAGCAGGCGCCCGGTTCCGAGGACAATTTCTTGGCGTCCAAGAATGACATCCCATCCGGGGTGCGGGTCGTGCAGATTGCCGCCGAACTCGACGAAAGCTTCGTGTCCGTCGGCCTCATCTTTGTCGATCCCCGGACGGGGGCCAGCCTTTTTCCCGCCGACCTCGTCAAATCCCAGCGTAATAAAGACGCGCGCATGATCTCCGAGGTGGATGTCGACGTCGGGCATAAACCGTTCAAGAAGGTAACCGGTGCGATCTTGCGGGCCCGCGCCCCAGTCATTGCTGTTGAGATATTGAAACTCCGTGCGGTCCTCGAGCCCGAGGGTGAGGTAGATTGTTCCCGAGTCGTTCAGTGGAATGAATTTCAATCGGTCATAAGGATCAACTCGTTTGGCCGGGTCGCGCAGAAAGCCCCAGTCTTCATACCTCGGAAAAGGGCTGAGCGGCGGCCGTACCCCTGGTTGTGGAGCATTCGTGGGCGATGGGTCCGGTGTCTGTGCCTTCAGCACCCCCGTGATAAATAAGCAGAACCCCAATATCAACAGACAGCGAGCCCGTCTCGCTGGCGTAGAAGCGTCCTCCAAAAAGACGGGTTGCCTCAAATTCGAACACCCCAATTGACCTCCAAGCCAATTCACGCCAGTACTTGTCGTCCCAGCGGAAGGTAACGAATTGCTGTGCGCACCTGACTGTCTATCCAGTACCACAGAACGCGAGCACGGAGCAATCCGTAAACAGCCTCAAGTAATGGACTTAGATAGAGCGTCAGAGGCAAACCAGGCAGGAGATCGGATCGAACCCCTCTCCCGCCTGGCAAACCGATTGCCCAAAAAAATCAAAAGCCCGGTTGCTTGTTCTCAGCGAGAAGTTGCAATTCCCAAGCATAGGCCACACCCGTGGCACCACCATGCTCGGGAAGCAAATTGGCGAGATCCGGTAGAGTCTTCTCGCGCGCCCAATCACGCTGCCATTCTCCTAAGAGAGCCATCCAGGTGATAGGCACAATGCCAGCCTTGAACCATTCTGCGCACCGCCATATCGTGAGCTTCCGGCGAGACTCCCCCCGAAGCATCGGTCACAAAGTAGACCTCAAATCCCTCTCCCTGGGCCTGGATCGCAGGTCTCCCCGAAATTGCTGGAGATCCTGCGAGAGCGTGGAAATGGTGACGAGGATCGAAGCCGGGGCCAACTTCCTTTCGTTGGTTAAGTACAACTGATAGGCCCGAATCTGCTCCGGTCCCAACAATACTGGTGATTTGTTGAAGTGGCGTGCGAATCTTGATACCTGTTGGACGTAATAGAATTGGGTGTTCACGGCCAAATTGCGGATCTGCATGTCCTCGATGAAGCGCTGCCGAAGAGAAGTCATGGAAAGCTCCTTTGCAAAATGAAATTCGCTGCAAGCAGCCACTCCATGTTTTCGCAAAAGAACGTACGTGGGGAAGGACGAAGTTAATTGGAACTGGGGCGCAGGAGGTGTTTCCGGACTTTTATCAACGGACCTCGGCGCCACTCATACCGCGTAGCAGTTTAGTCCAATGTATTTTATTGAGTTTAAAGTCAACCGCTGAATTCTGCGTTTCGAAGAGATTTTAGATCAATACACGATCGAGGCGCAGCAAACAAATTATTGGAATGGAATCGCGGACTCACACATAGTCATAGTGGGAGCATCTATGAAGAAGAGTTGCGCAGGTTCCCCCCCAAGAGCTTATCGATGACATTTTCTCGTTGGCATAAGCCGTTCATTATTGCGCTAACATTCTTGGCACCGAGCATCGCCGCAACCCAAGAAAACGCAATGAAAGGCATGGACTTGTCAGCCTCCATAGGGAGGGTCCACTTCGACAACTCGTGTTCACCCGAGGTGCAAGCTGACATCGATCGAGGAGTGGCATACCTCTACTCGTTCTGGTTTCCTGAGGCGCACAAGCAATTTGAGATCGCCGCCCAGCGTGCCCCGGAGTGCTCTATTGCCTACTGGGGCGAGGCAATGTCGGGTTACGAGCAGATTGTAGGCTCCGGATTGCCTGAAGACGCACAACTGAGAGCTGGCCTAGAAGCTATCGCTAAAGCGCAATCGGCCCATCAAAAGACATCGCGCGAACAAACGTACATTGACGCCATTGCCATCATCTATGCCGCCGCCTCGATCCCGGACCATGACACCCGTGTTCGTCGGTACTCCGCCGCCATGGGCGCGATCTCTGCCGCCTACCCCGCTGACCACCAGGCCGCCGTCATCTATGCGATGTCGCTGCTAAAGCGCGGAATGCCTGATGATCCCGACTTGGTTCTAGCCCGCAAAACACTCACGATTCTCAACGAAGTCCTAAAAGTCGAACCCGACAATCCCGGCGTTGTCCACTTCGTTATTCATGCCACGGATAATCCTCGGATGGCCTCGCTGGGTCTCGATGCGGCTCGGCGGTACGCGAAGGTTGCTCCAGCCGCACCGCACGCACTTCAC
>JGI12635J15846_10002887_pt1 | contig 14982 bp, 12 predicted proteins | sample BlaSpr_A8_OM2_M2_FD_15846 | JGI IMG/M metagenome (IMG submission 15846) | reverse complement strand
AGCCGGCATGGCAAGGATACCACACCGGCTCGCCCGCGGCGGGGAGAGAGTCCGCCGCGCGGGCAATGTGCTCTACTGGAAAAGACGTGTGGAAAGCATACGAGGTTGCATGCGCGCCATGAAATCACTTTTTTTCTCGAGCCGAACACCGTACCGCGTCCTCTTTCCGCTGAGATGGCGAAGTCGGTCGGAAAACTTGGCGAATCCGGCATGGCCGCGAAGNAAGTGCTTGACTATTCGCTTTCTTTTCGCCTAAGGTGGATGCGACGGCTGCCGATTATGCGGCGCTGGAATCGGAGGTTGTACCCATGCCCCTGACCAAGCGACAGAAGGAAGTGCTCGACTACCTAGTGGCGTTCGAGACCAAGCACGGCTACGCTCCGAGCTTCGAGGAAATTGGCAAAGGTATGAAGCTGACCTCGCTGGCCACGGTCCACAAGCACATCACCACGCTCGAGAAGAAAGGTTTTATTCGGCGTGGCTACAACCAGAGCCGCTCTATCGAAATCTTGCAGTTGCCGAAATCGGTAAAGGACCAGGTAATCGAACGCCGGGTGCAAGAACTGCCGCTAGTCGGGCGTATCGCCGCGGGGCGGCCGCTGGAAGCGGTGGAAGAGCGCGAGACGCTTTCCCTCGGCGATTTTGCGCGCGGCGGCAATTCGTTTGCGCTGCAGGTGAAGGGCACTTCTATGATCGACGATCACATCATGGATGGAGATTTTGTGGTTTGCGAGCAAACGCAGGTGGCCAATCCGGGCGATATCGTCGTGGCCCTGGTCAGCGGGGACGAAGCGACGCTAAAAAGATTTTACCGCGAAGGCCCGGGAAAAATTCGTCTGCAGCCCGCCAATTCGGAAATGGCGCCGATCATCGTTCCGGCGAACGAAGTGAAGATACAAGGCCGCGTCATCGGCGTTTTGCGCAAGTACTGAGCGTAGAGCAGATTCGCTACCGCTCCACAGTAATCCAACGCGGAACTCGCCGTCAAAATCTCTTGCCGCGTGCGTTCCTTTGCACTGTCCGCAACATCAAACTTGGTTAGTGGTTCCTCGCGCCGCGATCGATCACGCATCCGCAGCGCAATTCCAGCCTCGCTGCTAGACTCAAGCCGGCGTCTAACTGGATCATCGGAGGGGCGGAATTGCTCTCAAAATCTGGTGCCCTGCTGGCCGTCCTTGCATGCATTATTTCTTGGCCCGCAGGGGCCGCGGCATACTCGGTGCTGTCGCATGAAGCCATCATTGATTCGGCGTGGGATACCAGTATCAAGCCGTTGCTGCTGAAGCGTTTTCCGGACGCTACGGCCGAAGAGTTGCGCGAGGCGCATGGCTATGCGTACGGCGGCGCGATTATCCAAGACATGGGCTACTATCCGCACGGCAGCAAGTTCTTCAGCGATCTGGCGCATTATGTCCGCAGCGGCGATTTCATCGTGATCTTGCTGCACGATTCCAAAGATTTGAACGAATACGCGTTCGCGCTCGGAGCGATGGCGCACTACGCCTCTGATAATAACGGGCATCGTCTCGGAACTAACCGTGCCGTGCCCATTCTCTATCCCAAGCTGAGAAAAAAACACGGCGACTTCGTGACTTACGAAGATGACCCGCTCGCGCACGTAAAGACGGAATTCGGTTTTGACGTTCTCGAAGTCGCCAAGGAACGCTATGCCCCGGAAAGCTATCACGACTTCATCGGCTTTCAGGTCGCCGCTCCGCTCCTTGAACAGGCTTTCCGTGAAACCTATGGTTTGGATTTGAAGAGCGTGCTGACAGACGAAGAGAAAGTGATCGGTTCCTACCGGCGGGACGTCAGCAAGCTCATTCCCAGGGCGACACGCGTGGCTTGGTCCCTCAAGGAAAAAGAGATCGAAGGCGATGTGCCCGGCATCACTAGGAGGAAGTTTCTCTATAATCTGTCGCGCTCCAGCTACGAGCGCGAGTGGGGAACGGACTATCAGCGGCCAAGTTTCTGGGACCGTTTCCTCGCGTTTCTCTATCGGTTGCTGCCAAAAATCGGGCCGTTGCGCGTGTTACAGCTCAAGACACCGACTCCGGAAACCGAGCGACTGTTCCAGGCCAGCTTCAATGCCACCATGGATCGCTATCGCAGCCTGTTGAAAGAAGAAGGCGAGGCGCGCTTGAAGCTGCCAAATGATAACTTCGACGTCGGCGAACCCACCGGTCCGGGCCAATACCGGCTGAATGATGACGCGCATGCCAAGCTGCTCGACAAGCTTGCCGAGCAAGGCTTTGCCGACATCACGCCCGATCTGCGCGCAGAGCTATTGGGCTTTTTCGCCGATCCCAATGCTCCTTATGCCACCAAGCGCAAGCCGAAAGAGTGGAGCAGGGTCGTGGCAGAGCTGCAGCAATTGAAATCCACGCCGCCGCAGCCGGTCAGCGCCCACGCTGTCCCGGCTTCCTTCTGAGGGGAATTTCCGCTCTCCATCAATTTTGTTTGCCTTCCGCATTGAAAAAACTCCTGCGGCATCGCGGCCCGCTCGTGTAAAAATGTAAAGTTTCTCGCGAGCCTTGATTCGCGCCCGTGATGACGAAACCGAAAAACATCCAAAAATTGCTGGCTGCCAATCGCAGCGAAATCGCTATCCGTATATTTCGCGCCGCGAACGAGCTCGGACTCCGCACCGTCGGCATCTACTCGCAGGAAGATCACCTGGGCCTGCACCGCTTCAAGGCGGACGAGGCGTATCAGGTCGGCGCGGGGAAAGGTCCGGTGGAGGCGTACCTGGACATCGCGGGAATCGTTGCGCTGGCCAAAGACAAGAACGTTGACGCGATCCATCCCGGTTATGGATTTTTGTCGGAGAATCCGGCATTCGCGCGCGCTTGCGAGAAAGCAGGCATCACATTCGTTGGGCCGATGCCGGCGTTGCTCGAGCTGCTGGGCGACAAGACCGCGGCGCGAAAACTCGCCGCGTCTGCGGGTGTCCCGGTGCTGCCCGGCACCGCAGAGCCGGTTGAGTCCGCGAGCGAAGCGCACAAGATTGCGCGCGAAATCGGTTACCCGCTCATCGTCAAAGCAGCCATGGGTGGCGGCGGGCGTGGCATGCGCGTCGTGCACGATGCTACGCAGCTTGATGCCAGGCTAGAAGAAGCGCAGGGCGAGGCGCGCTCGGCCTTTGGCGATGCCTCCGTTTTCCTGGAGAAATATCTTCCGCGCGCGCGGCACATCGAGGTCCAGATTCTTGCCGATCATCACGGGAATGTGCTGCATCTCTACGAACGCGATTGCTCGGTGCAGAGGCGTCACCAGAAAGTCGTGGAGGTTGCACCGGCAGCAAATCTACCCGCCAGCGTGCGCGGCGAGTTGTGCGAAGCTGCGCTGCGCATCGCGCGCAAGGCCAATTATCGCAATGCCGGCACCGTCGAGTTCCTCTACGACGTCGATGCGGGGAAGTGGTACTTCATCGAAGTGAATCCGCGCATTCAGGTTGAGCACACCGTCACCGAGATGGTCACGGGCATCGACCTGGTGCAGGCGCAGATTCGCATCGCACAGGGTTGCAAGCTTCATGATGCACCGCTGTCGCTACCCAAGCAGGAAAGCGTGCCGCTCTACGGCGCGGCGCTGCAGTGCCGAGTGACGACTGAGGACCCGGAAAAGAATTTTGCGCCAGACTACGGGAAAATTTCCACGTACCGCTCTCCCGCGGGGTTTGGCATTCGCCTCGACGGTGGCACGGCGTACGCCGGCGCGTTGCTCGCGGCATATTACGATTCGCTGCTCGTGAAAGTGACCGCTTGGGGGCTGAATCTCCCGGAAGCTTGCCAGCGCATGGATCGTGCGCTGCGCGAATTTCGCATTCGCGGCGTCAAGACCAACATTCCTTTTCTGGAGAATGTCGTCAATCACCCGCGGTTCCGCGCCGGCGAAGTCACAACCGCGTTTCTCGAGGACTCCCCGGAACTCTTTCAGATTGCCACCCGCGGAGACCGCGCCACCAAATTGCTCTCCTATTTGGGCGATGTGATTCTTAATGGCAATCCGGAAGTCAAAGGAAAGAAAATCCCCGAGACCTTGGATCCGGCGGTCCTCCCGAGCGTCTCGGGGATCGCACCGCACTCTGGCTCGCGGCAATTGCTGCAAGAGCTCGGACCGAAAAAGTTCGCGGCGTGGGCTCGCAAGGAAAAGCGGCTGCTGATCACCGACACGACGTTTCGCGACGCGCATCAATCCCTGATGGCCACCCGCGTGCGTACGTACGATCTCTTGGGCACTGCCAACGCCGTAGCGCGGCGCCTTCCTAATCTTTTTAGCCTCGAAATGTGGGGCGGCGCCACATTTGACACCGCGCTGCGCTTCTTGCATGAAGACTCCTGGCAGCGTCTACGCGAGCTGCGCCGGCGGATCCCCAATGTTTGTTTCCAAATGCTGCTTCGCGGCGCGAACGCCGTTGGTTATGCGTCATATCCAACAACGTCATCGAAGAATTCGTGCGCGAAGCTCACGCGCAGGGCATCGATATTTTCCGTATCTTTGATTCGCTCAATTCCATCGAAAACATGCGTGTGGCGATCGATGCCGTGCTCGAGACCGGCGCCGTCTGCGAGCCGGCCATTTGCTACACCGGCGATATTCTCGACAAAGGCCGGCCAAAATATTCGCTCAAGTATTACGTCGCCATGGCCAAGCAACTGGAAAAGCTGGGTGCGCACTTTTTGGCCATCAAAGACATGGCCGGCCTGTGCAAGCCGTACGCTTCCTTTCAACTCGTTCGCGCCCTTCGAGAGGAAATCGACGTCCCCATTCACTTCCACACGCACGACACCAGCGGCCTAAACGCGGCTTCTGTGCTGAAGGCCGCGGACGCGGGCGTGGACGTCGCCGATGCAGCCGTCGCTTCCATGAGCGGTGGAACCAGCCAGCCAAACCTCAACTCAATTGTCGAATCCTTGCGTCACACTCCGCGCGACACGCAGCTAGATATCGACGCGCTCAACGAATGCTCCGACTATTGGGAAACCGTGCGTACGTACTATTTGCCCTTTGACTCCGCTCCCAAGTCAGGTTCCGCTCGTCTCTATCAGCACGAAATTCCCGGCGGACAGTACACGAACTTGCGCGAGCAGGCCGCCGCCATGGGGCTCGGTCACCGTTGGCGCGAGGTCGAGAAAATGTACGCCCAGGTGAACCAGCTTTTCGGCGACATCGTAAAGGTCACGCCCTCCAGCAAAGTTGTCGGCGACATGGCACTCTTTCTAATGGCCAAAGAAATGGCTCCGGACGATTTGCTCAAGCTGGACGAGCACCACGATCTCTCGCTCCCTAACTCCGTTGTCGAGATGTTTTCTGGCGTGCTGGGCGTGCCTCCCGGCGGCTGGCCCAAGAAGCTGCAAAAAATTATCCTTCGCGGCGCAGCCCCGCTTCGCGGCCTCCCAAGCGATAATCTGCCTGCGGCGAACCTGGCTCACGAGCAGCAGGCCCTCGAGAAAAAAGTTGGCCATGCAATTCGGCGCGACGACCTCCTAAGCTACTTGTTATACCCGGACGTCTTCCTGAAGTACGACAAATTCCGCCAAACCTATTCAGACGTCGGGGTGCTGCCCACTCCCACATTTTTCTACGGGCTGAAGTCCGGCGAGGAAATCACCATCGAAATCGAGCAAGGCAAAACGCTCATCGTCAAATTCCTCACCTCCAGCGATCCGCATCCCGACGGCACGCGCACTCTCTTCTTCGAACTCAACGGCCAGCCGCGTGAAGTCAATATTCGCGACCGAGCATTGCGCGTAGTTGAGCGCGCTCATCCCAAAGCCGATCCCGCCGATGCCGGGCAAGTGCCCGCGCCAACCGCCGGCGTAATTTCGGGCATTGCCGTACAGGCCAACCACGTCGTCGAACGTGGCGCAAAATTGCTGACGCTGGAAGCCATGAAGATGCAGTCGAACATCTACGCCCCCATTTCGGGCCGCGTCACCAAGCTGCTCGTCGCGCCCGGCCAGCACGTCGAAGCCAAAGATCTACTGGTAATGATCGTTCCGTGAGCACGCCGGATCTCCACAAGCACGAAGAGTTTCGCTCGCGCTTCCTCCGCAACCAGCGCGACCTCATCGTCTATCTTCCGCCCGGCTATCACCAGCAGCCGCAGCGCTGCTTCCCTGTTCTCTATCTGCACGATGGCCAAAACTTATTCGACGGTGCCACGTCGTTCGTTCCAGGCATGGATTGGCACGTCGGCCACACCGCCGACGATTTCATTCTCACCGGCGCCGTGCAGCCGCTCATCATCGTCGGGATTTACAACGTCGGAAAAGTGCGCATCCACGAATACACGCCTACCAAAGCGCCGCGCCTCGGCGGCGGCCGCGCCGACCGTTACGCAAAATTTCTCGTGCAAGAGGTTATGCCGTTCATTCAGCGGGAGTACCGCGCGCTCTCCGATGCGCGCGTCACCGGAATGGGCGGGTCATCGCTGGGCGGCTTGGTGTCACTGTATCTCGGCCTCAAGCATCCGCACGTCTTTGGCCGGCTGGCAGCTCTCTCTCCATCGGTGTGGTGGAATCAGCGCGTCATTCATCGTTTAGCTGCGGCCACTCCCGTCGAGCCGCGCCCGCGCATCTGGCTCGACATCGGCACGCAAGAAGGCCCGCGCATCGTTCACGATGTCGAAGAATTTCGCGACGTCCTCCTGCAAAAAGGGTGGCGGCTCGGCAAGGACCTTCATTACCAGCGCGTCGAAGGCGCCCAGCACAACGAAGCGGCCTGGGCCCGGCGCGTCGGTCCATTTTTGCAATTCTTGTATCCCGCGGCGGAGTCCACAGTATAATCCGCGGTATTTTCGTGCTCACGGATTCGGCGGCATGACCGGCACTCGCCCGCTCACCATTCTCTGCGTAAGCTCCTACGAAAAGGGTCAGGAGTTCCTGCGCACCTGCAAAGCCATGGGCTGCCGCGTGCTCCTCCTCACCGTCGAAAAACTCCGCGACGCCGCCTGGCCGCGCGAATCTCTCGACGATCTTTTCCTCATGCCAGAGGAAATTGCTCAGCAGCACCTGCTCTACACGGTCAGCTACATGGCCCGCTCTCAGCCCATCGATCGCATCGTCGCCCTCGACGAATTTGATATGGAGAATGTTTCCGCGCTGCGCGAGCACCTGCGCATCCCCGGCATGGGTCTCACCACCGTCCGCTACTTCCGCGACAAGCTGGCCATGCGCGCTCGCGCGAAAGAAGCCGGCATCCTCGTCCCCGAATTTGTTCACATTCTCAACTACGACGCGATTCGTGAATTCATGGCGCGTGTTCCGGCTCCCTGGCTGCTCAAGCCCCGCTCCCAAGCTTCCGGCATCGGCATGAAGAAAATTCACAAGCCCGACGATCTGTGGCCCTGGCTCGATCGACTAGGCGACCAGCAATCCTTCTATCTTCTCGAGCAATTCGTACCTGGCACCGTCTATCATGTGGACAGCGTCGTTTCCGAGCGCGAAGTGCTCTTCGCCGAACCCCATGCCTACGGAGCCCCGCCGCTGGACGTATCGCATCAAGGCGGCGTCTTCACCACGCGCACCCTGCCACGCGAAGCCGCAGAAACCAAAAACCTCCTCGAAGTAAACCGCCAAGTCATCGAAGGCCTTGGCCATCTCCGTGGAGTTACGCATGCCGAGTTTCTAAAATCGCACTGTGACGGCAAATTCTACTTCATCGAAATCGCCGCCCGCGTCGGCGGTGCGTACATATCTGACGTGGTTGAGGCCGCCACCAACATCAATCTTTGGCGCGAATGGGCGCGGCTCGAAGTCGGAGCAGGAAAGCAGCCTTACCGACTTCCCGCCACGCGACGAGACTACGCCGGCGTGATTGTCTCCCTCGCCCGTCAGGAGCTGCCCGACACTTCTGCCTACAGCGATCCCGAAATCGTCTACCGCGTCTCGAAATATCATCACGCCGGCTTCGTCCTCAAATCCTCGGACCCCGAGCGAGTCCAGCAGCTCCTCGATTCTTACTCCGCGCGCTTCGTGCAAGACTTCCTTGCGACGCAGCCCGTCCCCGAAAAGCCCACTGCCTAGCTCGCACAAAATGCATCACGGAACAACAAGTACAGGGTGTATGCTGTCCGCCCTGGCCTAGTAACTCTCTGGAACAGCTCTTGCACGCGATATTTGCCGCGCTCCGTCCCGAGGTCTAGAGTTTGCTCTACCCCGGCCGGAAATCTGCGTGGGGTGCTGCTGTCCCTTTGGGGAGGTCCGATGTGGGGGAATAAGAAACCGGAAACGCCGCAAGCCGCTCCAGGGCCGCAGGCCGCGCAACCGGAGCAAAAAATTTCACAATCGAATCAGGCGCCGAAGCCCGCTCCGGCGACTTGGGAGGGAAAAACCGCGATGAGTACAGATGCTTTGCGTCCATTGGGTGCGACTGCCGACCGTGCAACCGCGCGGCTCGGGTCCAGCCTGCACGTGAAAGGCGAAATTACGGGCAACGAAGATCTGCAAATCGACGGCTCGGTCGAAGGACTGATCCAGCTCGATGAGCGAAAGCTGACCATCGGCGCCACCTCGAAGGTGACCGCCGACGTCATTGCCCGCGAAGTGGTGGTCTACGGCAACGTGAAGGGAAATCTTCGCGCCAAGGATCGCATCGAAATCAAGAAGGATGGCTCGGTGATCGGCGACCTGACCACGTCGCGCATCATGATCGAGGACGGCGCCTATTTCAAAGGCTCCATCGAAATCGACAAAACCGCCGAGAAGGAATCCAGCCGCAGCAGCGCGTTTGCGAAGCCCGCGATCGCTAACGCTGGAGCCCCGGCAGCAAAAACCATTTAACTTTTCCAGTCCGAGTACCTCCCCAAACGGCGCGGGCTTCACGCCCGCGCCGTTTTGCTTTGCTATCTTTGCCGCCCAGGCTATCTGCCCCGCGTAGGGGTGCAGCACTCCTGCACCCCAGCTTGGCGCCAGTCCATCATTCACGCCTTCTTTCCTCCTCAAACCGTGCTTGCACCGCCACCAGGGATTCCGTTTGCCCCAAGCCCTCGAGTGCGTTCCGTTCAGGCATATTAATTATCTTGACAATCTACGCCGTGAGTTTACTCTTCCAGAATCTTATCAGCGTGGAGTCATCGCGGCGTGGAGCATTCCCAAGAACGCGCCCTTCAGGGCGTACTCATTCTTCTGCTGGTCGTGTGTGCCGGATGCGGAGGCGGCGGTCGCGGGTCTGCAAACGTTCAACCGCCTCCGCCCCATCCCGCCGACTTCTCGGTCACGCTCTCTTCCAGTTCGCTCTCGCTCTCGCAAGGTGCGACAAGCCCTCCGATCACGGTTTCAGTGGGTGGACAAAACGGCTTCGCCGGTGCCGTCCAGGTAACACTGGCGGGCCTTCCAAACGGCGTGATCTCAAATCCAGTGAGCCCGTTCAACATCGCATCGGGCGCGAGCACCCCCGTCGTCTTTGGTGCAGCGTCCAACGCCGCCACCGGCAATTTCACGATTACGGCCCAGTGCGAAAGCGGTTCCTTGTCCCACTCCGCCACTCTCGCACTAACTCTGCGGGCGGCTGTTGGCGCCCTGCTGCCGCGAACGACCTACGTGCGCACGGACGCTGTCGCCGCCTCTGACGATCCAGTGGGTGAAGCGCGCCATCGCCGCATCGCCTACGATGCCGTGAACAAACACGTATTCGTCGCCAATCGCGCCATGAACCGCATCGAAATCTTTTCCGCAGCGGACCAGACGCGTGTGGCGCAAATCAGCATCCCCGGAGCCAGCAGCGCTGATCTTTCCGCGGATGGCGCGACCCTTTGGGTCGGCACCACCACGGAGCAAGCCGTCGCCATCGATACGGCAACCCTGACCGTCAGATCCCGTCATTCCATCCAGCCGCTTTCGCCCATTCCGAATGGCGTATTTGGCCGTCCCGAAGAACTGCTGCCGATGTCCAGCGGCAAAGTAATGATGCGCCTGCGCCAATCCGTGGCCGCGCAATCGCTTCTTGCGATTTGGGACCCGGCAGCAAACAGTCTGACGAATCTCACTTCCGTCGAGCCCGCCTTGTTTCAGAACGGGCTCGGCGCGATGGCGCGCACCGGCGACCACGCGAAAGTCTTCATCGCCGCAAACGACGCAAGCGGTGAGTCAGCGATTTTCGACGCGAACGGCTCCGCCATTGCTGGCCCGCACGGCCTCGGCGCGGGAACCATACCGCTCGTAGCCGCGAATCCCGATGGCAGCCGCTTCGCCGTGGAGTTCGTCTCACGCGGCGCAGCTCAGCTTTTTCTTCTCGACGCCGCGCTGAATCAAGTCGCAACGCCAGTTTCATTCAGCGCCCAAGCATTAGCTTTTTCACGCGACGGAAATTTCCTCTACGCGAGTGAAAGCCCAACCGGGCCTCCGCTCGTCGCTGTTTTCGACGGGCGCACATTGCAGTTCATAGGGCAGGTTGCGGACGCATCCATCCAGGGCGTGCACTCTGAAATCGAGGGGTCCGACGAGACCCAACTCCTTTTCGGAATCGCCAATCGCGGCATCAGTTTCATTGACGCCGCGAAACCCATCGCGCTTCCTTCGTTAGTTCCGTCGTTTGCGTCTGCGCCCTCCGCTCAGCCCTCGCAAGGTCCAATCTTCGGCGGCACCGCAACGCTTCTCACGGGGCAAAATTTTGAATCGAGCGCCCAATTAAAATTTGGCCAGCAGCTCGCGCCTACCCCAACCCTCACCCCCACGCAGATTCAGGTCGCCGCTCCGCCAAGCGTCACCAGCGGTGCGGTCAATGTCACCGCGTATTTCCCCAGTGGCTGGCTGGCCATCGCGCCCGACGCATTCAGTTACGGCTCGCAGATTCTGGAAGTTCTCCCCAACGCCGGATCAAAAGCCGGAGGCGATGCAATTCAAATCTATGGCTACGGTTTTGGCAGCGATGTGACGCAGATTACCGTAAAAATTGGCGGCACCGCCGCGACCGTGCAGAAAGTGGAGAATGTCACTTCCATCGCTCCGTCGCTCGCTCTCGATGCTACTTATCCGTTCCCGTTGCGGCGCATCACGCTCCTGACTCCGTCGGGAACCCCCGGCCAATCAGACATTACCGTCACTTCCGCGGCGGGAGCTACGACCTCCGCCCGCGCGTTTCAATACACCCAATCCGCGCAGATCTTCGCCAAGCCTGGCTTATACAAATTTATTCTCTACGACCAGAAGCGCCAGTGGTTGTACCTAAGCGCCACCGATCACGCCGACGTCTTCGATTTGGCCGCCGCGCAATTTCACACTACGGGCATCACCCCGCCCGGCGGCCCGCCGCCAAACGCCGCGATCCGCGGCCTCTCTCTGACGCCCGATGCCTCGCAGCTCGTCGTCGCCGATTTCGGCGCGCAAAGCGTTTATCTCGTCAGTCCCGATGCCGGTACTGGCACAACCGTCTCGGTCGGCGGCGTGCCAGGCTTCTTGAATTCCGGTCCCGCGCGCGTCGCCGCCACCAGCACGCAAACTGTTTTCGTGGCCATGAGCGGCGAGGGCGGCGGCTCCTCCGGCGCTTGCAGCTCGTGCCTCTCGCAACTCAATCTCTCCGCGAGTCCTCCAACTGTCCAGCCTGCTCCGCAGCCGGAGGTCACCAGCCTCACCGGCGCGCCGCTCGTGCAAGCAAACGCCGCAGGCGACACCGTTTTTCTCGCGTACGACGCAGTTCCAGGCGGGCCCGTCGGAATATGGTCCGCAGCTTCGCCCAATCAATTCACCACGTCTCTCGCAAAAGAATCCGCTGTCGATCTAGCCGCAGGTTCCGACGGCACCATGTTTGCTTCGCGCGCCAACACCGGCACCGAAATTCGCACTGCCGACCTCACACGAACGGCAACACCGGCCAGCCCGGAACTCCAGCAAATCCCCGGCCGCGTTTTTGTGCCTGGTTTGGCCTTGCATCCGACCGGCGCGCTGCTCTATCAACCATTTCTCACCGGGCCAGCGCCCGCCGCCCCTCCCGCCATCGGCATTCAGGGAGGCGTTGACATACTCGACGCCCACAGCGGCCGCTTGCTCCTCCGTATGTTTTTGCCCGAGCCGCTCGCCACGTTATCCACCGATGTCGATGCGCTTCACGGCAGCTTCCTCGCCGTCGACGAGACAGGCCAAAGGATTTTCGTCCTCACCACCTCTGGCCTCACCGTCATTCAGCTCGCAAATGTCCCGCTCTCAATAGGGACGCTTTCCCCCCCATCCGGTTCGGCATCGGGCGGCACAATCCTCACCATCCGCGGCAGCGGCTTCCAATCCGGAGCGACCGCGACGATCGGCGGAAAATCCGCCGCCACAACCTTCAAGGACATGAACACGCTAGTCGTGACAACTCCACCGCTAACCGCGGGTCCGCAGCAAATCGTCATCACCAATCTAAGCGGCGATTCCTACGCTCTCGACGCCGCCTTCACCGCCAACTAGCCGTCCGGTACCCTGTCCCGCAAATCCTTTCAAGCGTGTCTCTCGGCGTGTGCGTGCCGGCGTAACGCCATACTCAAGAGCGCCAGCGCGACCGCGACGATCACGGCGCTCCACGTTATTCCTGGACTCGGGCGTGCGCCGAGTCCCAAAACGTAATCCAGCGAATACACGCCAGGTCCCGCTGACGCCAGCGCTAGCGCTCCCGTTATATACATGACCGGAAGCTCGATTCCGTTCGATTGCGCGAAGAAGCCGTGCCCCAAATGTACCGTGAGCAGCGCCACCATCATCACCGAGATGATCAGTGCCGGTCCGACGGGGCCGAGCAAACCCAAAGCCGTCAGGGCACCGCCCCCAAACTCCGCAAGTCCCGCCGCTAATGCGAACAAGCGACCTGGTCGAAAGCCAATGCTCTCGAAGAAGCCACCTGTTCCGCTTAGCCCATGCCCGCCGAACCACCCAAAGAGCTTCTGGGCGCCATGTGCGCTCATTGCGAGCCCAAGGATGAGCCGAGCAATCAACAATCCTACATCCATAGAATTCACCCTTTGCCTATTTGAGCTGGGCGTATGGTCAGCCACTGGGAACAACGCAGTCGTCGCCTGTGGCATGCAATTCTCGGCATCTCTCGTTCCAAATTCACCAGGCATGTCGTAGGCCCTCAGGTCTGTATGGCTCAAGCGGTTAGCGCGAAAGGTAAGCCGCGGACTCCGGGAATTCGCCGGCCAGCCGGCGCAATGCTGTCACTATGCTGACAGCAGTCCGTCGGACCGCGGCGCTGTGGGAAACCTGTGACTGATGCGCTAATGGGGAACTGAAACCACGATAATCCGCCTATACGCGCAGATCGAAAGCAAGAAACGGCGCAGACCGGGTTGCCCGCGAGACGTGTTCATGAGTTCGAAGACGGTTGACTGCCCCCGTCACCATCTAAATGGACTGAACGCCTGGTTAACGCGCTCGTCGGACAAATGGAGTCCAGATGTCCGGTAACGCGACTTATCAGGACTTGGCCGCCCGGTCTAGCACCTGATGCCATCGGTCGAAGCGACAAGTAGCGTACATTGAAGAATATGAAACGCGTGGTCATCATAGGTCGTGGGGCGTCAGGCAAATCTACTCTCGCGGCGCGCTTAGGCGAGATCACGGGGCTTCCTGTGATAGAACTTGACAAGGTTTTCTGGCGACCAGGACTTGTCGCAACACCTCGCGATCAGTGGGTGGTCGTCCAAGAAAGATTTGTCGCGGAAGAGGGATGGATTATGGATGGTGACCTAGGGCCGTATGACGTGGTTGAGGCCCGGCTACGTGCGGCGGACACGATCATTTTGTTGGACTTCTCGCTCGTCCGCTGTGCTTGGCGAACAATACGACGATTGCGCGAGCGTGCTGACTTCTGGCGGTGGCTTGTGGCGTGTCGCTGGCAAAGCCGTCCGATTCTCCTGGAAGCGATCGCGAACCACGCGGTCAATGCGGACCTCCACGTATTTCGCAACCCTGAGGCACTCAGCACCGAATCGTGGCGAATGGATTATCGGCGAGCCAGAGCGACGAAGTTTACTCACTATGGTGAATGACAGATTCTATAATTATCACTCACCGCGCACAAATGCGGCACAGCCGGAAGCAATCCACATGCCTGATTAACGCGCTTATCCGACAAGTGGCTTTTGCCTCCGGAGTCGGCCACCGACTGCCACCCAATTCTGATCGGCGAGAGGGGCACGCAAGTGCGTCAGACTTGGCTCCCATGCCCCAACCCTGCTAGCACGCCTCGCATATAAGCAAAGCTGCCGATAACGCCGGGCATCGGATCGTCGGGATGAATCTCATACTCGAGATCGACGAAGCCCTTGTACTTCATTGCGATGAGTGCTTCAAACATCTTACGCATCGGCATGATGCCGTCTCCCACCGCCACCTGGCTCTCCTTGCTCTGGAAGTTCGTGAGATCCTTCACGTGTACGTTGAACAGCCTCGGGCCTGCTTCGCGGATGGCCTGAACCACATCCGTGCCGGCGCGAGCCGTATGCCCCACATCGATGCAGCACCCCATGCGCGGATCCATACCCTTTACGGCCTTCAATACATCCAGCGGCGAATGCCAGAGCTTATCTTCCGGCCCGTGATTGTGGATCGCGAAACGAATGTCGTACTCCCTTACGAATTTCTCGATTCGCGGCAGAGTTTCCGGTGCGGGGTCCCCGGCGACAATGACGCCAATACCTACTCGCTTGCAGTACTCGAACTTACTCCGGATGTCCGCATCTTCGTCTTTCGGGAAATAGATGGTTCCGGCGGCGTGAACCTTGATCCCTGCCGCAGAGTAGTCCGCCAGCGCAGCTGCCTCCTGCTGCGCATCCGACGGGAGATGATCTTTCACGTCCTTCGCATTCAACGCGAGCACATTAAGCTGCTTCAGGAAGCCGATCATCTGCGCACGACTGAAGTTGCGGAACGTGTAGCTGGCCAGGCCCAAACGAATAGGCAATCCTTCGTCAGCCGATGGCCGTTCCTGAGCCAGTGCGAAAAAGTCGCTCGAAGCTGCGAACGCTGCCGCAACAAGGGCACCGGAGCGAACAAAATCGCGGCG
>JGI12635J15846_10002881_pt1 | contig 14999 bp, 11 predicted proteins | sample BlaSpr_A8_OM2_M2_FD_15846 | JGI IMG/M metagenome (IMG submission 15846) | reverse complement strand
AGCGCCCGTCAGGATGACAATTTGAGCGGCCGACTGCTCGATTTCATCCAGAACGGAAATCAAATCGTTGACAAGCCGAAAGCTGATCGCGTTGCGCTTTTCTGGGCGGTTAAGCGTGATGATGGCGAGTCGATCGTCGATTTCCAGTATTAAGGTTTCAAAACTCATTCGGTTCGCCACAAAGGGTACTAAATCGGCCAGGTAAGTTAGTCCGCTGCGGAAGCATTCGAGTACCTGGCACCAATTTCCGTTGAGACTCGCAGCAACACATCGAGAGGTTTGAGCGTCGGCAGTGCGGCCCCTTTCGATCTGAGGGCTTCTACAACTGTCTCCGTGGCGATATTGCCGACAAGCGCATCCTGTGCAAAAGGACACCCCCCCAATCCACCCAATGCGGAATCGAAACGGCGGCAACCAGCGTCATACGCGGCAATCACTTTCGCGCCAGCTTCACCAGGACGGCTGTGCAGATGAGCTCCGATTTCTAAGTATCCGAACTTTGAAATCACGGCGGAAACTACCTCGCTGATTTGCGGCAGCGTTGCCATTCCAACAGTGTCCGCAAGCGAAATCATCTGTATCCCATAAGACTCGAGAATATCTACCGCGTTGATCACTTCTTCCACGGTCCACGGATCGCCATATGGATTTCCAAAAGCCATCGACACATAGACCACAATATCCAGTCTGGCATCGTCACTCTTGTCCTTGATTCTTTCCATCTCGTCGATCGCGTCATCCAGAGTCTGGCGCTGATTGTTGTAGAGAAACGTCGGGGAAACAGAGTAGGGAAAACCCAGCGTCCGGACGGCATTGGTGCTGATCGCCCGCTGCGCGCCTTTTTCGTTCACCACAATTGCGATGATCTCAACGTCGTCAGGTGGATCTAATTCCTTCAGGACTTCTTCGGAGTCCGTCATTTGCGGCACGGCGTTCGGAGACACAAAAGACACCGCATCGATGTGTTTGAATCCACTGCTGATAAGTGTACGCAGATATTCGACTTTGATATTCGTGGGGATCTGAGTCTTAAGACCTTGCCACGCGTCGCGTGGACATTCGATTAATTTGATGGGTTGCAACATTCAGTAAGCTGAATTTCGTATTGTCGGATTTTCGAATTTACGAATTGAATTCCGGTTCGTCAAGGTCCCGAACCATTCCAAGATCGTCTCCAATTCGGCGATCCTACAATTCCTAAATTCGACAATTCCAGTCATGTCTGAAGCACTCCAACCTTAAACTCCGCCACATCTGGATTCAATGCGGCAGCCTCCAAAGCTTGGGTGATGGCATCCCGAGTCTCGATCGGGTCAATGATCTTGTCTATCCACAGCCGGGCCGCTCCATATCGCGGATCGGTCTGTTCATCATAAGTTCGTTTCACCGAATCGAAGAGTTCTTTTCGTTCCTCTTCGCTCAGCTTCTTGCCACCGCGCTCCAACTGGCGGATCTTAATTTCCACCAGCGTTGACGCCGCCGAATCGCCACTCATTACCGCATACCGTGCGGTGGGCCACGCGAACACAAAGCGCGGGTCGTAAGCCTTGCCACACATCGCGTAGTGCCCAGCTCCAAATGAACCGCCCACAATCACCGTAATTTTCGGCACTACGGTATTAGAAACAGCATTGACCATTTTCGCACCGGCTTTGATAATGCCGCTCCATTCTGCGTCCCGGCCCACCATAAAGCCGTTCACATCATGCATAAATACCAGCGGGATCAGGTTTTGGTTGCAATCCATAATGAAGCGCGCCGCCTTCTCCGCCGATTCCGTATAGATCACGCCGCCGAACTCCATGCGTTTGCGACCTTCGTGATCGGTCGCCTGGGCATGCAATTTCTGATTCGCGACGATCCCCACCGCGAATCCTCCGATTCGAGCATAACCGCACACGATCGTCTTTCCATATTCGGGCCTATATTCATCAAAGCGGCTTCCATCCACGATGCGGGCAAGAATCTCCTTCATGTCATAGGGCCGCGCCGGAGAAGAATCGTAAATCCCGTAAATTTCTTCTGGAGCCAGAGCCGGAGCTAACGGCTTTTTGCGATCCCACGGCGATTGTCGCCTGTAGCCCCACTTCTCAACAATCGCCCGAATTCGGTCCAGGCAACTTTCATCATTAGGCTCGCGAAAATCTACAGTCCCGCTGATAGCGGAGTGCATCGCAGCGCCACCCAATTCTTCCGCAGAAACTTTCTGCCCAATCGCGGCCTGCACCAATGCCGGACCGGCAAGAAAAAGCCCGCTGCCGTCGGTCATCAAAACGTGATCGCACATCACCGGCAGGTAGCCACCCCCAGCCACGCACATACCCATGATGGCCGCGATCTGCGGAATTCCCATTGCAGACATGACGGCATTGTTGCGGAAGACCCTCCCAAAGTCATCGGTATCGGGGAATACGTCTTCCTGCAGAGGAAGAAATACGCCCGCGGAGTCCACGAGATAAACAGTAGGAACGCGATTTTCAATTGCAATATTTTGCGCGCGGATTACCTTTTTCGCGGTCATGGGGAAAAACGCGCCGGCCTTAACCGTGGCGTCATTGGCGATGATCATCACCATCCGGGTATGAATGCGCGCCAACCCGGTAATCACGCCCCCGGCGGGCGCGCCGCCCCACTCCTCGTACATTCCTCGCGCCACGTACGCGCCAAGCTCAAAAAAAGTGCCTGGATCGGTTAGTAAGGCGATTCTCTCGCGCGCCGTCAGCCGAGATTTTGAATGCTGATTCTCGATTGCCTTCTGTCCACCTCCTTCCCGAATCGTCTCTTCCTCATTGCGTACTTGCGAGACCAAATCCGCCAGAAAGCGCATGTTCGCTTCAAAGCGCGCGGAAGTTGGGTCCACGCGGCTCTCAATGACCGGGGAACTCGACGGTGCGCTGGGTTCGACGCGATTTACCATGAAATAGGATCCGAAGATGCTTACGGTATATCAGTTGAGCAGAGCCGCGCAATAAGGCTTGCGGTAAGTAGACTTTCGGCAATGAATATTCAAAGAGAGTCTATGTTCTTGAGTCTTCAAGGATCTGGCGCATCCGAGAAGAACTGATCTCGGCATTAGCCCGCCGGCACGCCGCGCGGTTTGACGTTCGCCCGGATGAACTGAACGATGTCGTCCATCGGAGTTCCCGGTTGAAAAATCGCGGCGACCCCGATCTGTTTGAGGTTATTAACATCCTGATCGGGAATAATGCCGCCCAGCACGACCAGCAGGTCATCCATCCCGTTGGTTTTCAGCAGGTCCATCACTCGCGGCACAATCGCATTATGCGCACCCGAAAGTATTGAGAGCCCGATGACGTGCACATCTTCCTGCAATGCGGCGCTTACAATCATCTCCGGGGTCTGACGGAGACCCGTATAGATGACTTCCATTCCGGCATCGCGCAACGCTCTCGCGATCACCTTCGCGCCACGGTCGTGTCCATCAAGCCCGGGTTTGGCTACCAGCACGCGAATTTTCTGCTCAGGCATCGGCTTCATTTAACCACAGAGGGCACAGAGACACACAAAGCATATGATCCAGCAATTTGATGCAGAAGGCTTCGCCGACACGCTACAAGGTCTTGATGTCAAGACTTCGCCATAGATACCAGCAGGCCACACTTCTGTACGGCTCCCAGCACTTTGCGATCTTTTCCATCTGTTTTGGGTCAGGTGGTTTGCGCTTCTTGTAGTTCCTTTTGATAGCCATCTTGACGCCGAAGTCGCCGGTTGGCAGCACATTGGGGCGCCGTAGCGAGAACATCAGGAACATGTGCGCCGTCCAAACACCGATACCCTTCACTTGCGTCAGGCGCTCGATAACGGCTTCATCGGAGAGATTCACGAGATCTGCAAAATTCAGTTCGCCACTTTGCGTTCGTTTGGCGAGGTCACGCAAATATGAAGTCTTTTGCTTGGAAAGGCCCGCGCCTCGCATTTGTGCCTCCGTCAGTTTGAGGATACCTTCCGGCGTGAGTGGCTCACCGGCCAAGGCCGCGAATCGTTTAAAAATGGTAAGAGCCGCTTTCCCATTCAGTTGCTGATAGACGATCGCCTCGGCCAAACTCTCGAATGCAGGGTCCCCATATTCAATCCTGTAAGCGCCGACACGCTGGATGATATCGCGCAACACGGGATCGGCCTTCTTGAGATGGTTGATAGCTTTGCGCATGGCGAAGTGGAAGAATCAGAAGGATACCACCGTGCGCGGTACAAGATCACGGGACACAGACGTACCTTGTTACGTCTTCATTTCCGCTGCTTCCGGAGCGAGCACCCGTGTTTGCTCGAGGAAAGAATGGGCGCGGTTTAACAAATCTGAACGCTTGTCGGAATCCTGCTCTTCAAGCGCTCCCCAAATCATGTTGAGCCATTCGACCAGTTCGAGATCCATTGGTTGATCCATACTAAGCCTTTCAGACTCAATAGATCGGCGGAATCAGGCAAACACCTGAGTTCACTCTCTTCTTTTCAGTATAACCGCTGTATTACGTGACGCTTACCTCGGTGTATGTGCCATAAACGTCACGCAGGGCGGCGCAAATTTCACCTACAGTCGCGTAAGCGCGTACCGCGTCCACGATATATGGCATGGTGTTGGAGTCCGAAATTTGGCCTCCGCCTACGGGGACCGGTTCCCTGGCAGCCGCTTTCTTCAAGGCGTCCAGACGGCGGCGTACTTCGTCGTTCGACCGTCGCGCGCGCAAAGCTTTCAGCTTGGCAGCCTGTTGCTGGGCGACGCTCTCATCAATGTAAAGAATGTGCGGAGATTCTTCTTGAATCGCGAATTCGTTGACTCCGACAATGATCTTTTCTTTTGCTTCCGCCGCGCGCTGATATTGATAGGAAGCCTCTGCGATTTCCTTTTGCGGATATCCGTGCTCGATTGCCTTCACCATCCCGCCCATCGCGTCGAGCCTTCCAAAATAATCGAACGCGCCTTCTTCCATTTTAAGAGTAAGATTTTCTAGAAAATAAGAACCGCCCAAGGGATCCGTGGTTTGGGTTACGCCCGATTCATACGCGATGATTTGTTGCGTGCGGAGCGCAATTCGCGCCGCGTCTTCGGTAGGCAGCGCCAAAGCTTCATCGTACGCGTCGGTGTGCAAAGACTGAGTTCCTCCCAGGACAGCCGCCATCGCCTGAATTGCCACTCGCGCGATGTTGTTTAAGGGTTGCTGAGCCGGGAGCGAAACTCCCGCGGTCTGGGTGTGGAATCGAAGAAGCCAGGTGCGCTGGTTTTTCGCCGCGAAGCGGTCTTTCATTACGCGGTACCAAATCTTTCGTGCCGCCCGGTACTTCGCGATTTCTTCGAAGAAGTCGTTGTGCGCATTGAAGAAGAAACTCAGCCTCGGACCAAAGTCATCTACATCCAGGCCGCGCCGCTGGGCCCACTCCACGTACTCCACACCGTCATACAGCGTAAACGCAAGCTCCTGGAGCGCCGTGGAACCGGCTTCACGAATGTGGTATCCACTGATCGAAATCGTATTGAAGCGCGGAGTAAATTTCGATCCGAACTCGAATGTATCGATCACCAGCCGCATAGATGGCGCGGGAGGATAAATATATTCCTTCTGGGCTATGTACTCCTTGAGAATATCGTTCTGGATCGTCCCCGAAATCTTCTTCCAGTCAGCGCCCTGATTTTCGGCTACCACGAGATACATCGCCCAAAGCACGGAGGCTGGAGAATTGATGGTCATCGAGACGGTGGTCTTCTCCAGATCAATCCCGTTGAACAAGATTTCCATATCTTCCAACGAATCGATCGCCACGCCACACTTTCCAACTTCGCCCTCGCTGGCGGGATGGTCAGAGTCATATCCCATTAGGGTCGGCAGATCGAAGGCGACAGAAAGCCCGCTGCCGCCGCTTTCCAGCAAATATTTGTAACGCTGATTGGTTTCTTCCGGCGAAGCAAAGCCGGAAAATTGGCGCATCGTAAACATCTTGCCGCGATATCCAGTTGCGTGGATCCCGCGAGTGAAGGGCGGCTGCCCCGGGAGTCCGAGATACTTTCCATCGGTCCAATCCAGCGGAAGATCGGCTGGGGTGTAAAGACGCCGCACGGGCACACCGGAAATAGTCGTGAAGCGAGCGCGTCCATGCTCATCAAGGTTGATGCCGGTGGGCGCACCTATCGGGCGTTCGGGAGCCTTCTCTAAGCTCGGCCCAAGCGTTTTTACGGCCCACTCTATTTCGGCGGCGGAAGGATCGCGTCCATCAAAGACGTCTGAGTTGGGACTTTCTTTTACCGATGGATTAGAAGGATTTTTCCCCGGCATGTTAGTTCCAATCCCGATGATAGAAGCTTGCTTCCGGGGAAGCAACATTGGGGGACGCGAGCTAGTGCTTGCCCATCCGGACGGGGGCGTCCGGGCCTACGTGATCTTTAAGGTCGCGACTCCCCGATTTCTTTCCCAGTTCCCATGCCTTCGCATATTTCCAGGAAACATAGACGGCGTGATAGAGGTGCAGAATCAGGCCCTCCCGGCCGTCCAAAAAACCGAGTCGGAATATGTAGTTGTAGATGAACGTAAGCTTCGGCCGGACAATAATATTGAGAAGATTAAAACTCCTGTGTCCGCTCGCGATCGCAATCTCCGCTCCACTTGAAGAGTAACCATTCATGTGGTCGATATAGCCACTCAAAGTGGGATAAGCGTTATGCAAAAGCGCGAGTTTGAGATTGCCGGTTGGACCAGCAACTTTGATCGTTGGGTGCGCACCATATTCTTCAAATCTTCCCGCCCCTCGACGGATAAGCCGTAGCTTGGGATCCGGGTAGAATCCTCCGTGTTTCATCCAGCGCCCAAGAAAAAAGTTTTTGCGCGGTATCCAATAACCGACTACGTTCAAATCAGCCGCTAATGCTTTCTGAATCTCTTCTGCCAGCCCGGGTTCAAGTGCCTCGTCCGCATCCAACTGGAGCATCCAATCCATGGATGCCTTCTCCATCGCCGAGTTCTTTTGCGCCGCAAAGCCCTTCCAAGGCTCTACAAATACTTTAGCGCCGTACTTGCGCGCGATCTCGAGGGTCCGGTCCGTGGACCCGGAATCGAGCACAATAATCTCTCCGCGTCCATCTCTGACTAAAGTCAGGACACTATCGAGAGTGCAGGAAAGATTCGCTTCTTCGTTATGTGTGATGAGGACGACGGAAATCGTCACGGACAGAGAATATCTTGATCCGAAGCAGATAGCACGCAGGGACAACCGTCCAGGCCGTCAAGGCGGGCGTCTCTAGCCTTGCGACTACAGATTCACTGGACGGGATGGGAGCTCTTCCATCGACTGAGTCCCTTATTGCTGCGGTGGCGCAGGTTGGGGCTCTGGTGTGTATTGCGGCATCACGGACTCCACATCCTTTCGAGGAGCTATATCCGGCACCGTTGGCATATGAGTAACCTGTCCGCGCTCGGCGTCATCAATGACGATTCCCGTGTGGTCTAACAGCAGACCAGTCGCACGATCCATCTCGACACGAGCTTTCTCGTAAGCTGCCATCGCGGATACAAGATTCGATTCTGCCGAAGTATACGCAGACTGATCCTGCAATACTAAGGTCGAAGTGGAGGCTCCCAATGCTAATTTCTTCTGCTCGGCGTCCAACGTTTGTCTCGAGAATTCTGTCGAGGCCCTTGCAGCATCTACGCTGGCACGGTTCTGCTGAAGAGAGAATTGCGCATTGCGCACTTCAATCTGAACCTGATTTTCAATCTGCTGCAGCCGCATCTGGGCCTGGCGAAATTCCAACTCGGCCCGAACCTGGTTAGCTTCTGCCAGGCGATTACGGATCGGAATATTCAGTGACAACCCCACTCCTTTGTCCGGGGCCGCCGACGTGACTAGATTCTGCAATGCTGTGGTATAGGGGACCGCACGCGAAGTGCGGAACTGCGATGGCAGATTAGCTGGATTTATGCAAAAGGCACTGGGGTTTGTTGGGCTACAAAATTGAGCGGTAGGGTTAATGTCTCCAGACAGGCCCGACCCTCCATAGTAAGCATATAAGTCCAACGTTGGCCGCAACGCATTGCGCACAGCTTTGTTATTAATCTCCCGGTTGGAAAGGTCGATCTTTGACTCTGCAAGTTCGGCTCTGTGGTTCAAAGCATCATTGATCAGATCCTGCGTGGGTATGATTGATTCTTGAGCCGGTAGTTGGAGATCCGAGGTGGGAATAACTTCGGCTTCAGCCAAAACGGGGTCTACTAGGGTTCGGCTGAGTGCATTCTTCATCAAAAGTTCTTGAAGCTGAAGATTAGTTTCAGCCAGGATCAAAGCCTGTTGATCGGTCGCCACAGTGCTTTGCGCGCCTACCACCTGAATCGGCGCCATGCTGCCTATCTGTACTTGCTTCTGCGTGTCGGAAAGCGTCTTCTGAGCGAAGGCCAGCGCCTCCTTCTGTACCTTCACGTACTCGTAAGCGTAGACCAGGTTCCAATACATGTTTTCAATCTGGTCAACAGTGGTAATTATTTGCAAACGAAAAGCCACATCGGATATTTCCTTGTTATTTTTTGCCAAGCGAATAAATCGCGTATTAGGAAGAAAACCAAAGCCTTGCAACAAATGCTGCGTAAGCTTGAACTGGAAGTTGGAATTCAGAATCGGGCTTAATGTGCTGAACGGCTGATTAGTGGTTTGGTGCGTGTTATTAAACCCAAGCGACATAGTCGTGCCCGAGGCGAAACCTTGGGTGTAGGCAAGATTCGCGGTATAGGTGTTCGTACTTAAGACGGGCACGCCATTGAAAGCACTCGCCGACTGAAGATTGTTTTTGTCTACTTGAAAAGCTCCTGTAACGATTGGATCGAAGCTGGTGATCGGGGAACCGATGCCCAATGTCGAATTCACCAGCCCGTTGGTACCAGCTCCGATTCCGCCGGGAGCCGGGGCAGTTCCGCCGGGACCGGAGCCTACTGTTCCGCCCAGCCCGCCCACGCCTCCGCCCGGCGTGTTTTGGACAATTCCGGAATTCACACCCAAAAAGTTGGCGCCCGACTTCGTCCGTAAGAGGTCGGTGTCGGCAATGTTTAAGTTGTATCGAGCAATGGCAATATCCAAGTTGTTCTCAAGCGCGAGCGCCACCGCATCATCCATGGAGAGCATGATCTTGCCGTCGTGTAGCAATTGATCAATCCGCGCAGTATTAGCGAGATTTGGCGACGGGACGTTTTGAGACTCGTACGGCGCGATGATATTGGGAAACGGCGAGCGCGGCTTCGAATAGTCTATAAATTTGTAGGTCTGCGGCTGCGGGGCCGATGGGGGAGTTGAGGCCGCCGGTTGGGCTGTTTGCGCATTCTGCGCGAAGCTACTCGATGAAATTAGGCCGGCACACAATATAGCCGCACCAACTCGCGATGAAATCAGGCGTGACAAAGACATTCGGTCATCTCCAAGCGTAAAACTGAATGAAACGGATTATTCTTCTGGACCAAGTGTTATTACGCAAAACACCGCACCGAGGTTTCATTTATTGTGCATTTCAACATCTGTGCCAACGACAACGCAAACCGGACGGCAAACGCGGAAACAAAAAAGGATTGCATTAGTATAGCCGACGGGCCATTTTCGTCTGCCATTGGGACGGATCAGGCCCGCAACCATTCGTAAAATACCCGGGTCGAGCGAGTCTCGATACCTCAAACCTTTTGGACATGCGCAATTTAAAAATTGTCCTCGCGTACGACGGGACCGATTTCTGTGGATGGCAGGTGCAGCCAGACGCGCAAAGTATTCAAGGCGTGCTCTCCCACGCTATTGGACGAATCACCGATGAAAAGGTCTTGCCCCAAGGCTCAGGCCGCACGGACGCCGGCGTACACGCGCTGGCGCAGGTCGCCACGTTCGCCACCAAATCTTCCATTCCGGTCGACAACCTGGTCAAGGCTCTGAATGACATCCTACCGGCCTCAATTCGCGTATTAGAAGTCACCGAAAAGCCGCCTGAATTTCACGCGCGAAAATCAGCGCAAGCAAAAACTTATCGCTACCGGATTTATCGAGGTACGATCTGTTCACCCTTTTTTGTCCGCTATGTATGGCACTATCCTTATCCTTTGAATCCCGAGGAAATGGCGGATGCGGCCCAATTCGTCGTTGGTGAATACGATTTCACCTCGTTTGCGGCGGTAGATTCCGAACGGTCTAGTGATGATCGCAATGAATCCAACGTTCGCAGAATATTCGATTCAAGTTGGACGCAAGAGGATGATGAATTAATTTACACCGTCCGCGGCAGCGGATTCCTTCACCATATGGTAAGGAATCTAGTCGGCACTTTTTTGCGAATAGGCAAAGGCTCGCTTCAACCTGAAGACATTGGCCGTATATTGCAGGCGCGGAACCGTTCGGCGGCGGGGGCAACCGCCCCTGCCAGCGGTCTTTATCTGGTAAGTGTCGAATATTGAAGTCCGCCAGACGGTCAGTCGGTAAAAGTCTTAGTAGAATCGATGGGGCCGTGAAACTCCAGTGAAAGCTTCCGAACTCATCTACGACTGGAACCAGGTTCGTCCCGAAGCCATTTCCAGGTCGCGCACGGTCCTGCTTAACGACGAGAGCCTTCGAGACGGCCTTCAGTCTCCGTCTGTCCGTGATCCCTCCGTCGAAGAAAAGATTCGCATCCTCCATTTGATGGAGGCGCTCGGAATCAACTCCCTAGATCTCGGGCTGCCCGGAGCGGGCCAGCGGGCTGTTGAGCATGTGGAAGCTCTGGCTCGTGAGATCGTCCAGCAAAAAATGACGATTCGCGCGAATTGCGCCGCGCGAACTCACGAGAACGACATCCGTCCAATCGCTGAGATCGTGCAGCGAACTGGATTGAAGATTGAAGCGGCTACGTTCATCGGATCCAGCCCAATTCGCCGGTATACCGAAGGTTGGACTGAAGACTTTCTGCTTCAGACCACCGAGAAGGCTCTGAAATATGCTGCATCGCTCGGTCTTGAGGTGATGTATGTCACCGAAGACACCAGCCGCTGCGATCCTGAAATGGTGAAGCGCCTTTATTCTGCGGCAATCAATTGCGGGGCGCGCGCGATTGTAATCTGCGATACTGCCGGACATTCGACTCCGGCGGGAGCTTTCGCGCTGGTTCAATATGTTCTGACTGAAGTGGTAAAACCCTCCGGAGAGACGATCCGCGTAGAGTGGCACGGGCATTGCGATCGCGGATTCGCCGTCGCCAATTCGATTTCGGCGCTGATGGCCGGAGCCGATTGCGTGCACGCATGTGCATTAGGCATCGGCGAACGCGTGGGAAATACGCAGATGGATTTGATGCTGGTGAATCTTAAACTCATGGGTATTTCGCCGTGGGCTGATCAGGATTTAACCAAGCTCAGAGAATATTGCGAGGCCGTGTCAGAGGCCACGGGTGTGCCGATTCCGCCGAATTATCCGGTAGTTGGTGAGGATGCGTTCCGCACTGCGACGGGAGTCCACGCAGCCGCCGTGATCAAAGCATATAAGAAGAACGATATCGAGCTGGCAAATGCAGTTTATTCAGGCGTGCCGTCCCACGTATTTGGCATGGAGCAAGTGATTGATGTGGGCCCGATGAGCGGCAAATCGAATGTCATGTTTTGGCTGGAACGGCGGGGATTGGACTGTTCCGATGAAATCGTGGAGAAGATTTATAAGCGAGCGAAGGCCTCGGATCACACGCTGAGCGAGGCGGAAATAATGGAATGCTTCGCTACGGCAAAATCCTAATTTCCCTGTCATGCTGAGCGAATGAGACCTTCCGCTCGCGGAAGGTCTCTAAGTCGAAGCACCCCTATTCCCGGCATGGCTCCGGTCTAGAGGGCAGCGCTTTGATTTACACTTCTGTGTTCCGCAGGAGATCCCATGCGAGGCCTCTTACTCGTTTTGTTGTCCGCTCTGCTTCCCTTCCCCCTCCTCGCTCAAAAGCATCCTTTCACCTTCGAAGACATGATGCGGCTCAAGCGGGTCGAGGAGCCAGAACCCTCGCCTGACGGCAAATGGGTTTTGTTCGCCGCTGTCGATGTGGACCTGAATGCAAACACCAAAACGCCGCACGCCTGGATCGTTCCAATAACAGGAGGGAAAGAGCGCGAAATCATCGCAGATCAGGACGCTGATCGTCCACGCTGGGCGCCCGATGGCAAGCGATTTGCCTTCGTCTCTACCAAAGAAAGCGGTTCTCAAATCTGGGTTGCGGACTTCGACGACGCCACGGGCACGGTGACGGCGACACACAGGCTTACTACGATCGCGACCGAAGCTACCGGAGAACTTTGGTCCCCGGATGGCAAGAACATTCTTTTTGTTTCGAATGTTTATCCCGAGTGCGATGACCCCGTGTTCGTCAAGGAATACAACTGCAACCTAGGCAAACTTGATGAGCAAAAGAATTCGAAGGTCAAAGCGCAGATTTTCACTCACCTTCTGTTCAGGCATTGGAATGCTTACAAGGAAGGCAAGCGAAGCCATATCTTGGTAATGCCTGCCCCGTTGGTGGACGAGAATTGGACTGGTAAGCAACACAACTATTCGAATTGGCTCTTTTATCACGACCTTACACCAGGCGACTATGACGCGCCGCAATTCAACCTCGGCGGACAGGACAACTACGCGTTCTCGCCGGACGGGCAGGAGATTTGCTACTCGTCCAATCACGATCCGGTTCCGGCGATCTCGACGAATAACGATTTGTGGCTTGTTTCGGTGAACGGAGGACAAGCAAAAAACATCACTGCCGACAATCCCGCAAGCGACTCAAATCCGCTCTATTCGCCGGACGGGAAGTACATCGCCTATCGCGCGCAGCAGCGTCCAGGATATGAGAGCGATAGGTTCCAGTTAATGCTGTACGACCGGAAAACTAGAGAGAAAAAGAATCTGACTGAAAGGCTCGATCGTTGGGTTGGAACGTTTACATGGGAGTCGAGTTCCTCTGGGCTCTATTTTGTCGCGGAGGACAAAGGTGAAACTCCGATATTTCGGGTAGATCTGGACGGCAACGGGCGAGTCGTGGCCCGCCCTGAAGGCTACGAAGACGACCTTACCGTAACTCGCGACGGAAAGATGCTTCTTTTTACGGAAATGGCCTCTGATTATCCGACACGGATTCAGAAGATACGAGCGGACAATCCCGGTGACGAGGGAGTTTCGGTTACAGATATCAACATGTCACTCCTCTCCCAAGTCGCAATGTCCCCGCTGGAATCCTTCTGGTTCACCGGTGCACATGGCGACAAAGTTGAAGGTTTCCTCGTCAAGCCGCCGAACTTCGATCCCAACAAAGAATATCCTGTGAAGTTCATCATCCACGGCGGGCCGGAAGTTCCGATGGGCGACGAGTGGAGTTATCGCTGGAACTTCGAGCTGTTCGCTGCTAACGGATATGTAGTTATATTCATCAACTTTCACGGCTCTCCCGGATACGGGCAGAAGTTCGTTGACTCGATCAACGGCGACTGGGGCGGCGCACCCTTCGAGGACTTAATGAAGGGCCTCGACTACGCCGAACAGCACTCTCCGTTTATCGATAAAGACCGCGAATGCGCACTGGGCGCCAGCTATGGCGGATACATGGCCAACTGGATTCTCGGCCACACGAATCGCTTCAAGTGCATCGTGACGCACGATGGCATGTTCAATACCGAATCCGCTTGGGGAACGACGGAAGAATTATGGTTCAACGAATGGGAGTTCAAGGGAACTCCGTACACGAATCGCGAACTCTATCGCAAATGGTCTCCACACCTTTTTGCAACAAATTTCAAAACGCCGACGTTGGTGATCCACAGCCAGCTTGATTACCGGTTGGATGTCTCTCAAGGGCTCGACTTGTTTACGACGTTGCAGCGGTTGGGCGTGCCCTCGAAAATGCTCTACTTCCCTGATGAAGGACACTGGATCCTCAAGCCACAAAATAGCCAGCTCTGGTACAAAACGGTAAACGACTGGGTCGACCAGTGGGTTGGGAAATAACAAAACGCTCCATTTCCTTGCGCATCTCCCGGAGAAGTTCTAGGCTGTCAAGCATAATTGCCCATGAAATTTAGCCCGTTGCATCTCCTGAGAACTGCCTCTCTCGTGCTGCTGCTCGCAGCCTCTGTTGCTCCGACCAATGCTGCCGCGACAGGAGTTCTTGCGGCAGTGACCCAAGGATCGCAAGGCGCGGCCACCGCCCCATCGGAATCCAGCGCCACTCTGCGTGCCATCGTAGCGGCTGGTCGCCTGCCGGACCTTCGTTGGCCCGACTTTTCCGATTATCGCGTGCTTGTGGCGAAGTTCTATGACTCAGCGGGATACGTCCCAGTATGGCTAAGTAACAACGAGCCAACTCAACAAGCACAAACCATGATCGACGTGCTGAAGCAGGCTGACAGCAAGGGTTTGAATTCCGAAGACTACGACAGCTCGCGCTGGGCGGATCGTCTGGCTCGACTGCGTCAGTCCCGTTCACCCGCGGACCAGGCGCGCTTTGATGCCGCTCTCACAGTTTGCACAATGCGTTACATCTCCGATTTGCGCATCGGAAGAGTCAATCCTCGGCATTTCAAGTTCAACCTCGATGTTGCTCCAAAGAAATACGACTTGCCGGTATTCCTACGCGCCAAGATAGTCAATAGCGCGGATCTGCGCGCTGAGTTGGATCAAGTAGAGCCACCGTTCGCTGGATACAAACGCACCTTGCAGGCGCTGCAACAATATCTGGATTTGTCGCGGCAGGACGACGGAGAACAACTGCCGGTTCTGGCCAAGCCCATTGAACCTGGTAGTCCTTACGCCGGAGTCCCGCGATTGACGCGTCTACTCCGTCTCCTGGGAGACCTGCCGGCTGGTGCCGCACCCGATAACTCAACCATCTACGCCGGACCGTTGGTCGATGCGGTAAAACATTTTCAAGAGCGACATGGTCTTACTCCTGACGGACGCCTCGGCGCGCAAACAGTAAAGCAGCTAAACGTGCCGCTGACCTTTCGCGTCGAACAGTTGCGCCTGACACTGGAGCGCTG
>JGI12635J15846_10002880_pt1 | contig 15001 bp, 9 predicted proteins | sample BlaSpr_A8_OM2_M2_FD_15846 | JGI IMG/M metagenome (IMG submission 15846) | reverse complement strand
TGGAATCTTGCCGAAGCAGTGGCTGCGACCATCGAACCTTTGTGACTTCAATCGAGAAGCCTTTCGGTCATGGATCCGTGTCTCTGGGTCACACTCGTCGCCGACGGCGGCTGCCACTTCCGCCATGGAGTCCGCTACCAGCTTATCGATCTGATTTGTCTCCGCCCTTCGCCGGCAACCCATGGTTGCCCAAATTAATTGCCGGTTTCGGGAGTCGAACTCAGCCAACCCTGCTTCCTGCTCGATTACCTCTGGGCCATTCAGTCCCAGCCGCCCAACCTCCGTGCCAATCAGAACAGTGCACAGCGAGGCTGCAATGGCCATGCCCCCAAAACAACCAATGCGGCCGGCAATCACGCCGATCACTGGGACGAACTCCCTAAGAGATACGATGGCGGTGTGAATCTCGCGGACGGCCAATAATCCCAGGTTAGCCTCCTGTAGGCGGATGCCAGCTGAGTCGAACACGATCACTGGAATGACAAGGGTTCCGCTGCGTGCACCGCGCAAGGACAATTCAAGTACTCCGGCGATTTTCGCCCCATTGACCTCGCCAATCGAGCCACCCTGGAAGCCGCCTTCGATCGAAATTACCAGCGCGTCCTTGCCGCGGATTGTTCCCCGCGCCGTTATAACGCCGTCGTCACTTTGAGGCACGATGTTCTGCAGGGGAAGATGGGGCGATTCGACACGAGCAAACGGGTCGAGCAATTCCGTATAACTGTCTGTATCGAGAAGCAGACGGGCGCGACCACGCGCAGTCTGCTCGGAGAAGCTTGCTCTCATCATCTCAGCGACTCCTCAAGAGCTTGCTCCAGCCTCAGCAGAACGGTTGGAGGCGATGCGCCCCCATCGTTGATCTCAATGGAGGCGGCAACGTCATGTCGCTCAAAAAAAAGAGCCAGGACGTTCTTCCAAGTTTCCCGAAATCCCGCTGAGTTTGTTCGAACCCGCACGCTTGATTGAGGGTTGACCGGGGGCGCAAGCAAGACCTCTAGATTCCCTGAGGAAACGACGCCGACCTGCACCTCGCGACGCAACCGTTGAGCTCCGGCCGGATATTCAAAATAAAATGTTTCCAAACTAATTCTCCGTGTAACCGAATTCTTTTTCGGCGGCTTCCAGAAAAAGGGCGCCGGCAAGAAGGTCAGCGCTCCCGCCTGGTGAAGCGCCCATTCGAAGGAGGCTAGCGTCGAGTCCAAGCAGAGCCTGCATCCCCTCCTTCGTCGCGGCCCCGCCCAAGTCCAAGGATTTCCGCGCTCCATGCCTGGCGACGGCCAAGGCTCTTGGCCCACCACGATACAACAAGCACGTGTCTTCAAGTTTCTCCATGATGGAGAGAAAAGCGTTCAGTCTCGCCTGGATTTCGCTACCACCATCGCCCCGCGACTTTTTAAGCATCGGCAACGCATTGGCAACCAGATTTGGAAAGCCATTCTCTGCCTCGCCGCGCGCCCCACGTGCACCGTAACGTTGGTATGCAAGCAGCCCGTGGGAGAGTTGCGGCACAGCATTTCTGTCAGGCAGTCTCGCGAGCAGACCCGCCAGCATGCACACTTCTTCCGGCTCAATCGCACTGCTGCCCAACATCGACGTCGCCGCGCACAATAGTCCCAGTGTCCATATCGCACCTCGATGCGTATTGACTCCTTTCGTTTCGGCCAACATAGATTTTTCGCCCTCACGTCCTAAGGCGGTAAGGTCTTCTCGCAAGTCAATACTCAGTTCGGCCTCAAAAGCGCGTGCGACTATGGAGAAAAATGTTTCGCGTAATGCGAGCGCCGAACGCCGAAGCATCGCCAGATTCATGTCGCGATGAGCCCCGGGACCTCTGGCATCGACTAGCGCCGGCTTGGGCGTTAGCTCCATCTCTTGAATGAGAGACCAGACAGCTGCATCTGCGAGCACGCTAGACCTGTGTCTGCGGCACGCGTCTAGCTTTGGTGAACGAACGCTGCCGATCACTACCAACTTCGAAACCTCCCGGGCGGATCGTAGAGACCACCGGACCATTCCACCAAATCACGAATGCTATGAGCCGCCAGTAAGGACCGCCTTGCATCCGAGCGGCGAATTCCGAGGTCTTCGGGAAATGCCACGATTCCGCGTTTTCTTAGCGCTTGAGAGCGCGCGTCTGAGCGTTCCATCCCGAGTGGAGTAACCCCGGCGATCGCAGCTAGTGCAGCCCGCCGTTCGTCCAGATCATTGGTCAGATAGAGATAGGCGATACCTTCTTCTGTAACCACGTGGGTGACATCGCTTCCGTAAATCATCACCGGGGCGAGCGCCAGACCGGCGCGCCGGCCAAGCTCAACGGCGTCAAGCGTCTCCACGAAAGTTGGCTCCATACCATCACGGAAAGTCTGAACGAGCTGGACCACCAGTTTGCGGCCCCGGGCTTGATCGCCGCTTTCCGAGATCATTTCGAGCCAAGGGCCGGTGGCATGGCGCCGACCGTGAGGGTCGCTGCCCATATTCGGTGCACCGCCGAAACCTGCAATTCTGCCTAGAGTGGCTGTCGAAGAATTGGCCGCCGAATCCATTTGTAACGTCGAGCCGATAAACAGGTCCGTCGCGTATAGACCGGCGACCTGTGCGAAGGCCCGATTAGAACGCAATGAACCATCTGCTCCTGTGTAGAAAACGTCCGGCCGGGCCGCTGTGTATTTCTCCATGCCGACTTCACTTCCGAAGCAATACAAGCTTTGCACCCATCCGCTCTCAATTGCTGGTATGAGCGTCGGATGGGGATTCAGAACCCAGTGCGTGCATATTTCGCCGCGCAGTCCCAGCGACTCTCCATAGGTCGGTAGCAGCAGCTCAATGGCCGCAGTATCGAAACCGATTCCATGATTCAGCCTGCGTACTCTATGTTTTTCGTAGATGCCACGGATTACCAGCATAGCCATCAGGATTTGGACGTCGGTGATCAAGCCTGGGTCGCGGGTGAACAGGGGTTCAATCGCATAAGGGCGGTCGGAGACAATGATCAAGTCAACCCACGAGCCCGGGATATCGACCCGCGGTAAAGTCTTCAGAACTTCATTTACCTGAACAATAACCAAGCCGTTGTGGAACGCCGCTGCTTCGACGATAAGCGGAGTTTCTTCCGTATTCGAACTCGTATACACGTTTCCGTCCTCGTCGGCGGCGTCCGCTGCGACAAACGCCACGTCGAGAGGCAAGTCCACGAAATAACGCGCAAATAATTCGAGATACGTGTGAATGGCGCCGATTTGCACACGACCATCAGCGACCATTTGAGCTAATCGGAGCCCTTGCGGTCCAGAAAAGGAAAAATCCACTCGAGAGGCGATTCCTTTCTCGAATAGTTCCATGTGCTCGGGACGCCCAAGCACAGAAATCACGAGATGGAGATCATAGATACGCGTCGGATCAACCTTCGCCAGGGCGCGCGAGAGATAATCCGCTTGTTTCTGATTGTTCCCCTCAACACAGACGCGGTCACCGGGACAAAGCAATGCTTCAATCGCTTCGACAACGCTTGCGTTTTGGATGAACCGGCCTATACAGTAATTCGCCGCGCGCTGCAACCGCGCCCGCTTGCTTTCGCGTCGTGACGCCCATCGGTTGCCGGAATGAATACCTACGCCGTCCATGGCTATAGCTTTTGTTAGCAATTCCGATTGCACTGCAGAAGTCCGACGCCCTACCTCAATACAAAAATTGCCACTGAAACTCTGCGGACATTCAATCGGGTAATAGCCGTCCTTCTGTCTCGACGGCGAACGGAATGATCAGCAGTCCAATAGCAAAGGCCACGGCCGTGCAAGCTACAGGGATCCCAATCGTCCCAAAGTGGCGAACCATTGCGCCAACCAGGAAATTCGCACCGGCGCCTACAAATCGACCCGCCGAAGTTGCAAAAGCAAATGCCGTCGCGCGAACCGAGGTGTCATATTGTTCGGGAAGCCAAAGGCTGAATAAAGCGAAGTTTCCGCCGAAGAAACCCAGAAAAAATAAACTTGCGACAAAGAATCGAAGACCATTTGCTGCGTAGAAGGCCCACCTGAAGCTAATTAGAATAGAAACGGCCATTCCCGAAAAATACGCTGCGAGCACTTTTTTTCGGCCAAACCGCTCGGCTAGAAATGGGATCGCCAAACAACCAAGGATTGTCCCAACGGCAAGAAGCGCCGTCCCGAAGGACGAAAATTTGGTCGCAGTGGCCAATGACATGCCGGCTTTCTTTGCCAGTGTAAGTATGGCGGTTGGTTCGTACACCGATCCGGCCCACAGACCTACAAGGGCGACGGTAAGCAATGCGGCATTCACGATCGTGCGGCGTCTATACTTCGCGTTGAAGATTACGGAGAGTGGATGCTTTGGCTTCGGCTGACCGGCACTTGCTTGCCATCGCTCTGGTTCCTTAATGTAGCGTGCAATTACAAAGGACACAATTACAGGTGACAAACCGCAAAGAAACATGGCTCGCCAACCAAAACGCGCGGCAACCGTATAATTCAACGCCGCTGCAATAAAGAATCCGAAATAATAGCCAGTTTGCAAATATCCGGCGCCCATTTTGCGGCGCTCTTCGGGCCATGCTTCCGCGACGTAAGTGCCCGCCAAAGCCCACTCCCCTCCGATGCCAACTCCAGCGAGCAACCGAAACAGGGCGAGCTGCCAGACGTGCTGCGCGCAGGCGGCGGCGCCGGTGAATACCGCATACACCATGACTGTGGCTGCAAGAATTCTGGTGCGACCGAAACGATCAGACACCGGCCCCCACAGAAAGGAAAGTCCCCAGCCCACCAAGAACAAGGCAAAAAGAATGGAGCCCACGAAAGCGACATTCTGGGGAGTGTTCGGCATGCCGGACTTGGGCAAGAGCTCAGAGAGAGCCGGGCTCAAGACTAACGCGTAGATGAATGAGTCCATCCCGTCCAACGTCCATCCTGTCCAGGCAGCCCAGAAGCCGACAATTTGACTCGAGCTTAGCTTGGTACGGGGCACAGATGGCGAAGAAGCCAACGACGCGGCGACAGCATCCTTCCCGAAGTTAGAGTCATGAAGCTTCATTGTTCAATTTGATCACTTCAGAATTTGCGGACCTCACTTAAAGTCATTGCGCACGACATGGCCACCTTTCATAACGAATTTAACGTGCTCCAGTTCTTTAATGTCATGGATGGGGTCACCGGAAACGGCAATGAGATCGGCAAACTTGCCCGCTTCAACGGAGCCAACCCTTCGCTGCCATCCCAACATCTCCGCGTTGACTTTGGTTGCCGCTTGAATCGCCTTGGCAGGATCCATCCCATACTTGACGAGATATTCGAATTCAAGGGCATTTCCTCCATTCGGATACGGGCCGGTAGCATCCGAGTCCACTCCGGTACCGAAGATGATCTTCACTCCACGAGAGATGGCCATCCGCTCCATTCGCTCGGACTCCGGCATAGAGTTGCCTTTATCGTGCTTCGCTTCGAGATATTTAAAATAAGGATGGTCGAAATAACGCCACTCGGTGAGGTCGAGATATTCACCTTTTTGCCGCATCTTATCGGCCTGTCGCTCCGTGAGTGCAAATGCATGCTCGATGGTGTCGCCAGCACCTTCAGCCTCGATCGAATCCTCCAGGTCTTCGCCCGCCATAGTGTGTATGGCCACGTGCTTGTGCCGGCGGTGGGCTTCGTCGGTTATGGCCCGAAGTTCCTCCAAAGTGAAAGTCGGCATGAAAAACGGTGTTCCATCCGGATCGGGGTGATAGTAAAGGTCGGCATGAACCTTAATCCAGTCCGCTCCCGATTCAATCTGTTTGCGTACCGCCCGGCGGGCTTCCCACGGAGAATCAGCAGTGCTGTATTGATTGAGTATCTCCGCTTGCCACGTACCGACATGTCCTTCCCCACTACTTTGAATAGGTAGCGTGCTCACTTGCATTCTCGGCCCCTCTATGAAACCGCCATTGATCGCATCACGTAAATCCGCATCCGCCGACCCATTGCCGTGACTGCCACAATCTCGAACAGTCGTGAACCCCGCCATCAATGTTCGAACGGCATCACCGGCGGCAATCACTGTCCTATAGGTCATGGTCGAGCTCATCAGGTCGACCTCGGATTTCCCGATCCTGGTCGGAAACATGTGGGTGTGAGCGTCGATCAAACCTGGCAGTACGGTGTATTGACTGAGATCAATGATTTGAGCTCCTGCAGGAATTTTGACCTTATCTTCAGAGCCAACCTCGCTGATTGTCTCGCCTTCCACGAGAATGACTTGGTGCGGGACCAGTTGCCCCGTGTTGCTGTCAAATAGTGAGCCCGCACGAAGCGCTACGACGCCCGTTGTTTGCGCCAACGAGGCGGTCGCGGCAATTAGACAGGTGGCGAAAGCTCTTACAAGGGATTTAAAAGTCATTTGGTACCCCATGTTTCTCAGTTGCAGGATCTCAGCAATTGCTTTACCAACTTATGCGCAAGATTAACGCTTGCACTAGAGGAGCCGGATGTCACCATATAATCTTGGTGCCAAATTGAATCTCGCGCGACGGGGTGGCAGTCGAGTCAATCGAGCCTGCTCCGCCTACGGCGTTACCGTTCTGATCGAAGAATTTGGAGTTGTCCGTTGGCACCGCGAAGTTGGCTCGATTGAAAATATTAAACATTTCCGCCCTGAATTGGATGTTAAAGTTCTCTGAAATCTTCTTGATGTAGTTGTTCTTGAACAGTGAGAAATCAAAGTTCACCAGCCCGGGCCCGATCACGCTGTTTCGACCTACGTTAGCCAGTAGGTTTGAACAAGTCCCTGGCAGCGGCACGCCACCTGGTGCGAAGGGTGTGCAAGACGCCGCAAGCGCGGCCGGGGCGATGGGAAGTTCGAAACACTGGAGCTTCACATAATCGTTCGCATTGCCTGGATTGACCACCTGATTGCAGCCGGGTCCCTTAATGCGACTCGGGTAGTCAAACGGGTCTGTATTATTTTCACCAAGCGGATCTCCCCCGATAAGAGGTGTGAATGGGAGGCCCGACTCGATAGTCGTTATCCCGCCCACCTGCCAACCGCCGAGAAGGTCCGATTTGAAGCCCACCCAGGATGCAGGAGTTGGTACGCTCCACAGATAATTAATAATTATGGTGTGAGTTATATTGAAATCCGTCAGGCCGCGTCGACACGCATTACAGAAGAAGGGCAGACTTGTGATGGAGTTCGTAAAAGGGTCGCCAATCACGCTCGCCGAACCCGTGTCGATGCCCTTGCCGAAGGTGTAGGACCCTTGCGCCTGAAAACCGTGGCTAAATTTCTTGGTTACCTGCGCCTCAAGCGCATCGTAAAGAGCCGTCCCGCCCCAGTACGTGTAGCGGATTTGGCCAACGGCTGGATTGATCCGCGTCCCACTCCCTTCGGGGAAAGGATAGAGATACCCATAAGGGGTTAATGTTGGAATGACCATGTTTGCGTCGTCTGTTTTGTTTTCCATATGAACGCCGTGATTCCCGACATAGCCGACCATCAGCGTGGTATTGGTTGACAATTGATGCTGAATGTCCAGATTCCACATCTCTAAATAGTTTCTAGGCGGGTCAAACTGTATATCCGCGAATTGCATGCTGGACGGGCTTGTTCCAGCAAGGACGAACGCATCTCCGGGAAATGAGCCAACCGGCAGATTTGAAGTCGCTAGTTTGACTTCGTAAGGACTGGAATTGCCCTCCTGCACAAAGAATTCAGAGTTGAACGGGAGAATGTCAAAGATTCCGAATGCGCCCCGTACTGCTGTCTTGCCATCTCTAAAGGGATCCCAAGCAAAGCCGATACGAGGTTCGAAGTTGTGAAGAGTTGGGTTCTTGAAAAAAGGCGAGCCCAAAAATGGGGTTGGATTCGTAAGTTCGCGTAGATTTGTCAATTCGTTGTGTACTTCTGCGGGAACCGTGACCATTTCATAGCGCAAGCCTAGGTTTAAGGTTAGGTTCGGGCGCAGGCGCCAATCGTCCTGCACGTAGCCGCCGAAAAGATCCTGTCGAACACCGAATTCCTTAATCGTGTCGGCATCTGCGCCGCTAAACGATGACGGCTGATTCGTTAAGAAATTCTCCAAGGATCCAAAGCTGAAATTGCCGGTAGTCGTGCCGTTGATCTGGAAATTATGCTCCATTCGCTCGAAAGCAAAGCCAAACTTTATCGAGTGCGCGCCCTTTGTCAGGAACGCATCGTCATATGCCTGAAACGAATTCCATGTGTGCAGCGGAGCCGAAAGTGCCCCGGGGCCCCCGTTGAATGTCGTTAGCCCTGCAACCGTGACACCTGGGGCTGGCTCGCCGGGAAACGCGCTATAAAGTGGACTGACAGTGTCAGCAAGAGGATTGATCACACTGACGGTGAAGTTAGAGTCCGCAACGATTCGATTGAAACCGCCGCGCATGGTATTGACAAGCGCGGGGCTGAACACGTGAGTCTCCTGCACGCTGGCCATGGTTCGGAACGAACGATTGCCTATCACCCACTGATTTAGAGAATCAGGAGCATCGTTCAATGCCTTGTCCCAGAACCATGTCCCAGCGAGACTGTCCGCATCCGAAAATTTGTGATCTATCTTCAGGGTCGCAAAATCTTCATTCGAGACATTGGTAGTCGCAATACTATATTTGCCGGTATCTCCGGTGCCCACCAAGCCCCCGTTCGGCAAAGGATAGAAAGCCAGGAAGGGTTCCACGAGGGGGCTTACCGTAATCAAAGTTGTTGTGCCATCGGAGTTGTGTATCATGCCATTGCGGGCGGCGGCTGAAGGAACTAGGTCCACATTCGTCGTACCTTGCGTTTGGCGAAAGCCTTCGTAATCGGCAAAGAAGAACGTTTTGTCCTTCAGTATTGGACCTCCGGCGGACGCGCCAAATTGGTTGCGTTTGAATGGAGGCGCACTCCCCTGATCAAAGAAGTTCTTTGCATCCAAGTCATTGTTTCGAAGGAATTCGTAAACAGTACCGTGGAATTGATCCGACCCCGACCTAGTAACTGCATTTATGATGCCGCCCGCCGTGCGCCCGTACTCAGCGGATGCGTTGGCAGTCACCACCGAAAACTCCTGAATCGCATCTACACCCAGAGCGATGCCTAACACGCTTCCGGGTGCACCGCCCGCATAGTCAACGATGCTGATGCCGTCCAGGCGATAGTTGTTCAGTTGGGGTCGCGTGCCGGAGACGGTTAACTGGGCTCCAAATCCACGATTTGCTCGACTCGCAGTGACGCCATTCGGCTGTTGCGTCAAAACCGCATCAACGCCGGGCTGCAGAACGGCTAAGGAAGTCCAGTCGCGGCCGTTCAACGGCAAATCAACGACGGTCTTCGAGTTCACTACCGAGTCGAGACTAGACGACGATGCCTCCACGCTCGGCGGAGCGCCCGAAACTTCGATTCGCTGGGTGGTTTGACCAAGCTGCAGACTGATGTCCAGGACCTGCTGCAGTCCCACCGTCAACGTGATTCCGCTCCGCAGGGCCGTCTTGAATCCCGGCGCGGAGAATGTCACTTCATAGTCTCCCGGCAGCAGATTCGGCACGGAGTAAAATCCAGCGGAATCGACCACGGTCTCACGGGTAACGCGTGTACCTGTGTTTTTGACGGAAACCTGAACGTTCGTGAGTAGTGCCCCTGACCCGTCCGTGACCGTACCCGACAAAGTCGCTCCCGATACTTGCGCATGAACTGGGTCGACCGCGGCGCTCGACAGGATGAGGATTAGCAAGGCAATTGCGAAGTCTTGAAAGCCGCTCTTCTTAGAATTCATCTTGGAATTCATTATCCAGCCTCAATTCTGCAGCCCCATACTGAGCCGCTTGTCGGTTGACGCGAGTTTCGGATCAACCGGGGCCTTCGTTTCCTATCGTCAGCCGGTTCGCCACTCTGCAGATGCACATTTAGTCAGTTACATACACATGGAATCGTTGCTTCCGATCAAGTTCAAAGACCCCCCAGTGGAAAGGGACAAATGCAGCCCACTTCAACGCTACCCATCTCGTCTCGGCAGACTTTGCATTTCTGATTGACTCGATCCGATGGGATTCTAGGGGACGCGCTGTTTTTGGTCCTTTAACGCTCCTGAAAGAATTATTAAAGACCCGCTTTCGGTCCCGTCTCGGCTGAGGAGCTCTACTTTAAAATGGTTAGACTCTTCGCGCTGGGCGGCTGCGCTATCGATTCGAGGAATGCGTGAATGTCGGAGAGCTCGCGATCGGACAATACCTTCTGCGTATAAGGCGGCATCTGTCCGGTCGGCTTTCGTATATAGAAGAGGAATGCTTCGAGCGGAAGCGGATCCGGCGCCAGGCGCGGTCCAGTTAAAAGGGCCCCTTGGCCTACCGTACCGTGACATTGGTAGCAGCCCGATTTCATGAAGAGCCGTTTGCCTGCTTCGGCATTCGCAGATTCTATTGTGGCACCCTTACTTGCCGCACCTTGGACCTGCCGGGACGCGTGCGCAAGCGCCACGATCAGAACAGCAGCTCCCCATATACACACGCTTTTCATGTCGGCCAACTCCTCACCGGGGTTGCGTAATCACATCAACGATCGCCGGTTCCCCGCGTTTGACCGCAGCAATCGCTCGCCGAATCGCGGGTCCCAGCTCGTTGGGATTGCTGATCGGACCTTCTGCGTACAATCCCATGCTCTGTCCCATTTTTGCGAAATCGACCGGAGGATCGTCGATCACCGTCCCTATTTTTGCGCGGTCAACCCCGCGCTCGTGTCGATTCGCCATGCGTTGAACATGCATGAGTTCCTCGTGGTAGGCACGATTGTTATGCATGATGTTGAGAATGGGAATGCGGTGATGCGCCGCTGTCCACATAATGCCGGGAGCGTATAAGAGATCTCCATCGTCCTGAATGTTGACCGTCAGGCGCCCATGCTTTCGATTTGCAAGGGCGGCGCCTAGCGACCCCGGAGCGTTATAACCCATGCCGTACCCTCCCGATCCGCCGATGAATTGATAATATTTTTCAAACGACCAGAGTCGCAGGGGCCACCAGCTCGAATGTCGAATGTAAGACACCAGTGACCAATCCTCGCTCTTGATCTGCTCCCACAACTCGGCGCACATGCGAGCAACGCTAATCGGGCTGGCATCCCATGCGTAGGTCGCCTCGGTGCGTGCGCTATCGAGATCCGTCTGGCGCGCGGAGGCCAATTTCGCCCCGCGTTCCGCGAACAGGGCCTTTCGACTTGCTGTGGTTTGCCGTTTTATTGCTTCGCAAAGAGAAGGTAGGGTGGCTTCGGCATCTGCAGCGATCGCCACATCCACTTCCGGCGCGCGCTGGAAATCCTGATAGTTGCTTTTCAGGTAGAGATCGGCCACCCCGATACTAATCAGTTTCGCGCCCGGTTTTGTGAGTGTGTGTGAGGTCCGGTGTAGTTGATCTTTGAAAGAGTGCACCGTGCCCCAATAGTCGGAGAGCTCTAATCCCAAGATCACGTCTGCGCTGGAAATCAACGTGCGCGCGTTTGCTGATTGGTTGAGCGGATGTCGCGAAGGAAAGTTCATTCTTCCGAACTGATCGACGACTGGGGCCTGAAGCAAATCCGCTAGCTCGACGATTTGCTCCATTCCCGCCTGGGTGCGTGCCGAATGATCGACGATGATAACCGGATTTTCAGCCTGTACCAGGAGGCGAGCGGTCTCAGAAACTGCGCCCGAGTCACCAACTGGAGGCTGGGGAAGAGTCAGTTTGGGTATATGCAAATTTGCCGCGTTTTGAATTGGGTTTTCTTGTAGTTCGCTATCCGCGACGATAAGAACAGGCATCATGGGAGGAGTCATCGCGATCTTGTATGCCCGCACCGCGGATTCAGCGAAATGCTGTAACGAAATTGGCAAGTCGTCCCACTTCACATAATCGCGAACCATCGCTCCCGCGTCTTGAACACTGTGGCTCCATTCCGCTCCGGGGCGACGCATGGTGGCGTCGATTGTATTGCCCAGAATGATGTACACCGGCACGCGATCACAGTAGGCGTTGTAAATCGCCATGGCCGCGTGCTGCAAGCCTACGGTTCCGTGTGCGAAGACGCAGAGCGGTTTACCTTCGATCTTGGCGTAGCCATGGGCCATGGCAACAGCCGATTCCTCGTGACAACACGTGATGAGTTCGGGATTTTGATTTGCCCCATAATTGATGACCGATTCGTGCAACCCGCGGAAGCTGGAACCGGGATTAGCGCAGACAAAATCAAATCCCAGAGATTTGAGCACGTCTACCATAAAGTCTGATCCAGGCCGATCAGTGGTGAGAGCTTCAATTTCAGACGAAGGAGCGCTTGCCGGTTCAGGGGAAGTCAATGCCCTGGCCGCCGGCCCCGAAGCCACGGTCGCCGCACCGCCAACGGCGGCCTTTAAGAAGTCGCGGCGGTCTAGCGGTAACTTCCTGTATCCCATGCGTCTGCTCCGTAAAAAGTCGTTTGCGCCTCGCGCTGCCGCCGAATGCTCAGCACAACGAATGCGCCAATATTTCTCTAGTTTCCATTCTTCGACAAGCCTCTAAACACAAACTTCTGGATTCGCTTGCCCTCGTTCTCCCCAGTATAGATATTGCCCTTGGAATCCACAGCCAAGACATGTAAGTGATGAAACTGGCCTGGATAATGGCCCAACCGCCCGATCGTCTCGATGACCTGAAGGGAGTCCCGGTCCATGATGCGGATGTGCTGGTCTCCGCCGGAAATATATAAGAACCGCTGGTGGGAATCCGGCGACAACGCTAGATCCATTGCCGTACCGGTCGGCGTTCGGATGTCTCGAGCCACGAACACTTCGCGAACGAAAGTTCCGTCTGGTTTAAATATTTGAAGTCGATTGTTCGAACGGTCGGCGACATAAACTAAGTCGTCATTTGAAATGACGACGGAGTGGACCAGGTTAAATTGTGATGGTCCCGCGCCGGAAAAAACGCGAGTCCGGGGCAACGAATCGTCGGGCGTCCTGCCATATGCGCCCCACAGACGCTTGAACGCCCCTGTATCCGCGTCCAGCACGATTACTCTTCTGTTGACATAACCATCGGAAATGAACACCTCATTCGTTTTTTGATAGACGAAAGCCTTGGTCGCTTGGTTAAAGTTCTCCCTATCCATGCTACCGGTGCTCTTGCCCGGATGACCAATCTGCAGGAGAAACTTGCCAGCCTTTGTAAACTTCAGAACCTGGTTATCGTTTGGTCCGCTTCCTAAGATCCATACGTTCCCCCGGTAATCGATCGTGATGCCATGCTCACGATTCGGCCAATCCCAGCCGGCCCCAGGCCCGCCCCACCCCTGGATAAATTTTCCTGACGCGTCAAACTCCATAACGGGCGGAGCAGCAGTGCAGCAGTCGGCTACGGCTGGAGTTTGATCCGCGTAGTTTTCATCGCTGCTCAAGGTGGAGGGACGTTGAAGGACCCAGACGTGGTCGGTGGCCGGATCGACAGTTATGCCTCCAATCGATCCAAACATCCAACGCCCTTCCATCTTCGGCCAGGAAGGATCGACTTCATAAAGCGGTACCCCAGAGAGCTTTGCTGTAGAACCGATGTCGGAGGCACGTTCGGCTTGGACGGATAACTTTCGTCCGGAGGCACCTACAGCCACCGGCGCCAAAACTATTATGAGATACAAGGCCTTCCTGAGCATATCTATCTCAAATCGTGGCCGGACGAGTTCCCAAACCGCGAGATTGCCTCTCAGAAAGCGCTAATACGAGGGGGCTTCCATATGTGCGGTTAAAACAGGGTTCGGTTCGGCAGGTCCTTAAACACCAATGAAAAATTTCTTAAAACATATTCAAATCTTCGATTTGGCACTCGGGGTCACTTCTGCTGGAGCAACTGCTCTTCGCTTTTCGTGCGCGTTTTCTGCCACTTGCTCGTGCCGCGTTCGATACAGAAATAGTGCCAGGGACCGATACATGGAATGGACGAATTTGCCGTACGGCGCAGTGATGAATAAAGCGGCAACAAGTCCTAGATGGATGGTCAAGCAAATTCCCATAGCGGCGGTCGCCCTGAGAATAAGGGTCAGCAGACCGCTAAGCGAGGCTAATCCCAAGATCGCCAAGAAGGCGTAATCGAGTTTAGGAGCATTTGAAGTGGCTGGAGTCGGATCGCTTTTCGACTTGACGACAATGAGCCCGGTCACGCCAATGATCATTGCCACACCACCGATAAATCCAAAAATCACCGGAAAACTCGCGAGTGAATAGGGGGGAAGTCTATGAAAAATGTCCTGGTAAATCCCCGCAAGAATGGTGGAAATCAGGGCGGAGAGAAATCCGTAGAATACGAAAGAGTGGTAAACGCGCCGAAGGGAAGATGGCTTGGCACTGGGGTAATAACATCCAGGGCCGCCGCCTTTCAGCCATTTTAAGCTTAATGCATCGTTGATCGTTGCTCCCAAGGCCTGCATCCCTCGTTCACCACCAAAAGCAGGTCGCGCCTCCCGCCAGAACTGAGCACCCCCATTCAGCCAAACCATTGCAGCATAGAAAACCAACGCAATTGCAGGAATCACCATAGCGAAGAACGGTATTACCGCGTAAAACGCTCCCGGCCCCAGATGAACACCAAAAATCCGAGATGGTCCCCTCAAGAGAAGTGCCAAGAGCATTACCATGACGGTGGTAGCCACCGCCAAAATATTGCCAATATGCTGGTGAACAAAAGAACGCCCGAGCCAGGGTGGCCAGCTCCATTCTCGATAGGTTTCTATCCGGACGAGCGACAGGGCTTGCGGGAGATTTATTTGGAAATCGTGGGGAGGCGAATACATGCAGGCGTAATAACAGGCCCGGCATTCATGGCAGAGGTGCGCTAGGAAGACTACGTCGCCCTTGCCCAACTCTTGGCGCATCTCGAGCGCCGGGAAAACAGGGCAATATCCCTCGCAATAACGGCAGGCATTGCAAATCGTTAGCTGTCGATTCGCCTCTTTAACCAATTCGTCCAATTGCATTGAGGGCCGCTTCCTTCCCCGCCAGTCTTCCGAACACCGAACCGATCGTCAG
>JGI12635J15846_10002879_pt1 | contig 15003 bp, 14 predicted proteins | sample BlaSpr_A8_OM2_M2_FD_15846 | JGI IMG/M metagenome (IMG submission 15846) | reverse complement strand
CTGCCTTATGCAATGAAGCTCGAACCGAATACTTACAAGCCGATCGGCGAGCCATTCGCGACATCGCCTGAAGGCATGGCATTCGCCAAGTCGAACCCGAAGTTGCGCGATGCCGTGCTGGGTGCGATGAATAAGCTGGTCGCGAATGGGACCTATGGCGCGATCGTCGCCAAATGGAATTTGCAATCGAGCGCGGTCAAGCAGGTGACGCTGAACGAAGTGGCGGCGCGGTAAGTGGTTTGTCGCTTCAGGCATCGATGCACGGTAATTTGCCGGGTGAAGTTCATGGTACGGTAGCCCCTGTCAGTTCCACTCAGGAGCCCAGGTGTCCAGAACCACTCGTCTTCTAACCCTGCTGGAAATGCTTCGCTCGCGGCGCGTGCCGGTCACGGCTTACGAGCTGGCGTTGGAGCTGGGCGTGTCCGAGCGCACGCTCTACAGGGACATCGCTACGCTGATCGATCAGGGCGCGCCGATTCACGGCGAGGCGGGAATAGGGTATGTGCTCAAGCCGGGTCTATTCCTGCCGCCGCTGATGTTGAGCGAAGACGAGATCGACGCCGTGGTCCTGGGCCTGCGTTATGTCGACCAGCGAGGCGACGATGTTTTGCGCAAGGCCGCCGCTCAGGCATTAGCCAAGATCGATGCTGTACTGAACGCATCGGGCAAGGACGCAATGCGCGCTCCGACCGTCTCGTCCGGCCCTCCGGTGCAGGAATTTCCTGTCAATGCCGTGCCGCTCACCAGCCTGCGTGCGGCCATTCGCGGCCAATGCAAACTGCGGATCGCTTATCTGGATGCGCAAGGTGAGCCATCGAATCGTGTGGTCTGGCCGGTCGTGCTGGGCTTCCTCGACAACGTCCGGATTCTTGGCGCGTGGTGCGAAAAACGCCAGGATTTCCGCAGCTTTCGTACCGATAGGATTGCTGCCGCGGATGAGACGGGGGAGCGTTATCCGGGAGCGCGCTCGGTGTTGATCAGCCGCTATCGGGCGCATCTTGCGAAGTCGACGCCGTGGTAGTCGTCCGAGGGGTGCCCTCGATTATTTCGTTCCCACCTCGATCGCCCGCACCACTTCCTCCGCGCTCTGCGCCACCTGCCCGAAGTAAAGCCCGAAGTTCATCATGGCCGCGTCGTGCATCGCTGGAATGCAATCCGCGCATGCATCGGACACCAGCATGCAGCCGAAACCACGGTCCGCAGCATCCCGCGCCGTCGTCTCCACGCAGCAGCTTGTCACCACGCCGGCGAACACCAGATTCCTGATGCCCGCACGGTCCAGCACGTTCTGGATCTCGCTGCCATTGAACGCGCCCTGAGTAGTCTTCCGGATAACGGTCTCGCCCTCCAGCGGCGCGACTTCCTTACGAAACGCGTAGTCGGGATTTCCAGTCCACCACATGTCATCGATACCCGCTGCCCGTTCCAGCCTGTGCGTCCAGTCGCGAAAACGCGGTGGGCAATCGCGCATGTCGCGGTAAGCCGAACCCGTCGAAATATGCACGACCGGCATTCCGGCCGCGCGGAATGCATCGAGCAACTGGCGGATCGCGGGGATGGTGGTCTGTTCCAGGCGCTCGAGGTAATAACGCATCGAACCGGGCTCCACCGCTTCGCATGCCTTCACCCAACCGCGGTCAGGCGCAGCATCGCTGTATTGAACATCGACGACGACCAGCGCCGTAGCATGGCGATCCGTCAGGTCGACGGACGGAATGGTCGATGAAAGGTCTTCGAATGCAGCGGACGTTTTCTCTGACTGGTTCATGCCGGACGATCCTCGGTTGCGGTTGACGTGCTGTCATTGTGAATAGGTGAATCCTTGCTCGCCCACACGAAAGCGACATCCGCTTACGTTCCGGCGACGCGGTCCGATGCGCTTATCCACTAATCGAACAATGCCAGTTCGCAGGCAAGGCGCCCTAAGCCTGCCTCGCAAAATTCACCGCTGCATCCACCACTCCGTCCCTCACGAACGCACCTGCCACAGCACCGCTGCGTCCGCCTGCATGCGTTAAGAACCGCAACGGTCGTAGCGTTTTAAAACGTTCAGAAAACTTACGTTGCCCGGTGCTGCGCTCGCAGAATCTGCTCAGAGCCTTATCGGTAAAGGCTTCGAGTCTATGGCATGGCCTTTGCGTTTAAGGGCCTGCGATCATCATGGAGAGGCGGATACCAAATGCTGGAAAGAGGAAAGACAGCTTCTATTGCCCATATTGTCCGCGAGCAAGACCTTGCGTCGGCCTACGGGGATTCAGCGGGTGAACGCTACCCGGATGTGTTGTCGACACCCGCAATGCTCGGACCCATGGAACGCGCGTGCGCACAGATCATGCGTGGCGAACTGGGTGAGGGGCAATTGTCCGTGGGCGTCTCGACGCATCTCGATCATCTCGCGCCAACGCGGCTCGGTGTCGAAGTAGTGGCCACGGCGACGTTTCGCGAACTCGACGGCTCGCTCTTCTGGTTCGACGTAGCAGCAACTGATCCCGGCGGACAAGTGGGCAGCGGCAGCCACGCTAGAGCGATCGTGAATCGCTCGGCGATCGAGGCACGCGCCGAAAAACGCCTGAAAGCGTGACCCGATAACGCGACCAACCTTGCACTCAAGACAGGACATGAAAAATGGAAGTGGCTTCAACCCCTTCGATGCGTAACACGTACTTTGACGAGCAGTTCGAGACCTTGCCCTTGCAGGAGGTCCGCAAGCTGCAGGATTCGCTATGGGCAACCCAATGGGATTATGTTCGTTCGATGTCGCCGTTCTATCGCGAGAAGTTTTCGCACCGGATCGATCGCGAGATCACGCTCGACTCGTTGCAGGAGTTGCCGTTCACCGAGAAGGATGAACTGCGCATCAGTCAGGAGAACGCGTCGCCGTTCGGCGACTATGCAACCTGTAGCGAAGAGAGCATAGCGCGCCTGCACAGAACCTCGGGCACCACGGGCCGTCCGCTGATCCTCGCCAATAGCGCCCGTGACGCACAGCGAATCGCTCAGGTCGGCGCACGGTCAATGTGGGCGGCCGGGTTGCGGCCGACGGACCGCGTGGTCCATTGTCTGAACTACTGTATGTGGACCGGCGGTTTTACCGATCACACCATCCTCGAAGCCACAGGCGCAACCGTGATTCCGTTCGGTGTCGGCAATACGCGTCTCCTGATCGATTCGATCGTCAATCTAGGCATCAACGCGATCTCCTGCACGCCGTCGTACCCCGGCCTCATCGAACAGATCCTGCGTGAAACGAGCGATCTGCATCCGCGCGATCTCAAGCTCCGGCTCGGTTTGTTCGGCGGTGAGGCGGGTCTCGACAACCTCGATCTACGTCGAGCGATGGAAGAGAAATGGGGCTTCAAAGTGCGCAACGCGAACTTCGGGCTATCGGAAGTGTTGAGCATCCTGGGTGGTCAGACTGATTGGACCCACGACTTGCTGTTCCATGCAGGCGACGTGGTATTCGCTGAAATTATCGATCCCGAAACGTTGCAGCGCCTGCCGATTGTAGAAGGCACGCAGGGGGAACTCGTGTGCACGCACTTGCAGAAGGAATGTCAGCCACTGGTGCGTTATCGTACGCGCGATGTCGTGACCGTCACGGGCACCGATCCCGGACCCGACGGCCGCACAGCATGGCGTTTTCGCGTAACGGGCCGAACCGACGACATGTTCAACGTCCGCGGTATCAACATTTTCCCAAGCGCGGTACGAGTCGCCGTCGAATCGTTGCCGCAATTCAGTTCGGGCATCTTCCGCATCGTGCTCAAGGGCGATGGCCCTTACGACCGCATCACGTTGTCGGTCGAAGCGGCTCAGGGGCTGCCCGCCAATCGTTGGTCGAACGCGGCAAGCGAAATCGAGAAGGCGATACGCGAGCGAGTCGGTTCGACCACGCTGGTGACAATGGTTCCGTTCGAGCACTTTCCCAGGACCGAAGGTAAAACCCGCTGGATCGACAAGGAGGCGCAATGAGCTACGCGACGGTAGAAAAAAGGGGACCGGTATTCGTTGTCACGTTGAACCGGCCCGACCGGTTGAACGCCATCAGCGGCGAGTTGCTGGACGATCTGCATGACGCGCTGAGCGAGGTGAATGGCGACGCAGGCTGTCGCGCGATCGTGTTTTGCGGCGAAGGCCGGGCCTTTTGCGCTGGCGACGACCTCAAGGAATTCGGCAAGCAGACGGCGAGCGCGGCGAGCATTCGCAGCCATATCGAGCGTATTCAACTGATCACGCGCGACCTGATGTTCAACGGCAAGCCGGTGATCGGCGCAGTTCACGGTTTTGCGGTAGGTGGCGGGTTCGAATGGCTGCTCAATTGCGACCTGGTGGTCGCGTCCGAAGAACTGGTCTGCTTCTTTCCCGAGATGGAGTGGGGGCAGTTCGTTACTGGCGGTGTGACGCATTTGCTGCCGCAAAGCGTGGGTCATCAACGCGCGATGGAACTATGGCTGCTCGGCGAACAGCAGAGCGCGCAGCGTTTGCTGGAGATGGGGCTGATCAATCGCGTCGTCAAACGGGACGCGTTGATGGAGACAGCGCTCGATCTGGCCACGCAGATCGCGCAATGTTCGGTGTTGTCGGTATCGAGGCTCAAGCGGCTGTTGACTCGTGAACTGTCGTTCGGGTTGGCACGCAGCCTCGATCTCGAACTGGACGCAACGATAGAAACATTCGGCAGCGCCGAAGCGGCGCAACGGGTCCAGGCATTCGCGAAGAGGACATGACGCCATGAACATCCAGGCTTTGACGTTCGATTACTTCGGCACGCTCGTAGACGTGGACAAGGGCGGCACGCTCGGCATGGCCGAAGTGCTGCGTCGGCTGGCCGTCGAGACAGAGCGTCCGGTGTTCGAGGTGTATCTCGACTGGGATATCCGCAACGTGCGGCTGTATCGCGGCGCGGCATACCAGCGTTATCGGGACGTATCGCAGCAGGCGCTCATGGCGAGCCTGAATACCTTGTTTCCCGGCGCCTTAAAAGGGCACAGCGCGGAAAAACTCACGGACATCCTGCTCGCGCATCTGGTCGAGGCATCACCACCACACGCCGATGCGGTCGATTTTCTCGAGTGGGCGCAACCCATCTACCCGCTGATGCCTATCACCAACATGGACAGTGACCTCTGGCAGCGCAGTCAGCTTGTGCATTATTTCGTACACGTCACCACGGCGGAAATGGCCAGGGCCTATAAACCGTCGCAAGCTATTTTCAGCCTCGCGCTGGACCGTCTCGGACTGTCCGCGGCCAACGTGCTGCACTGTTCGCTCGCGAGCTGGGCCGACATCGACGGCGCGAAACCGCTGGGCATGCCGGTCGCATGGATCAACCGTTGCGCGGAACAGCTAGGCACCTGGCAGCCGCGTCCGGATTTCGAGTTCGAAACGTTGTCGCCGGTACGGGACGTCTTATATCAACTGCAATCCGAAGCCTCAAGGGAATCGAAATGAACCGTGCAACCCTGCTATTGGCGATAAGCGCGATCAGCGCGTGTGTGATGGGCTGGACGATGCCGGCAGCCGCCGACACAATGGTCAGGATCGGCCATGCCGGCCCGCTCACCGGCAGTGCGGCGCAAAGCGGCAAAGACGACGAGCGGGGCGTGCAACTCGCAATCAACGAGCTGAACGCACGCAAGATTGTCATCGGCGGTCAGCCGGTGCGCTTCGAACTGGTGTCTGTCGACGATCAGGGCGACCCGAAGGTCGGCGTGAACGTCGCGCAGAAGCTGGTGGACCAGGGCGTGGCCGCGGTGATCGGACATTACAACTCCGGGGTCAGCATTCCGGCCGCGCGCATCTATAACGACGCGCACGTTGTGATGATGACCGGGGCATCGTCGAATCCGGAACTCACCCGGCTCGGATTTCCGTATGTGTATCGGCTGGCGACGAACGATAACGTGATGGGCGGGAGGATGGCCGACTACTCGGCCAACGTGCTGCATGCGCAACGTGTCGCGGTTATCGATGACAGGACAGCATACGGGGCGGGCGTTGCGGATGTGTTTGCCAAGACGGCTCAAAAGGACGGGCTCACGGTTGTGGCGCGCGAGTACAGCACCGACAAGACCACGGACTTCAAGGCTATCCTCACACGCATCAAGGCCGAGAATCCAGAGGTTGTTTTTTACGGCGGCTATTACGCGCAGGCCGCTACGCTGGCGCGCCAGATGAAGGATTTGGGCATCAACGCCGCGCTGGTCGGCGGCGACGGAATCTGTTCGCCGGAGTTCAGCAAGCTGTCCAATGGCGTGCTGGATAACCGCATGTTCTGTGCGCAGGGCGGTGCGCCGCTGGACAGCCTGCCGCAGGGAAAACCGTTCCGCGCGAAGTTCAAGAGCACGTTCGGCGCGGACGTGGACACGTACGCGCCTGCGTTTTATGCGGCTACCCTGGTTGTGGCGGATGCGATGCAGAAGACCGGTTCAACGTCGCCCGAAGTGTACGTAAAGGCGCTGCGCCAGCAGTCGTTCATGAGCATTCTGGGCCCGGTCAAGTTCGACGATCAGGGGGACTGGATCGACGCACCGGTGACCATCTACAAATTGTCTGGCGGAAACCTCACGCCGGTCAGCGCGCAATAGGCCCGACTACCGCCGGCCCCGGCGCGGGATGCTCGCCCGAAGATGAGCGGTTTATGTCGGATTATCATGGCCGCTGTGGGCGAAAGGCGAGACGACGGGAAAAAGCGCTTGGGCGTCATGCGGCCTGATACGCTGGAGCCCTTGTTCAACCGTTGCGCAGGCAAAAATGGATCATGAGATTCGCCGTGCCGGCGACGACACCGGAAATCTTCGGACAGCGTTCGACAACGAAAGCTGGCGCGCGGCGAGACGTCACGCTGCGGCAAGTGCGCAAGCGCTTGTCTTCTCGCTGGACGCCGAAGGCGTGATGCTGGATGACCGGACCGAGGTCGAGCGTTCGCTTTACTTTCCGGCGGGCGTTGAGCTGGAAACGCTACTGGCCTTCGCGAAGGCCGACACGGCGTTTTGCCCTGGCGAGGTGATCGACCTGAAGACGACGGGCATACCGTCATTGCAGATCTGCGTCGTCCGGTCGAACGTGGAATTACACGACGTGTTTCTGTTCGCGATCAGGCCGCCCCGCACACGCGGCGACGAAAACGATCTGCGGTCGCTTCTCAAGCTGCTGAGCATTACTTTGGAAGTCGTTCTGCGAAGCTACTTCGAACTAGCGGCGCATCACACGCTGGTCGAGGAACAACGCGCGATCATCGATCATATCGGCGACGGGCTGATGGTCTTTGCACAAGGCGGCGTGGTGAGGCACGTGAATGCGGTGGCGGGCCGGATTCTCGGTATCGATCCGGCCACGAGCGTGGGCAAACCGCTGGAACAACTGATCGATTTCAAACCCATCATCGCGCCGATATTTTCGACCGGCGTGGGGTATATCGACCGGGAACTGATCATCGATTCTCCGGCGCGCCACCTGCATTTGCTCGATACCGCCATCCCCATCAAGAACGGTGGCGGCAAGGTCGTATCGGTCGTCAATACCTTTCGCGAGATCAAGCGCGTTCGAAAGATCGCGGGCAAGTACGCCGGCAACTATGCACGTTATACGTTCGACAACATCGTGGGACATAGCGCGGGTTTGCTGAGCGCGGTGGACGCTGCCAGGAAGGCTGCACGGGGCGCCGCTAATTTGCTGCTGAGCGGAGAAAGCGGCGTTGGCAAAGAGGTATTCGCGCAGGCCATCCACAACGGTAGTTCGCGCGAGAGCCAGCCGTTTATCGCAATCAATTGTGCTGCGCTGCCTCACGATCTGATCGAAAGCGAATTGTTCGGCCACGCGCCCGGCAGTTTCACGGGCGCGACGCGCGACGGCAGGCCGGGCAAATTTGAATCCGCGGACGGCGGGACGGTTTTTCTGGACGAGATCTCCGAGCTGCCCATCGACGTCCAGGCAAAGCTGCTTCGAGTATTGCAGGAGCGCGAAGTTACCCGGCTCGGCGACACGAAGGGTATTCCTATCGACGTGCGAATCATCTGCGCAAGCAATCGGGATCTTCAGGCGATGGTTCGCGACAAGGAGTTTCGCGAGGATCTTTATTACCGGTGCAACGTGATCGAAATCCCGATTCCACCGCTACGATCTCGGCTGGAGGACATTCCGGTCACGGCCAACTTTTTCCTGAGCAAATACTCGACGCTGCTGAATAAAAACATCTACGGATTCAGCGCGAATGCACTTCGGCAGTTGAACGACTATGCATGGCCGGGCAATGTTCGCGAACTCGAGAACCTGGTCGAGCGCATTGTGAATCTCAGCGAAGGGGGCAATATTGCCGATGTAGCGGAATTCCTGCGCACGGGTTCATCGGCGAAAGCCGTCGCGCAAACGAGTACTGCGGCTGCGCCGGACGCTTCAAGAGTAATTTCATTGCGCGACGCCGAACGGCAAGCGATAGAACATGCGCTTGCTGCATGCAATTGCAACGTGACGCGGTGCGCGACGCTGTTGAAGGTATCGAAGCCGGCGTTGTACGCCAAGCTCAAGCGTCATCACATCAAGATCGAACGTTCGCTGGCCTGAGTGCCAACCCGAGTGCCAACCCACCATATCCAACTCTCATGAGGCTCATCCATGCCGGCTCAATCAGACTCGCAGTTCTGGTCGAACGCTCAACGCCATTTGATCCGTTACGGCGGCTCATTTTCGCCAGTCATCATAGAACGCGCGAGTGGCAGCTATGTCTATGATTCGACGGGCCGCGCGATCCTCGACTTCACGTCGGGGCAAATGAGCGCGGTACTGGGCCACGCGCATCCAGAAATAGCCGAGGTCATTGCAGAGAGCGCGCGTAATCTCACGCACCTGTTCAGCGGCATGCTGTCGCGCCCGGTTGTGGAACTGGCGACGCGTCTTGCCGGCATCGCGCCCAAGGGCCTTGAGCGCTCACTGCTTCTGAGCACCGGCGCCGAGGCTAATGAGGCGGCAATCAGGATGGCGAAACTCGTCACCGGAAAATACGAGGTGGTCAGTTTCGCGCAGTCATGGCATGGCATGACCGGCGGTGCGGCGTCGGCGACTTATAGCGCCGGGCGCAAGGGTTACGGTCCCGCGGCCGTAGGATCGTTCGCGATCCCCGCGCCGTATCCGTACCGGCCGCGATTCGAGCACAACGGCGCCTACGACTGGGCCGCCGAACTCGATTACGCGTTCGACCTGCTTGACCGGCAGTCCACGGGGAATCTCGCCGCGTTTATCGCCGAACCGATCCTCAGTTCGGGCGGGCTGATCGAACTGCCGCTTGGCTACATGCGTGCGCTACACGCCAAGTGCGCGGCGCGCGGCATGATGCTGATCGTCGACGAAGCGCAAACAGGCCTTGGGCGCACAGGCACGATGTTCGCGTGCGAACGCGACGGTGTGGTGCCCGACATCCTGACGTTATCGAAGACGCTTGGCGCAGGCATACCGCTGGCCGCCGTGCTGACGACGCATGAAATCGAAGCGCGCTGCCATGAGCTCGGTTTCCTGTTCTACACGACCCACGTTTCCGATCCGATGCCCGCCGCCGTCGGGCTCAAGGTTATCGATATTGTCGAGAGGGACAATTTGGTCAGGCGGGCCACGGTCGTCGGCGCAAGGCTGTATGAAGGGCTTAAATCGCTGCAAAGCCGTTTCGATTGTATCGGTGACGTGCGTGGACGAGGCCTGATGCTCGGGATAGAAATTGTCGGCGACAGGGAAACAAAATCGGCCGCACCTGAGCTTTCCGGCGCGATCACGCAGCGCTGCCTCGAACTCGGGCTGCATATGAACATTGTCCAATTGCCGGGCTTCGGCGGGGTGTTCAGGCTCGCGCCGCCGTTGACTATCAGCGAGACAGAGATAGATAGCGCGTTGACGATTCTGCAGGACGCTATCGCAGGAAGTTTGAGGGCTTAGGAGGCTCAAGCGGAGCAGGCCCGGGGATCTCCCGGCCGCCCAACGCTTCAAACACACGCCCCATCCGCTCGTGTTATTTTCTGGAAATCGCATCCTTTCGACATGATCTCCAGGAGAACGCCGATGACCGCCTTAGCCGCCGTTGCAGCCATCCTTGCCGCGCTATTAATGGGCGCGATGAGTCCCGGTCCGAGCTTTGTGCTGGTTGCGCGCAATGCAATCGGTTTGTCCCGGTCCGATGGACTGGCGACCGCACTGGGCATGGGCGTGGGTGGCGTCTTCTTCAGTGGTATTGCGCTTGCCGGGCTTTATACGCTGCTGTCGGCTGTTGAATGGCTCTATGTCGCGCTGAAAGTTGCCGGTGGGCTCTACCTGATCTATGTTGCCTCGAAGATCTGGCGGGGAGCGTCCAGCCCGTTGGTCGTGGACGACGGGCGTGACGCGCAAAACCATAACCTGCGTAAATCGTTCTGGATCGGTCTTACTACGCAACTCAGCAACCCCAAGACTGCCATCTGGTACGGCAGTATCTTCGCCGCCTTGCTGCCGCACCATCCGCCGCTCTGGTGTTATCTCGTCCTGCCGCCGATGATCTTCGCGATCGAAGCAGGTTGGTACACGGTCGTCGCGTTGTGCTTTTCAAGTCGCCGTCCGCGTGAGGTTTATCTGCGCGCAAAGAAATGGATCGATCGTGTTGCGGCGGGCGCTATCACCGTGCTCGGTCTGCGATTGATTTTCACCGCGCATAAAGCGGGTATCTGACGGCCGCTTTGCGTGCCTAGTGGCTGATCATCCACGGCCGGCCACCGGCCGTACGCGGCGCCGCTTGCGCCTCGGCCGAGCGCGGCAGTCTGATCTTGCCCGAGCAGCAACCACACCCCGCACCGTGGGCAGACGAGCGAACCGGTTCATGGGCCGAACGTTCGTTTACTGCATGCGCCGATCGCGCTGTCTGGCCAAGCGAGAACAACTGCGGCGCGCTGCGTATGACCCGGGCTGAAAAGGTTTCGCACGAGGGGCAGCTTGCGGGCGTGTCGCGTTCGGCGATGGCACGCCTTGCGTCGAAGGGACCGCAGTAAGCACATTCGTATTCATACGTTGGCATGTAATGTCCTCGTTTTCGCGATTCCCGGATTGTCGCCGCAAGCCGGGACCGCATTCCAAATGATCGGCTAGAGATCCAGCGACAACGGCAGGTCAACTCCCCCCTTGATATGCTTGATCGGTCCGGCAGCATTCGGGCTGATATCGAAGTCGAAGATTTGCGTCGGCAGCCATAGGGTTGCACAGGCGTTCGGGATATCGACGACCCCGCTGATATGCCCCTGCACCGGCGCCGTGCCGAGTATCGAATAAGCCTGTGCCCGCGAGTAGCCGAACTTGGTCATGTATTCGATCGCGTTCAGGCACGCTTGCCGATACGCCACGTGTACATCGAGGTAATGCTGCTGCCCGGCTTCATCGACGGAAATGCCTTCGAAGATCAGGTAGTCGCTGTAGTGGGGCGTGATCGGACTCGGCTTGAAAATCGGATTTTTGATGCCGTATTTCGCCATGCCGCCTTTGATCAGATCCACTTTCATGTGCACCCAGCCGGCCATTTCAATCGCGCCGCAGAACGTGATTTCACCATCGCCCTGGCTGAAATGCAGGTCGCCTACTGAGAGGCCCGCGCCATCCACATACACCGGGAAGTAGATCTTCGAGCCGCGCGAGAGATCCTTGATGTCGCAGTTGCCGCCGTGTTCGCGCGGGGGCACCGTGCGCGCTCCGGTCGCGGCCGCGGTATCGCGCGCGGCGCCTTGCAGCTTGCCCATGTGCGCGGTCGGTGCGAACGGTGCATTTGCCAGCGGCGGCACCCGGTCAGGTTGCGTTGCGATAAAACCAATCTCGCGATCGTTCCAGGTTTCAAGCAGCTTGGGGTCCGGCAGGCAACCGATCAAACCCGGATGGATCAGCCCCGCAAAACTGACGCCGGGAATGTGGCGCGAGTCGGTGAAAAGTCCGTGAAAGTCCCAGATACTTTTCTGCGCATGCGGGAAATGCTCGGTGAGAAAACCGCCGCCATTCTGCTTCGAGAAAAAGCCGTTGAACCCCCACTGGCTGTCCGCCTTGGTGCCAATGTCGAGCAGGTCCACCACCAGCAGATCGCCTGCCTCGGCACCGCGAACGCCTACGGGTCCAGAGAGAAAGTGGACGATCGACAAGTCGATGTCGCGCACGTCATCGGCGGAATCGTCGTTCTTGATGAAACCGCCGGTCCAGTCGTAGGTCTCGAGCACGAAGTCGTCGCCGGGTTTGACCCAGCATGCCATCGGAACGTCCGGATGCCAGCGGTTGTGAACCTGCTCGTTGTCATAAGCGGACTGGTTCAGGTCGACCTTGATAAGCGTATCGGGCATATAACTCTCCTTTTATAAGTACCGGCTGTACCGGCGAACAAATGGCCTGGTCGTCAAACCCGCGTCACACGGACAGGAATTGCCGGATGCGGGCGGTATCGGTGGCGTCACGTGGGCTTTCATGGACCAGCCGGCCGCCTTCGATCACGAAGAGCCGGTCCGCCACGTCCATTGCAAAACTCAGCACCTGCTCGGACACAACAATGGTGATCTCGCGCAGCTTGCGAATCTCGTGCAGCGCTCGCGCGATGTCCTTGATGACTGATGGCTGAATACCTTCGGTGGGTTCGTCGAGCAGCAAGACCTTGGGCTCGCTGACGAGCGCCCGGGCGATGGCAAGCTGTTGTTGTTGCCCACCCGACAAGTTGCCGCCCTTGCGATTGCGCATTTCGTAGAGCACTGGAAAGAGGGCATAGATTTCGTCCGGAATCCTTCGCGATTTAACCTGCTCCATGCCGGTGCGAATATTCTCCTCCACGCTCAACGACGAAAATATCTGCCGTCCCTGAGGCACGTAAGCAAGTCCTTTGGCCACGCGCCGGAAGCTTTCATCCTTCGATACATCCGCGCCGTCCAGTTCTATCGCGCCGCCTTTTACGGGCAGCACGCCCATCAGCGCCTTGAANAGCGTGGTCTTGCCCATGCCGTTGCGGCCCATGATCGCCACGATCTCGTTGCGGGCAGCTTCGAACGAGACGCCGTGCAGCGCCTCGCTTTGTCCGTAGCTCACGAACACATCTTTCACGTGCAACATGGTCGTTGTCTCCTCAATGTCCGAGATACACGTCGATCACACGCGGGTCGTTCTGCACCTGGTCCATCGGACCTTCGGCAAGGATCTTCCCCTGATGCATCACGGTGACCTTGTGCGCGATCCGTGCGACGAACTCCATGTCGTGTTCGATGACGATCATCGACCGGTTCTGGCAGATCCTGGTTAGCAGCTCGGCGGTGATTTCCCGTTCGCGCACGCTCATTCCGGCAATGGGTTCATCGAGCATCAACAACTCAGGGTCCTGCATGAGCAACATGCCGATCTCGAGCCACTGCTTCTGCCCGTGTGACAGCAGGCCGGCTTCGGTCGGCAACAGCGCAGCGAGCCCGATCTCGTCAGCGACCTCCTGCACCCGCTCGCGAACATCGGCTGTACAGCGGAACGCCAACGCCCCGAACACACCGCGTCCACGCGGAAACGACACCTCCAGGTTCTGGAACACGCTCAGGTTTTCATAGATGGACGGCGTCTGGAACTTGCGCCCGATACCCGCCCGCACGATGCGAAACTCGGCCATCGATGTCATCTCTACGTTCTTGAACTTGATCGAGCCGCTGCTTGCCGCTGTGCGTCCGCAGATCAGGTCGAGCAAGGTCGTCTTGCCCGCGCCGTTGGGTCCGATCACGACGCGCAGTTCGCCGCGGTCCACGTAGAGATTGAGGGCATCGATGGCTTTAAAACCGTCGAAAGACACACTCAGGTCTTCGACCGCCAGCAGGAAGTCGGTATTGCTCATCACGGGCTCCCGAGGGTCGAACGGCTGCGGCTATTCCGGCCGACACGGCGCAAGACAGAAGCGATACGCGGCTTCACATGCGTCTCATACAAGCCCGCAAGGCCATCGGGGAACGCCATCACCACGCCTATATACAACGCGGCCATCAACAGCAGCCACAGGTTCGGAAAGCTCTCGGAGAAATACGTCCGGCCAAAGTTCACGAGCAGCGTGCCGTACACCGCACCCACCAGCGACATGCGCCCGCCGACGGCTGCATAGATCACCATCTCGACCGACGGCACGATGCCGACGAACGACGGNGACATGAACCCGACCTGCAGCGTGAACATCGCGCCGCCGATAGCGGAGAGCAGCGCGGCAAGGCAGAACGCGAAGACCTTGAACATGGCGACGTCGTAGCCGGAGAAACGCACGCGGTCTTCCTTGTCGCGCATCGCGAGCAGCAGCGTGCCGAGTTTGCTTGTCTGCACCAGCCGGCAGAACAGGATGGCGAGTAGCAGGAGCACTGCGTTGACGAAGTACAGGACAATCTTCGCGGAGTCGGGACGGATGTCCCAGCCGAGCATCGTCTTCAGGTCGGTGATGCCGTTCACACCGCCCGTGTACCCCTGCTGACCAATGATCAGCACCGAGAGAATCAGCGCGATGGCTTGCGTGATGATCGCGAAGTAGACACCGCCCACGCGCCGCTTGAACATTGCGAAGCCGATCACGAAGGCGAGCGCCGTCGGGATGATCAGCACNGCCGCGATCGCGAAAGGCAAGTGCTCGAAGGGCTTCCAGAACCACGGCAGCGCCTTGAGCTGGTTCCAGTCCATGAAGTCGGGAATGCCGGGCGTCGACTGGATTTTCGTGCTGACCGGGTCGGATGCTTCGAGCTTGAGAAACATCGCCATGCAGTAGCCGCCGAGCCCGAAGAACACCCCTTGGCCGAGACTCAGCACGCCCGCATAACCCCAGGCCATGACGAGGCCGATGGCGACGAATGCATAGGTCAGGTACTTGCCTACCAGGTTGAGACGGAACACGTCGAGCATCAACGGCATGACCACCAGTAAAACAAGCGCGAGCAGCACGAAGCTGCCGAAGCCTCTGTAAGCGAGCCAGTCGCGCAGCGCTGCCAGTCGCGATGGAGCGGGGGCGGGCGGCGAATCGGTAACGCGGTT
>JGI12635J15846_10002876_pt1 | contig 15012 bp, 11 predicted proteins | sample BlaSpr_A8_OM2_M2_FD_15846 | JGI IMG/M metagenome (IMG submission 15846) | reverse complement strand
GCAAGGTTTTGGCGCACTTTGAATCGAGTTTGTGAGACATGAATACACTCGTCATCATGCAGGCGCGGATGGGCAGTACGCGGCTCCCGGGCAAGGCTCTGCTGCCGGTGGCGGGGCACCCTAGCGCGCTTCTGGCAGGCTTGCGCGCGGGTACGCGAGGTGCTCGGGTTTTATTGGCTACATCCAGTGAACGATTGGATGATGTCTTGGCGGAAACATTCCGCAGCCGGGGTATTCGAGTCTTTCGCGGGGCGTTGCATGATGTCCTGGATCGCTACCACTCTGCAACTGCGGATTTGCCTGGCAATCATATTGTGGTCCGGCTCACGGGCGATAACCTGGTCCCAGACGGAGATCTAGTCCACGAATTGAAGTCTGCGTTTGCTTCGTCCGGAATCGAATATCTGACGACCGACCCTCATCAAGGCCGACTGCCTTATGGACTTGGAGGCGAGGTCTTTTCGGTATCTGCGTTGCGAAAGGCGCATGCCAACGCTACCACGACTTATGACCGCGAACACGTTGGTCCTTGGATGAGCCGGAATTGCCGGTCGGGAACTTATATCCCAGAAAAACTGGGAAGCCACGACTACAGCCACTTGCGATGCACTCTCGATGACGACGAGGACTATCACAGAATTCGGCGGCTTTTTTACGACGTAGACGATGTCGTGCACATAGGATGGTTTGAGTTATTGCAAAAGCTCGGATCGCTTCCCGGAGAGCCGCTGTTTCGTGTGCCCTTCAAGGCTATCGCCGGCCGAGTGCACAGCGAGTTGACCCTGGGGACTGCTCAATTGGGGATGGAGTACGGAATTGTCAATCGCCACGGTAAACCTTCGCAACACCTTGCCACTGCGATGGTGCGGCGTGCGATCTCTCACGGCGTGAGTGCACTCGATACTGCGCGAGCTTACGGAGAGGCTGAACCGATCCTGGGCCGAGCGCTTTCCGGGGCGTGGCGTTCACGAGTGGAAGTCGTCACGAAACTCGATCTGCCGGAGTCTCTTCGAACGGATGCGAACCCTGAGGCGGTACGCACTGCGGTTGACGAAAGTGTGGCGCAGTCATGCGCGGCGCTGGGCACCAACCAATTGAATACGCTTTTGCTGCACCGCGATGCGCATCGATACTTGTGGGGAGCCGCCGTCTGGCACCGATTACAGGAGTTGCGCCAAGAGGGATTGATCTCCGTTCTAGGCACATCGGTGTACGAACCGTCGGAAGCGCTGGATGCACTCGAGGACAAATCAATCCAACATCTGCAGACGCCGATGAATATTCTCGACCGGCGCTGGAAGTCGGCGGGCGTAGACAGGGCCCTTGCCAAGCGTCCTGACGTAGTGGTTCATGCTCGCAGCGTCTTCCTTCAGGGAATTCTAATCAACTCGGCCGAGTGTTGGCCGCCTGCGACCGGCTATGACGCAGCATCGTGCATCCGGCAACTCCACGCGCTGGTCAAACGATTCGATCGGGTGAGCGTGGCTGATCTCTGCGTTGCCTATGTGCGAGCGCAGTCCTGGATTACCAGCGTTGTAGTGGGATGCGAAACGATGTCGCAATTAGCGGAGAATCTTGAACTCTTCCGGTTGCCCAAGCTGACCCCGGAACAGTGTGAAGAAGTGGAAACGATTGTGCCCGCTGCTCCCGATGCGCTTTTGAATCCTTCGCGATGGAATCTCACTCATGAACCCGCTTGCTGCCACTGACGCCGTATCGAAGTTTCGTCTCGACGGGTGCGTGGCTTTTCTATCAGGAGCAACCGGGCACCTGGGAAGGCGAATGGCTTGGGCACTGTGCGACGCTGGCGCCCACGTGGTTCTCAACTCTCGCAGTCGAGAAAAGATCGAAGCTTTGGCCGAGCTCTTGGTCAGCGGCGGTCGCGAGGCATCGGTCGCCTGCTTTGATGTAACGAATGAAGACGCTGTGCGCGAATGCATTGCGTCCATCGGCGAGCGGCACGGACGATTGGACATTTTGGTACACAATGCGGGCGCGGGTGCGCCGGGCACAATCGACAGTGCGAGCGCCGAAGACTTCGATCAAGTCTATCGGGTGAACGTAGTGGCGGCATTCCAACTGCTGCAAACATCGTTGCCTCTGCTCAGAAGCTCCGCGCGCGAGCGGCCAGGTGGCGCGTCAGTGGTTAACGTTGCTTCCATGTACGGGATGGTAAGTCCCGACCCGTCGATCTATGGCACGAGCGGTGCCAACAGCCCACCGTGCTACGGAGCAGCCAAGGCTGGCGTAATCCAACTCACGCGTTATGCGGCATGCCACTTCGCGCAAGACCGCATCCGTGTCAACTGCATTAGTCCGGGAGCATTTCCAGCTTCACAATATTTGAGCCGTGACCCTGGATTCCACGAGCGCTTGAAAGCCAAAACCCCGATGCACCGTACTGGAGAACCGGACGAACTCCAAGGACCGCTGTTGTTTCTGGCGTCCGATGCTTCCTCTTACGTTACGGGCATCAATCTCGTCGTAGACGGAGGGTGGACCGCTTGGTAAGAATTCCGCTCGGTAGCTTTCGTTTAGGAATCGAATTCTGTGCAAGTTTTTTAGTTGGGGCCGAATAATGGCGACGTTGAAGTTGGGACGCAAAATCATCGGCGATGACAAGCCCACCTATTTTGTGGCGGACATTTCGGCGAATCACGACGGAGATCTGGAACGCGCAAAGAACCTGATTCGACTTTGTGCGCAGGCCGGAGCTGACGCGGCAAAGTTTCAAAACTTCCGAGCTCCGAGGATCGTTAGCGAAAGGGGCTTTCAAACGCTGGGCCGGCAACTTTCGCACCAGTCCAAGTGGAACAAAAGCGTTTTTCGCGTGTATCAAGATGCCAGCTTGCCCTGGGAGTGGACGCCCATTCTCAAGCAGGAATGCGTATCCTGCGGCATCGATTATTTCTCGGCTCCGTACGATCTTGAAGCGGTGGAGATGCTCGATCCTCATGTAGAAATTTTCAAAATTGGTTCTGGCGATATTACTTGGCCTGAAATGCTGCGCACGATCGCCGAGAAACAGAAGCCTGTGTTACTCGCGACGGGAGCGTCGGACCTTGCTGAGGTGCAGCGTGCGGTTGAACAAATCATGGCCATCAATCCGCAACTCGTCCTGATGCAATGCAACACCGACTACACAGGCAGCCTGGAAAGCTTCCGGCACATTCACCTGAGAGTGCTGGACACCTATCGCGAAATATTTCCCGGTGTGGTCCTCGGTTTGTCCGACCACACTCGGGGGCATGCGACTGTGCTCGGCGCGGTCGCACTCGGCGCGCGAGTGATTGAAAAACATTTCACCGACGACAATCACCGGGAGGGGCCCGATCACCCGTTTTCAATGACCCCGCAGGCATGGCGTGACATGGTGAACCGCACCCGCGAACTTGAATGCGCGTTGGGCTCTGCTCTAAAGACGGTGGAAGATAACGAACGCGAAACTGTAGTGGTGCAACGTCGATGCCTACGAGCGTCAACGTATCTGGGCTCGGGAACGGTGTTGCGGCCGGAGATGCTTGAAGCTCTTCGTCCCGCTCCTCGCGATGCTGTGATGCCGGTTGATTTGCCGCGAGTGACGGGGAGAACTCTGATTCATGATTTACCGGAGGGTGAATATCTGAGGTGGAACATGCTCGCTGGAGTCGGGGAGGCGAACTAATGCGAATCCTCTACTTCACCGACAACAGTTCGGATCACAATCTCAGATTTCTCGAAATGTTCATCTCACATGGCATTGAAGTTATTTTTCTGGACGCCACGCAGGACGCAACTACGGCAAGGCCAGTGCCCGTCGGGGTACAAAGCGTGCGCTTCCAACGGAGCATCCCGCGTGATGCTGATCCGAGCCAGTATGAGAGCATTGTGGCTGAGTTGAAGTCCTTGGTGAGAGATCTTCGTCCTGATGTGGTGCACGCAGGTCCTGTCCAGACTTGTGGATATGCTGCAGCTCTTTCTGGTTTCCACCCATTGCTGGTAATGCCGTGGGGCTCGGATCTGATTGCTTACGCGGACCGGAATTCGGAGTGGAGGCTTGCCACCGAGATTGCACTCCGGGCAGCGGATGGGTTTTTCCCTGATTGCGATGCGGTTCGCGCCGCCGGTGAGCGTTTCGTCACCTTTCCGAATGAACGGATGGTGCAGTTTCCATGGGGAATTAAATCTGGTTCCTTTTCGCCGCACGGTCCGGCGGTGTCTCGCGACAGTCTCGGTTTCAGTAGTGACTCGTTCACGTTTATCAGTACGCGGTCCTGGGAGCCTGTCTACGACATACCTGTTCTGGTCCAAGCTTTCCACCGGGCGTGGAAACAGAACAGTCGACTGCGCTTGATTCTGCTCGGCGACGGCTCGGAAGCTGGCAGTGTTCGGAACTTCATCGCTGAGCACGGCTTAAACGATGCCGTCGCAACTCCGGGATTAGTTCCCGCTGNAGAGATGCCGCGTTGGTTCCGCGCCGCAAACGCATACGTGAGCTGCACCAGGTCAGACGGAACCTCGATTTCGCTGTTGCAGGCAATGGCTACGGGGCTTCCCGTCGTTGTGACCGATATCGCGTCCAACCGTGAATGGATTACCGAGAACGAGAATGGTTGGCTCGCCACAATCGGTTCTTTCCAAGAGTTCGCGGATAAGCTGTTGAGGGCGGCGGGGCTGGAGCCGAGAAAGCGTGAAGCGATATCGGAGCGGAATCAAAACATCGTGGCTGAGCGCGCAGATTGGGACCGCAATTTTCCGAGCCTTCTGCGCTTGTATGAGAGCCTCGTAAACAGCGCCGTAGAAATGAAAGTATGAAATTCGTCAGTCCACTGTTGAAGCACGTTGTCTATCCAGGCCTGTCGAAGGGCGGCTATCTCCGCGCAGCTCAAACCGGACCGGCGGTGCTTACTTATCACGGTGTTTTGCCGGCGGGATACAAGGTCGTTGATCCCACCCTGGATGGCAACCTGGTGAGCGCGGATTCTTTTCGCGAGCAAATGCGATTTCTTAAGAATCGATACAAAGTGATTTCGCCAACGGAATTTCTGCTTTGGTGCGAGGGCAAGCACGAATTGGCTTCAGCATCAGTGCTGCTCACTTGCGATGATGGCCTGCGCAATTCGCTATTCGACATGCTGCCCATTCTTCAGGAATTCGAGTATGAGTGCCTATTCTTTGTCACTGGCGCTTCTCTCAGCCACACCCCCACAATGCTGTGGTACGAAGAACTCTATCTGATGTTGCTGGCAGCGCCGCCGAGCTTTTCACTGGAACTGCCCGAAATCGGGCCGCGAACGGAACCGCAAGAAAAACGATCTTTCTGGTGGAATCTGGCAAGAAAGCTTTCGCAGTTCGACCTGAATCAACGGAGGATGCTTNTAGCGAGAATAAGAACACAGCTCGGACTTTCTGAGCAATGGGGCGCTGAATACGACGTGGATCCCGTGCTCGGCCGGCGATTCTTATTGTTGAACTTGCCGGAACTGCGTCAACTCGCCGAAGCCGGGATGTGCATCGGAGCCCATACACTTTCGCATCCGATGCTTTCCCAGTCAACGCCGGAGGTTGCGTGGAGGGAAATCTCGGACTGTAAGCATGATCTTGAACGGGCGCTGGGACGAGAAGTTTGGGCGTTGGCTTATCCCTTCGGCGATTCGTTCTCGGTGAAATCAAGAGAATTGCAAATGGCAAAACGAGCTGGCTTCAAGGCTGCGTTTTCCAACGCGAGCGGAGAACTCAGAACGCAGACGCCAAGATTTTCGCTGCCGCGCGTTCACGTTAGCGCGGCGATGAGTCTTGCGGAATTCGAAGCGCACGTTTCAGGATTTCATCGATCACTGCAGNAATTGTTTCGAGCAGCAAGCCTGAGCGCTGCTGCCAGCGGGGCTTGAGTGGGCATTTTAGAAAAAATCGCCTGATGAGAATGAGATTTTGCGCATAGTCGTGCATCGAGAAATTCCGGAAGACCAACACTTGGCCAGCCAGTGGAATGAGTTGGTCTGGCAAACGGAGTGTCCAGAGGTCTTTTACACGTACGAATGGGCGCTCGCCGTAAGCCGTGCCTATCGACATTCCATCATGCCTGTGCTCATTTTGGTTTATGAGCAGGATTTGTTAGTAGGCGTTGCCGCACTGGCGACAGACTGCGCACAACGAAAAACTTTTTTCCTGGCCGGCATGACTGCGGATTTTTGTGATTTTGTGTCGTCACCTGAACTGCGCCATGAACTGGTGATGCGGGTTCTCGACGAACTTCGAATGTTGGGACTTCCGAGCCTGACACTGGCGAACTTACCGGCTGATTCCGCGACGNCCCATGCGATTGAGTCGTCGGCTGCGGAGCGAGGGTATAACTTGTTTTCTCAGCCGGCATTCCAATGCGCCCAGGTGTTATTGCGTACCGTGGAGCAGAGGGCGTCCGTCTCCCGATCCGTGCGGCATAAACGCGAAGGCCGCTACCTTAAAGCGTTGGCGGCGAAAGTACCGGTCGTAATAGATCACCTAAAATCGTGGGACCAGATTGCTCCAGCGTTGCCGTCGTTCTCGATGGCCCATGTTGCCAGATTCGCGGCCATGGGCAGAATCAGCCATCTAGCGAGCCCGCATCGAATTGCGTTTCTCTCGGAACTTGCCAAATTACTTTCGTCGCGCGATTGGATCACGTTAAATCAGCTTCGCGCGGGCGAACAGCCGATAGCATGGCTATATGCTTTTCGATTCACGCGCCATTGGTCCTTCTACCAGATGACTTTCGATTCCAGCTTCCGCGAGTATTCTCCCGGATCCGGTCTGCGTCTCAGAGTCATCGAGGAAGCTTGCGACTCTGCTGACGTCGATTATGTGGATCTCGGGCTAGGCAGTGAGCAACACAAGCAACGGTGGGCAACAAGCAGCCGCGAGACTTTGAACGTCACACTCGCGAAATCGACATTGACTTATCTGAGGGTCGCGGCTCGCTACCATGCCGCCACGGCGATCAAGAGTTCCCCTCGCTTCGAACACTATGTTCGTCGGATTTTGGGCCGCCCATCCACGGGGAACGCCCAAGCATGAAGGTGCTTCTGCTCCATCCAGACGAAGCTTTGGGCGAGGCGCGCGCTGCGAATCACTGGGATCTGGTAGTCGATCTCGGTCGCGCTCCGATCGCGACGTATGACCGCCGGAGCAGGCAGGCCGGATGTCCAGTGGTCAGCATCTATGACTACGCCGTAGAAATCGATGACCTTTATCGTCTCCGAGAACTTCTGCAAATCGGAACCGGCCTTACGGTGGACTCATGCGGAATCGATTGGTGGGACGTCTTATCGCTTGAACTTGTGCCCCAGCTTCAGCAACTGATGCTGGCATGCCGGCTCGCCAGAGAACTAGGAGCGAGTTGCGAATTGTACGCGAGTCGTTCCCATTTTCTTGCCACGGCTCTGCAGCGACTTCTCGGTGTTCGCTTGAAGATTTTGGAAAACCGAGTCCACGCAGTCACTCGGCAGGCACGCCACTATCGCGACGCGTTCGCGCTGCTTGACGCTCCCAACCTCACGCAGGTTTTTGTAGATAAGTTCGACAGCAATCATTCCATCCGCCGACGCTTCGCTCGGCGTCGTCACACTTCCGGAGAACCGGTCGTCTTGTTGCCTTCAGCTTACATAAATGTTTCTCGCGTCGTACTGTTGTATTCCCGACTGCTTCCTGATCACAAATTCTTGCTGGTCTGGGCCAGGCGTAATGCTAAGGTTCCTGAGCTGCCGGACAACGTCAGGACAACGCCCCTGACGCCCTACTTCGTACCGAACCACGAGCGCGAAACGAATTACCTGCTGAAGTCGTGGAGCGTCCTAAGAAAGCATCTTGCTTGCAACGACGAAATATTTGACTTGGCTGACGCAATTGGATTGCTTGGAGAGGTGCCTTCGCTGCTGCGATGGGGGTTGTCGCTTCGCAATGCCTGGAGCCAGGTCTTCGAATCCGAGAATGTGACTGCGTGTATTTCCGGCGATGACAGCAATCCTCCGTCCAGCATTCCACTCATGATGGCTAGGAAACGCGGGCTCCCCGCCATCGCCTGTCACCACGGCGCGCTCAACTCTCACATGGCGATCAAGTCGAACCACGCAGACGTTTACCTGGTGAAGAATGAAATGGAGCGAGACTACTTGCGACGCGTTTGTAAAGTCCCAGCGCACAAAACGTTGATCGTTGCTCGTCCGACATCGAAACCGCTGCCTGCGCAACGTGTAACGCTCCCCTCCGCTCCCTGGCTAGTTTTTTTTACCGAACCGTATCTGAGCAGTGGCTGGCGCAGTGATGAGGTTTATCGCGATCTTTTGCCGCGGCTCTGCGCCTTGGCCCAGGCTTGCGGGCTCAGGCTGGTTTTCAAGCTTCATCCGTTTGACAGCATCAAAGGCCACCGGAAGATGTTACGCCGCTTCGTTCCGGAGTATGAGTATCAGATCGAAGTGTTCGCCGGTCCGCCNGCAGATCGTTTGTGGATCAACACGCGATTGGCGCTAACTGTGCAATCCTCCACGGCTTTGCAGTGCACAACCTTGGGAATTCCCGTCTTTCTCTGTGCATGGCTACGAGACCCCTACTCCGGATACGTTCAGCAATACCAGCGATTTGGTGTAGGTCACGTGTTGGAATCTCCGGAACAAATCGCGGACATTCCTCGACTGCTTGAGAAGCAGGAAGCGACGGAATCTGGCATGGACGGGGCATCCACAAAAGGTGGGGATGCTGAGAAATTGGCGCGACTGTTTTCACCGGTGCACACGTTAGCGGCCGCGCGCGGCTGAATTCATTCAAAACTGAGCACGAACGCTACGATGAAAATTGGAAGTTCAACTCGACCGATCACAATCTTTACACCGTCGTGTGCGGACGAGAGTGACACGAATGCTCAAAATCTCACGGTAAAGGAAATTGTCGCCCGCCTGCCTCCTGAGCGGTTTCGCGTGACCATGGTTTCCGAAGGCAATCCCGATCCCCGGATCGCCCAGCGGAAGAATACTGAGCTGATCCCTTGGACCGATCATTGGAATACGGTCCGATTGTTCAGACGCTGCCTTTTTCCCAAGCCGGATATCTATTTCTTTCCTCGTTGCGGCCCCCTGGACCGTGCGTTTTTCGATTCGAGAAAGTACCTGGGCAAAGGAACGGCGTTGGTGAGCTACATCGTGATGATGATGAATGATCATACGGCTGCAGGTTTGATAAGCCGCTCGATCGTTGAGGCGGACAGAGTCTGCACAAACTCAAAACACGTGGCGGAGACGGTCCGCGCGAAGTTCGGATTAGAGTCAACCATTGTCCATGATGGAATCGACAGTCGATTTTTCTTCGCACCCTCGGAGAAGGCAAAGACCATTTCCGATTCGCTGGTGGTCCTGTATGCCGGCTCTCTACAACCACGCAAGCGCGTCGAATTGTTAATTCAAGAAGCCGCGCGCTGGCCCAGGGTAAAGTTTCGCGTGGCTGGCCGTGGTGAAACGGAAAAACACTGCCGCGCTCTGTGTGGGAAATACGATTGTCGAAATGTCTCTTTCTTGGGGCATCTATCCTCCAGGCAATTGGGAGAAGAAATGCGGAGGGCGGATGTTTTCTTTTTTCCAAGCATTCTCGAGGGTCATCCCCAAGTGTTGGGACAGGCCGCCGCGTGCGGCTTGCCGGCGATTGCCATGAATTTGTATCGGCCGGACTATGTGCTTCATGGTCAAACGGGCTTCCTGGCGGAAACGGATGCAGACCTGACCCAAGCGCTGGAACTTCTTCTTCGCGATTCCGCATTGCGGCAATCAATGTCGAAGGCCGCGGTCCAGCATTCACGGAACTTTGATTGGGATCGGATCACGGAGCAATGGATTGGCATTTTTCAGGAATTAGTCGTTAATCGTAAGGCTGCCTAGATTATGCGACGCCGCCGGAGAAAAACTGCACGATGAGCGCGACCGCTCAATTAACAAGAGAGCAAACCCCTCACCCGACCGTCGGTCTAACTCGCGTCATCCACAACTCCGCCGCCTTGGTCCTGCTGGATTTGCTAAACAAGGCAATTCCCCTGATCGTGTTTCCGCGAGTAGTTCGCGCTCTGGGTCCGGCGGCGTACGGCCGATTGGGATTCGCAGCCGCGGTCGCTGGTTTCTTTGGACTGTTGGCTTCTCCGGGATTCTCCACCTACGCACTGCGAGAGGCAGCGAAGAATAGCGATCGGGTTTCGTTTCTGGTTAAACACGTTCTTGGGGCGCGAATCGTGTTCGCGTCCGCATCCTACACACTGCTCGCAATCTTTACTTTGTTCTTTGCGCCGCGTGATGGTCAAACACGTCTTTTAATCATGCTTTCGGGGCTGGCGTTTGTCGCCAGCAGCCTCGACACGCAATGGATTTTCGCCGCTCGCTCCCGGATGTCTATCATTGCGGTCCGGGGTGCGCTTGCACAACTGGCGTACGCCGGACTCCTTCTGGCTCTGGTTCGCGGCTCGCGAGATGCCTGGATTATTCCATCGGCCGCATTGTTCTCCCTCGCTTTGAGCACGCTGCTTGTCTGGCTGCCCGCACGCCGTCAATATCACATCCCAACGCCCGAAATATCTCCCCAAGCATGGGCCACGTTTCTCCCGATCTGCCTGATGATGGGATTTTCCAGCCTCATGTCCATGATCTACGACCAGATAGACGTGGTCATGCTCAAGTACCTTCGACCCGATGCGGAACTAGGAACTTACGTGGCGAGTTACGCGCTGATGACAATGTCGATGTCATTCCTCCCGATCCTTGGTCAGGTGTTTCTTCCGCTGCTCTCCGGGACTGCGGGCCAAGATCTTGCTGCTGAGAAAAAATATTTGCGCTGGTTCGGCAACGCAACCGTCGGTCTGGCTCTGCCGATCGCGGTTGGCGGATTTATTCTCGCAGTTCCGCTCACCCAGTTTGTTTTCGGGAACCAATATTCGGGATCAGGGGTTCTGTTCCGCTGGCTGACGCTGACTCTCATCGCCGGACCCGCAGCGAGTTATTTCGGGGCGCGACTCGTACCGAATGGCCGGGAAAAGAAGTATTTCATCTCCGTTTTTGCCGGAGCGTTAACCAATGTTGTGCTGAACCTATTCTTCATTCCAAGGTACGGCGCGATTGCGGCGGCGTTTACGACCGCGCTCAGCCAAGGTGTTGTCGCGCTCATGAGCTACTATTTCAGCAGGGATCTGCCCCGGACACCTCTGGCCGCTGCATTTGCAATATCCGTGCCCGCGACTTGTGTTATGACGGCCTGTCTCGTAACCATGCAAATGGTATTTTCGGTTCATGTCTTGTTACTTGTCGCCGTGGGTGCCCTGGCATATTTTGGTTGTTACGCTTTAGGTGTCAGCCTGTGGAGTCGAATCAACCTCGCGGGCGCTGCGCATTGACATGGGAAACTGAGTTCACAGTTTTCGGCGTTCCTACGTCGAGCGGAGACATTTATCCGCTTTCACACCAAGAAACGAAGCTTGGCGCGGCTGCGAATTTCTAAGTCGGCTCACTCCGAGACCCATCCGGCGGGTGTCGGAACCTAACTCGCAATTGCGCCATCGATCACAATGTGGTTCCTTGGACTAGATGGCAGACACCGAATGAAAACATATCAAGCCTCATGCGAGTCCTGACCCTTACTCCGTTTTATCCCACTGCCACCGACGATGCGGAAGGATGCTTTATCGCGGAGCCGCTGCGGGAACTGGAACAGTTCGGAGTGCACTCTTGCGTCGTGGCGGTGCAGCCACTGCATCGCACGAGGGTTGGATCGAACGCGATTGCTCCCGTGGCAAGCTGGGTACGCTATCCCTGCATACCGGGTGGAATCGGCCTTGCTTCGGCAGGAACGCTGCTTTATGCGAGCCTGATTTCAAAGGTGCGAAAGTTGCATCGCTACCAGCCGATCAAACTAATCCATGCTCATGCTGCGCTCCCGTGCGGGCACGCGGCAGCGCTCTTGAGTCGCGAGTTGAAGATTCCGTACGTTATAACTGTTCACGGTCTGGATGCTTTCTTCGACAAGCAGGTTCGTGGATACGCCGGGCGGTGGTGCGAGCGGGTTACACAATTCGTATATCGTTCGGCGGCACGAGTGATCTGTATCAGCGACAAGGTTGCAGAAAATGTGGCCGAGCGCGACAAGGCCCCAGTTAATCCTACTGTGATTTATAACGGCGTAGACGCGCGGATGTTTGCTCCGCCATCGGCCGCTTCGCCATCTCGCAGCATCCTAAGTGTTGGCAACCTGATTCCGATCAAAGGCCACGAACTTCTTTTGCGAGCGTTGGCGGCAGTCCTCCCGCAATATCCGGATGTTTCCGTTGACATGATTGGTGACGGCCCCGAATATCAGCGGCTGACTCGATTGGCCAGCGAGTGCAACCTTACCGATAGAGTTCGCTTTCTCGGCCGTCAAAGTCGAGAGCAAGTTGCAGAGGCAATGCGTCGCTGCATGATGTTCGCGCTACCCAGCCGGTATGAAGGTCTGGGTTGTGTTTATCTGGAGGCGATGTCCACCGAGAAACCGGTGATCGCTTGCCGAGGCCAGGGCATCGATGGAATTATCCATCACGGGCGCAACGGTTGGCTCGTTGATCCGGGCAGCGTGCAGGAACTGATTACTGCATTTTCGACTCTTCTGCAGAACCTGCAACTGCGACGGCAGATAGGGGAAGCAGCTCGTCGTACCATCCTCAACGGCCTTACGACAACGCATCAGGCTGATCGCCTTGCTGCTCTCTATCGCGAGTGCGTGGCATGAGCCGCCGAATTGTCATCATCACCGAGATCATCGCACCCTATCGAATTCCTGTTTTCAACGCACTCCGGCAATGCAGGGGAGTCGATCTGCAGGTGATCTTTCTCGCCGAGCACGATCCGACTGAGCGCGAGTGGCTGATTTACAAGGATGAGATTCGCTTTCCCTACCAAGTACTTCCTTCCTGGAGGCGACGAGTCGGTCGACACAATTTTTTGCTGAACTGGGGGGCGGAGAGAGCACTGCGGCGAGCGGCGCCTGATTTCGTGGTCTGCGGCGGATACAACTATGTTGCCTCATGGCAATCGATGTCCTGGGCGCGACGAAATCGCGTGCCATTTGGCTTGTGGGTGGAGAGCACGACTAGAGACTCTCGCGACGGCCATAGGTTGATAGAATTCCTGAAAACCAGATTCCTTCGCGGTTGCGACGCATTTGTGGTCCCGGGAAAATCCTCGGTCGAATACTTGAGCCGCTACGGCGTGCCGTCGGAAATGATCTTTACCGCGCCGAACGCAGTTGATACAAGATTCTTTGCAGAGCGAGCCGGCGTGGTTCGCGAGAATCCAGGATTTCATCGTGAGGCCCTGGGGTTACCAGCTCGCTTTTTTCTCTTTGCCGGCCGCTTGGTGCCTCAGAAGGGCATTTTCGATCTTCTGGCCGCGTACGGCGCGCTTGCCCCAGAACTCAGGAAAGAAATTGGATTGGTCTTTGTGGGGGACGGCCCCGCACGACCTGCACTACTTCAGCGCGCGGCGAACGTCAATTCCGGATCTATTCAGATCGTAGGCTTTGCCCATCGCGAACTTCTAGCCACCTACTATGCATTGGCGGACATTTTCGTATTTCCTACACACACGGATCCCTGGGGTCTGGTCGTGAATGAAGCGATGGCTTGCGGTCTGCCTGTGATTTCCTCTGACGCAGCGGGCTGTGTTGCCGACTTGATCGAAAGCGGCTGGAACGGTCGCGTGGTTCCCGCCGGCGATGTCGGACAACTCGCCGGCGCAATGGACGAACTCGCCCGAAACGCTGAATTACGGCCACTCATGGGCCAACGCGGCCGGCAACGAATCGAACTATATTCGCCCGAAGCCTGGGCCGCAGGCATGGCTGAGGCCGTGATGCCGCACACGAGGCGCGCCGCATGAGCGAAAGCATTTCAAGATTCCTCCTGCCGGGCATTATTACAATATTCTCTCTCTTTGCTGTTTGTGTTGCGGTTTTACGCCCAGAGCATTTCAGCAACAGGAACGAACTTGCGATTCTAATATTTCTGCAGGTGCTGCTGGCGGCGATTTGGAATTACCGGGCGCGATTTTTTCCCCTCCTGCTTGTGGTTTTCCTCTGGGCCGGGATGGCAGTACCGCTGAATGTGGCGTGGACATCGGGTCGATGGNTGGTTCTCGCCGTCGGCGCCCTTGCTGGTTTGATTGTTTACGCTAGAAATCAACAGCTTTCGTTCCTGACGTTCCACATGGCGGCCTTGTTTTGCGTGGTTGCGGCTCTAGTCTCTGCCGCGGTGTCGGCGTATCCGACGCTGGCATTCCTCAAGACCATGAGCTTGCTACTTCTATTCCTCTACGGCTCAACTGGAGCGCGCATGGCCGTGATGGGCAGGGAGGAACAATTTTTTAGCGGGTTATTGCTGGGTTGTGAGTGGGTGATATACATTTCGGCAATTTCTTATTTCATTTTTCACGCAGAAATTTTCGGCAACCCGAACTCTCTCGGAGCTGTGATGGGAGTGGCCGCTGCGCCAATCCTGCTGTGGGGAATTCTTGTGAGCGAAAGGCCAACGACTCTCTGGCGGCGTACATTCGCTTTTACGCTGGCTCTGCTGTTGCTTTTTAGCAGCTACGCACGCGCAGGCATCGCTGCGGCAGGGGTTTCGTGCGTTCTATTGTGCATCATTCTGCAACGTTACAGACTGCTTTTCAAAGGATCGTGCCTTGCGCTGCTGTTGGCCGCATTCGTTGCGGTGGCCGTTCCTTTTCACGAGCAGCCTTCAGAATCCTTCACGGCGGTCTTTGTATACAAAGGACATCGGGAGGATGGGATTCTCGCATCCCGAAAGTCGATTTGGGATGAAACCGTGTCCATCATTCAAGAGCACCCGTGGCTGGGCAGTGGTTTTGGCACCAGTCCGACCACGAGTGAAGTGGTGCGTCAGCCTGAAAGTTTCGAATCGCTCCGCGAGGCTACACGAGAACATGGCAACAGCTATTTGGCGATTACGGAGTGGGTCGGTTTTGCGGGAGACATTCCTTTCGT
>JGI12635J15846_10002874_pt1 | contig 15022 bp, 11 predicted proteins | sample BlaSpr_A8_OM2_M2_FD_15846 | JGI IMG/M metagenome (IMG submission 15846) | reverse complement strand
AGCCCCTCGGGCGTCAGCAAGACAGGTTCGGTTAGATCCATCTCCCAGCCATCTGAAATGATAACCCGGCGCATGGACCCCACCGATCTGAGGGCCGGGCTTGCCGAACGGCTGGGCGGCAACGAACCAATCGACGCGCAGACTTTCAATTCCGCGTGCTTCATGCTTTCGCGGGCGCTCGAGGACCTTGCGTTGAGCGTTCCCGAGGCCGCGCCGCTGGCGAGGCGCCTGCTGCGCGTGGCCGCCCGGGTGGTCATCGACACCGGGCTGCCGGTCGCGTCACCGGACGCGTGGCCCAACACCGAGGAGACGGCGCTCCTATGGATCGACGAGGCACTGCGCTCACTCGGCTACGAGGTCAGGCCGGCGTCGGACGGGGGGCGGCCGGAGCTTGGGCGGCCCGAGAAAGGCTGGAATCCGGGGAGCTGATCAAGCGCGCCGCTCCGCTGCGGGTCTAGAAGTAGAGCTCGTCTCCGAGCGACGTTTGCTTCAGGAAGAGAACACCGCCGCTGATGATCTGCGAAGCGACAGGCGTCACCGAAGCAAATTTGATCACCACCAAGACCTGCAGGCCATGACCTCCACTGACTGGTCGGGCTCCCCAGGCACCGCACGAGCTGATCGCGCCGAGGTCTCCAGACGTCAGGACGCATGTCCTGATGGCAAAGCAGGCGATCTGGGTCCCGCTGAAGGAGCTCGCGGCGCAGCCGTTCGGATCGCCGCAGGTACCACCTCCGCCACAGAGACCCCACGATGTTCCAGGCCCTTCTGAGCCCCAGGCCGCGAGGGTGTTCGGGATACCTGTGTTTGGTTCGTCGCGAATCGCGCCGCCGATGTCGCTCGTGTCCGAGATGACTCCCATACGAACCCCAGCCCGGGCGGCGCCCGCGGCGTCGATCGACTCCCAGTAGGCCCGGCCGATGTCGACCGTGAGAAGCACAAACAGGATCAGGGCCGGCGTGATCAGGGCAAACTCGACCAATGCCTGGCCACGTTGGCGGCCCCTATGTCCGGTCCCGCGCTTTGCTTTCATCACTGGACCAGGTTCACCGTGCCGACGCTCTGCTGGCCGGGGCCCGGACCACCGGTGGTCTTGAACGTGTACGTGGCGTACGCGTAGTCACCACAGCGGTCACCGTCGAGCATGAACACCGTAACCGCCACGTAGCTGCCGACGGGGTTGGGGAACGTGTAGATGAGCGAGCCGGTGTACCCACCCGACCTCCCGGTGGGGGGCCCGATGGCGGGATCGTTATGGTGGCCCCAGGTCCAGCCACCTGTCGCCTCGATCGTGGCGCCGTTGCCGCCCGGGATGGTGTACACCCAGTCGCTGTTCGACTGCGGTGCGCCCGTGAATTTGATGGTGTAGGTGCCTGGCGTGCCGTTGCTCGGGTACGCCGGATGCGCGTCGCCCGGGTTGTTGCCGGGAGGCGGGAGCGGCGTGCCAGGCCCGGGAACCGAGGTCCAGATGCCCTGGGAGAAGAACTGCGGGCTGCCGTTGTTGATCTTCACGTAGACGTCGTATGCGTCCATCATCCACTCGTCCGAATACGGCACGGTGAAGACGGAGTAGCCGGGAGGGCCTGCGGACAGAGCTGGGTTGCCGATGATGCTGTTCTCATTGCGTCCGCTGGTGCCGATGCCCGGCACAGAGCCGCCGCCATAACCGCTGCGGAAGTCCATCGTGCCACCTGCCTGGCCGAACGTGGTGAGGGAGTACGCGAGGATCTGACCCTGGATCGCGGGCAGCTCGTTGCCGCTCACGTCGAATCCTGCCATGCCCGGGTTGAATTCCACTCCTCCACTGGCGACGCCGCGCGTCGGGGGAGCCTGGTAGATGATTCCACTGGTCGTGTTAGGCGGATAGCCGGCGTTGACGTCCTGAACGGAAGAGTCCAGGTGGATGAACGAGCCGTTCTCCAGGTCGAAAAGCAGCGGCGATCCACTTACGGATGCGGGCAGCCCTCCCACACCGTTGCCGGCCAGCGATAGCGCGGTGACCTCGTTCGTGCTCACGAAGCCGCCCCTCTCGAGCTTGAAGACAACGCCACTGCCGCTGATGACCGTCAAGTCGCCGCCGCCACCGCCGCTGCCGGCCACACCGTTGGTGCACGAGCCGGGCGTGGGTCCTGAGTAAGCTGTGTAGTTCCCACCGCCGTGGCCGATCCAGACTCCCGCTGTGAGAGTCGGACACGAGTTGGGCTGCCCAGCAGTGCACAGGTCGAAGTCGGTCGCGGTTTCCTGGCTGTGGTCGATCCCGTTCGCGACGTATCCGCCGCCGGTTGCGGTGTTGACCGGCGCCAGGCCCGTGATGTCGTAGAGACCCGAATCGAACTCGTAGTTTCCGTGGTTGATCACGATGTAGTTGTAGACGCCGGGCCCGATGAGATACGGCTCCCCGGGGTCCGCGCATGGCGGGGGCACCGGCTGCCCGTTGAGGATCAGAGACCCGCAGGACGGCAGCTTGGTTGTGTCGATCGCGGGGTTCCAGTAGGCCGGTTGGGACCAACCGGCCTGGTTGGCGTCGATCTCGTTGAGCGGGGTCAGGGGGGGCGGGGCGGTGCCCGGGCCCGTCGTGGTGCACGGCTGCAAGCTGGCTGCGCCGGCTCCAAACTTCGAGCAATAGAGCTTGCTTCCACCCGCCACGGCGAAACCCGATGGGCCCTTCGCAACATTGGCCGCGCAGACCACGCCGTTGTACGGGTCGCAGATCGTGGTCCGGTCCTGCATGACCATGTCGCCGCTGGACCGCAGCGCGGTGTAGTCGCCCGCAGGCGTGAGGACCGAGCCGTCATAGCCGTAGATCTTGGGGGCGGTGTTTTGCCTGGCCCAGAAGGTCGGGCAGTTGTTGGTGCCGCCGCTGCACGAAAGCAGGGCGCGCGCAGCGGGCTTGGTTTCGTCGAAGCACTGCTGCAGCAGGGGGAGACAGCCGCCCTGAACGCTTGTGGGCTGGTAGATGGTAACTGCGTTTGGCGGGGGAGCGTCGAAAGACGAGCTCGGTAGCGCTGTCTGAGCTGAGGCCCCGACCGTCACGTAGGCGTATGGGATACCCAGGACCGACGTGAACAGCTCGGCGATGCGACTCGTGATCACCACCTGCACGCACGTGAATTGGTTTACGCCTGTACACGCGGCGGCCACCGGGGAACCGGGGAGACCGACCGCAGGCTGGTTGACGCTGACCTTGGTGCTGAACCCCGCGGTGGCGTTGCACGGCAGGCCGACCACATCGAACCAGCTCGTGGTAAAGCCGCCTCCGCTCGCCACGTCGCAGTTGTTGCTGTAGATGGTGGAAAAGCCGTTGTTACTGGCGTAATCGTGAGCTGCCTGCACGGCGCCGGAGCCCGACGCGATCGGGGTGCTCAAGTTGGCGCCGAAGGACATCTGCTTGGCCGCGGCCAGCACGGCGAAGTCAGCCGCGTTCTGGGCGTTGCGCTTGTCAAGGTAGTCTCGGCTGGCATCGATCGCGAGGCCGCTCAGCGCGCACATCACGAGAAACGCCGCCGCTGCGATCGGCAGCAGCTGGCCGCTCTGTCGCTTACGTGAGGTCAGGGTCCACATCACTCAGTCGTCACCACTGAAATCGTCTTGACGATGATGTTCGACGCGAAGGTGGAAACAAGCGGCAGAAGCGGCGTGAAGTGATACTGGATTTCCACCGCCACGTGCTTCACCGACGGTGAAACCGCGCGCTGTGTGCTCGAGGTGCAGTTGCTGTCGGCCGGGGCCGCGGTGGCCACCGCCGGCCAGATGTAGGCATAAGCCACGTTGGGTGGGATTTGTGCTGCGGTGGCCGGCTGCAGTCCGCCGCTTGGGTTGTTCGGGTCCGAGTTGCCGACGATGGAGCTGGGGTCCATCCTCACCGGGAAGCCCTGGCCGACCAGCTCGACCTCCTGGATGATCTGGCAGTCGCTGTAGATGGCGCCGGCCAGAGACGCCGTCCGCGCGCCGTCGCGAGCCGCGGACGAAACCGCGGTATACGTGTACAGCAGGCGGCTGATGTCGATCGCGGTGAACAGGACCAGGAGAAATATCGGTGACACCATGGCGAACTCCACCAGCGCCTGGCTGCGCTGGCTCCGCGCATAGCGGCCAAGCGGCCTCAGCGCTGCCCATGTGTGCTTGCGAGTGGGTTCGATCACCGATACCTCCATGAATTGACGGGAACTGATGAGAGGAACGTCGCAAATCTCGGGTTATTGCTCCAGGTTTGCTCCGCGGAACGCGCAGATGGCAGCCGGCGCCGTTCAGCGGGTGTTCTCAACCAGTGGCAGGGTTCGTTATTGGGTCGCATTTGACTTAAGGAATTTGGATGATTCGGCTTCAAAAGAAGGCGATCCAGCTCGCCTGGCGTAATGCGCGCTGTGAATGATAGCTCCGAGGCCTGCGATTCAGCGTTCGAAATGTAAAAGGTTTGCGCGTCGCCTCAGAGCGGCTTTTGCGGGTCGTCGGGAGCCGGATCCCATCGCCTCCGAGGCCGGTATTGCAGCTCGAGTGCCATGAACGTGATCACCATGGAGAGCGCGCCAGAAACCACCGCCGCGTAAACGGCGACGTTCTCGCCTGCCCTCATCGGCAGGTCGAACCCCAGCGGGCACGGGGCGGGAGCAGGTTGGCATGAACCCTCGATCGCCAGCCGGAGAGGGACGGACACCGCCAGGATTACGCCGTACAGGATGGCCAGCACGGCCAACGCATAGAGCAATCCGGACAACCAGCCGCTCCGCCGGCGAGTCAGCACATTTGCCACCTGGGCGACGGCGCTCACTGCAAAGGGAAGCGCCACGCCGGAAATCCGATTGGTGCCGCCGGCCGGCGCCACCAGCACAATCACAGCCCCGGCCGCGCTCAGCACGCAGCCGGCCAGGAGGCACCAGTCGGTGGTCGAGAGCCCGTTGGGAGATCGGGTCAGCGACCTGAGCGCCGGAAACACCAGGTGAATAATGAACCAGGGCCAATGAGGTCGGCCGGCGGATGCCGGATCGGCAATGCTCCAAAGGCGAGTTAAGGGTGGTTTTCAGCCGCTAAAACAGCCAATAATTACCCCCTTCACGGAGTGGGTCGACGCCACACCATGAAAAACGAGCCCGCCCGCACCCCCTCCAAGCGTTGGCAGGACATTCGAGCCCTGGCCATAGACGCCACGTTCGATGCCGACCGCCGCCGCGTCGGCGAGCGCGTGGCGGTCGTGTTCAGGTGGCTGTTCCTGATCGTTCTCGGCGTGCTCAACAACGTGAATCCCCATACCGACGCGAGCCAGAAGGTCACCATCGACTTCGTTCTCGCGGCGTGGGGGGTGATGAACGTTGGCGTCAATGTCCTACTCGTCCGGGGCTACCAACCGGGAAAGCAGTTCAGCCTTTCCACCATGACGCTCGACATCCTGTTCGCGACCACGCTGGTCTACCTGTCCAACGGTTTCAACAGCCCGTTCTTCCTGGCGCTCTTCCTCGCCGTGATCACCAACGCAGTGCGTTTCGGCGCCACCGCAAGCTTCGTCTCCGCCCTGGTGGTCTCCTTCCTTTACCTCTTCGTCGGAGGAAGCTTCACTCCCTCCAACTTTGCCGTCGACCCCAACGCCACGATCGGCAAGATGTTCCTCTTTTTGGTCGTGGCACTGGCCACCGGATATATGACGCGCGAGCTCGAACGCGAACGGCGATCGGCGGTCGAGCGCGCCGCGCAGGCCGACTCGCTGCGGGAGCTGAGCATGAACCTGGTCGGCTCGACCGATATCAAAGACGTGTTCGCGGTGCTGACCGACCACGCAGTCCAGATGACCAGCGCCGAGCGCGGCCGCCTCATCCTTTCTTCTCAGGAAGGCTTCACCGTCGTGGCGAGCGCCAATCGAAGCGGAGCCTCGACCCCCGCGGCGGAGGACGAGCCCATGGACGAGCACCAGCTCTCGCAGGCTGCCATCACTGGGGAGGCTGTGTTCGCCGCCGACAACAAGGGTCTGGTCGTCCCAATCGCCTCCGGCGACGGCGTCACGGCGATCCTCAGCCTCAGCCAATCGGCCGGCATCTTCACCAACCAGGACCTGTTCGCGGTCAACGCGCTCTCCGGCGGCACGGCGGTGACCCTCGCCAACGCGCTGCGCTACCAGCGCAGCCGCCAGGAGGCCACCACCGACAGCCTGACCGGCCTGGCCAACGTGAGAGAGTTCCGCCGCAGGCTGGAGGGCGCGTTTGCGCGGCCCGACCGGTTGGGCACCCCGATCTCGCTGTTGCTGATCGACTTCGACCACTTCAAATCCGTGAACGATGAGCTGGGGCATCAACACGGAGACCTGGTGCTGCAGATGGGCGCCCGAATCGTCAAAGCGGCGGCACGCGCGCAGGACATGGTCGCGCGCTACGGCGGCGACGAGCTTGCGGTGATGGTTGCCGACACCAACGCCACCGGAGCGCAGCGCCTTGCTTATCGAATCGTGGATGCGGTGCATGCTGCGGCGGTATCGACCACACCCGATGAGCACCTGACCTTCAGCATCGGCGTAGCCTCGTACCCGGAAGATGCCTTCACCGCCAGCGAGCTGATCGCAGCCGCGGACCAGGCGCTCTACCTCGCCAAACGAGAGGGCAAGAACCGAGCCTGCACGTTCCCGCAGCTCGTGACCGAGCTCGAGCTGGCGGACGGCGGCCTCGTGCCGATGCTCGCCGACGCGGGCCCGCAGGTGATGATCGCGGTGGCTCACGCCGTCGACCATCGAAGCCCGCTCACGCAAGGCCATTCGAGCCGCGTGGCGTCGATCGCCGAGGCAATCGGCCGGCGGTCGGGCCTGTCATCCGACCAGGCGGACGACCTGCGCACGGCCGCGTTCCTCCACGACGTCGGCCACATGACCCTTTCGGCCGATGGGCATGCGGCGGAAGCGCCCGGCCATTCGGAGGAGGGGGAGAAGATCGTGGCGGGGGCAAAGTTTCCGCTCGCCGTCGTGGCTGCGGTGCGCCACCATCACGATCGTTGGGACGCCGGCGGCAGGGCGGACGGCCTCATGGGATCCGACATCCCGATGCTCGCCCGCATCCTGGCCGTGGCCGAGAGATTCGAGGCTTCGACCGCCGGTAGGGGCTGCGCCCGCATCACCCCGAAAGCAGCGCAGGACCAGGTGGTCGCGGGCGCCGGGACGGAGTTCGATCCTGCGGTCGTCGAGGCCCTAGGGCGGGCTGTCCGTGATGGGAGCTTCGAGCTGAACCTCCCGGACCTGGCGCTTCCGGCGGTAGCCGCGGTCCCGATTCCCGCTGCGGTCTGATTCCACCTTCCGGCGGAGCCTGTCCCTGCGATGTTCCAGGTCGGATGCCTGTTCGGGCATGCGTCGCTGGGCCGCCTCGACGATGCTCAGCGCTTGGCGCGGGTCTCGCCGGCGCCATTCGAGAAGCCGCGCGCGGGCTACTGAGACCCGGATGTCTTCCGCCGCGTACGACTCCAACCAGTGCAGGAGGCGATCCGCGGCGACGATCGAACCGCGCCTCAGCAGTCGCCGAGAGATCAGCAGTCCCGCCGTGGCCGAGGCCTCACCCTTGGCAAAGGCCGTCGCGTTGCGCAGCGCCCTCCAGCCATCCGCCCGGGCGCCTCGCCGGAATCGGTGACGCCCAAGGGCGAGCCAGTCGGCCGCATCCATCCCGGCTTCGTCACCCCGCAGGCGCGCGAGCAGTCGCGAGTGAAGGTGGACAAGGCTGATGACATCGAGCCGGTTGTGTTCGAGGGCGGCCTCGAGAACGTCGAGCGAGCCCGCACGCAGGTACGAGAAATACGCGTCGGGCACCAGCGCGCTCGGTATCGGGTCGTCGCGCTCGTACCCCAACAGCCGCTCTTCGACCATGCGGAGCGTGCAGCTCTCGAGGCGGTGCCGGTACAGGGCGCGAACCAGCGTGAGCAGGTCGACGTGCGGAGCCGTCCTGAGCTCATACGGCATACGAGCCATGACCCAGCGCGTCCGGAGCACTGGCAGATCGAACGAACCACCATTGAAGGTGGCGACCTCATCCGCGGGCTCTAGCTCCGCGCGCAGCACGTCGAGGAAGGCGGCCTCCAGGCCTGGCTGCGGCAGGAAGATCTGAGCCACGCGCAGCCCGCAGTCGATGGGGCGCGCGACCGCGGCGGCAAAGACGAGCGTTCCCGATCCGCCGCTGAGGCCCGTCGTCTCGGTGTCGAGATACGCCACATTGCCGGGATCAGGCTTGAGCGGAGGCAGCGGGATGACGTCCTGGCGCAGCGTCGCCGGGCCGTACGGCGTCGGAATTTCCTCAAAGCCACGCGGCAGCCGCCGCACGAGACGTGGGCGTGGACTGGTCGGAGCGCCTAGACGGGTAAGGCGGTCGCGGAGAGAAGTCGCAGGCACGCTTCCTTAGCTCCTTCCACGAGATGCAGCGGGCCGACGCACGACGGACAGCCCGCGAGACACGGGCAATCGCGCACGAGGGCCGCGGCGTCGTCGAGCAGCTCGCGATGACGCTCGTACATGCGCGAGGAGAAGCCGACGCCGCCTGGGTAGACCTCGTAGACCGTCACCGTCGGCAGCCGCGTCGTGACCGAGCGCACCTCCGCGACCGAACCCAGGTCGCGCGGGTCGCACATCAGGTGCAGGCTTGCAACGTGGCGAAGCGCGTGCGCCATCCCCTGCAGCCCGGCCTCCAGCGTTTCGCGGCCGAGCGATCGCCACAGTCCTTCATCGACCGTGATCCAGTAACCGGTCGTGTGCAGCGTCTGCTCGGGGAGGTGGATCGGTCCCGACCCGATGTTCTCGTGCGTGTGAAACCGGATCTTCTTGAACATGCTCGCGAGACTGGTGATCTTCAGCTCGCCGTGGCTGCGCGAAACTCCGTCGTCTTGCGGGCCGTCGAACGTGTCGAGCACCTGCACCGTCACGGACGCGAGAGCATCCGTGTAGTAGTCGACCTCGACCGGTCGCACATATGCCTTCTTCTCATCCCAGTCCAACCGGTCGACGTGGAACTGCGCGCCTTCGTGGAGGTAGACAGCTTCTTCATGCAGCAAGACCGGTGCGGTGAACTGGTCCATCTCGCCGATCACCTGCGGTCGCGGGTGGGACGTGTCGATGATCACGACGTTGTCGGCGAGGATCCGGCGCAGGTGAACCTCTTCCGCGGGAAACGCCTGCCGGCTCCAGAACCAGCGACCGGCCGATCGTGTCGCTGAACCGTCCTCTTCGAAAACCTGCAGCAGCTCCTTGACGTCGGCGCGACCGAGCCGCTCCTGGTCTTCGAAAGGCAGCTCGAAGAGCCCGGCCTGCAGATGGCCCGCCAGCAGGAGAAGGTTGTCGGGGTCGATCAGGCCTTCTTCCGGGTCCGCGCTGAGGAAGTACTCGGGATGGCGGACTATGAACTGGTCGAGCGGAGAGCTCGATGCGACGAACACTCCGATCGATCCCGATCTCCGCCCGGCACGACCCAGCTGTTGCCACGTCGACGCGATCGTTCCGGGATAGCCGACCAGAACCGCCGCCTGCAGGCTGCCGATGTCGATGCCGAGCTCGAGGGCGTTCGTGCTCACGACGCCGGTGATCTCTCCGGTGCGCAGCCCGGCCTCGATCTCGCGCCGGTGCAGCGGCAGATATCCGGCGCGGTAGCCACGCACGCGCCGGTTGGCGTCGAGGCGAGGGGCAAGGTCCTGCCTCAGGTAGCTGAGCATCACCTCGACCTGCAGCCGGCTCCGGCAGAAGACGATGGTTTGCGAGCCCGCGCGGATCCACGGCGCGGCGATGCGGCGCGCCTCGAGCATCGAGCTGCGCCGGATGCCCATCTCGCGGTTGACCAGTGGTGGGTTGTAGAACACGAGGCGCCGCTCGCCGCGCGGGGCGCCGTTACGCTCGACGAGCTCCACGTTCTCCTCCTCGAGCAGTCGCTTGGCGAGCTCGAGCGGGTTCGCGATGGTCGCGGAGGCGCAGATGAAAATCGGGCTCGAACCGTAGAAGGCGCAAATCCGTTTCAGGCGCCGGATGACGTTGGCGACCTGGCTGCCGAACAGCCCGCGATACGTGTGAAGCTCGTCGACGATCACGAAATCCAGGCTCGAGAAGAGGCGGCGCCACCTGGTGTGATGCGGAAGCAGTCCTGCGTGGAGCATGTCGGGGTTGGTCATCACGACATGCCCGCCCTCGCGGATCGCGGTGCGCCGCCCAGGCGGCGTGTCGCCGTCGTAGGTGTCGGCCCGCAGCTCGATCGGAAGGCCGTGTTTGAGCGCGCTGAGCTCGGCCAGCTGGTCCTGGGCCAGGGCCTTGGTCGGAAAGAGGTAGAGCGCCCGCCTCTGAGGATCCTCGAGCAAGCGCTGAAGGACGGGAAGGTTGTAGCAGAGGGTCTTTCCGCTGGCGGTGGGCGTCACGACGACCAGGTGCCGGCCTTGCCGGACGGCGCGGTAGGCGTCCGCCTGGTGAGAGTAGAGGCGGTCGATGCCGCGACCGGCGAGGGCGGTGACCAAACCCGGGCTCAGCTCGGGAGGAAGGGGGGCAAAATTCGCCGAGGCCGCAGAAATCACGTGATCAAGCGTTATCTCCCCTTGGAAGTCCGCCGGGTTGAACGCGGGGAGGCTGACCATGCTGCGCCTAGCGAGGGTAGTCGAACATTCGTTCGGAGTCAAGGGAGGCCCAGGGTCCTCAGTCAGGTAACAACCCCCTTCCTCTCGTGGGGCCGGGTCGCTTGGCCCGGTCCCACTCCTAACTAGGGGGTTTGATCGGGTTCGTTTGCCAGCGCTGGCCGTCGGGCGTGTCAGTGACCGACACCCCGAGCGCGGCCAGCTCGTCGCGCAGGCGGTCCGACGTGGCGAAATTCTTCGCCGCGCGCGCTTGCTCGCGAGCCTCGAGCAAGGCGGACGCGCCCGCCGGAAGCGGAGCCTCTGAGGGCGCCCGGTCGAGGTCGAGGCCGAGCACGCCGTCCCATGACCGCAGAAGCGATGCCTTGCCTCCCGGAGAAACTTCGGAGCGCGCCAACTCGGCGATCAGCGCCATCGCTGCGGGCAGATCGAGGTCGTCGGCCAGCGCCGCCTGGAAGCGTGCCTCGTAATCGTCGATCGCCACGCCTTCGGTTTCCGACGCACGGGATCCATTCGACCAATCCGCAACATTCCGCCGCAGCTGCCTCAACACCCGGTCGGCTCCCGCCAGACTCTCGGTGCTGAAGTTCAGGGTTGTGCGGTACTTCGCCTGCAGAGCGAGATAGCGGAAAGCGAGCGGGTCGAAGCCCTGTGCTTCCAGCTCGGAGATGCGGAAGAAGTTTCCGGCGGACTTTGCCATGCGTGCGCCGCCGAGCATCAACAGGCCGCCGTGCATCCAGCACGTCACCACTCGATGGCCGGTGACGCCTTCACTCTGCGCGATCTCGGCTTCGTGGTGCGGAAAGACGTTGTCCGATCCGCCGGTGTGGATGTCGAACCGATCGCCGAGCAGAGACATGGACATCGCCGAGCATTCGATGTGCCAGCCCGGAAAGCCCGGACCCCAGGGGCTTGGCCAAACCTGCAGCCGGTGCTCACCGGCGGCCTTCCAGAGCGTGAAATCCCCCGGGTTTCGCTTGCGTGGATCCACCTCACCGCGCGCGCCCGCGAGGAGCTTGTCGATGGTGTTGCGCGAGAGCTTGCCGTATGCCGGAAAAGTTGCGATGTCGTAGTAGACGGTTCCGCCGACCTCGTACGCATGGCCGCCCGCGATCAGCTTCTCAATCAGGTCGATCATCTGCGGTATGTAGTCGGTCGCGTGCGGGTACTGGTCCGCGCGGCGAATGTTGAGCTTCGCGGCGTCTTCCATGAACGCGGTCGTGTAGTGCGCCGCGATCTCTTGAGGCGACTTGTTCTCCAGGCGCGCCGAGACCAGCATCTTGTCCTCGCCGCGGTCGAACGTGTCGTCGGTGAGGTGACCGACATCGGTGATGTTCATCACCTGCTCGGTCTTGTAGCCGAGGTACTCGAGGCTGCGTCGTAGCAGGTCCGGCAGCATGAACGTCCGCAGGTTTCCGACGTGCACATAGCGATAGACCGTCGGGCCGCACGAGTAGATCCGCACCGCCCGCTCCCGCAGGGGCTTCAACTCCTCTTTGGCGCGGGTGAAGGTGTTGTAGAGCCGGACGCTCGGAGCCATCACGAATCTATCCTCTCAATTAATGAAGGCGGTCCGATTGGACGGGGGTGCTGTGGAGGCGGCTGACATCGAAGGGCGCGTGCTCACGCATGACCTCGGGCCCGAGCTTCGAAAGGGAACGGTGCTCGGGGCGGAGCACGTAGCGCTTCTGCGCGGCCACCCGGAAGTTCACGCCGTCGAGCTCGAGCCGGGCGACATCCATGAGGACGAAGCCGGACGGCGCCTGGCGAATGCCATGGCGAAGCTGGGTCCCCTGCGGGTCGAAGGTCCGGCGCAGAGCCAGTACAGGCTCATTGCCACGCGGCGCGGTCTGCTCCGCGTCAACGCCGAGCTCGTCGGCAAGATCAACGCCCTCTCCGGCATTGCCCTGTTCACGCTGTTTGACGGCCAGGCGGTCGAGGCGGGTGAAGAGGTCGCCGGTTGCAAGGTGACGCCGGTCGCGGTGCCCGAGCAAGTCGTCCGCGAGGCCTCGTACATGGCTCTCGAGTTCCGCGTTCTCGAGCTGCTGCCGTTTCTCCCACTGCGGACTGCCATCGTCGTGACCGAAAAGCTCAAACCGGCCGCGCGCTCGATGTTCGCCGAGGCGGTCCAGCGCAAGCTCGGTTGGTATGGCGCCGAGATCCTGGGCGTCGAGGAAGTCCCCCGGCAGCGACCCGCGGTAGCGGCGGCCTATGCCCATGCGACCGAGGCCGGCGCCGACCTCGTCCTGTTCGCTGGAGCGTCGTCGATCGATCCGCTCGACCCCGCCTACTCGGAGCTGGAGCGGGCGGGCGGCGAGCTGATCCGCTTCGGGATGCCGGCACACCCCGGCTCGATGTTGTGGATGGGACGCCTGGGCAGGGCTGCCGTCCTGGGGATCGCGTCCTGCGCCGGCTTCGGCAAGAGCACGTCGCTCGACCTGGTCCTGCCGTTCGTGTTCTCGGGCTCGCCGATCGACCTCGCCGGGCTCGGCCATGGAGGGTTGATCGAAAAGTCGGCCGGGCGTCGCTTCCCCCCTTATTCCTGAGCGATCTGCGGCATCGTCAGCTCCGGCCACTCGCCCGGCGTCAAGGCCGCGAGGAAGCTGTCTACGGTCGCGACCAGAGGCTCCAGGCGAATGCCTTTATGCGCGGGTAAATACGGGCGGAGGTAGTCGACGCCGCTGCGCCACTTGTTGACCGTTCCGCGCCGGTTGCGCCTCCCGTAGTGAAGGCACCCGGCGGCGACCTGGATCAGGCCCTTATAAAACCCGGCGTCCGGGCCTTTGCGATCGGGCATCCACGCGTGCTCCCAGGCTTCGTGAGCGTCCCAGTAGCGGCCGCTGTTAAAGAGGTTGATGCCGCGCTCGAGGTCGGCGTTCATGGGGATAATCGCCACGTGACACGCGTGCCTGCCGAGTACTCGAGAGTCAATCTTTCGAGCGATCTCATCTACCGATACCTTCGCATCACCAAGGGAGGGCCCGGGGGCGTGCCCGGCGGTGCATCGGAGCAAGACCTCGTCGACTCGGCCTGGATGCAGCGCTTGCGCCGGATCCACCAGCTTCAGAGCGCGTGGTGGGTTTTCGCCACGGCGGAGCATTCACGCTTCCAGCACGCCCTTGGTTCGATGCACCTCGCCGGGGAATGGGCCCGTCACCTGTATCCATCGCTGAGCGCGGCCTGCGACGCCACGCCTTCGGCGCCGCTCGTCGAGGAGACGATGCGCATGGCCGGGCTGCTCCACGACATCGGTCATGGTCCGTTCGGCCACTTCTTTGATGAGAACTACCTCGACACGTGGGGCATCGACCATGAAATCATCGGACGGTCGCTGATCACCGGCCCGCTTGCCGAGCAGATCGCGTCGCTCGGTGCTTCGCCCAGCGCCGACTTCGAGGCAGGGGAGAGTATCGACCCGCGATGGGTGGCCTACCTGATCAGCTCGGCCGAGCTGGCCGGCTTTGAGCCGCCGGCGTGGCTGGCGCCTCTGAAACCCGCGCTCGTCGGCGCGTATTCGGCCGACAACATGGACTACGTCCCGCGCGACTCTTATATATGTGGCGTCGCGGCGGGCCCGGTAGACGTGCAGCGGATCATCCATTACTCCTTCATCTCCGAGCGGGGCCTGACGCTGCACGCGCATGGGGCTGAGGCGCTCTACATGTTCCTGAGCGCGCGGCTCTACCTCTACTCGCAGGTCTACTTCCACCGGACCGTCCGGCGCATCGACCTACAGCTGCGAGAGGTATTTCGTCCGACCGTCGAGCTGCTGCTGGGCGGCAACCCACTGGAGAGGCTGGACCGATTCCAGGTCCTCACCGAATGGTCGCTGCTGTCCGAGGTCGACCGCTGGGCTCTCGGCCATGGGGATGCGCGGCAGCGCGAGCTCGGGGCCGCGTGGGGCGAGGTCGTCGCGCGCAGGCTCAAATGGAAGCTCATCTACCAGGGGCACACCGATGCCAAGGAGATTCCGAGCAGCGCCTTGACCGTCACCCGCCAGCAGTTCGCGCGTGAGCTGAGGGAGCGCCTGCCGAAGGGGTTGCGGGACATCGTGTTCGAGGTCGACGTGGCGGCTGAGGAGTCTCGCGCATTCAATCCGATGAACGAGACGGCAGACATACTCATCTACGAGCCCCTTGAGGACCGCTACCAGCAGAGTCGCGTGCTCGACCTGTTCAAGCGCCTGCCCGTGCGCATGTCCCTTTTCAGGATCTTCGCGCACGACGAGGCTCATCGCGGCGAGCTGATCCGAGCCGCCAACGAGGTACTTGGGATCGAGCTGACCGGCTAGAGGCGCCTCTAAAAGTCGTCGTCACCGCCGTAACCGCCGCCGCCGAAGTCGTCCCCGCCGCCGAAGTCGTCGCCACCGCCGAAGTCATCGCCACCGCCACCCTCGTCGAAATCGTCACCTCCGTCGCCGTCGCCCGAGCTCACCGTGGCGAAGGTCGACACAAGCCGTTTCAGCGCCGGC
>JGI12635J15846_10002872_pt1 | contig 15025 bp, 12 predicted proteins | sample BlaSpr_A8_OM2_M2_FD_15846 | JGI IMG/M metagenome (IMG submission 15846) | reverse complement strand
AGCGCCGGATGGGGGGACCATTTGAGACCTAGCGGCGAAAGATCACCGCGAGGGTCATAAGTCCGATGCCGCCTAGAAGCAGCAACCCCGAGCAGCCGATCTGCACGATCGTGAAGGCGATTCCGCCGGAAGCTCCGTACGTATTCGCGTAGCTCGCCCTCCGGCGCCGGGTCCGCAGCGCTGCGGCGACTCCCGCCGCGCCGATCAAAAAGGCGAGCAGGCCGAGACCAAATCCCCCCGCCGACTGCCCGAACACTGGTTTCCAGTATGCATCTCGTTAGCATTCACACCCGTGGCCCGAATCCTCCTGCTCGGATCTACAGGCTTCTTCGGTCGTGGTGTCGCCCATAAGCTGATCGACGGCGGGCACCAGCTGAGGGTGCTGGTGCGCGACCCAATGAAGGCCGCGGCGTTCAAGATCCGTGGGGCGCAGGTCGTGGTCGGAGACGCGTTGAACCCGGCGGCTGTCACGCAGGCCGCCCAGGGAGTCGAGCACATCATCAGCCTGGTCGCGGTGCGGCGCAACCGCCCGCAGTCATACCTCGCGGTCAACGTCGACGGCCCGCGCATCATGGCCGAAGCCGCCAAGGCGGCCGGTGTCCAGTCCGTGGTGTTTGTCAGTGCGATCGGCGCGAGGCTGGACGCGCACTACAAGTACCTGACCTCGCGGTGGATGGGAGAGCAGGAGCTCGCGAAGTCGGGCGTGGCGGGCACGATCCTGCGCTTCTCGCTGGTGCTGGCCGAGGAGGGAGGAGCGCTTACCGATTTCGAGCGCCTTACCAACTTTGGCCCGGTCGTGATCATCCCTAACTACGGCGAGACGCAGCTGCAGCCCATCCTGCGTGAAGACGCGGCGCGATGCGTCGTCGACACGATCGGCCGGCAGGAGCTGCTCGGCAAGATCGTGGAGCTGGGCGGACCCGAAGTCGTCACCTTCAAGACACTCTATGGCTGGTTTCTCGACGCTCGAGGGATCAAGAAGCCCCGCCTCACGGTGCCACCCGGATTGCTGATTCCCGGCGCGGCGATCATGGAGGTCCTAATGAAAGATCCGCTCGTGACGCCCGACGAGATCAATATGTTCGGACTCAACAACATTGCGGACGGGATCGACTCAGTGAGCACCCATTACGGATGGCGTCCCACCGCACCCAGCTCATGGGTGCCGCAGCACTGGACGAAGGCACCGGCGCGCAAGTAGGACATCGCGTACGCGCTTTCTTCGGGCTGCCGGTGCCTGAAGCGCAGCGCCAACAGCTCGGGCTCCAAATCGCGGCGTGTGCGGCGGCAGCCCCCGAGTTTCGCTGGACGCCGGCCGGGAACCTGCACGTGACGGTCCGGTTTATCGGCAGCGTCGAGCGCGAGGTTGTGGAACAGGTCGCAGAGCGGCTGGACGAGCTGGCGCTGCGCGGCTTCGAGCTCGGCCTGGGCGAGGTCGGGACGTTCAAGCGCGGACGGCTGGTTCGCGTGGTCTGGCTTCAAGTTCGCGCGGGCGCCGACCGGGCCCGCGAGGTTGCCGCGCAGGTCGAGGCGGAGTGCGTGCGCGCGGGCTTGGAGCGTGAGCTTCGCGCGTTTCAGCCGCACCTCACGCTGGCGCGCGCCCGACCACGCGATGGGGCCGAGCTTCCTCCTCTACCCACGCCGCCCGAGCTGCCGCCCTGGCAAGCTGAAGAGCTTGTCCTGTTCAGCAGCCACCTCGGGAGGTCGGGCGCGGTCTACGAGCAGCTGCGCACGATCAGGTTGAGCTGATCCCAGCCTCCGCGCACTCGAGGTCTTGCTCGGGCCGCCCGCCGCTGACGCCCACTGCGCCCAGCACCTTGCCGTCGCGCTTGATCAGCACCGAACCAAGGCCGGGGACGATCGGTACTCGGACCAAGCGGTCGGCGACGCTGAAGAATCCCGGTCGGTCCTTGGCCAGCTCCCCAAGCGACGCGCCGTCGCGGTGCAGCATCGCGGCCCCGACAGCTTTCGCCTCCGCAACCTGGGGTGTCAGCGGAGCGGCGCCGTCCATGCGCGCGAGCGCGATGAGATGAGCCCCCTCGTCCACGACCGCGACCGTGACCCGGATGCCGAGCTCCGCGGCCTTGGCATGCGCGCGACCGATCAACTCGTTTGCGTCGTGGAGATTCAGCGGCACGTTGGCAAGTTTCGCAGTTTCGCGCCAAGCGGCGTTATGGATGGGACCTCGTCCGGCTACTGCTCATAGGTTGGCGGCGAACTGACTTTCGAACTTGCACCGCCCAAGGTGTGCTTTTAGTCTTTGCAACGGCCCCGAGGGAAACGTTCGAAAGGGCAGGAACAGGTCGCAAGGCCAGTACCGGTCCTCGAGAGGCGATCCGTTGGGGCCATTTCTGTTTCCAGGCAAGCCGATCCCGGTCACGCGCGTTAACCTGCCTCAGTGACTGTCGCGCAGCGAGCCCCCAAGCCCCATGAGACCTCCACACCGGAAGCGTTCGAGGTTTCGATCGTCATGCCGTGCTTGAACGAGGCCGAGACGCTCGCGACCTGCATACAGAAAGCTCAGCAGGCGATCGAGCGGGGCGGCCTGGCTGCTGAGATCGTCGTGGCCGACAACGGCAGCACCGACGGCTCCCAGGTGATCGCGAAAGAGCTGGGCGCTCGGGTGGTCCAGGTCGCGAGGAAGGGCTACGGCAGCGCTTTGATCGGCGGCATCGACGCCGCGCGGGGTCGCTTTGTGATCATGGGCGACGCCGACGACAGCTACGACTTCACGGCGATCGCGCCGCTGATCGAAAAGCTTCGCGACGGCTGCGACCTGGTCGTTGGTAACCGCTTCATGGGCGGCATCGAGCCGGGCGCCATGCCGTGGTCACACCGCTGGTTTGGCAACCCCGTCCTCACGCTGATCAGCCGGATCTTCTTTCATACGCCCGTAGGCGATGCCCACTGCGGCCTTCGCGGTTTCCGCAAGGACGCCTATGAGGAAATGAGGCTCCGCGCCACGGGCATGGAGTTCGCGAGCGAGATGGTCATCAAAGCATCGCTCAAGCGAATGAGAATCGCCGAGGTGCCGGTGACGCTCCGGCCTGACGGGCGTTCGCGACCGCCTCATCTCCGCACCTGGCGCGATGGCTGGCGCCACCTGCGCTTCATGCTGCTCTTCAGTCCGCGCTGGCTGTTCCTCTATCCGGGACTCGCCTTGTTCGCGGTGGGGGTCCTGCTGTCCGGCGCTCTCCTTCCCGGGCCCCTTTACCTGGGCAGCTTGCGGCTGGACATACACACGTTGCTGGTCGCCGGCTTTCTCGCCCTGCTTGGATACCAGATGGTGCTGTTCGCCCTGTTCACGAAGATCTTCGCCATCAGGGCGGGCTTCCATCCACCGTACCCGCCGCTGGAATCGATCTCGCGCTACGTGACTCTAGAGATCGGGCTGGCGGCGGGCGCGCTGATGGTGCTGGTCGGCGTCGTCGCGCTGATCCTGGCCGTCGCCAGCTGGGGCTCCGTCGGCTTTGGAAGCCTCAACCCGTCGCTCACGATGCGAGAGGTGATACCGGCAGTCGTACTCCTGGCACTCGGCACTCAGACGGTGTTCGCGAGCTTCTTCATCAGCATCCTTTCGATCGACCGCAGTTGAACCGCCGCGCCGCGCTGGCGCACGGTGTGACCACCCTGATCCTCGCACCAGTCGGGTTCTGGTCGATGTTCAGCGTCTTCCAGCTGTATGACGACGAGGGCTACTTCCTCTGGACCGTCCGCGATTACCTCGGCGGGCATCTCATCTACCAGCTGTACGGTCCTTTCTACTACGAGCTGATGGGCGGAGTCTTCCGCGTCCTGGGACTTGTGGTCACCACCGACAACGGCCGCATGATCACCCTGGCTCTTTGGCTGCTGGGAAGCCTCATCGGCGGGCTGGCGGTCCTCGGACTGACGCGAAACCTCTGGTTGGGAGTGGCCGGACAGTTCCTCACCTTTCACGCTTTCTTTGACTTCACGAGCGAGCCGATGCATCCGCAGGGCCTGATCGGCGTCCTGCTCGTGACGCTCGCCGCACTCGCCGCCTACCGCGCCCGCTTTCCTCGCGCCTCGGTGACGCTCATCGGCGCGGTGGTCGCCGCCATCGTGCTGGTGAAGATCAACGTCGGTGTCTTTGGCGGCCTGGCGGTGGCTTTCGCGCTCGTCGTGTGCGCAAGCGGCCGGTGGCGGCGTTGGCTGCTGCCGGCGATGGCCGTGGTCGTAGTTGCGGCTCCGTTTTTTCTGATGTCGCGGTTATTCCAAATGCCATGGGTTTGGCAGCTGGCGCTTGTCATGTCACTGTCGACGGCGGGAGTCGCGATCGCCGGTTTCGCAGCGGGCGCCCCGCACGTTTCGCGCGGTGACGCCATCCGGCTGGTCGCGGGTGGAACCGCGCTCGCGGTCACATGTCTCGGAATCGCCGCGGCGGCGGGCCTGCGGCCCGTAGACCTCGTCGGATCAGTTGTCAGCGCGCTCGGCCTTCCCGACCTGTTCGTCGTGCGCGCCAGGGTGAACCTCGCCCACGTCGGGTGGGCGGTGCTGTCGCTTGCTTTTGCCGTTGCGATTCTCATCGCGAGATTCGGCGCGCGGGTGCCACCGGCCGTCCCTGCCTTCTCGCGCATCGGGATCGGAGCGTTTGGGTGGCTTTCTGTGCTGCTGCTTCCTTCGTGGTACTGGCTCCTGGCGCTGCCCCTTGCGTGGGTGGCGATGCTGCCTCCACGCGGCAACGCGGACAACCCCACCGATCCCTGGGCCCGCGTGCTCCTGCCCGTACTGGCCGTGACGGAGGCGCTCCAGGTATATCCAGTCGCCGGCACCCAGGAGTGGCTCGCCGCGTTGATGTTGGTGCCGGTTGGCGCCGTCATCTTCAACGACGGGCTGAGGCAACTAGGAGCACTGGCGCTCACGACTCGGAGCGAGTCCTGGTTGACGATATCGAAGTCGCTGCCGCGAGGAGCTGTGGTGGTGAACGTCGCCGTGTGGGGGTTGTTCGTCTACCTCAGCGGAACGACATACGCATCAGGCCGGCCTCTCGGGTTGCCGGGGACGGAGCTGATGAGACTGCCCGCCGTGCAGGTCTCGGCGTTGCAGTCCCTTGCATCTGTGACTGACCGGGACTGCATGACCCTGATCACCTTGCCACGTATGGAAAGCCTGAACCTGTGGACCGAAAAGGCCGGACTCGCGTCGCTCTACTCCGACGTTGGGATCTGGATCTTCAGCCTTGATGCTGCGAAACAGCAGTCGATCGTCACCGAGCTCCGCAGCCGGCAGGGCGTGTGCGTGGTGCGCAGCCAGGCGGTGCTCGATTTCGAGGCGCAAGGGCGCCCTGTGCCGCGCCGGCCGCTCGTCGAATACATCGATACGGCCTTCCAATCCGCGGGGACCTTCTGGGTCTACGAGCTCCTGATCAGTAAACCGGCGACTCAGCCGTAACCGCCTCCAGCCACTTGCGGCAGGACGTCAGGAAACGGGCGGCCTGCAGCCCGTCGAGCACGCGGTGGTCGAACGAGAAGCAGAGGTACATCATCGGCTTGATCCCGATCATGCCGTCGATCGCTACAGGTCGCTCGACGATCGCTTCCATCGTCAGGATCCCCGCCTGTCCGGGATTGATCACCGAGTAGCTGAACAGCGTTCCGAACGTGCCGGAGTTGTTGACCGTGAACGTTGCGCCGGCCAGATCATCCGCTTTCAACTGCTTGTTGCGGGCGCGAGTCGCGACATCGTTGACCGCGCGGGCCAGCCCGGCGAGCGAAAGGCCGTCCGCCCGGCGCACCACCGGCACCACCAGCGTGTCCTCGAGGCCTACGGACACGCCGAGGTTGATGTCGCGGTGAATGATGAGCTCGGTCTCGTTGAAGGTCGCGTTGACCTGGGGGTGCTCGCGGAGGGCTGAGGCGGCGGCGGCCATCACGTATGGCAGGTAAGTGAGCGAGAAGCCTTCCTGCTTCTGGAACGCCGCCTTGTTGGCGGCCCGGTTCGCGACGACACCGGACATGTCGGCCTCCTGCGTCTGCCAGGCGTGAGGGATGGTCGTCTTGGAGCGGACCATGTTCTCGGCGATCAGGCGGCGGACCCGCGTGAGCTGGACGACCTCGTCGCCTGCTCCTGCGTTGACGGCAGGCGCGGGGGCGGCGGCGGGGGCCACCTTGGCCTGAGCGGCGAAGTCCTGAACGTCCTTCTTGGTGATGCGGCCGCCGATACCGGTCCCGACCACCTTGGCCAGGTCGACCTTCAACTCCGAAGCCTGCATCTGGACCGCGGGCGAGTAGCGATGTTCGCCCTGGCCTCCCCGCCCCGCGGGGAGGTCCTCGCGAAGCGAGGGGAGGGGCGGTGCAGCTTCCGCCAGCGGTGGAGTCGTCACGGCGGGAGCAGGCTTCTCCTCTGCTACCGGTTCTGGCGAAACCTTCTCAACCGGCGGCTTCTCAGCGGCGGTCTTCTGCGGAGCCGCGGCGGGAGGTGCTGCCACGGCTTCTGGGGTCGCGGTCGCTTTTCCATCGGCACCGTCGGCCCCTTCAGAGCCGACCTCCACGACAGCGATCTCCGCCCCCGCCTGCACAGTCTCGCCTTCCTTCGCCAGGATCTCGCGCAGGATCCCGGTCACGGGCGCCGGCACCTCGGCGTTGACCTTGTCGGTGTCGACCTCGAGCATGGGCTCGAACTCGACGACCTTGTCGCCGACCTTGACCAGCCACTTCGAGATCGTTCCTTCATGGACCGACTCTCCGAGCTGCGGCATCACGACGCGGGTGGTGCTGGCCATCAGTAAGCCGCCAGGTCGCGGAGGGCCTTGGTGATCTTTTCCGGGGTCGGCATGAAGTACTCCTCCATCGGGATCGCATAAGGCATCGAGGGCACGTCCAGGCCGCCGAAACGCTTGACAGGCGCGTCCAGCCAGCTCCACGCCTCGTCGGCGATCAACGCAGCCACCTCGGAGCCGACCGACACGCTGAAGTTGTCTTCATACACGACCATGCATTTGCCGGTCTTCTTCGCCGAGACGATGATCGCCTCCTTGTCCAGCGGGTACACGGTGCGCAGGTCGATGATCTCGACACTGACCCCTTCTGCTTCCAGCTTCTTTGCGGCCTCGTTCGCGTAGTGGACCATGAGCCCGTAGCAGAAGACTGAGATGTCGCTTCCCTCGCGGAAGATTCGCGCCTTCTGCAGCGGGATGATGTATTCGCCCTTGGGCACAGGCTCTTTGAACATCCTGTAGAGGCGCTTGTGCTCGAAGAAGAGCACCGGATCGGGGTCGCGAATGGCGGCGAGAAGCAATCCCTTCGCCTCGTAAGGGCTCGAAGGAATCACGATCTTCAGCCCTGGCGTGGCGAAGCGCGCCTCGATGGACTGCGAGTGATACAGGGCGCCGTGCGCGTGGCCGCCCATCGGCGCGCGCACCACCATCGGCACCGACCAGTCGCCGTTGCTGCGGTAGCGGTACTTGGCGATCTCATTGGTGATCGAGTTGAACGCCATGGGCGCGAAGTCGGTGAACTGCATCTCGGCCACGGGCCTCTTGCCATAGATCGCAAGCCCCAGCGCCACGCCGGCGATCGATGACTCGGCAAGCGGCGAATCGATCACCCGGGCTTCGCCGAACCGAGCGCGCAGCCCGTCGGTGACGAGGAACACGCCGCCCTTCTGCCCGACGTCCTCGCCGAGCACCATCACGCGGTCGTCCCGCTCCATCTCTTCGGTCAGCGCGGACCGGAGCGCGGCAACCATGTTCATGTCCTCGGTCTCCACGCCAGGAGCCGGTTCCGTCGCACCGGGCGCGCCGACGCCGTAGACGTTCTTGAGCGCGTCCTCTGGCTCCGGGTCGGGCGACTGCATGCCTTCCTGCGTCGCCTTTGACACCTCATCTTTGACTCGCTCCTCGTACTCGGAGATCTCCTTGGCGCTCAGCACGCCCTCGTCGAGAAGGCGCTTCTTGAACACCTCGAGGCAGTCGTTCTGCGCGAGCCGATCGATCTCCTCCTGCGTGCGATAGCGGCGCTGATCGTCTTCGGACGAGTGGGCGCCCAACCGGTCGACCAGGCATTCGATCAGGGTGGGGCCTTCGCCGGCGCGGGCGCGGGCGATCGCTTCGTTCGCGACGACGTAGCACGTGACAGGGTCGCGCCCGTCGACCGTGACGCCCGGGAATCCGTAGCCCGCCGCGCGCTGCGCGACATAGTCGATCGCGTATTCCTTGCGGAACGGAGTGGAGATGGCGAAGCCGTTGTTCTCGCACACGAAGACCTCGGGCAGCTTGTAGATCGCGGCAAAGTTGAACGCTTCGTGCGCATCGCCTTCGGATCCGGCTCCCTCGCCGTAGCAGGTCATCAGCACCTTGTCGGTTCCGTCCGTCTTCAGCCCGTATGCCACTCCCGCGCCGCGCACCATCTGCGTAGCGACCGGCGAGCCGCCTGACGTGATGTTGTGGCGCGAGTCCGAAAAGTGCCCGGGCGTCTGCTTGCCTCCCGACGCGGGGTCGGCCGCTTTCGCGAGCACCGACAGCATGAGGTCGAGCGGGGTCATCCCCATACGCATGCACAGGACCACGTCGCGGTAATAGGGGGCGAGCCAGTCGTACTTTGGCTTGAGCGGCCAGCTGACGCCGATCTGGGCAGCCTCGTGACCGGCGCACGAGATGATGAACGGCGCGCGGCCCTGGCGGTTCAGGACCTGAAAGCGGTAGTCGACCTGGCGCCCGAGCAGGATGTAGTTGAACCATTCCTTGAGCGTCTTCTCATCGAGGTCGGTGTCGCGCCACGCGATCGGCTCCTGGAATCGCCACTCGGGCTTGAACAGAGGTCCTCGCGACGCTTTTTCCAATGCGCTTTGCGCGCGCCCCGACTTATCCAATTCGCCCTGCGCGCGCCCGGCGGCAGGTTCGCGGGGTTTCGTGGTCGACATCTTAGATATGAATCGCATGGCCGTCGACGGCCAGCGCGGCCTCCATCACAGCCTCGCTTAGCGTCGGGTGGGGATGGATATTGCGGCCAAGCTCCCACGCGTCACCCTGGAACAGCTGCGTGAGCGCCGGTTCCGCGATCAGCTCCGTCGCGTTCGCCCCAACGATGTGCGTGCCGAGCACCTGGCCCGTCTTTCCATCGGCGACGATCTTGACGAAGCCCACAGTCTCCCCGTGGATGATCGCGCGACCGAGGGCGGTGAATGGAAACTTGCCGATCCGCACCTCGTGGCCTTTCTCTTTGGCCTGATTCTCGGTCAGGCCGACGGAGGCGATCTGCGGATGCGAGTAGGTGCAGCGCGTGACGAGGTCCTGGTCCATCGGAGCGACTCGCTGTCCCGCGATGTCCTCGACCGCCGTCATGCCTTCGTGGGCGGCGGCATGCGCGAGCAGGAAGCCGCCGACCACGTCTCCGATCGCGTGCACCGACTCCGCCGAGGTGCGCATCCACTCGTCGACCTTGATGAACCCGTTGGGGTGCGTCGTCACGCCGACCTGCTCCAACCCGATGTCCTTCGACCGCGGCGAGCGTCCCACCGCGACGAGCAGCTGGCGAGCCCAGACCTCGCCCTGGTCCGTTTCGACGCTCACGCCCTCGCGGGCCTTCTTCGCACCCTTCACCTTCACGCTCAGCCGGCAGTCGATGCCGGACTTCTTGAAGGCGGCAAGCATTTCCTTGGAGATCTCCTCGTCCTCGAGCGGCACAAGCCGGTCTAGCGCCTCGATCAGCGTGACCTTGACGCCGAGCTCGTTGTAGAGCGTCGCGAACTCAACTCCGACCGCCCCCGCGCCGATGATGCAGATCGACTCGGGCAGCGTCGTGGCCAGGGTCGCGTGGTCCGACGAGATGATGAACTGGCCGTCGAACTCGAGCCCAGGGAGAGTCCTGACCGTGGAGCCGGTGGCGACGATGAGGTGCTGGGCTTTGATTTGCTTCGCGCCGACCTCGAGCGTGTTGCGGTCGCGCACCCGGCCGCTGCCGGCGACCACCTCGATCTTGTTCTTCTTCATCAGGTACTGGACGCCCTTGTAGAGCTGCGCCACGACCGAGTCGCGACGGGCGGCGATGCGGGCGTAGTCGAACCGCACCTTGTCGGCGTCGACCCCGAACTCAGGCCCTCGCGCCGAAACCCGGTGGTACAGCTCAGACGACTCGAGCAGGGCCTTGGTCGGGATGCAGCCGATGTGCAGGCACGTGCCGCCGAGCTTGTCGGCTTCCACGAGGGCAACCTTCAAGCCAAGCTGGGCGGCTCGGATCGCGGCGGGGTAACCACCCATCCCGCCGCCCAGAATCGCCACGTCGAAGTCAAAAGCGGGCACGTGAACTAAGTGTAGAAGCCGGTTCGAAACGACTTCAGCGGCAGCCGGGTCGCACGAGGTTTTGGCGCGCGCGGTCGAAGTCGGCGCGATCGGTGACTGCAATCCCGGCGACGGGGTCGCCGTAGCGATCCGTTGCCCGGTAGTAGGCTGCTGCGTCGTTGACCTGGGGCATCACAAGGGCGTCGGCGGTCGCGCCTGGCTTCAGGCAGGGGTCCGAGCGCTCGTGGGCAAGCGCCTGGAGATCGGCGACCTCGCGCTGCATCTGCGCGCCTTTGGCGGCCGCGAATGAGAAGAGCAGGATGGCGCTGCTGAAGCAGGCAAGGAAAAGGCACGCGGCAAGGGCCGGTCGCCAGGTTGCCCGCCAGGGCAGGTTGCGCGCTGCGTCCCCCAGGAGGATGAGCCAGAAGGCGGCGCCTTCGTAGACGTACCGGCCGGCCCCGGCTTGCTGGTAACCAAGTTGGGCGCGCGTCAGGCCGGTCACGACATAGAGCGTCACCAACCCCGCCAGCACTCCGAGCGCCAACGGGTCGGGCTTCCGGCGCCGCCACGTCAGGCCGACTGCAAGCGCGGCCGCCACTAACGCGGGCGGCCCCCACGCGCCGCCTTCACCGATCAAGCCGGCGGCGCTCTGTCCCAACCCCCAAAGCGCGTAAAGCGGCACCAGCACGATGTTGGCCGCCGTGGGCGGAGGGTTGGGAGGCACGCCGTTCCGCCCAAACGCTAGGTACCAGAGGCCTACCGCGATGCCCAGCGGGACAAACCACAGCACGTCGCGGCGCCGTTCGGGCGTCGACGCCAGCATCATTACGGCGGACGCGGCGAACGTCAGTCCGATGCCCGAGAACATGAGCGACGTCGCGGCCAGCACCACCGCCAGGGCCAGGTGGCGCCGCGTTGGTCGCCCTTGCAGCGCGAGCAGCATCGACAGCCCGCAGGCGACTGACGCCAGCCATGCGATCTGGAACGCCCACAACAGGTTCTCCCAGCCTGCCCCCAGTACCATCAAAAGCGCCGCCGCTCCCAGGGCAACCGCATCCCCCGCCCTCCGGCGCACCACCTCAAAGAGCAGGACCACGTTGGCGGCGTGGAGGGCCAGGAGCACTGCCATGTACGGCAGGTAGCTGCGCATCCCGACCGTGTTCAGAAGACTCGCGTAAACCAGACGGAACAGCATGGACGGGTGCTCGTTGTGCGGCTGCAGGTACGTTGTCCAGGTCCAGTCGGGTGCGGTCAGGATGAACGTCCACTCATCGAAATAGAAGGTGTAGGCGTGCGACAACCAGAGGACGGCGGCNGCGGCCACGAAAGCCATAGCCACGACGATCAGCCGCGCGCGATGGATATGGACTGACGAGATCGTCATGGCGCTGCAGCTGTGCGGCGAGCCTGTGCCTGGGGCAGCGCAAGGTAGATCAACCAGACCGAGAGCCCGACCAGGATCGGCAGCGGGGTCAGAGGCCAGCCGAGCTCACCTCCGACCGCGACTACCAGGAGCCACCAGCGCTGCCATGCGGGCGCCGGGTCGCGCCAGAAGAGCCAGGCGGCGCCGGCCAGGATCGCGTAGTCCTGCAGGTGCCAGTACGTCGCGCCGATCGCGCCGGTTACGAGGCCGATGGCAAACAGCCGGGCGAGGCTCGAATGGCGGTTGACGTAGGCGCCGGCGACCCCGATCGCCACGAGCAGTGCCTGGGCGGCGTAGCTGAGGGGGCCCGCGCCCAAGACGTAGGCCGGGGTGAAGTAGCGGTTGTTGGCCACGTGCTGCGCTTCGGAGAGCAACATGCGGTACTCGCTCAATCCCTGCTGGCCGATCACCAACACAGAAACGACGGCAAGGACGCCGACGGTCACTGCCCAGGCCGCGGTGATGCGCCACCTGCCGGCGACCAGGAGGACCAGGGGCAGCGCCAGCGTCAGTTGAGGCTTGAGCACCGAGACTCCGAGCACGGCTCCGGCGAGGTATGGCCTGCCTTTGTCAGCCAGCTTCCAGCACACGATCGCGGCCAGCATCACGATCAGGTCGGGCTGCGCCAGGCTCAGGCTGTACTGGACCGGGTACCAGGCCAGCGCGGCGATCAGCCATAGGGCCCGGACGCGCATCGAGCCCGGCGCGGCGATCCACCATGCGGCCACGAGCGACACCACCGACGCCACGAGCCAGACGTAGACCGCGGCCGCGGCGCCGAAGAAGGTGAGCGGCACCAGCACCCAGGCGCTTGGCGGCGGCGAGATGAACCGCTCTCCATCGTTGAAAGGTGCGCTCGGCCGCAGCTGCACGAACAGCTGGTGCTGGAGGCTCAGCGAATAGATGTGGCTCCACCCGTGCTCGATTCCGATTCGGGCTCCGATATAGACCAGCGTCAGGTCGTTGTCGAGGATGTCCCCGCCGAGCGGCACGGCGATGACGTTCCAGGCGATGAAGCCGCCGCCAAGAACCAGGAACCAACCGAGACCGACGACCCCCAAGTTACCGAGCAGCTGCCGGGGATCCTCGCCGTCGAGCCCCAGCCGGGGGATGGGCTAACCTCGCTCGGATAGAGGTACGGGTTTTCGAGGCTCCGGCCCTATGTACTCCGACTGCGGCCGGATGAGGCGATTGTTGGCGCTCTGCTCCAGCACGTGGGCGGTCCAGCCGGACGCGCGGGATACCGCAAAGGTGGGTGGGAAGTACTCCTTCGGCAGACCGATTCCCTGCAGAACCCCGGCCGAGTAGAACTCGACGTTGGTCGCCTGCGGCCTCTCGGGGTGCTCCTCGTGGAGGATCTGCAGCGCCGTTTCTTCGACCTTCGAGGCAAGTTCGTAGAACTTGGGGTTGAGCCGCGCGCACAACTCTTTGAGGATCTTCGCGCGCGGGTCGTACGTCCGGTAGATGCGATGGCCGAAGCCCATGAATCGCACCTTCTCCTTGCGGGCCGCGCGCATCCATTTCTCCGCGTTCTCGGCCGTGCCGATCTTTTCGAGCTGGTCCATCACCGCCGACGGAGCCCCACCGTGAGCCGGGCCCTTGAGCGCGCCGATCGCCCCGACGAGGCACGAGGCGAGGTCGGAGTCGGTGGAGGCTATGACCCGCGCCACGAACGTCGACGCGTTCATGCCGTGGTCGGCAAGCAGCACGAGGTAGGTGTTCAATGCGCGCACGAGCTCAGGGCTCGCTTCCTTCCCATTGACCATGTAGAGGTAATTTGCCGCGTGGCCCAGATCCGGCCGCGGTTTGACTGGCGCGAGCCCCAGCTGCCTTCGATGGAACATCGCCAGGATGGTCGGGAAAGACGCTGTCGCGTGGATCGCAAGCTTGATGGTCGGCTTTTCCAGCTTGTGCTCGACCCCCTGGACCGAAACGACGCTTCTGAGCACGTCCATGGGATCGGTGTCCTTCGGCAGAGCGTCCAGCGCGATGGTCGCGGCCTGTGTCAGCGTGCGAGAGGCGGCCAGCTCCTTCGTAAGGCCGTCGAGCTCGACTCGTGTCGGCAGCTGTCCGTACCACAAGAGGTAAGCCACCTCTTCAAAGGACATCTCCTCCGCCAGGTCGGCGATCACGTAGCCGCGATAGACCAGCCGTCCGTTCGCGCCGTCCACCATCGAGATCGCGGTTTGCGCCGCGACGATGCCCTCGAGGCCCGGGACGTACGTGCTCATCTCTGGGCGATTGCCGCGGGCTTCTTTCCAGGCACAGGTCCGATCCACTGCGACGCCGGTCGGATGATCCGCAGGTCGGCCAGCGATTCCAGCACGTGAGCGGTCCAGCCCACCACGCGGGAAGTGGCGAACATGCAGGTGAACATCTCTTTCGGGATACCCGCGCCGGTCAGAACCACCGAGGCCCAGAAATCGACGTTGGTCGCGTTGGGTCTTTCCGGGTGGGCTTCGTGCAGGATTCGGAGAGCGACCTCTTCGGTGCGGGCGGCCGTGCGGTGCAGCTCAGGCGCTGCGTTGCCGGCCATCTCACGAAGGATCTTGGCCCGCGGATCGTACGTCCGGTACACGCGATGGCCGAAGCCCGCGAAGCGCTCGTGGCGTTCATGGGCCTCGCGCAGCCATTTCTCAGCGTTGGCTTCTGAGCCGATCTTGTCCAGCATGGAGCGGGCAGCAAGCGTGGCGCCGCCGTGCGCCGGACCCTTCAATGCGCCGATGGCGCCCACGACGGACGAGGTGAGGTCGCTTCCAGTCGATGCGATGACTCGGGCTGCGAAGGTCGATGCATTGAGGCCGTGATCGGCGAGCAGCACCAGGTATGAGTCCACCCAATGGACTCGTTCGACATCGGGCTCCTTGCCCTCCATCATCCAGATCAGGTTTGCAGCGTGCGAGAGGTCATCACGCGGATCGACCACCTCACGGCCCAGGCGCCGGCGGTGTGCTGCCGCGACGATCGTTGGAAAGACGGCGGTCAGGGCGACTCCCTCTTCAAGGGTTGGCTTGATCAGAGTCCTGGTCGCGCCCTGTGCCGAAACCACCGTGCGCAGGACATCCATAGGGTCGGTCGCCGGGTCCGTCGACGTAAGCGCGCCGCGCGCCGCCTTGTTCAAAGGACGAGCTGACGCCATCTGCTTGCGAAGCCCATCGAGCTCTGCCTTGTCGGGAAGCTCGCCGTGCCACAGGAGGTACGCGACCTCCTCGTACGTGACCGTCGGGGCGAGGTCCTCGATCAGGTAGCCGCCCCGGTAGATAAGCCTGCCATTGGCGCCATCGACCTCGCTGACCGCGGTCTGCGCGGCGACGACTCCTTCCAGCCCTGGGCTGAACTCCGGCACGAGGTGTAAGTGTACGGAG
>JGI12635J15846_10002869_pt1 | contig 15034 bp, 12 predicted proteins | sample BlaSpr_A8_OM2_M2_FD_15846 | JGI IMG/M metagenome (IMG submission 15846) | reverse complement strand
CGACTCGCGCCAAACCCGGTGGTCACCGCATTGGCCGGTTTTGCGCCTTGCGCTTTTGCTTTTCCCTTCGTAAGAAGGTTTTCGGGGTTGCGGTTGGGGTTGATCGTTTGGGTCGGTTCTGTCGCGTCCGAGCCGGTGGTCACCCCGTTCTCGTTGGCCGGTTTTGCCGGTGGTCTCCGTCCCCATGCGCCTGGCGGCCTGCCGTACCGCGATCCCGGCCGCTTTCAGATAGGCTCCGGCGGTCTCCCGACGCACCCCGGTCTCTTGCTCGATGCGCCGCAGTGGCCATCCGAGTCGTCCCAGGGCTATCACTTGTTCGTTTTTTCGCTTCGCTCAAAACGTTGCTCATATCGACGAAGGCTATATGCCTACGCCGAAATCAACGTCCCGGGCCTCATTCTCGTTGGCCGGTTTTCAAGTGACCCTCATTGGCCCCTTCCGGGCAGCCTGCTAGCGGTTGCGGAGGGTTCCCAGCACAATTTTTACGGTGTCGTGCTTAAGCCATTCTTGAGGCGTTTTGGAGCGACGAATACGGCTCCAGAAAAGAGCTCCAGAGTGCGACTTCGCACTTTTTCGCAGCCCCCGCACTCGCACCCGTTCAAACACTTGTTCTACAGGTATTTTCAGGTACTTGGCAGTCCCCGCTAGCCTGTTAGGTTGTTGAAAGTATTGAATAGGAGAGAATTGGCAAGGTCGCACTCTACCACTGAGTTACTCCCGCTCGTCGCTTCATTCTACAGCACTTGCATATTTGCTGACAATTCACTGCAACTCTAAGGGTGCGCGACGTCCCGACATGCCCGACCTGTCAGCGCCAACCCTTTGGCACAAAGGGGAATCGTATCTAGCTGCAGGACACAAGCGTAAGTAATGCTGGCCCAAAATAATGTCGGCCAAAAGAGACAACCACGCTGATGAAATCGAGAGGAAAATTGAATGAATGGATTTAAGCTTTTTACCTTCGCTGCTCTTGCCGGACTCTGCTTCATCATCGCCGCCCCAACCATGCACGCGCAAGTAGGCGTCGAAATCGGAGTCGCGCCGGTTTGCCCCTACGGCTACTACGACGTTCCGCCCTACGATTGCGCTCCCTACGGCTATTACGGTCCGGAATGGTTTACTGGCGGCGTCTTCATCGGAGCCGGCCCCTGGTTTCATGGTGCTGCCGGATTCCACGGCCATGTAAATAATCGTTTCCATCCTGACCACGGCTACACCGGTCCCAGGCCAGCCCGTGGCGATAAGCCGGAACCGGGAAAGCGTTTCGATAAGATCGATCACTTCAAAGGCAACGAAGTCCGTGACGGACACGGCCACGTAGTCGGCAAACGATAGCTGACCAACAACACACAACAAATACGTGGGTAGGCGGCCTCGACTAACGACTAACGACGGCGACCGCAGGATCGATGAGACGATCGACGATCGAAGGTCACGTTCGAAAAGGCCGCCCGCCCGCTTCTTAATGATGGCGCCAGGTCGCGACGGGCGACGGACATAATCTTCCCGAACCTACATCGCTCAGCGATATCTTTCGCGAGCCGCCAGCACCACCAATCCGGCAGCGACCAGCAGAAACGAGATAGCGGCCAGGCTCCGGGTCAGCCGCGTGTTGTGCGATTGCCGTTGCACCAGGGGCAGATTCACCAGCGCGCTGGCGATCGATGCAAATACTGTAGCTACGCCCGCCACGTCCGCAGATAGCTTGCCATGAATCGCCATCGTCGCGGCCGCTGCCGTAGCGCTCGCGCTGCTCACCGTTCCGCCCAGCAGACTCAGAACAAGAAAACCGAATTTTCCAAGATAGCGCGCGCCGATCGTTCCTACGATCTCCATCAGCACGAAGAGCGCCCCAAAATTAAGCACATGCCGCAAAGAGACGGGCGAGTCGATCCGCAGACTGCTCACCGGTTGATCGCCGCGGGAACGTTCCTTCCAGGCAAAGAGCACGGCTCCCGCAGTCATCGCCAGCAGCGGCCACACCGCGATTGACACAGCCGCCGGAGCGAAGATCGCCAGAATGACCAGGTTGCGCACGAACATTGCGATCGACGTCAGCAACACCAGAGCGACAAGGGTATTTGTTGTCTCCGTTGCCGCGCTCACCGTACGCGCCAGTTCCGCAACCGTAGCCGTGCTGTTGACCAAACCGCCGAGAATGGCCGTGTAATACAAACCGCGGTTGCTGAAGATTCGCAGCAACACATAATTGGCGAAGCCGAGGCCTGCGACAACAATCACAATCAGCCACGATTGCCGCGGGTTCAGCAGATGCCAACTGTCTATAAAGCGGTTGGGTAAAATCGGATAAATCACAAACCCAATCAGCCCAAGCAACACCGCGCCGCGGATCTCAGAAAGCTTCAAATCTCCCGCGAAGCGCTGCAGCTCGGTCTTCCATGCCAGCAACATGGTCATGAGAATCCCAGACGCGATCGGAGTAAACAAATGGCCCTGGCCAGCCAACGCACCCAAAATAAAGGTAACGATCAGCGCGACCGAGGTGGTCATCTCCAGCGAGCGATCGACCAGGAGGCTTCGGCCATTCAGAAATGCAGCCAGAATGATCACGCCCGCGAGGCAAATCGCGGCCATTTGCATCGAAATCAGAACCGAGAGACAGCCCAGCAGAGCGACGATCGAAAACGTCCGAACCCCAACATCCTTTTGCGACCACTCCCGCTCCAGACCGACCAGTAGGCCAATGCCAAGCGCGATCGCAATTTTGACCGCAACCTCGAAGGGCGGGAAGATCATTCTGAAAATGGTACTCCTACGCAGCTAGAGATCTGGATTTAATACTGTTCCCTAAGCTGCTGCCAGCTCCTGATCCGAGGCGGTCGCTGCTTTCTGAGTAATAGGGAAAGTGGCAATGACCGTCGTTCCGCCGCCGTTGGAATCAATACTCAAATCTCCACCCAACTGAAGGACCCGTTCCCGCACTCCCCTAAGGCCCACGCCGCTTGCGCCTTGACTTAAGATAGTTGATCGTTTCTCTATCGGTATGCCTTTGCCTCGATCCTGCACTTCAAGTCGAACCTCTCCCGAGAATCGTAGCAAGCGAACCGTGGCCTCAGAACTACCCGAGTGGCGTCGCACATTCGTAAGGCATTCCTGGACGACTCGGAAGATGGCAACCTCGAGGTCGGAATTCAGGCGTCCAAAGGTAGAGTTTCGTTCCAAGGCTGCAGCGATTCCGCTGTGTTGTGTAAACCCTTCAACGTACCATTCCAGCGCAGTCCAAAGTCCCGCTTCGTCCAGGAGCGGTGGATGCAATAAATAGGATATAGCGCAAAGTTCACTATTAAGGTTTTGCAACAGCCCATCGCTATCGAAAAGAATTCGTGTCTCTTCGGCGGTCAGATTCCCAGATGTTTTCAGTTTCCCCAAGTTCAGGATTAATGCGACAACCATCTGTCCGGTACTATCGTGCAACTCGCGTGCGATCCGTTGGCGTTCATCATCCTGCATTTTCAATAGACGCGCCGTAAGTTGCCGTGCGGCTTCTGCCGCTTTGCGATCGGTGATGTCCCTGTTTATTTCGATCCAGCCCGTGACGTTGTCATGTTGATCCTTGAGGCTTGTCCACTGGCTGGCAACCGTGACCTGCGTCGCATCCCGTTTGGTATGGACAAGCTCTCCTTGCCAGCCGCCCAGCTCGCGCAGGCGGGCGATTTCAGCGAACGGCAGTGGGAACTCGGTGCGCAACAATTCGTGTGCAGACTTGCCCAGAGCTTCCGTTCTTGACCATCCATACAGCCGTTCCGCGCCCTTATTCCAATAAGTAATTCTTTCGTCGGAAGCACCGACAAAGATTGCGTCATTAGCAGCGTCCAGCCATTCCGCTTGCGCTCTAACTTTGGCCGCCTCCTGGGAAAGCTGTTGATTGGCGAGGCTGAGTTCCGCGGTGCGCCCCTGCACACGATTCTCCAGTTGCGCCTGAGCGTTCCGCAACTCTTCTTCGATTCGCCGGCGTTCCTCAACCTCTCGTACCGATCGTGCTCTCGCTTGACGGTTGGCTTCTCCCAGAGCGATAACGAGGCCCGACAGGGCGGAGAAAAGTACCATTCCCGAAATTTCAGTTCGAGGATTCTGCAAAATAAACGAATTGAAATACGGAAGAAACCAGTACCAGACACCAAACACGCTTATAAGCGTGCAGACTATAGAGGGGCCGATGCCACAATACCAAGCTGAGAAGACTACCGCTGCCCACGCAGTGAGATACGGATTCTCCATCCCCAGCAAAGGCGAAAGCAGATGCCGCAACAGCAAAGCGATAAGCGCGGTGATGACGCCTAACAGGTAGTCCCGTGCATCTGGAATAGTCTTGCGCATATCTTCAAAATCAACGGCCGCCACACTGCGGCGATTATTAGATTGCAGAAATAGGTAATACGCAGGGTTAATGTTGTATCCCTTTCCGACTATCAGGTATTCACTGTAGGGGATCGCGTCTTTTGCGTTAGCAATGCCGGAAAGCGGTGATCCTGCGAGGCCTAATACTCGCGGGCTTGAGGCGTTTGCCCGATAGCAGCCGTAATCTGATTGCGCACGTCCCAGAGATCCTTATAAAGCCAGCTCTCCATCCGCTGTTGCAAAACTTCTACCGGCGTCCCCATGGTCCCAACCACTCGCCCACCGATGATGCGTTCGGCGAGTTTCAGATGATGGAAGCGGAACAGTTGCATGCACTCGTCAAAGTCGAGCAAGCGCTCGGCAACATCGTGCAATCCAAAAAATTCTTCGTGACGTCGATAGAGCTCTCCCGCGGTCAGTCCCGCGCGCTCGAGTTGGTCATAGAAAGCTTTGCCAAGTCGCGGTCCGATGTGGAGCAATGACAAGAACCCCGGAGAATCGAGCCCACTGCCGTGTCCCAGTCCGGCGCGAATCAGGTGATAGTCGTAAGGAGTAATCGTCTCCAGGATATGCAGCAAGCCGATCGGCGGCTCCAGCAGCGAAATGGCGCGCCGGACCAGGCGTGTGGCGTTTCCATAGTCGGCGCGCTCGAGGGCTTCGACCGCGCGGCCGAGCTCGAACTCCGCTCCCTTCATCAGCAATTCCGAGCTCTGATGCACGACGAGGAAGGTCATCTCATCTTTGTGCAACAACTCTTCCGCCGGCTTTTGCAGCGCAAGCAGTTCGTCGNTTCGCAAGTAGCGCTCGTAGTCCGTAGCTCCCTTACCCTCAAGAATCGGTTTTGTGAATTCGTCGCGATGTGCCATTCGGAAATGCCAGAAAAATCTATACGCTATCGGACCGCAAGTTTTCAGCCGGACGATGCGGCGACCATTGCGGATCTTCCTCCGCACTCACTATCTCGCCGTCGCGCATGTGCACGATGCGATCACCATACTCCGCAGCCTCAGGATTATGCGTGATCATGAGCACAGTCTGCCCCAAATCTTTATTCGACTGGCGCAGCATATTGAGAACGACGCTCGAACTTTTCGAATCCAGATTTCCCGTGGGTTCGTCGGCGAGCACGATGGCCGGGCGGTTAATCAGAGCCCGAGCCAGCGCTACTCGCTGCTGTTCCCCGCCAGAAAGCTCGTTCGGCCGATGATCGAGCCGGACGGCAATTCCGAGCATCTCAGTGATCTTTTTCAAAAATGCTGCGTCGGGCTTGCCCTTGCCCGCAATGTCGACAGCGATCTCTATATTCGAGCGCGCGCTCAGCGTCGGCAAAAGATTAAATTTCTGGAAGACGAATCCGATCTTGCTCTTGCGCAGCCGCGTGCGCTCACTGTCCGATAGCGAAGCGAAATCCACGCCCTCGATGGTGACGCTTCCCGAGTCCGCGCGTGTCAGTCCGCCAAGCAGATAAAAAAGTGTTGACTTGCCGCTCCCCGAGGGGCCGACGACTGTAACGAACTCGCCCTTTTGCACGCCGAAAGACACACCGCGCAGAGCAGGCACGTCAACTTTGCCCACCTGGTAGGTTTTGCGGAGTTCTTTCGCTTCAATGAATACTGCCATCCATTGAAAACGATATCACACGGAGAAGCACGATTGAGGCACGGCGTCGCAGCGCGCTCACGCGACATTCACATGTCTGACGCCAGCGTGCGCGACCTTGGCGGCGGGCGCGCGCGGCTCGACCTGCCGTTTGGGGCCGCGCTTGCGCACCAACAGCAGGCGAATCCGTTCCAGGAGTTCGGCGGGCTCGTACAATCCCTTCGGCAAAAAAACGTCAGCCAGAGTCTCGCGCTCGTAAATTTTCGTTCGCCCGGAGATGAGCACGGTCGGAGTCTGCGGCGAAACACGTTTGACCTCTTCAATCAACCGCGAACCATCGACACCCGGCATAAGCAGGTCGGTGAGCACCAGATCGATCCCGCCGCGGCGGAAGGCTTCTAGCGCCGCTTCACCGTCTTTGCACGTGACCACGCGATAGCCGCGGGTTTCCAGCAGAATTTTACGTATAGAGAGGGCCTGTTCGTTGTCGTCCACACAGAGAATTGTTTTTTTTGGCTTCATTGATCTAACCGGGAGACTGTCGTCACAAAATCTTTTTGCTCTCGTCCTTTTTCTTGAGTGACAGCGAAGTGAATCCTAAACACAATTGGAGTCGCGGTAAAGTGGCGGGCTAGCCAATGGCACTCTCGTGCGTGGCAAACTCGTGCCATCGTGTCGAAAGCCGCAATTGGAGAGAGGTTTCGCGTTGTTAGATGGTGAGGGTCACTTCGCCGCGGAGCACTTCCACACAATTTCCACCGACACGCACATTGACAACATGGTTATCGTGTCCATCATCCTGCTTTGTCGCGCGCACAAAAATGCGACTCGGACGGTGCACTTCCAGTCCTTGCTCGATCAAAACCTGCTCGTCGCTGGCCGCCACGCCGTGAGCAACCATCCAAGCCGCGCAGCATCCCGCCGCAGAACCCGTCGCAGGATCGTCGCCGTTGTAGAAAATCATGCGCGCATGCAGCCGTGCTTTCGGATCAACGGTCTCGCGGCACACAAAGTAAAAGAATTTTCCGCCGCTCTTCGCGAGATATTCGAGGGAGCCATCAAGATCCAAGCGAAGCTTCTGCAAAGTCTTCAGCGAGCGCAACGGCGCGATAGTAAAAGGAACGCCCGTCGAAACCGTCTGTATGGGCGCCGAATTGTCGAAGTCAGCGGCGCTGAGCCGGGTGAGGCGCGCAACCGCCTCTACGTCGTGTATCGCCCCGAACTCCGGATCCTTCTGCGTCATTTCTCCAAAAACCGGCCGCGATGGGTTTTCCACGAACCGCACGGGCACGGTACCAAGATTCAGGTCGAGCCGAACTTCCGATGCGCCGCTCTCGCCACGCACAACGAAAGCAGTCCCCAGCGTCGGATGTCCGGCGAACGGCAATTCTTCTTGCACCGTGAAAATCCGCACGCGCACGCCGCGATCTTTTTCCTCCGCCGCGTCTTCTCGCGCCACGTCTCTGGGAAGAATAAAAGTAGTTTCCGAAAGATTCATCTCGCGAGCCAGCGCCTGCATCTGCTCCGTGCTGAGGCCGCGGCCATCGAGAAAAACCGCCAGCGAATTGCCGGTCAGCGCAAGGTCGGTGAAAACATCGACCTGTGCCATGAGAAACTTTCGCGTCGACGTAGCCATACCCCGTATTAGAAGATACTTCCGCGATGTAAGATTCGAAGAGATCTTCCAAAGCGTGGATTTTTCCAGCTCAGCCCACAGCCGCCGTAACTGCGGTACCATAATTGGTGGAACGCGAATCGACGCAGCTCGCGCTTGACCGGCGCTTGGTCACTCGATATTCTATTCCCTACTAAACTTATAGGGTTTAAGGCAGCGAAGCTCTCATCCCATCACGAAACCCGAGGACCGACATGTCTTTACGCATCAACTCCGAAGCTCCCAATTTCACCGCTGAAACCACACAAGGCCCAATCAACTTTCACGAGTGGATCGGCGATGGCTGGGCCATCCTGTTTTCGCACCCTAAAGATTTCACTCCCGTGTGCACCACCGAACTCGGCTACATGGCCGGCCTGCAGCCAGAGTTTGCCAAGCGCAACACCAAGATTATCGGACTGAGCGTCGATCCCGTCACCAGCCACGGCAAGTGGGCCGCCGACATCGAAGAAACCCAGGGCCACAAAGTGACCTACCCCATGATCGGAGATCCCGAGCTCAAGATCGCGAAGCTCTACGATATGCTGCCCGCCGAGTCCGGCGCCACCAGCGAGGGCCGCACCGCCGCCGATAACGCCACCGTGCGCACTGTCTTCCTGATTGGCCCCGACAAAAAAATCAAGCTGATGCTGATCTATCCCATGAGCAGCGGACGCAATTTCGACGAGGTCTTGCGCGCGCTCGATTCCATCCAGCTCAATGCCAAACACAACGTCGCCACGCCCGTGAACTGGAAACCCGGCCAGGACGTGATCATTCCTACCTCTGTTTCAGAAGACCAAGCCAAGCAGAAGTATCCCGCCGGCTGGAAAACTCTGAAGCCCTACCTGCGAGTGGTGGCGCAGCCCAAGTAGTTCGTGCTAGTTTGCCAAACGAGCTTTTCTGGGAATTCGTGCGCAAGAAAATTAGTCCGCGAAGAATTTGCGCGCAAGAAATTCGCGCGCAAAACATTTCGCAAAACCACGGAAGCGCATCCAGTCCGGTGACTGGCTCGGTCTTCAAAACCGGCGGGCGGCATCTACGATGTCGCCGGTGTGTTCGACTCACACACGCTTCCGCCAATTGTCTTGCTCCGTCTTATCCGCCATCACTCAACCGCATGCGCTCGTCTCGTTGCGAATATACAGGACAGCCCCATAAAACTGTTGCTCGACGGCGATGGAGGTGCAACGCCAAAAACACAGGATGGCGTGGAACGTTGGCCCCCATCACTCGGCCAGCCCTGCGCGCGAGGACCGCTGGAACTAAGGCGCAGGCGTGACCGCAGTCGCGTTCGCCGCCAGCGTCCACGGTTTGCCGTCAAAATGGGCCGGCAGCGATAGTCCAAACAGTTTCAAAATCGTCGGCGCTACATCGACAATCGCTGGCTTCTCTTCGATGAATTTGTGACTCGAAAATAGCACGCCCGGAACCAACCGCGGATCGATGCAGTGGTCGCCGCTCCAAGCCTTGATATTGTCTTCGAAAATCTGCGATGTGACTTTGCCCATCACCGAATCCCACGAAGCGCGATAGCCTGCGCCATAGCCCACAATCAGGTCCGGAGAATTCTCCGTATACGGTCCGCGATAAACATTGTCGGCAATAAACACGCCCGTAATCCCGACCGCGCCAGAAGCCGTATCTACCAGCCCATTCAAGCCCTTCTGCAACTCGGCCTTCAAGGCCTCCGCTTCCGAGGGATCGACAATCCCGTGCTTCTCACGCCCCTTGATATTCAAATAAAGCCCGTTGAGGCCCATCGTATAAGCCCGCGTGCGCGACCAATCCACGTCTTCGAACCAGTCGCCGCTCTCCGTCTTCCCTTCCTTCAGGGCGAGATATCCCTTCTGATGCAGCCACGCATTCACATTCATGCAGCGCGCAAATGACTTAAACCCGTGATCGGAGATGACCATCAGCAGCGTGTTTTCATCAATCTTCTCCATCACGCGCCCAATGAGGCGATCCATGCGCTCGTAAAGATCTTGAATCACCTGGGGATGCTGGCTGTGCGGCACGTCGCGTGCCGCGGGATGATCTTCCTCCAGATAGCGCCAAAACATGTGCTGGATGCGGTCGGTGGTATCGAAGACGCAGGTGCACAGCCCTTGCTTGGTTTTATCGAGCGCGTCAAAAAGCATGCGCTCGCGATCTTCGTGATTGCCGTACGCCTGCGCCAGAAAAGCGTCGTCATCGAGCACGTGCTCATTCAGCGCCCACGTGTCTTCCGCGAGTCCCAGCGTAGCGTATGGCCCAAAGAGCTTGGCTAAATAAATCGAATAAGTCACAGGGTGAGAAATCGGTAGATCAGGATGGCCGGGATCGATATTCACCGGCGTAATATAGACTTCAACTTCCGGCGAAAGCTCCTTGAGATAGAAGCGGCAGATGCCATGCGCCGTGAAACCCATGCCAGCCTTGAATTCAGCGGTAATCCACTCGGAATATTCGCCGACGTTCAACGTAAACTTCTCGGAACCAACCGTGAAGCGTGCCTGCTTCGATCCCAACTCTGGCTTGAGTTCAAATTCCATCCTCACTTCTCCGGCATTCTCCTTCACCGGATTATCCGGCCCCGGAACATAAGATCGGCAGACTCCGTTCTTGCGCTCGATGGGCACGCGCACGCCGCCCTCGCGAAATTTGTCATTCGAAGCGCGAGTGGTGCAAAAACAAAACGTGCCCTGGCTGCCCTTAAGATCGGGCACGCACATCCCGGAAAGCAACACGCCCTGAAATTTCTCGGGTGGAAACGTGACCGGAACGCGAATCACCGAACTGAAAATTCCCGCATCGCCCAGCCAATGCCAGAACGGCGTGCCCTTGCGCATCGCCTTGATTTCTGTCTTGCCGAACGGAATGGAATACTTGCCAATTTTGATATGCCGCTTCGGCCCCTTAATTTCCGCCGACGAAAGATACGGCAGATAAGTATTCCGGTCGCACGCCAAAAAATCATAGATGTTGTGCTTCCCCGGATTCACGCCGGTCATGAACGTCGACCATGCGACCGGAGAAATCGCAGGAAAAGTCGTGCGCAGTTTGCTGAAAGTTCCTTGGTCACGCAACTTCGACAAATTCGGTAGCCTGCCTTCTTTCATAAAACGATCGGCAAGCTCCGGATCCATACCGTCGAACCCCAAAATCACCGCGCGCTCAAACGTCGCTTTTCCATAAGCATTGCGCCGCCGCAGGAAACGAAACAATTGCCGAAACGGCCAAGTCATCAGGGCATAAAACGAATAAAGAAACGCAACGAAAATTGCCCAGAATGACGAAAGAACCGCAAATCCCGCGCCCGGCCCAGCATACGCCTGAGCAAGAGCCGGCAAGAAGATGAGGACAATCAGTAGGACTCGTGCCCTACACAATTTCTTCATATCTGAATCCCCAGCAGTTCCTTAAAAATAAATCCGGCCACCATCGACAAAATGAAGAACAGCCAAATCCAGCTCATGCCATAACCGGCGACATCAATATTGCGATCGGGGTAATTAATGGAAATGGATTCGATCGGACTGTTCTCAGGCAGCGTCGGCTCGGCCGACGAGAACATGCGACTCCAAAGGCGTCCGCGCAATCGTACTGTCGAAATTCGCGGCAAGTCATTCCCCACACAAACCGTCTTCTCCGCGCTCTGCCCAGCCGCCGCAACCTTCACTTCGTATTTTCCTTCTTTTGAGCCCACCAACCGCCAGACAATGTCATTCTCCGCGGCGATGTGCACCGGGGGCGCAGTCATAGCAATCTCAGCCGGAAGGTCGAGCGCGATATCGTTCAGCATATCGCCGTTCGTAGCACGCACCGTCAAGAGAAATGGTTTATGCGCAGGAATCGGCGTCGCGCCCAGATAGCGATCAACCTGCACTAGCAATAAGGTAATCGGAATGATGACATAGAGCAGCGGCTTGAATGCGAGCTTCAGATAACGCCCGGTGCCCCGCAGAATCTTGCCATACGAGCCCATCACCACGGGGATCTGATCGCGATAGAGGCGCACTGCCAGGAGGTGAGCTTTGAGTTGATCCTTCGCAATGCCGATCGCTTTCTGATCCGACGTATAACCAAATAAAACCACCATCAGCAACCCGACCACCAGCGACAGCACAATCACAATCGCCAGCGGGCTGCTCAGCCAGGAGAAAGCCGCAAGCGCAGCCGCATAACCAGCGGTCGTGATGGAGGGGGCGGCCAAGCTACTCGATGTACCCTAATCCACGCAGGCGTTTTTGTATTTCCTCTTTCGACGTACTGCTCTCGTCCGGCAGGATTTTCTTCGTCTCTTTTTCCAGCATGTGGATGACGAACTCGTCAATCGATTCGTATCCCGCTGCATCCGAACACTGCTTCACCTTCTCCAGCAGTTCACCTTCGATCTTCACCTTGTGTGAGCCAAACATGATTTCTCCCGTTTGTTAATGTCTGAACACGCTGTCATCCTGAGCTAAAGGACCTCTGTATTTGCACCCGCCCCAATGCGCAGGTCCTTCGCTTCACTCAGGATGACAACCTAAGAAAAGCACGGCGGACGCAGCGGCCTAGCGCGACTGAAACACCGACTGCCCCATCATATCCTTGGTTTTCGCAATTCCGAATTCCGACAGAATCGTAGGTGCAATATCGGTCAACGCCGGAGCCTGCGCGTCAATCTTGCGATTGCTCAACAGCACTCCCGGCACCTTCGTGAAGTCCATGCAGTGGTCGCCGCTCCACGCATTGGTGTTGTCCTCGAGGACGTCCGGAGGAAACGCACCCAGAATCGTTTTCCATCCCGCACGATAACCACGGTTATAACCCACCAGCGCATCCGGCCCCGTGCGCGCATACGGCCCTTGGTAGGCCTCGTTCGCAAAATCGATGCGCGTAATCACCTGAGAACCATCCTTGGGATCGCGAACCTCCAATAGCTTCTGCCGGATTTCAGCGAGCAGCGCATCGGCCTGCGCCCCCGGCTCGACAATGCCCTCCCGCTCGCGTCCGCGAATGTTGAGATAAAGTCCGTTCAATCCCAGCCCATAAGCGCGCGTCCGGCTCCAATCCACGTCAGAGAAAGGTTCGTTCGGATCGCCAGTCACGCCCTCTTTCCGCGTGATGTAACCATTATTCAACAACCAAGTATTCAGATTGAACGAATGCCGATAAGGTGCAAACCCATGATCAGACAGCACCAGCAGCGTCGTACTGTTGTCGACCTTCGGCAGCACTTCGCCGAGCACCTGATCGATCTGCTCATAAAATTCCTCCAGTGCCCCCCCATACTGCGCGGCCAGCACGGCGTCATACGCCGGATGCTGCGGATCGGTCAGCCGCCACAGCATGTGTGCATTCAAATCAAGGCTTGAAAAGTAGAAGAAGAACAATCCCTCATGAAATTTAGGGAACTCAACATCAAACGCCCGCCGATGTTCGGCGAGCACCGTGTGAGACTGTTCCAGAAACTCTTTGTCGTCAAGCACGCCTGCGCTCAGCGCCTTCGTGTCTTCAGCGATCCCCTGCGTGTGGAATTCGCCAATCTGTTTCGCCAAGTCCTTCGAATAACTGGTCGGCGTAGAGATGGGCAGCGCCGGATCCTCCGGGTCAATATTGATGGGCGAGACGTAAAGCTGAAAGCGGGGATGCGTCTGCTTGAGATAAAACCGGCAAATACCTTTGACGTTTCCAATCACCGGCATCAGTTGAAATTCCACTGGAACCCAGCCGCTCCATTCGCCTTCTTTCAAAACAAACTGCTGGTCCTGCAAACCAATGCGCGCCACCGCTTCCAGCGGGTCCACATCAACTGTGAACGGCTCAGTGGCCGGAAGCGAATTCTTGCGAAACGTATTGTCCGGTCCAATCAAATTGGTCGCGACCCGATTGTTCTTCACCTCGACCTGCACGACTTCCCCGCCCTCAATAGCGCCGACCGCCGCCGTCGGATCGTCGGTGTAGAAGGTAAACGTGCCATACGTTCCACGCAGGTCGGGCGTACCCATGCCGGAGAGCGTCTTTCCCTTAGCCGTAATCGGAGGAAAATTTGCCGGTATCCGGTAAACGTAATTGGGCACGCTCTGTTCGTCGAGAATCTCCCAGAAGGCCTTGCCGTGCCGCAACTGCTCGGCCGATCCGCTGCCCAGCGGAATCACCCAACTCCCAACATGAAAACTATGTTTCGGGCCTTCGACCTTCGACGTAGAAAAGTAAAGCTGAAAAGTCTTAGGGTCGCGGTGAATGAAATCGAAGATTCCGTGCCCGCCTGCATTCATGCCGGTGATGAGATTCGACCACGCCACCGGACTTTGCGGCGGAATGCTGGTCGTCAATCGCCGGAACGATCCCTGCTCCGCCAGCCGGGCAAAGTTCGGCATCTTGCCCTCGGCCATAAACTTCGTGAGCAGGTCCGGGTCAAGCCCATCGACGCCGAGGATGATCATCTTCTTCGACCGAACCGCTCCCCCGTGAGCCCGCTGGCAAGAGAGCAGGGTGCCCAGCCCTGCGGCGCACAGAGCCAGCAGGCATACAAGAAATACGCGTTTTCTGAAGGGCGCGGTCACTAGAAGTAGTCTGCAAACAGTCTGATCCAGCTTCACGGAGGGCCATCGCTCCGTCGAGACCAACGTCGAGCCGTCGAGCCAACGATAGGTGGTGATGCACGGCATCACCACGACATTGGGATCCCGAGGAGCAGGTAGGTAGATTGTACAAGTTGTTACTCACACGTCAACACTGCCGGTTTGATCTCTTAACTCTTTGGTTTTTTGATCATGGCGTGCCCAACCTTTACACTTACGGGCATGATTACTGGAACGATTACTGAAACGATCTCCAGAATGACTACTGGAATGATGAGAAAAGTCCTGGCAAGCCTGAGTCTCGTTCTGTTCTGTATTTCCTCCGCCGCAGCCGCCTCGAAGCCCAACCTGGTGCTGATCACCCTCGACTCCGTCCGCGTCGATCGCATGGGTTTTCTCGGTGCAAAGGGTACCCTTACGCCGAGCCTCGACCGCCTCGCGGGAGAAAGCATCGTCTTCAATCATGCCTACGCCCAGGCGCCCGCCACCGTCGTTTCGCACGCCACGATTCTTTCCGGCGCCTATCCGCAGAGCACCGGCATGAGCGAGATCGGCGGCACGCTGCCCGCGTCTCTCTCTTACCTGCCCGATCTGTTAAAAGCGCAATCGTACCGAACGGCTGCCTTCGTCGGTTCGATCGATCTTGACCCGCAGAACGGCGTGGCCCAGGGCTTCGATCGTGGCTTCCAGACTTACGATGCCGGCTTTCGGCCGGCAATCCCTGGCGATCCGCGTCCTGCTGTCGCCGAGCGTCGCGGTGCCGAGGTCGTCTCCCGCGCAGTAGCCTGGATCGACCACAACGCTACGGCAGCGGGACAGTTTTTTCTCTGGGTTCACATCAGCGATGCGGACGCGCCCGCCGCCTACA
>JGI12635J15846_10002866_pt1 | contig 15041 bp, 8 predicted proteins | sample BlaSpr_A8_OM2_M2_FD_15846 | JGI IMG/M metagenome (IMG submission 15846) | reverse complement strand
CGCCACAGCGAACGGTCTTCATAACCCAACCGCCACAATGCAAAGGTCTGGATGCCGAGGGTTTGCGCGGCCCTCATGTGATTCAAGGCGGTGACCGCATCGAGAAACCAAACGTCGTGCTGAACGCTACGCTCGTCCAGATAGCTGAAATGAGGATTCAAAGCGTCGTCATCGAAGGTCACATCCTCATCCGAGTCGCGCGCCGCGAGCCAGGCTTCCTGAGCGCTTACCGAGCTGTCATGCTCCTCCGGCGGAAGTTTGCCCTTCTTCGGCTTCAGCACCCAGTCGTAGCCATAATTGGCGATAGCGCAAATCAGCTTTTCCTTGGGGATCGCATGCAGCGCGAACTTAAGATTGTCGACGAACCAATCCTGCGAAGCGACCGGGCCGGATGCCGCCCCGGGATAGTGCTCGTCGTAATTCATAATGACCACGCCATCCGCGGGCGCGGCAACGGCGGCATAGTCGAACTCCTTGCTATGCGGGGGCACGCTGACATACAGCTTCATCCCGCGCGCATGCAGATCGGACGAGAGTTCGTTCAGCAACGCCACGTAACCCGGTTGCCCGGAGTCAGGAAAAGCTTCGAAGTCCACCATCAGTCCGCGGAAGCGATCGGAGGCAAGAAAGATTCCAACCTGCTTGCGGAATGAGGCGCGAGCGTTTGGGTCGTTCAGAAATCCGGTGATATCTCCTACCCACTCGGTGCCGTTGAAATTGTTAACCATGGGGAAGACTTCCATGCTGGGGGCTTCCGTTTTGAGGAACGGCATCACGCGGTCGTCGACGGGGCGGGAGCGATTGTTCTGCACCACGTCATAAAATTTATTGGTTTGGTCGTCCACTCCCTGCAGGCGCCCATCGGGCGTGAGCACATGCAGCCAGTCGGGATAGAGCAAGTCGATCTGATGGGCGAAATCGCGCAGGGAGGAGTAACTGGCTGCGTCCCAGGGTACATAGAATGCCGCCCGGATGCCTTCCTCCTGATTGAGTTTGACCTCGGAGCCGGGCAGCTTCGACTTGCGGTGAGAGCGGTTGGCGAGTTTTTTCTGCCGGTCCCGCGCCTTTTCTTTTTCATTTTCTTTCAATGCTTTGAAGGCCCGCTTCTGGGGAGAAAACAGAAGTTCCGGCAGACGCTCGTCCCGCAACGTGGTGTAGACAAAGAAAATAATCAGGGCCGAAAGCGCGGCGACCATAACATCGACCAGCCGGCGCAGGCGTTTCCAGCGGGCACGTTGCGGATCATAAAAGACAGGTTCAGCCATGGAGAGTTAAGCGTCCATCGTATGCCGTGAGCGGCAGCCGGTCAATTCTCGGAAGACCACACAGGTACACCGGTGAGCAGTGATTACGTATTGTTGAATAAGATGCGCTTTCCCGGCGCGAAGTTGACTCGACGCGCTATATTCTCAACGTGCTGCAACTGCTGCGCAAGGATGCTCGATTTTTTCTGGCAGGGAGTTTGACGGCACTGGCGCTGCGACTAATTTTTGTTCTTCACTTCCCCGGCATCGTCGACGATTCGCGCCTTTACGCCGATATCGCGATGAACTGGCTCCAGTACGGCGTCTTCGGCATTACCAACTCCGGCCATGTCATGCCGACGCTCTCCCGTCTGCCCGGCTACCCAGCGTTTCTGGCGGCTATTTTCGCCGTCTTCGGCTGGAGCAATTTTCGCGCGGTCCTGCTGATTCAGGTCCTGTTCGACCTGGGAACCTGCTTTCTGGTCGCTGACTTGGCACGCCGCGTGTTCTCCGAGCGTGCCGCGAAAGCCGCGTTCCTGCTTGCCGCAGTATGTCCATTTCTTGCCAATTATTCTGCGGCGGCTCTTACGGAAAATCTGGAGATTTTTTTCACTGCGCTGGCGCTGGATTTTGCCCTATGCGGCCTCCCGTTGCTTTCGCAAGAAAGCAACTTGAGATCATCCCCTGCGTGGATCGGCTGTGGTCTCTCGATTGGGGCCAGCATTCTGCTGCGGCCCGATGGTGGAATTTTACTGGCGGCGGTCGCGGGATATTTGTTGCTACTTTTGTGGAAGCCGATGGTTCGGCAAAAATCGATGGTTGAGCAAAAGCCAAGTACGCCCCACATGCTTCCCATCCTGCGCGCCGGAATCATTCTCGCCGTTGGTGCGCTGGCGCCGCTGGTTCCCTGGACGCTGCGCAACCTCCACACCCTGCACCGCTTCTCGCCGCTCGCGCCCCGCTACGCCAATGACGCCGATGAACCCATCACAGTGGGATTCAATCGCTGGACCAAAACCTGGATCGCCGACTACAGTTCCGTCGAAGAGATTTACTGGAACGTTCCCGGCGATGCCATCGACGTGACCCGCCTGCCGCGTCGTGCCTTCGATTCGGAACAGCAGCGCCAGGAAACCGCGCAGCTTTTCGCCGATTACAACCAGGATCACGATGTAACTCCCGAACTCGACGCCCGCTTTGCCGCGCTCGGAGCCGAGCGCATTCATGCCGCGCCATTGCGTTATTACGTGTGGCTCCCGGCCATGCGCATCGCGGATATGTGGCTGCGCCCGCGAACCGAATTACTTCCTCCCGACCCCCGCTGGTGGGAGTTCAATGACGCGCACGCATGGCTCGCGGTGAGCGTCGTCTTCGGGGTGGTGAATTTGGTATACGTGCTGGCGGGGCTTGCCGGACTATGGCGAGCCCGCACGTTCCCTGGCATCGGATTACTCGTTTCTTTCCTTCTCCTGCGCTCGCTATTCCTCGGCACCCTGGAGAATCCGGAGCCCCGCTACACTCTGGAATGCTACCCCGTGCTGATAGTGCTCGGCGCAGCGCTATTCATGGTTAACTCATTATCAGTAATTCGCATCGCAGCGATCGAAAACCCGCACAAATAGCCTCCGAAATCTGGTACGGCATCCGTGAAAAGCCGTATTAAAACGTTAAACAATCGCAAAATCCTTGAAAATTCTGCTTGAATATGTGGCGTCGAAGTTGCACAATAGCGCCCCATCAGGTCCCCAGGGTCTCACGTCCGTCTCTAATCTTCCTGGGCCAACTTCAATTTGAACACCCCGGAAACGGGGAGGAGCTTTCTATGCGTATTGGGGCGCGTGTAGTTACTCGGCTGGTTGGATTTCTCCTTGCATGCAGCGCGCTTGCGCTGGCACAGAATGCCACAACCTCATTGCGCGGCACGGTCTATGACGCCAAAGGCGCAGTGGTTGCCGGAGCTGCGGTCACTCTTAGCAATCCAGCCACGGGGTTTTCTCACACCAGCAAGAGCGACGGGCAGGGCAACTACCAGTTTCTCGAGCTCCCGCCAGCCAAATACGAACTGATTGTGAACGCCGCTGGCTTCGCAGAAATGAGGCAAAGTGGCTTGGAACTCCAGGTGGCTACTCCCGCCACCTTGAACGTAAACCTGCAGGTGACCGGAGGCACTGTTACGGTAGAAGTGAACAGCTCCGCCCCGCTGGTAAATACCCAGGACGCCAGCATGGGCCATGCTTTTGGCGAGGATCAAATTGCCGACTTGCCCTTCGAAGGGCGCGATCCTGCCGGTATTCTCAGCCTGCAAACGGGAGTGGTCTTTACCGGGAACAGCACCCATATCTCCAGCGCGTCCGACAGTCGATCCGGGGCCGTGAATGGAGCGCGTAGCGACCAGACCAACATTACCCTCGACGGCGTCGATAATAACGACGAACTTCTAGGCACGGCTTTCACAGGGGCTATTCGGGCGCCCCTTGACTCCCTGGAAGAACTCAAAGTGACCACCAGCAATTCTGACGCGGATACAGGCCGCTCTTCCGGTGGGCAGGTCTCCGAGGTGACGAAGAGCGGTACCAACCACTTCCATGGCTCGGTCTATGCCTATAACCGGCCCACTTTTACTACTGCCAATGACTGGTTCAACAAGGCCGCGCAGATCCAGGCGGATCAGCCCAATACCGCGCCTTTTTTACTCCGCAATACTTTTGGGGCGAATGTAGGCGGACCCATCATCAAAGATCGCCTGTTTTTCTTCGCCGCCTATGAGGGCCAGCGCAAACGCGAAGACCTGCAGGTCACGCGCGTGGTTCCTAGCATGGGTTTACGCGCCGGGAACATCAGCTACCCTTGTGACAGCGTCGGCGATACCGCTAACTGCGTGGCCTCCAACCCCAACGTGCAAAGCGTGAATGGCCAGCTCGTCGCGACGTTGAATTCCAGCCAGATTGCCTCCATGGATCCTAACTGCTCCGGTATTGGTACCTGCCCGCTAGGGCCCGGTGCGAATCCGCTGATCGCCTACCTTCAGGGAAATCCAAACTCCAGCCCAACGTCCGTCTTCAACCTGTATCCCCAGCCCAACACCGACACAGTTGGAGATGGCTTCGACTATCAAGGGTTTACATTTCCCTCACCGCTGCCTTCAGGTTTGAACGACTACGTCTTAAAAATCGACTACAACCTCACGAAAAACGGCAACCACCGCTTGTTTCTGAAGGGCATCATGGATAACGAGCAGCAGGCGGAGCGCTCTTCGAGCGTTACCGTCACCGGCGACGGCGGCGAGCAGTTTCCCGGACAGCCCGAGGGACAAACCGAGCACGATAATAACAAGGGCATTACGGTAGGCTACACCGCTACTTTCAGCAGCACCCTGATCAATAACTTCCACTTCGGCTATATCAGCCAGCTGATCAATATAGAAGGCCTGCAAAATCAGCCCTTCGTAAACTTCCGGGGCATGGACAACATCAATGCCTTTACCCCCACCATCAATACCCATGTGCCGGTAAAAAACTTTGTGGATGATGTCACAAAAGTTATGGGTAACCATACCCTTGGGTTCGGTGGAAACTATCGGCAAATTGACAATCTGCGTGAATCAAACGAGCAGAACTTCTTCGGGGCGTTAACCAACGTCTATTGGTTGAATTTTTCCGGTATCTCGAACACGGGAAGCAGTCTGGACCCGGCCGCATTTGGATATCAATCGGGCGCTACCGGCGACCCCAACTTCCGATATCCGGCAGTTGACCCCAATTTCGGTGCGAACTACGACTTTGCCATGGCAGCGCTGGCCGGCCTGATTACGCAGGTGAACGCGAATTATGAGTTGGACAAGAACCTGAATGTGATTCCCCAGGGCCAGATTGTTCCCCGCCATTTCCGCGATCACGAATATGAGATCTATTGGCAGGACCAATGGCGAATGAAACCAAACCTCACGTTTACCTATGGCCTGCGTTATTCGATTTTGCAACCGCCGTATGAAACCACGGGCACGCAGGTATCGCCGACCATCAGTTTGCATGATTGGTTTAATCAGCGTGGGGCGGCTGCCGCGCAGGGAAATGTCTACAACCCGATCATTGGTTTCCAATTGTCTGGTCAAGCCAACGGCAAGCAGCCCTATTGGGGCTACGACTATAAAGACGTTGCTCCCCGTCTTGCTCTTGCCTATTCGCCCAGCGGCGACAGTGGATGGTCGAGGCGTCTATGGGGAGGACAGGGGAAGACTTCGATTCGCGCCGGATACGGCATCTATTTCGACCACTTCGGGGAAGGCATCACCAATACCTTTGACCGCGAAGGCTCGTTCGGCTTGACCACGGCCGAAGTAAATCCCGCCGGAATCCAAACCGTAGATGCATCTGCGCGCTACTCCGGCCTATATAACATTCCCACCAGCAGCGCCCTCGGACCTCTGATTGGAGCTCCGCCGACCGGTCCGTTTCCAGTCTTTCCGCCATCCGGCGCCGCCACTCCTGGTGGGTTTGCCATTACCTGGGGTCTCGATGACAAGTTGAAAACCCCCTATTCTCATGTCATCGATTTCTCGATCACTCGCGAACTGCCTTCCAACTTTGTCTTCGAAGCATCCTATGTCGGCCGTTTTGCGCATCGCTTGATGCAGGAAGAGGACTTGGCTGAACCCACCAATCTCTATGATCCGGTGAGCAAAACCACATACTTCCAGGCGGCGCAAGCACTGGCGAGGCAGTACTACGCAGGAACGGCAATTCAGAACATCACCCCCACAACGGTGGGGACATATTACTGGCAAGATGTGTTTCCAAAAGCAGCGGGACAGGCCCAGTTTGTGCTGTCGGAAACCCCAGGTAACAATGGACGCATTCAACCCTGCGCCGGATCCACGGTTGCCCCTGGAAAACAGCTATCAGCAACCCAGGCCATGTACGATCTGTTTTGCAGTTACGCGGGTAACGAAACCACAGCTCTCGAACTCGCAGACGCTCCGGGACTGATTAACGCTATCGGCGACCCAACCACGGGAGGATGCTTTCCGGCCTGCGCTACCATCAACGGTGCCTTGACCCAGGGCTACGACTTCTACAGTCCGCAATTTTCTTCCATGAATGCCTGGCGCAGCATCGGCAACAGCGCCTACAGCGCCGGCCAGTTCAGCTTGCGCCATAAGGCTGGCGGTTTGGAATTTGATTTGAATTACACCTATTCAAAATCGCTCGACGACGGCTCCAATGCCGAACGTATCAGCGTCTTTGAGGGAAGCGGTTTCGCCAGCCAGATTATCAATTCGTGGCTTCCGCAACAGAACCGCGCAGTCTCCGATTTCGACACCACCCATATCCTCAATGCCAACTGGGTTTACCAACTGCCGTTCGGCCGTGGCAAGCATTTTGCCAGCAGCATGGGAAGAGTTGCCGATTCCGTAATCGGGGGGTGGACGTTGTCCGGCCTCTGGCGCTGGTCCACCGGATATCCGTTCAGCTTGATCAGCCCGGAGTGGGCCACCAACTATGACTTAGAGACCCCGGCCGTGCCCATCAGTAGCGCGCGACCGAAGACGGGCAGCTTCATCGTGGCTCAGTCTGGCGGTGGCACTGGGCCGAATGTGTTTCAGGACCCCGGCATTACCGATAGCACCAACCCGAATGCGGCCATCAATCTTTTCCGTCAGGCTTATCCCGGCGAGGGCGGACTGCGCAATGGTTTGCGCGGTCCGGGTACGTTTGACATCGATACCACGGTCACAAAAAGCTGGGCCATCAAAGAAAGCCAGCTGGTGAAGTTGAGCTGGTCGATGTTCAATGTGACAAACTCGGCGCGCTTTGACGTCGGAACCATGCAACTCAACGGCAACGACCAGCTTTCCGCCAGCACCAGCTTTGGCAACTTCAGCTCCACGCTTTCCAATCCGCGGGTGATGGAGTTCATGTTGCGCTACATTTTCTGAGTGCCGCGCGGCAGTGAGCAAGGGCAAGGTCGCTCAGAGGAGGAAGCTCAGGACGGCGCGCTAGGACAACGGCGAGTCGCTCATGCGGAAGCGGGTGCGCACGTGCTCGGAGATGAGTTCGATCGCCGGGCGATTAGCTACGGGATCGCTTTGCGCCAAGTAACGCATCGCCTCCACCAGCAGGCGCTGCCCATCAACGTAGCGAGGATCGGAGGTGCGTTCTCGTTTCGTGGGACGACCTAACTTCGGCGGGACTGGGATGGTAAAGACTTTGGCCATGCGTAGACTCAAGTGAGGATTCTAAGGGCAGTATAGCGCCCTTAGCGTATTTTCAAGAACAACATTCTTCCCCTTCAAATTCAACTACTTAGCCACTAGGCGAGACGAATTTCGTTTTGCCCGAGGTTTTCAAACGGAACACATCATTGCCGATTTTCGCATTTACCTTGATCGCCGAGTATTTTGCCAAACGATAATCCCCCTGGGTTTGCACAAGTTTCTGTTGCACGGAAATGCCGCGGTCGAGGTCAATCCACAAAATAATCTCTGGAAAGTTGCTGCGAATTTTGTCGCTCTTTGCAATTAACTGGAGCTTTGCCGTCACAACATTGTCGATATGCTCTTCGCCCTGATAAGTAACGTCGAAGGATTTTTTTAGCTCCTGGCCGCTGCCCCCGAAGCCCAGAACCAGAAAACTTTCGATCTCTTCGTGGTTGGCGCCCGCCGAATACTCCATGACTTGCTCGATCTTCGGTTGGTACACCTGAAGCTTGCCGTCTTTATAGAGCACGAACTTCGGATCGGGTTGCTTGATGTCAGCCATCATTTCAATGGCGTTTCCCGACCGGCGGTAGTAAACCGTGCCCTTCTGGGTATCGGTCTCATCCACCACTTTCTGATATTGATCCCACACAAAATCGGCTTGCGCGCTTTGGAAGCGAGCCGCGGTCGCGTCCATTTTCTGGAGAACGTTCTCCAGGGTTACGGACGGCGGGGTCAGGGGTGCCGCATTCTGGGCGGCAGAGGAAAAGCCGAGAACCGTCAGCCAGAGAAAGCCGATCGAGATCATGCGAGTTGGTCTCCCTATTCTCGTTTTGCCCAAACCCGGTAGCTCTGTATCTTTCCCTTCTGATTCTTGACCGCGTCGTATTTCACGATCGACACCGCGCCCGAAATCGGCTCGATGATATGCAGCAACTGATTGCGGACGGAGGCATCGTCTCCCGGCGAAACCGCGCCCCCTGAGATCTCATAGAGCAAGCCGCCGTTCGCGGCGAGTGTGACAACTACGTCCGTGAGATGCGGATCGCGGGTGACAGGTTTGTCGTTGAAGTTAATCCAGTAGGGCGATGCGAAGAGAAAGAGGAGGATCAGCGTGACCATTATGTCGTAGTGCAGTGTGCCACGCTCGTGCTGCCAAAAAATGTAGCTGCGGATTGTGCGCCAGGCGCCCTTCATGGGTAGAGAAGGCACGCCTGCGGTGATCGCGCTGATTTCAACACGTTGCAAGTCTAATGACCGAGTCCTTTCTTGGCAATGGCTGCCCAGAGGTTTCAAGGTTTTGTAGTTTCAAGGTTTCAAAGTCATAACCCGGGCAGAGTTGCTGCCTTGAAACTTTGAAACTGAGGATCAAAAGCTCTTCGCTGTGATGCGCTCGGCCCCAATGTAGGGCCGCAGCACTTCCGGAATCACCACGCTTCCATCCGCTTGTTGATAGTTCTCTACAATCGCCACCCAGGTACGGCCCACGGCAAGGCCGCTCCCATTCAGCGTATGCACGAACTCGGTTTTGTTCTTGCCTTCCGGACGGTAGCGGATATTTGCGCGCCGCGCTTGGTACGACTCAAAATTCGAGCACGAAGAAATCTCCCGGAACAACTGTTGTCCGGGGAGCCAGACCTCAATGTCATAGGTCTTCGCCGAAGACGGGCCCATGTCACCCGTGCATAACGCCACCGTGCGATAGTGCAGCCCCAGCTTTTGTAAAACTGTCTCGGCGTTTCGGGTTAACTGTTCATGCTCTTCATAGGAGTTTTCCGGCTTGGAGAACTTTACCAGTTCCACCTTTTGGAACTGGTGCTGGCGGATAATGCCGCGTACATCTTTTCCGTACGACCCGGCCTCGCTGCGAAAACATGGGGTGTATGCCGTGAGAGAAATGGGCAGACGATCCGCGGCGAGGACTTCATCGCGATACAAATTAGTGACCGGCACTTCGGCCGTGGGGATAAGCCAGAGATCTTTTTCCCCGTGCGGGACGCGAAACAAATCGGCTGCGAACTTGGGGAGCTGTCCCGTGCCGTACATGGATTCAGAATTAACTAAATATGGCGGCAGAACTTCGGTGTATCCGTGCTCACGCGTGTGCAGATCGAGCATGAAATTCGACAGTGCGCGTTCGAGCTTCGCGCCCAGGTCCCAGTAGACCGCGAAGCGCGCGCCCGTGAGCTTGACGGCGCGTTCCAGGTCCAGGACGCCGAGCTCCGCACCCAGGTCCCAGTGCGGTTTGGGCGTGAAGTCAAAATTCGGCGGCGAACCCCAACTCCGGACTTCGACGTTATCTTCCGCGCTGTGGCCGACTGGAACGCTTTCGTGCGGTAGGTTCGGGATTCCGGCAAGAATCTCGCGCAGGCGAGCGTCGAGGTCGGCGGCGACTTTTTCCCGCTCCTGAATCTGTTCGCGCAGATCCTTTGTCTCGGCAATGGCCGCGGAGGCATCCTGGCCAGCTTTTTTCAATTTGGAAATATCTTCCGAGGCCTTGTTGCGCTGTGCCTTCATGGTCTCAGCTTCGGTAATGGCGTGGCGGCGCTGCGTGTCCACGGAGTGGAAATCCTTCAGCACGGCAGCCGGGTCCGTGCCGCGTTGGCGCAGCATCTCTTCCACCCGAGGCAGATTGTCGCGTACAAAATTCAGATCGAGCATGGGAACAATTACTGTATCGGAAACAGGCTGCGGAATGCACCTTGACACACGGCCGCGATATAGCTTGCGCGCTACGAACGCGCCGGCTAGATGGCAACCTGGTGAGGCATCACCAATGTTTCCCACCAATTTAAAGGTGAACCACCGGAAAGCGTCGCTTTCTCGGATAATGGGCGATCCACACCGAGAACGCCGCCCTTACTTGCGGTTGCCCTTTGCCTGTTGGCGGTCCATTTTGCCAACGGAGGGACGGACCTCTCAAAACCCACTGCGAAGGCGCTTCGTGAGAGGGAAGCTAGTCAAAACCGCCATATTCGGGATTTCCCGGTTCGCAGCGATAGCATTCGACGTCAGGCGCGAATTCCCATCGATTTGGCATACTTCATCAATTTTGGGGCGATAGCGATTGTAAGGTTCCCTTGCGTGACGTCCAGGATGATGGGCCGCCCACTTTGCCGTATAGCATTCGACCATGCCTCAACGTCAGCGGCGTTGCTGTTTTTCATGCCGTCAATTTTGATGTAATCGACACCCTACGCCGCCTGAATCGTCGGTTGAGGATGGAAGGCTAAATCATCCATGGGTAGACAGACGAGTTCCAAGACCCGCAGTCCGCAAGCATAGGCAAGATAGAGCATCCCCGTGCGCGGTTACTTCTCTACGATTCTCCCAGGGCTTGCCGAGCTCCCGATCAGGTGCCTTCCAGACCTTACTCCCGCTGTGTGGGTCGCCCGGCATTCATAGACTCAAGCGACCTGGTTATTAGCGTGAAGTGATTTTGCGGTCACAACCGAATAGTTTCCTCCTTGCCGACCAGACAACCAGAACCACTCGTGATGCACGTGTCGCCCACTGCTTCAACGCGATCCGAAGAGGAATTCAGAGCCGTATCAAGGAGTTCCGCAACACCCGGAGGATGTGCGCAGGATCGGCCTGCTACCCCGTGGAAGTATCGCGGCAGAGTATCAAGGAAGGGCCTCGCTGGCACCTTCGAAGTGTTTCACGAGCCTCCGCTGAAGTTCGACGGCTACCAGTTCCCGCGTGCCAAGATACCTGCCGCGAAAAAAAACTATCCTGATTGAAATATTGAAATTCGGATGCTCAATAATGCTCAGTCGAGTGCGCAGCGAGTGTGTCCGTAAAACACTGGCTCGTAACATTCCCACACCCACATTCCCGGCAATGAGCGAGAGTTGCAAGTCCGGATTGTGCAACTCGGCGGCCACCATGAGTGGAGCACCCAGCCGTTCAACTCGAGTCTTCAACTCCTCTCGCACCAGGCATCCGGCCGGGTTAAGAACCCAATTTCGTCGATAGAATTCTGCGCATCTCGATTTTCGATGGGCCGGGGTTCGGGCTTGCACCAGCCGCATTGGTTCAAGCGAGAGCGTTACTCCCTCCAGGTCCTGCGGCAGCACCGTGTCGACCGGCAGAACCACAATTGCCCCGTCCAGCTCGCCCAGGTGAAGGCGCGCCAACAACTGGCAACTGATGTCGTTGCAGATACTGGGTTGGAGAAGTGGAAATTGCCTGCCAAGCTCGATAATGACTTCAGATATGTCTCGCTGAGCCACCGCGTGCGAGATACCTAAACGAAAAGGACCTGCTGGCGCCGTGTTTCCAGACGTGGATGCCTTCAATTCGCTCAGGGAGGAAAGGATGGCGCGACTCTTCTCTAGAACCTCGAATCCCGCTTGCGTCAGCTTTGGCGGTTTGAAATGCCGGTCAAGGAGCACCACACCCAGTTCGTCCTCCAATCGCTGAATCCTTCGAGTGAATGCTGAAGGCGTAACGTACAGATCACTCGCGGCTCTTTCCATCGAGCCGGTCTCAGCCAAGGCAACCAGAGCTTTGAGTTCCGCAAACATGATCAGGCCTCACTCGAACCAAGGCTAGCTCAATATTGCATCGTATGCAAGTTTGTATTGAGTATTGTGAACTTGACGCAATGCCGGCGCCAGGCGCACGATGGGGGACATCGAGGTATCGATCCGCTGAACGCGGTACGCCAACAATAATGCGTTTACCTCCGGGGTCGCAGGATTGGGGACATGAGCATAGAACTTCGAATTGAGAACCTCTCGAAAACTTACCAAAATGGGGTTAAGGCGCTGGATAACGTCTCCCTAACCATTCCCGCAGGCATGTATGGACTGCTCGGCCCGAATGGCGCCGGTAAATCCACGCTGATGCGCACTCTGGCAACTTTGCAGGAGCCGGACAGCGGTAGCGCCAAGCTCGGTGACATCGATGTACTGAAGCAAAAGGACGAACTACGGCAGCGCCTCGGCTACCTGCCACAGGAGTTCGGGGTTTATCCTCGCACCTCCGCGCAGGACATGCTCAGCTACATCGCTCTGCTCAAAGGCGTCACCAAAGCCAAGGAGCGAAAAGACTTGGTCGCGTGGATGCTCAAGCGGGTTAACCTTTACGACGACCGCAAGAAGGCGCTCACCAGTTTTTCCGGAGGCATGCGCCAGCGCTTCGGTATTGCCCAGGCGCTGATTGGCGATCCGCAACTGCTGATTGTGGACGAGCCTACTGCAGGTTTAGACCCCGGAGAACGGAACCGTTTTTACAATCTACTGGCTGAGATTGGCGAGCAGGTGATCGTGATTCTTTCCACTCACATCGTGGAAGACGTAACCGATCTGTGCACCAGCACGGCGATTATCAACAACGGCCAGGTGCTATATCAGGGGCGTCCGCAGGATGCCATCGCTCAATTGAATGGCCGAATCTGGCAAGTTTCCATCGCCAAAGCCGAACTGGCCAGTTACGAGCAGCGTTACCAAGTGGTCTCCAGCAAGCTCGTCGGCGGGCGTCCTCTGCTCCACGTTTATAGCGCCTCGCCCCTCAGCGGGGGATTTGCTCCCAGTGCGCCCAATCTGGAAGACGTTTTCTTCACCAAAATTCGTTCGTGGAATTAGAAGACGATTATGCTCTGGCGTATCGCGTGGTTTGAAATTCGTTTCTGGCTCCGCTCCTGGATGCTGTGGATCTTCCTGTTCGTCGTTGGTCTGCTGATTTTTGCTGCGATCGGCTCCGATGAGGTCATGGCGGAACTGAATCTCTCCAATATTTACCGGAATGCGCCATTCACGATTGCATCCTTTTACGCGGCCATGGGCGTGTTCGCTCTGCTGATGACGGCCGTATTTGTCAATTTTGCGGCTCTCCGCGACTTTAGTTACAACACCCACCAGATGATGTTCTCGACGCCCGTACGGCGCCGCGACTTTCTATGGGGACGCTTTCTTGGGGCCACCCTGGTCTCGGCGATACCCATGCTGGGAGTTTCTCTTGGCATTCTGCTGGCCAAATACATGCCCTGGGCGGATCGCGAACGCTGGGAGGCGGTGATCTGGACCGCGCATTGGAAGGGCATTTTGCTGTTCGCCTTGCCCGACACGTTTTTCACAGCCGCGATTTTGTTTGCCGCGGCGGTGGTGTGGCGCAGGGACATCGCGCCCTTTGTTGCCGCGATTCTCCTGCTGGCCGGCCGCGCTGTGGCCTTATCGCTGCTGCAGGGCCCGCAGTGGGATCGTCTTCGATCTCTGTTCGACCCTTTTGCCGTCAATGCGTTTCTCGTGGTCACCAAGTACTGGACGGTGGCCGACAAGAACATTCTTCCTCTCAGCTTCAGTGGCTTACTGCTTTGGAACCGTTTGATTTGGCTCGGAGCCGGGTGCGCGGCTTTTGCTCTCGCCTACTCCCGCTTCAGCTTTGCCGAGAGGCGGACGAAAACCAAAGCGCTTGAACCTGGCGCACAACCGGCCATAACTCCGGCGGTAACACCCGCGCCCTATCTGCAACTGGCAGATTCGCCATGGGCAAAGTTCCTGGGGTCGTTCAGAATTCATTTTCGAGGGATGGCCAAGAACACGGCCTTTGTCGTAGTGGTCATGATCGCCACTATGATTTGCACTCTGGCTCTGGCCTTGCAAGCGACCCAGTTCCAGGGCAATCAGACCGTGCAAACATTTCCCGTTACCTACTGGGTGATCGAGCTGATTCGAGGAACTCTTGATTTCTTTCTGATCGTCATCATCACTTATTTCTCCGGCGCGTTGGTTTGGAAAGACCGCGACGATCGCCTGGACGAAATTGCCGACGCGACGCCCACCCCGGAGTGGGTGTCCTATGCGGCGCGGCTGGTTACGCTCGTCTCCATGCTCATGGTGATTCAGGCCGTGGCCCTGTTGGCCGGCATCGTCGTGCAGGCAGCCCATGGCTACTATCGCTTCCAATTCGGCCTTTATGCTCACGAATTGCTGGTGCGAGACGCCTCATGGTTTGTCCTTATGGCGATTCTGGCATTCTTTATCCAGGCCCTGGCGCCCAACAAGTACGTGGGATATTTCATTTTCATAGCCTTCTATTCCGTAAACAGTTTGCTGTGGAAGCCCTTGAACGTGGCCACGAACCTGGTTCAATTTGCGGCCCGGCCACGCGTAATTTACTCCGATTTCTTCGGCGACGCACCTTACCGCTCGGCGTGGAACTGGTTCACTGTCTATTGGCTGCTTTTTGTGGCGCTCATGGCCATCGCCACCGTCATGTTCTGGCCGCGTGGCAAGCAGGAACGATGGCGGACCCGCCGCCGCAACGCAGCCTTGCGGTTTGGTTCCGGGTGGAAAGCCGCCGCCGCTGTTTCTCTGCTCGCCTTTGTCGTTTGCGGAGGCTGGATCTGGTACAACACCGAAATCTTGAATCGCCTCCTCGGCCCCAAAGATGTGGACCGCGTCCAGGCCGATTATGAGAAGACTTATAAGACATTAGATAAACTGCCGCAGCCGCGCGTGCGCAGCGTGAAGTATGCTATCGACATTTTCCCCTCGACCCGCAACGCGACCATGCGCGGCGATGAAGTTATCTACAATCCCTACTCCCATCCCCTGGACGAAATTCATTTCTCACTCAACCCGCTCTACGACACC
>JGI12635J15846_10002863_pt1 | contig 15045 bp, 13 predicted proteins | sample BlaSpr_A8_OM2_M2_FD_15846 | JGI IMG/M metagenome (IMG submission 15846) | reverse complement strand
AGGCAGGCGAGTTGCCATCTCCGCCACTGCCGCCTGCGCCTCCGCGTCAGAAACCTGCGAGGTGCTCGTCCCAATATTTTCCGAATCCTGTGTCGTCGCAAAATGGGAGACCTGATACACGGGAGAGCTGAGATCGAACGTCTTTGTGTCCGGCAATTTAGAGGCGTCCAACGCGAGGAACAAAGGGGTCAGTGACTTGAAATAGTCTTTCACCGCCTGGTCGAACTGGGCCACGGACATGCCGTACGCCTGCTGAATTGCATCAGGGACCGATGCCCCCTGATTTTGAACCAGGTCGAAATAGGTTCCGGTCTCGGGCAATTTGTTCTTGTTCAACAGGTAGTGCACGACCATCCACGATTGCGCGTAGAAGAGCGAATGATGAGTTCCCTCCTGGTATCCCGAGACGTAGTCGTGCATGGAGAATAGATCGGGAGTGGCGAGCCAGACGGGCGTGGTCAGCAACTCCGTCAGCGATTTCGGGGGATTACGCTTTTGAACTGGATCTCCGAGTATGTCCTCATTCCACGTCACACCAAGTTCCGGGTCGCCACCGATTTGTGCCTGGTTGTTGACCAGACGAAGGGAAGAAAAATACTCGGCGAAACCTTCATCAAACCAAGGCTGCGTTGGCGGATAGTTATAGGTCAAAAACAAATGAGCGAACTGATGGGAAACCGCAAGCCAATTCTCCGGCTCGAACAAATTTAAAACGATGTAGTTGCGATCTGGTCCGGACAGGAAAAAGCCCGGCGCGGAGGTCGGCTGTCCTTGACGAATTGGAGCAACCTCGGCGTATTCTTTATCGCTCCTCAAGGCAATGATTTCGAGCGGCTCGGACATATTCAGTTTCCTTCTAAAAAGAAGTTGACCGAAGACACCGCGCATCTGCTCAAGGCGAACTGCGACTTCGCGTGCTTTTTTTTCGTCGGCATTGCTGAGAACCGAAAAGTGGTCAGAGCTGACTCGAATCCACTTAATTTTGGCGGGTTGAGCAGCCTGGGCTGGGACCACTAAGAACAGGGCCAGCCACGGCAATAATCTGCAAAAGAGCCGCTGCTCGGGATTCTTGAAGAAATTCATGAATTCGCGTGACAAGGGATGCATCCCGGAAGCAAAGCGCACATTTCCTTGTTATAAACAGCATACGGATAACTGATGTCATCACGCAATTACACCCGGCCCCCTACGGAATTTCACTTAGCAGCCGTTCCCACAGAGTGACTCTCTCAGAAAAGATGATGAGTTCCCCTGGCTTCGCGGTTACAGGCGATTTAAGCTTATGATGTTGACACGTGTACCTTGCCACGAGCCCTTTTTGAAGAATCTGATTTGTGGGAAAAGCCAAGTCTGAACAACGGTGAAGCTCGATCGGTGAGAAATCTATTTGAATACGCTCGGGAATAGGCGGAGCGAGATCAATATCAGCGACCCCCTGATCATTCGTAACCGTGTTTGACAATCCAACCAACTGACCTCTTTCGTTGCTGACTGAAAGTCCCAACGATGCGCGTCCAATCGGTTTCCCGCTCTTGGCATCCAGGATTAATATCGCTACATGATGGCTCTTTTCTCCAGAGCAAAACGAGCAGATCCCCGCAAATAGGCAGGCGACAAATGCTCCTTTGCCCAAGGCAACAATCCACCTGTGCGTCGACTCTCTAAGCGCCGCCCGATCCCTCGATATTAGTAATGCCAGTGTTTCCACAGCTGTCCGAGACCGATATTGGAAATTATGAATCCTGCAATTTCGCGAGTGACCACGTCGCGGACTCAGCGACCATGGGATCATTGTCCGCCTTTAAATTCTCCACCACGGGTACGAACTCCTGATCTCCGCTGTTGCCCATGGCGATGACGGCGTTGCGTCGAAGGCCTGATCTTTTGGCGCGCTTGATGGCCGAGCCTCGAAATTCTTCCCGAAATTCTTCGTCGCTTATATTGGCTAACCAATCTAATGCCGGATTCACCAGGCCCTCTCGCGGTTGGAACTCTGGGGCGCTGGTCACCGGGGATTTACGGTTCCACGGACAGACATCCTGACAGATATCGCAACCGAAGACATGGCGGCCCATTCCTTCGCGCAAATCTTCGGAAATGCTGCCGCGTTTCTCAATAGTTAGATAGGAGATGCAACGGGTCGCGTCTAACTGGTATGGGCCTATGAATGCGTTAGTCGGGCAAGCATCGATGCAGCGCGTGCAAGAACCGCAGCGATCGGCGGCGGGTAGATCAGGTGGCAGTTCGAGCGAAGTAAGAATTACGCCGAGGAAAAGCCACGACCCCAGCTGCTGATTCAAAATGCATGTGTTCTTGCCGATCCATCCAATGCCGGCATATTTGGCGTAAACACGTTCGACGATGGGGCCGGTATCGACGTAGCATCGCGTGATTATTTCTGGAGCCGTCGCTCGGAGAGCATCCTCTACAAGACGCAATCGGCGCATAACCGCGTCGTGATAGTCTTCTTTGCCCCAGGCGTAGCGGGAGATCCATCCTTGGTTAGATTTGTGTTCCTTGATCGAATACGGCGGCGAAGTGTTGTAGTTAATCGCGCAGACAACAACGCTGCGCGCCCAGGGAAAGGTATCGCATGCGGACGAGCGCTTTAAGCGGCCGGAATCATCTCGGGACTCGAGATATTTCATGTCGCCCGCGTGTCCAGCGTCGATCCATTCGGAAAAGCTGGCGAGTTCGGGATGATCGCCTAATTGCGCAATCCCGGATAGATCGAAGCCAGCCTCGCTGGCCGCTTGCCGGATACGCTCGGAAATTTCGCCCGTATGCATGACCTTCAAAGAAGTTGTCATCCTGAGCGCCTGTTCTTCTTCGCTAGCGAAGAAGAACCAAGTCGAAGGATCCCTATCGACTTACACCCCGAGGGTTCGTGCGCCTCGCCCGGGTAGGGATGCTTCGACTTACTAGCGTTCCGCCAGATACGACTCTTTGTATCCCAGATAATTCTTGGCATAACGCATGATGGCATCGTGATCTTTCTCTTCCAGCTTGCGATGGAACTTTCCAGGCGAACCCATCCACAGCGATCCCGGCGCGACCACCGTTTTTTCAGGGATCAACGTTCCGGCGGCGATGATTGATCCCGCTCCAATCTTTGCGCCGTTAAGGATGATCGATCCCATCCCAATCAAGCAGCGGTCCTCGATGGTGCAGCCATGCAATGTGACTGTGTGACCGACCGTCACGTATTCTCCAAGCAACACTCCGTACTGTTCTTTCATGCCGTGCAGCACACTGCAGTCCTGAATATTTGAGTACGCCCCGATGCGAATCGAGCGAACATCTCCGCGGACGACGGCATTCATCCAAATGCTGGCATGCTCGCCGAGAACAACATCTCCGATAACCTGCGCCGAATCGTCGACGTAACACGACGCAGGAATCGTCGGTGCAATGCCTTTGTAAGCGCGGATCATTGCTTAGGAGTGTCCTGCTTAATACCCAAGCGCTCTGTCATTTCCTCGTAGAGAAAACCTTCGCCGGGACGATAAGGCTGCACCCACTCGCCATCAATCACAAACTGCGGGATGGCCCGTTTCCCGGTTCGCTTAATAACTTCGTCGGCTGCACCGGGAGTCTTTTCTATATCAATATCGGTGAATCGAATGTTGTGTTCCTGTAGGAATCGCCTTGCGATGCGGCATTCAGGACACCAGAATGCTGAATAGACCGTAATTTCCATGATGCCTTAAGTGTAACTGAGCGATGGCCAAGTAGGGGACGATGCACCCGCAAAGCATTGTCATTCCGAACCGGTTTAGCAGTGAGGAATCTGCTTTTCTATAGAAGCGGCACATTCCTCGCGCGATAAACCGCACTTCGGAATGACAAGGTTTCGGGTTGATGTCGGGCGGCGAGCGCAGAGCCTTGTCAGACCCTGCCGAGCTTTGCTCGGCTCGGACGGGCAGGAGTGCCCGTCCCCACACAGTCAAAAGCAACCAAAAGCAAAAGCCGCCAGCTTTTCGCTGACGGCTGAGTGCTGAGTGCTGAAAGCTGCCTTATCTGCTCTCGTATAACAACACGCCTTCGGTTTCTTTGGAGTCTACTGGGCGGTAGAACAGTTTGTTTCCGTCGAGGAAGACTTCGATGAATGCTGGACGTGTCGTAATTGTTCCCTGAATTAGCGCTTCTGACAGCGGGTCTTCGATGTATTTCTGAAGAGCCCTGCGCAGCGGACGCGCTCCGTAACTTCGATCTCCCAGTGTCTGGCTGAGAATCCATTTCTTGGCTTCATCTGTGACTGTCACAGTAATCGACTTCTGCGCCAGGTTCTGGTTCAGCAGCGTGACCATGAGTTCGAGAATCTGGATGAGATCTGCCTCGCTCAGCGCGCTGAACAATATGATCTCGTCGAGACGGTTCAGGAATTCTGGATTGAACGTGCGCTTGACTTCGTTCCTCACCAAGTCCTCGATCTTTTCGGAGATCATGTCTTCCTTACTCGACTGGAAGCCCAGGCCTTCGCGACGTTGCAAGTGACGCGCTCCGATGTTCGAAGTCATGATGATGATCGTGTTTTTGAAGTCGACCGTGTTGCCGAGGCCGTCTGTGAGCTGTCCGTCTTCAAATACTTGAAGAAGAATATTGAAGACATCAGGATGCGCTTTCTCGATTTCATCCAATAGCACAACGGAATAAGGCGCACGCTTCACGCGCTCGGTGAGCTGTCCACCTTCCTCGTAGCCGACGTATCCGGGAGGAGAGCCGATCAGCTTTGATACTGAATGCTTCTCCATGAATTCGGACATATCGAATCTGATCAGCGACTTCTCGCTTCCGAACATGAATTGCGCAAGTGTGCGCGCAACTTCGGTCTTGCCGACGCCCGTGGGTCCGAGAAACAGGAACGAACCAATCGGCCGGTTCGGGCTTTTCAATCCGGCACGTGAACGGCGAATCGCGCGAGCCAACGCGACGATGGACTTATCCTGCGAGATGATGCGCTTGTGCAGCTCTTCTTCTATGCGCAGCAGTTTCGCCGATTCCTCTTCTTTGATTGACATGACCGGCACGCCGGTCCAGCGCGAGACAACATCTTCGATATCCTCGCGGCCGACGACGCCGGTGGCCGACTCGTCCAAATGATATTTTTCGCGAAGAGCGCGCAGGTTCTCGCGCTCCTTGCGTTCCTCGTCCGAATAGAAACGTGCCTTCTCGAATTCATGATTCGCGATGGCATTTTCCATCCGATGGACGATGAACTTGATCCGCTTTTGTACCTCGGTGATTTCTTCCGGCAACGAAGTCTGGCGCAGCTTCACGCGCGCCCCGGCTTCATCGATCAGATCGATGGCCTTGTCCGGGAGAAAACGGTCCGGGATGTAGCGGCTGGAATGCGAGACCGCGAAGTTGATCGAGTCGTCGGTATAAGTGACGGCGTGAAACTTCTCGTAGCGGTCCTTGATTCCAAAAAGAATTTTCGTGGCATCCGCCTCATTCGGAGGCGGAACTTTTACTGCTTGAAAACGGCGCTCAAGCGAACGGTCCTTCTCAATCGATTTGCGATATTCGCTCGGAGTTGTGGCGCCAATGCACTGAATCTCGCCGCGAGATAATGCGGGCTTCAGGATGTTGGCGGCATCGAGCGAGCCTTCCGCCGATCCTGCTCCGACCAAAGTATGAAGCTCATCAATAAAGATGATCGAGTTCTGCGACTCCATCAGTTCTTTCATGATGGTCTTGAGACGCTCTTCAAATTGTCCGCGATATTTTGTGCCCGCAACGATCAGCGAAAGATCCAACGCAAGAATGCGTTTGTCGGCGAGGAAAGATGGAACTTCGCCATCTGCAATGCGCTGCGCCAATCCTTCAACGATGGCAGTCTTTCCAACGCCGGGCTCTCCGATCAGAACTGGATTGTTCTTTGTTCTGCGGCAGAGAATCTGCACTACCCGTTCCAACTCGCCATCGCGCCCAACCAGCGGATCAAGCTGATTATCCATTGCAGATTGCGTCAAGTCGCGAGAAAACTCGCTAAGCAGCGATGACTCACGCTGGCGTGCCGGTTGAGATTTCTCCTGGCTCGTACGCGCCAATTCTTCGCGGATGGTAGATAAGCGCAACCCCCGCTCGTGGAGAATTTCCGCGGCGAAGCACTTTTCCTCACGGAGGAGTCCTAAAAGAAGATGCTCAGTCCCAATATGTTTATGCGAAAGCCTTTCCGCCTCTTCCGCGGCATAGGCTAAAACCCGTTTGCACTCATTGCTCAAAGGCAAATCTACAGAGGTAGAAACTTTTTCCCGGATGGTGGTGTGACCTTCGATTTGTTTGCGAATGGATTCAACGGAAGCATGAGAGCGCAAAAATCTGTTAGTAAGGGCCTTATCCTCGCGCAAAAGTCCCAATAAAAGGTGTTCCGTCTCAATATAAGGAGAGCCAAACTGGCTGGCTTCGTAGCGCGCAAAGAAGATTACGCGCCTTGCCTTTTCCGTATAACGTTCAAACATATAGCCCTTCCCCCTGGATTCCCCGAAAGCCGCCTAATCTTTACTGGCACTCCCGCCTTCGAAACCCCTGTGGCCCTATTATCATTGATGCAATCGGGGTGCCAACGATCCCCCAGTCCACGATAGGCTGTTGGTACCTGGGATTCAGTTACCAACGAGCCCAATAATTAATCATGAAAACAATCAAATACAAACTCTCTCTGCTAAACCATCGCTTGCTATAACCCCATTGACCATTTCGTCACGTTACGGTCGAATTGTCAATTGCCGTTACGTGCTATCCCCCTAGCGTTTCAGGTACGACCTCCTCAATCTTGCCATGTTGCAAGCGCAATACGCGACTGCATCGCTTTGCAAAGGACAAATTGTGGGTTGCGATCAGGGAGGTCAGTTGATAGTCACGATGGAGTCGGTCTATCAGTTCGAAAACCGAATCAGCGGTGCGGCCGTCGAGATCTCCGGTTGGCTCATCCGCTAACAAGAGCTTGGGCTTGGTGATAAGAGCGCGCGCCAAGGCTACACGTTGTTGCTCGCCTCCGGAAAGCTCTCCCGAACGGTGATGCGACCTCTCCGCTAAACCAACTTCCATGAGCCACCGCGAAGCCTCTACTTCAGCGTCCTTACGAGGACGCCCGCGTAGCAGCAACGGCATAGCAACATTTTCCAGGGCTGTGAATTCCGGAAGCAGATAGTGGAATTGCCACACAAAACCGATCTGGCGGTTACGAAAATCGGCGGCATCATTCTCCGAGAGCGAACTCACTCGCAGGTTCGCGAAGTATACGTCGCCCGAAGAAGCCCTATCAAGAGCGCCGAGGACGTGCAACAAAGTGGTCTTGCCCGCACCCGACTCGCCGACAATTGCAAGCATTTCTCCTTGCGCCACCTGGAAGGATAAGTTTTCAAAGAGCACTAATTGCGAAGCCGACGTCTGAAAAACTTTCCTCAAACCTTCAGCCCGCAATATCACCTGTTCCATTAGATGCAATAGAAACGCTCCTCGCCTCAAGAATCAGCGACGTGCTGACTTTGAGGACAATTAAAACACGAAGCTAGTGGAAGAACGCTCCCGAAGTATCAAGGAGGATTGTCATCCTGAGCGCCGTTTTTCTTCGCTAGCGAAGAAGAACCAAGTCGAAGGACCCCTATTTCCCTTTCCCAAGGACCGTGCGGAATCTGCCCATGTGAAACAGTTTGCCGCGATAGGGATGTTTCGACTCTTTAGGCTTCCGCAAGCGGAGGCCTAACTTCGCTCAACATGACATTGTCGGAAAGTGGGACCAGGCAATATTGAGGCAATGATGGCGACAGCCAGGTGAGCTTTGCTCACCTGGACAGCCGGGGGCGGCTGTCCCCTACGTGAGTCGCTTACGACGGGACGCCCGCTCCGTGTCCCGGCTGCGGCATTGCTGCTGCTGTCGTCGCCGCCGCCGCTTCGTTCAGAATCCGGTGATGGATGGTGAACAGCGCTAACTCCAGACGATCCGAAACACCGATCTTGTCATAAACGTTGCGGAGATAATTCTTGATGACCTGCTCGGTTGTCCCCAGTTGCGTTGCGATTTCTTTGTTTTTATATCCCTGAACGATCAGGGCAACGATACGCAGTTCTTTTGCGGTCAGGCGATCGCGCACTCGCAATCCGACCATATCGTTCTCGGTCAACTCACTGGGCACGGCGATATCCTGCACCCAATTCTCGCCGCGAGCGACTTTGCGGACACAATCCACTAGGGCCGCGCTGGTCACATTGCGATACACAACTCCGTTGGCCCCTGCGCCCATGTAGCGTTGCGCGCTTTCGCCGGTATCGGCGAGCACGACCACGCGAGTTTTCGCTTTGGTGGCAGCGGCGAGAATCCCATTGAAGTCCGAATGAAACCCGCCCGCGACGATAAGCACGGCCGCCCGGAACTTATCCAAGGCCATGAACATTTGTTCTTGTGTTTGCGCCTGGGCTACTATGCGCATTTCGTCTTCGACTGCCAGGACTTTGGCAATCCCGGCGCGGAAAATTGCCTGGTTATCGGCCAGAATTAGTTTCAGCATCGCGTCAGCACCTCAGTGTTACTCGTGACGAACGAAATCGTAGGAATCAATAACACAGGCTACGCCGCGGGCTTCGGAGCTCTTACCTCCGCTCGCAGGCTCATCGGTTCGCACCACGCGGCCGATGCACTTGACCATTACAGGTTCTTTGGCACCGGTAACTTCCGGCGGCAGTGAAATCTCAAATTCCACGTTCGATCCTATTTCAAGATTCGCGTCGGCTCGAATATAGACTCCAGCAGCGCTGAGATTTCCGGTGACACCGCTGTGTTCTCCGCTCTCTTCTGCCCTATGAATCTTTATGGGCAGTTCTAAAGGAAACCTTTTTCCCGTCCGTGCTTCGGACACAAGACCTCCTCGCTCCCGACCATTCTTGCCCGCAAAAGCCAGGTCCGCGATATATTTCTCCTAGTAAAGTCTGATGAATGGCTCAGGGGCGGTTATATCACGGAACGCCTGTCCGTTAAAAGCCTGTTAATCCGGGTATTTAGGTAGGAAGTAGGTTCCCTCGAGGCCCCAGTCGTGCTTCCCCGCAGGGCGGGTTGCATCGTGCGGATCTGAAGAAGGAGAGAACTTATGGCGAATTCCGGCTTTAACGGACTACGAGTGCTGTCGCTCGAGAGCAGGCGGTCGAAGGAAATTGCACAACTGATTATCAATAATGGAGGCCAACCGATGGTTGCGCCGTCCACTCGTGAGGTTCCTGATTCCAATGCCAAGGAATTGGAGTTTGCCGCGAGTTTACTGCAAGACCATTTTGACGGTGTGATTTTCATGACAGGAGTGGGCACGCGAGCTTTGACGCAAGCCGTGGAACCAGTCTGCTCCCGCGCCCAGTTCGTAGCTGCACTCAGCCGGACAAGAATAGTCGCCCGTGGTCCCAAACCAATCGCGGCGCTGCGCGAGTTAGGAGTTGCCGTGACGCTCGCCGTGCCTGAGCCCAATACCTGGCGGGAGATTTTGCTGGCTCTCGATCAAAATGCCGAAAAGGTTCCGTTGCAAGGCCGAAAGATCGCAGTTCAGGAACACGGCGTACCAAGTCCAGAGCTTTATGCAGGACTCCGGGAACGCGGCGCCGATGTCACTCCTGTGCATGTTTATCACTGGTCATTGCCCGAAGACACAACGCCATTGCGGGAAGCCATATCCGCTGTCACTCGAAATGAAATCGATGTTGCCATGTTCACCTCGTCAGTTCAGATTATTCATCTCTTTCAAATTGCCGAAGAAATGAAGTTGCGTGAGGATTTAGTAGGCGCTCTGAATCGTACCGTAATTGCATCGATCGGTCCGGTAACGTCAGAAACGCTGCGGGAGCAGGGAGTCAACGTTGACCTGGAACCTACACATCCAAAGATGGGATTTCTGGTAAAAGAGGCTGCGGAGCGGAGCGAAGGACTTAGACATAGGAAAGAATCAAGTTAAGAAAACATCTATTGGAGGAGCGCAATGCACCATATTGAGCCAAATATCTGGGCCATGATCGTGGCCGCCATTGTGAAGTTTGTTATTGGGATGATTTGGTACGCGCCGCCAGTATTTGGCGCAACATGGATGAGTCTGACGCAATGCACTCCCGAAAAGTTCAAGAAAGCGATGCCTAAGATATTTGCCGGAGATTTGGCAGGAAATCTTGTGATGGCATTTATTCTGGCGCACTTTGTGCGATGGTTGGGCGCCACATCCGCGCTCGAGGGTGCGTCGGTGGGCTTCCATTGCTGGCTTGGGTTTGTTGCTGCGGTTACATTTACGTTTATGCTTTACGAGCAGCGGCCTTTTAAGCTTTTCCTGATTAACAATGGATTCCAGTTGATATCGCTGATGGCGATGGGCGCGATCTTAGCAGTTTGGGTATGACGGATTTTAGAGGATCAGCGCGCCCTTGCCAACACCAGCGTCACATCATCTGGTTGCTCGTGGTCACCGATCCAATCGTCCACAGCCGCGGTCACAATCTCAGTGATCCGCTCCAACGGCAAATCGCGATTCTCCTGTACGATGTCGATTAGCCGATCTTCGCCGAATTCGCCAAATTCATTTTCGGGTTCGGTGATCCCATCACTGTATGCAATGAAGATGTCGCCGCGGCGGAGCTGCGCGGACCCTTCGTCATAATCCACTCGCTCGAACATTCCTACGACAGTTCCGCCCCGGTCCATTTTTCGCACGGAACCCTGCTCACTCAAAATGATCGGCGGCAGATGACCGCCATTGCTATAGGTGAGTCTTCTTTCCTCGCCCTCGTAGATGGCCAGAAACAGCGTCGCGTATTTTTCCATTGGCGTGCTTTGGAAAAGCTGATGGTTGAGCAACGTCAGTAGCGTCCCCGGAGAAACTTCCGCCCCTTGCAAACTGGAACCGAGACTCATGCCTGATCCGCCTCCGCCCACAATGGCTGGCTCGCGCAACATGGGAATGCCTTCGAGACTGTAAGCTCGCACCGCAGAGTGGATCGTGGCCATCAGAAGAGCTGCTGAAATCCCCTTTCCGCTGATATCCCCCATGGCAAGAAGTAACCGGTCAGAATCAAGTTTCAGGAAGTCGTAATAATCTCCGCTAACGGTTCGCGCGGGACGACAGAACCCGTGAACTTCCAGCGAGGCCATTTGCGAAATCTGCCGGGGAAAAAGTTGCGCTTGCACTTCCTGCGCGATGGCCAATTCATTTTCCAGGCGCTGTTTTTCCTTTTGCTCCTGAATCAACTGCTCCAGCGAGGCGGTCATGGAATTGAAGGAATTTGCCAACGCCGCCAATTGATCGCTGGATCGAACCGGGATTCGATGGCTGAAATCTCCGCGATTAATATGCTGGGTGGCCTTGTACAGTTGGGCGACGGCCCCGGTAACCGAACGGGTAAGTCGCAAGCTGATTAGCAATGCGGCCAACTCTATCAACGCGAAAACCACCGCGACGATCAGCAAAGTATATTCGATGGCCGGAGCGAACTCCCCCATAGCACCGAACAATCTGTCGTAAAGCTTCGAAAGCCGCGTCTGAACGCTGATCGCGGCTGGGTTGTTATGATCTCCGGTCTCCCAGTCCACTACCCGAACCGCAGTGGCGAAGCTTACCTGCTTATCCATGGCGCGTGTCGGCGAGGGGATGCTTCCGGTAGTGATGGTTGGTGTGGGCAAGTCTTTGCCCGTATCGAGCACATACACGCCAGCCTGGTTGGTATCCGAAACGCGCGGGGCTTTATCATTAGTGCTTCCGAGTTTTATCCCGGTGGCAGATTCTGGCTGGTCGAGTTTGTGAAGCGTTAGCCCGGACGCATACAGAGTTATCTCGCCGAGGTCGGTAGCCAATTCCTGCAGGAGGATGCGGTCCAGCGGTTCGCTGGTGAGGACCGTCAGTTCGCCGCCAGCCACGGGGATAGTCTCCGACGCCCGCAGCGATAGCTTGTCGTGATGGCGAACCACGTCCGAGAATGCTGGCTTCAAATAAGAAGGAAGCGCTGGCGGATCGGAGGTTATTCCCCTGGGCGAGTTGCTAAGAATGAGCTTGTCATTCAGCCACACATAAACGCGACGTCCTGACCACGATTTGTGGGTTTCCCGCAAACTTTCTAGAGCTTCTGTTCCCGGACTTCCTCCGCGACCCATCTGGGATGCAAGTTCATGAGCAATTGCCGAGTTCGCCGCCTCGAGTCCACGAAGTTCAGAACTCAATTTCGTAGTGACGATAAACGTCGCGAACTGTCCCGCAAACAAGTAGAAGGAGCCAAGCGTCAGTGCCACCAGCAGGACGACTGGAATCACACCTATAAACATATAGGTAACGATAAGGCGATTCCGCAGGCGCCACAGCATTTTGCCTTTCGCCCATCGCAGGCCCAAAGATCCAAACAGAACAATGACGATGATGCTTAAGAAAGTGACCCAGCCGCCCAGAGCAGATCCATAGGGGGAATGAAAGAGAGCAAGGATCCGCTGCACAGCAAAAAGAAAGATCGCGAGTCCGAGCAGGTACCAGGCTGTTTGTGCGAGCTTGCTTTTGGGCAGCAAGCCTGCTTCGCTCAAGCGAAGCCGATAATAGCGATAGCGGGACGGCATGAGTCGGGGTAGCTAACTTGCATTATATGGATGCCGGTCGTCCATCAGGATATTCAAATCCGGGTGTTCAGATATGGATACTCAAATTTCGGGGTAGAAATCGAAAAACGCATCCAGGCTATTTTTTAACTGCTTCTCTATTTCTTTCTTGCTGCCCTCAAGAACGTGCATAGTCACATGCGCCTCGTTGCCGTTCTTTAGCTTCAGTGTCGCGTCCCCGACTTCGGCAACTTCCTCCGAGGGTAAGAGACGTAATCCGTAGACAAGGGTTAGGTTCGCCATTTGTTAATTGTAGCGGACGGGTGGCTAGCATTCAGCAGTCAGCAGTCAGCATTCAGGGAAAGGGCTTAAGCGGATTAAGTGCTGGTGGATCCTTCTTTGGTTTTGTCCAACGACCAAAGACCAGCGGCCAACGACTGATTGCTGAATGCTGAATGCTCTTCTCACTCCGCAATAAACGGCTTCCACTTCTCAGGACTTGGCGCTCGCGTGGCCAGACTCACAATGACCAGCGCGAGCACGGAGACCACGAGCGCCGGGAAAATTGCGTCACGCTCAGCCCATGCTGGGGGCAAGAAATGTTTGCCTCCGTAATTCCATGCGATCGTCACCGCAGTTCCGACGGCGATAGAGGAGACTGCTCCTGACGCATTCGCGCGTTTCCAGAAGAAAGCGGCCATGACCACGGGAGTGATCGCGGCGGAGTAAATCGTGTACGCATAGAGCGCCATCGCTAGAACCGATGTCCAATATGCTCCCTGCGCCAGGGCAAACAAACCCAGCAACAGGACCATCAACCGGGAGAGCAGCAGAATCCTGGATTGCGGGGCGTTCTTATTAATGAAACGGATGTAAACATCGTTGATCAGATTTGTCGCTGGCGAAAACAGAAAATTATTCGCCGTCGAAATAACTTTCGCGAAAATTGATCCCATCAACAGGGCGCCCATTAGCGCTGGCATTCCATGACGCGCCACAAATGGGATCAGCTCTCGGGGCTTCTCGGCCACTTCAGGATTTGTGCCGAATAGCGCAGTGCCAATGACGGCTATGGTGATGATGACGGTTTCAAGGATCAGGGTTCCGACGATCCATCCGGCGACCGCGATTTTCGCGTCTTTCGCGGATCTGGCGGAAAAGAATTTCTGATACATGCTTTGATTCCCCAGCATGAGCAGAAAAGTCGGAACAAAGAATTCCATCGCCCGCGTAAAGGTCAAGTGGCCCAATATCTGAAACCGGTCCGGAGGAAGTGCGGCGTGCAATCCTGCCCATCCTCCAGCTTCATGAAGCAACATCGGCGTCGCGATGAGCGTAGTCCCGGTGACGAGTACCCCAATAAATAAATCGAGATACGCAATAGACGACATTCCCGCCAGGGCCGTGAATACGATCACGAACCCAGCCACAATGTACATGCCGACGGTGTTGTCGATGCCAGTGGCGAGGTGCAGAATATCGCCGCCACCTTTTAATTGATAGGAGGTGATGGCAGTGTAGGCGAACAATATCGCGATGGTTCCCAGGACGCGAGCGGTCGCGTTGTATCGGGTCTCCAGCAGATCGGGCAAAGTATATTGGGCGAATTTCCGCGCGCGTGGAGCGACGAAGTAAATAATCAGCAGCCCAACCCATCCGCCAGCCGCCTGCCAAAGCGCGGAGAATCCATTGCGAAACGCATTTTCCGCCCCAGCGAATAAACTTCCAGCGCCGATCCATGAGCAGAGCAACGTAGCAATCAATACATAGGAAGGCAGGTTTCGTCCGGCGACGAAGAAGTCCGCTTTGTTTTTGACCAGACGGCTTCGGAAAATACTGACGCTGAGAAGGACAGCGACAATGACTATCAGGACGACGAGATAGAGATTCAGCAGTGGCAGCCTCTTTCAGACTTGCAAGATTTTATAAGCGCCCGCGTAGGGACGACCGCCGTCGTCTGGTTGATGAAATTAGGCATTACGCTCGAGGCCCCATCAATGAGCGAAATTGCGATTTATCGCCAGCCAAGATAGTGCAGCAAATCAAAGACAAGGATAGACCCGAAGAATATAAACAGGGCAACGGCGGCAACACGCGGATATGGCGGAAAGCGATCTACTTCGACCGAACACAAACGCGCCATGCCTCGCCGGTATTGTTCCGGGAATCTCACGATTAACACGAGAACGACAATTACGCCTATCAGAAATGCGTCATGCACAGCCACCTGCCATTCACCGCCTCAAACACATTATGCACCAGTGGGTCCGCGCCGACGCGCTACGGATGGACACAGAGCCTCACGGTGTGAGTTGGACGTTGCGCTTCTTCACCAGCAGGCCACCGTAGCACATCGGCTTTTCCGCCTACTTCGCATCTATCAGAATCTCTACACCATACGGAGGCAGATCCACGGTACCGCCTTCCGTACCGCTCAGTAGAATTTTCATCGTGCGGGGGAGGGAGACGGTACGAGGCTCCTTCGCGAAATTTATCAGGAC
>JGI12635J15846_10002862_pt1 | contig 15047 bp, 11 predicted proteins | sample BlaSpr_A8_OM2_M2_FD_15846 | JGI IMG/M metagenome (IMG submission 15846) | reverse complement strand
GCGTCGTCCAAAACGATGAACGCATCACTGCCTCCGAGTTCCATCGTCGATTTCTTCAGGTTCTTTCCCGCGCGTGATGCCAGTGCCTCTCCCGCGCGCTCGGAACCGGTAAGAGCGATACCCTTCACTCGCGGATCGTCGATCAGAGCTCCAGCCTGATCGTTGTTCAGGAACAGATTGGTGTAGACACCTCCGGGCACGCCGGCCTCCCGAAGAACCCGTTCAAAGGCCAATGCACATTGGGGAACGCCAGGCGCATGCTTGAGAAGGACCACATTGCCAGACATCAGATGGGGACCGGCAAAGCGAGCAAGCTGATAATAAGGATAGTTCCAGGGCTGGATGCTGAGCAGGACGCCGAAGGGTGAATATTCGAGGCGAGCGTCACCCATGGCAGAGTCGAGCTTCTTCGGCGACAGGAACACTTCAGCCTTATCCGCGAAGTACTGCATGATGGAAGCGCTAAGCTCCACTTCGCCTCGGCTTTCGGCGATTCTTTTCCCCATTTCCAATGTGGCCAGCCGTGCGAGTTCTTCTTTCTTTTCCAGAAGGATTTGAACGGACTTAGCAATGATCTTCGAACGCTCACTGAACGGGCGAACCGCCCAGCTTCGAAACGCCTTGTCCGCGGTGGCTAAGGCATTCCACATCTGCTCATCGCTATGCTCAGGAAAGGTCTTGAGTACTTCTCCGGTTGCTGGATTGACGCTGCGGTATGGCACGCTTGGCTCCTTACTTATTACGAGCCGATTTCTCAAACGGCTTGTTATCACGAATGTGCAAGCATCGTGCCAAGTCGTTGATCTGCCCGATAAATTCGTAAACGATTGAGATTGTGACGACAGGAATACCAATTGGAAAACGGTTGTGTCAGCCAGCAATGAAAGCTCTATCAGTGTCAATGACGCGTCAATTTAGGTAGTGGTGCAGTTGAAACGAGATTCGTATTAGGGCACGGCTTTCCAGCCGCTGTGGCTGGACGGTCAAACCCCAGTGGCTGATGCCGTTCAGGGTTGTGGCTTGGGCGGCATCGCTGAAGCGAAGCCCTGATACGAATCTTTTCGATCGTATTTTTAAAATTGCGCCGATGTCTCACTTTTATTGAGCGCCGAATTGGACGAAGACAAACTCGGAAATCCTGAGCTAAGTCACCAGAGAAGGAGCGGGCCTTCCTGCCAGGACCGCATCAATGTTGTCCAGCGCCAGCATGCCCATGGCCGTGCGCGTCTCGATAGTGGCTGCGCCTATGTGTGGCAGCAGAAATGTGTTCTTCAGCGACAGATATCCTGGATTCAGCTTCGGTTCTCCCTCGTACGTGTCCAAGCCGGCGGCTGCGACTTGGCCACTCTTGAGGGCAGCAATCAGATCCTCATCGACCACCATGCCACCCCTGGCAGGGTTCACAACGATTGCGCCACGCGGCAAGCACGCAATTGCCTTTGCGTCGAGGAAGTGATGGGTTTGCTTTGTTTCGGGTGCGTTTAAGCTCAGAAACGGGCTGACTCTGAGCAAATCATAGGGGTTATCGTGGAATACCGCGTCTCCTTCAATTTCGGGAGACAAGCGATGCGGATCGTGGTAGTGGATCTTCATCCCAAAACCGCGAGCGCGTTTTGCAACCGCCTGTCCGATGCGCCCCATTCCATAGATTCCGAGAATCTTTCCCGTAATTTGCCAGCCCAACAGCAATGTCAGGTCCAATGGATTCCAGCTTCCGCTCCGGACCACTTGTAAGCCTTCATACCCTCGTCGCGACGCACCTAAGAGCAACAACAGGGTGAGGTCTGCAACCGCATCCGTCGATACTGCCGGGATGTTGGTTATAGCGATCTTCCGTGCGACTGCAGCGCTCAAGTCAATGTGGTCATAGCCAGCTGAGTGCGTAGCGATGACTTTGACGGAAGAAGCCACGCGAGCGAAAAATGCAGCGTCTAGTTTGTCTGCCGGAGTGACCAACATCGCATCAGCCCCATCGGCGGCCGAGAGCAGTTCTTCTGGTGTGAAGTAATCGCCGTTTTTCTTGTGGCGCAGCTCGAAATCCTGCTTAAGTCGCGCTTCCACGGCATCGACGAAACAGGCCGTTACCACCAGAACGGGTTTGTGCATGGAGCAGCCTCCTCTTTCCGCTGGTCGCGCATCAGCACCTATTGCGTAAGCCAAGGTGCGGGATCGTACTGTGAACTCAAGAGCCACTTCAGCCGAACTGCGAGGAGAACATGCAAGACCTGTGCCATTCAGCCTCTACTGAACGGATCGATAAGTGATTCAAATCGATGCGGCACCAATGGATTCCTCTGCATTTCGGAGATTGGCCCTCAGGCGAGGCCCTGGCGTGTCAATAACGCGTCAAGTTTGTCCGTCACCCGGTTAGTTTCTAGCACAAGCGCGTTCACACATTGCAGCCTGAGTGCTCATTGTTGTTTCGTGAAGATCCAATTGGTAGGCGTGCTTTGCGCAGTTGCAGGTTGCGAAGCTCGATTCCTTCCAGCGATGGCGCAGACCCTGGATTTCATCGGGCCTCTGGCCCGGGCGGATACGAGTACGTGATGTGTGGGTATCCAAAGTTTCTCTCGCCGATTTGCGTGCCGGCGGCGGAAACTCCAGCAGCTTCGCTTGTTGGCCTTCTGGGAACCACTTCGAAGACTTGCGAAAGCTTCGCGGAATATGGAATTCGATCACCTTTGCCATTACATCCTCCGAAGTACTTACGTGCTTCACACATAGGCACAAGGCACGCTGAACGCCAAAGCGGTAAGTAGAGATCTCTAGTCCGTCGCTCATCTCTCGAGTCACGACAGAAACTACTTGTTCCTGATTCTGGGTCTTAACTGTGTAATGACGCGGTGATCCCTCTCTTGGCAGGCGACGTGCATCTGCTGTCATGCGATGCGAATGAGATGCGAAATGCAAACCACCAAGGCTGATCTGTACACAGAAGTGTCCGAATACAAAAATGCAATTCTGGAGATGCAAGAAGTTCTGTCACTCCGCTTGCCGTCTTTTTATCGGTGTGCCCTCCGAGTTCTGGGGAATGCAGCTGACGCCGAGGACGCCGTGCAGGAGGCCCTCTTCGCGGCTTACAGACATATCGACCAATTCAGAGGACAGGCGCAGATGGCTACTTGGCTGACCACAATTGTCCGCAACTGTGCGCTGATGCAATTGCGGAAACGGCCCCGCCAGATTCACTTGTCTTTGGACGAGCCTACGGGAGAGGCGGAACAACACTTTGTGTTTGAGCGACTCGCAGACGAGCGCCCCAGCCCAGAAGATGAGTGTCGTAATTTCGAGCTCTGTGCGCGCCTGCACAAATCCGTAGCACGGCTTTCCCCAACTTTGCGAAGAACCTTTCAGCTACGTGTAATGAATGGCTTTTCCATCTTTGAGACGGCCCGAATTTTGGGATTGCCCCGCGGAACGGTGAAGGCTCAGCTGGCACGCGCACGAGCCAAAATTGCGCGGCACCTGCGGCCGGCAATTACGCCAAGATTGCGTAGACCCCAGCTGTAACACCGGTAGTCCTCTTTGCGGAACGATGAGGGGTTCACTAGCCAGATAGCTTCTTGGGACACATTCTCAAATTCGCATCCGCATCGTCAGGTCTTGAATGTCGGGCTGGATGTAGCCGTGCCTTTGACAGTGTTAACGCTCTCGACATCCATATGCCCTATCAAGCAGTGATCATTCGGCTGTTGCGGACTTTTCGGTTTGGCATCCACTTTGCTTTTGCTCTAACTGTACAGAGGATCCGATTGAAACGCCTATATGTCGATCTCGGTGCTGTACTCGGCGTGGCATTAGCCTTTTCCATGCCAGCCTGGAGCCAGAACAACCGCGCGCCGGCAAAGACAGCAACAATTACAGGCACAGCCACCGATGTAAATGGCGATACGATCCCGAACGCGACGGTCGTTCTCAAGGAAATTGACAGCACTGACCCTCGCACAATCATGACAACCGGTAACGGGTTGTTCGAGTTTCATGATGTGAAACCAGCCATTGCGTATCAGCTCAGCATCAGCGCCCAAGGTTTTGCAGACTGGACGTCTCCCCCGATCACACTTAGTCCCGACCAGTTCAAAATTGTGACCGGCATCCAACTGCGAATTGCAACCGAAGCTGTTACGGTTGATGTTCATTACGACCCCATTGAGGTCGCAACTGAACAGCTCAAGGCTGAGGAGAAGCAACGCGTGCTCGGAATCATTCCGAACTTTTATGTTTCTTATGAGAGCGACCCAGCACCATTGACCCCGGGAATGAAGTTCAAGCTGGCCCTGAAAGTCTCCACAGATCCAGTTACCGCTGCTGGAGTCCTGCTGGTCGCCGCTGCTAGGCAGGCTGGAAATAGCTTGAATTACGGCCAGGGTTGGGGGGCATATGGACAGCGTTTTGGCGCAACCGCCGCCGATGGTTTTTCCGACATCCTGATCGGCGGCGCCTTACTGCCATCGCTTTTACACCAGGATCCGCGCTACTTCTATCAGGGGACGGGCACGACCGGCTCCCGAATCCGACATGCGATGTTCAGTCCGTTTGTCGCCAGAGCGGATAGCAGAGGATGGCAGCCGAACTATTCGAGTTTGGGCGGAGATTTGGCGTCATCGGCACTCTCAAACCTTTACTATCCCCAGTCCAATCGTGGTGCTGGGCTGGTCTTCGGCAATTTCGCGATCGGCACGGCTGAGCGGATCGGCGCAAGCCTGGCCCAGGAATTTCTGGTCGGAAAGTTCACTCGAAGGGGTGGTCACAAGAAGTAGCGCAGCAACTAACAGAGATTATTCGTTGGGTGATCAACAAAAGAAGGTTCTGACCATCGAACACCGGGACTAACCGGGACTATGTCGTGAATGCAGGTCAGAACAAGGACGCACGGGCAATCGTTCCAGAAGCCGCCATCGCTTTGACCTCGTCACGTTGACGCAAAACACCCCCGCGTCCGGTAACGAACGTCTAGTCCGGGCAGTGCGGCCCTCGCGCCATTCCTTTCTCATGACATTGCGTGAGTGTCACAAGCTTTCGACGTGTCAAGTCGAGCGATCTCAAGTGACATCTTACTTTCCCCCGTGGGTTGTGCTCGTAGTCATTCCATCTCTCGCCTTCTCAACGCTTTGAAACAAATCGCGTCGGATGCCTTTAGTTTGGATAACACATTGCAATTTAAGGAATCAGGAGGAACAGACATGCGACGGTTGTCCGGTACCGCGTTGTCGATCCTGCTGTTCCTGGGCCTTGCTTTCGCTCAAGGCAGTTCCTCTCCACCCGGATCAATAAGAGGTGATGTGTTCACGAAGGGCACAAATGGAGAACCTGCCGTTTTGCCCGGCGTTCGCATCGTCCTTCACGGCCCTATAAACAAAGAAACCGAGTCGGACGCACAGGGAGCATTCGCTATCGACGGCCTTCCCCCCGGGACATACAAGATCGAAGCGAATGCTCCTGGGTTGAGTGGCGGACTCGCGGTGGAGGTGACCGCGGGCACGTCCTCCACTGTCCCGATCGAGATGAACGTGACAACGGTCAGCAACACCGTAAATGTGACCGCAACCGAGGCTTTCGTAGCTAGCGAGTCTGCTCAGCACAACACCATCAGTCAATCAGTCGTGGAGAAAGCGCCGAATCAGGAGGAGAAGATCGACAGTCTGCTTCCGCTCATCCCGGGAGTGGTCCGGGGGCCCGACGGACGGATCAACATGAAAGGCGCGCAAGCGACGCAGGCGGGCTGGCTGGTGAATTCAACAAACGTTACTGATCCGGCTACTGGTGGCCAAGCCATCAGCTTGCCGATTGATGTGGTCTCATCCGTTCAGGTGATTTCCAATCCTTATGACCCCGAATATGGAAGATTCACGGGAGCAGTCTCCAGCATAGAAACCCGTACGAGCAACTTCGATAAATTTCACTTCTCCATACAAAATCTTGCTCCGCGGGCCAGAGACCGCGGTGGGAGCATTGTTGGCATTGGAGCTTTCACGCCACGCACCACCATCACTGGGCCACTGATAAAAGACAGGCTCGCGTTCACCCAGTCTCTGGAATACCGCTTTGTCCGTACGCCGGTTGAAAGTCTACCGCCGCTGGAACGCGACACGACACTCGAGAGCTTTGATTCTTTCAGCCAATTCGATCTGAAGATTAGCAACCGACAGACCGCGACTCTGTCTGTTGCTGTCTTTCCGCAAAAGTTTGACTACCTTGGACTCAATACGTTCAACCCACAGCCATCGACCACAAACTTACACCAGCGTGGAGATCAGATTTCTGCGCAACACAGCTACGTTGCGGAGTCGGGCGCATTGCTTTCCTCGCGGTTCGCCTATGAAGAGTTTGACGCAGACACATTTCCCAACAGTCAAGCTCGGTATCAGATGCTGGTCGACACCACAGAAGGTGGCTTCTTTAATCGGCAAAATCGAGATGCGCGTCGAGTCGAATGGCAGGAGCTCTACCATTTCAGCCCCAAGCATTTTCTGGGCGGCCACGAGCTGAAGGTTGGCTTTGACTTCTCTCACAGCTCGTACGATGGACGTCAGCAATTCCTCCCGGTGTCGATCGTCGGTACGGCAGGTTCGACACTCGAACAAATCAACTTTGGCTCGCCAACTACCTTTTCTGTCCAACAAAACGAGGTCGCGTGGTTTGGCGGAGATCAATGGACGCTTGGGCCGCGACTCACTCTTGATTCCGGCCTGCGCTTCGACAACGACTCCGTTACTAATTCGACGCATGTCGCCCCGCGTGCCAGCTTGACGCTCGCACTAACAAGTGATCGCAGAACTTTGCTAAAGGCTGGTGCAGGGTTGTTTTATGACCGGGTACCGTTGAATGCCCCGGCATTCCCCAACTTTCCGGATCGCACCATTTTCAGCTTTGATCCGGCGGGTAATTTGACTTCTTCGGTCCCGTACTCCAACGTCATCACCGGCGGACTAAGAAACCCGCGAAGCGAGACTTGGAATGTTGAAGTTGACCGCCAGGTACTGGAGAACCTGCTGGTCCGGGTGGCCTATCAACAGCGAAATACCGTCAATGACTTGGTGGTAAATCCAGAAATAGCTGCCGGGGACAGCTTGCTGTCGTTGGCCAGCTCTGGAAGGGATTTCTATCGCGAGTTTCAGCTTACTGGCCGCTACCAGATACATCGACAAACCCTGAATGCCTCTTATGTGCGGTCGAAGGCCACAGGCGACCTCAACGATTTCAACCAGTTCTTCGGAAATGACCCCCAGGCCGTGATCCAGGCCAACTCTCGCGGTCCGCTGGCCTTCGATGCGCCCAACCGCTTCCTGACGTGGGGAGAGCTCAACGCGCCCTGGAAGTTGATGCTCATGCCCGTCCTGGATATTCACACCGGATTTCCGTATTCGGTTGTGAACGAAAGGCGTGATTTCGTCGGTCCGCGAAACGATGAGCGATTCCCACGGTTTGATTCGTTCGATCTTCAGGTGCTTAGGAGCTTCGGGCTGCCCTTTCACGGTAAGGAGCACACCGTGAAGTTGGGGTTTGGAGTGTTCAACCTGTTCAATCACGCCAATCCGCGGGACGTTCAAAACGACTTAGACAGTTACCGCTTTGGGCAATTTCTTAACAGTGCCGTTCGCACTTTTCGAGGGAAGTTAGTTTTCGGGTTTTAGTGGCCCACGCAGGTCTTTCGGGTGCGATGTGAAGGTGTCCTATGAAAAAAGTAAAGCAGTGTCTCATTCTCGCTGCCGGCAACGGGACGCGAATCAGGACGATCTCCGGTGGTCTTCCCAAACCTTTGGTTGACTTTCGTGGCAAACCCATCATCGAGCACATCGTTCAACGTGCGCGCCGGGCGGGCATCGAGAGCTTCGTGATTGTCGTGGGATATCGCTCGGACTTGATCCGCAACTGGTTTGAAGGCCGGTCGCTCGGTGTAGCTGTGACCTTCGTGGATAATCCGGACTACCACAAAGCGAACGGCGTCTCCGCGCTGAAAGCCAGAAATGCAATCCACGAAAAGTTTCTGCTGCTCATGGCGGATCATCTCTTTGACCCGGAAACGGCTGAGACACTCATAGAGCAGCCACTCGCGTCCGACGAAGTGATTCTCGCGGTAGATCCCAACATCGATCGCGTTTTCGACCTGGACGATGCCACCAAAGTCCTCAGGAACGGCGACCGGATTGTGGATATTGGCAAGGAGATCGCTCACTACGACGCCTTAGATACCGGAATGTTCCTTTGTAGTCCGACACTGTTTGACCGGCTCGAACTCGCAACCAAAGGAGGCAACTGCTCTCTTTCCGACGGCATGCGGCAACTAATTGCGGAAGGGCGATTGCGCGCTCTTGAGATCGGCGACGGACGATGGCAGGACCTGGACACACCGGAGGCATTAGCACACGCCGAGGCCGAATTTGATTCGAAGGCGCGCGTAAAAGCCGAGACCTCATTAGGCACCACAGGGGAGCGGATGTATGGCCAAGTTTACCCGACGTGACATGCTGATCGGCGGAGCTACGGCGTTGCGGCCACCACATTGCCGGCCATAGCACTTTCGAGATCAATTACGGATTCACTATCGCTGAATAACACAAAAGGAGACAATTCCATGGCAACGACCACGACAAAAGATGGCACAACGATCTTCTACAAAGACTGGGGTCCGAAGGATGCCCAGCCCATTGTGTTTCACCACGGCTGGCCTCTGTCGTCGGACGACTGGGACGCTCAGATGCTGTTCTTTCTCGCCAACGGCTATCGCGTAGTTGCTCACGACAGGCGCGGCCACGGTCGCTCCTCGCAGGTGGCCACTGGCCACGACATGGACCATTATGCGTCCGACGCCGCGGCGATGGTCGAGCATCTCGACCTGAGAAATGCGATTCATATCGGCCACTCGACGGGTGGTGGCGAGGTAGCGCGCTATGTCGCGAAGTACGGCGAGCCTCAGGGCCGCGTAGCCAGGGCCGTGCTTATCGCCGCTGTTCCCCCGCTCATGGTCAAGACCGAGAAAAACCCAGGCGGCACTCCGATCGAAGTGTTCGACAGCTTCCGCAAGACGCTGGCTGAGAACAGGGCTCAGTTCTCTCTTGACGTGCCTTCGGGTCCGTTTTACGGCTTCAATAGACCCGGCGCGAAGGCCTCGCAGGGAATCATCCAGAATTGGTGGCGTCAGGGGATGATGGGCAGCGCACTCGCTCATTACGAAGGGATAAAGGCTTTCTCCGAGACAGACCAAACCGACGATCTGAAAGCGATCTCGGTACCGACCCTCGTACTGCAGGGTGACGATGACCAAGTCGTACCGTACAAAGACGCTTCACTGCTGCAGGCCAAGCTGCTCAAGCATGGCAGGCTCAAAATGTACCCGGGCTTCTCACACGGCATGATGACCACGAATGCCGAGGTGATCAATGCGGATATCCTCGCATTCATCAAAAGGGCGGCAGTCAAAGCTGCCTGATGCTTGACCGCAGCCAGGTGCGGTCTGTTTTTGTGCGGCAGAGAGCAGCGTGTTCGCCGTCAAGAAAAAAACTCCGGTCGCTTTGGAGAGAGGAGAAGGTAATGTCTCACAACAAGGGTGCAGCAGAGAGTCCGTATCTCCACCACGAACGGAGTCACGAGAGCGTGGCGGGTGTCTAGGATTTGGTTTGCAAGAGCGCGACTCCCTCTCCGCGTGCTCGGAGCCATCCTTGGCATTCTGCTCTTCATCCATCTGATCCACCGGGCCGGTCCCGCCAAGCTCCTCGCAAGTATGGTTGCTTTGGGTTGGGGACTGGCGTTGGTAATCGCCTGGGGCGGAGTCGCCCACATTCTTAAGACTTGGGCTTGGCGGCTTACCCTGCTCGATGGGAAGTATCAGGTATCGTTCGCGCGCATGCTTGGGTTGCGGCTCAGTTCTGAGGCGGTCGGGCAGTTTGGCGGCCTCGCACAGTTGTTCGGCGAAGGTCTGCGCGTATCGCTGCTGGGCCCAACAATTCCGCTCTCACACGGTATTGCGTCAGTGACGATTGACCGTGCATTCTTCGTCGTCAGCGCTGCCGCCGTGAGCTTCCTCGGGCTCTCGGCGGTCCTAATGGTCTTACCACTGCCTCATAAGCTCATTCTTTATGCGATTGTCTTTGCGTGCCTTCTTCTGGGCTTTGTTCTTCTAAGTGCGATTGCCATCAGAAACCGCTGGCCGCTGCTTTCACGAACCAGTGAGTTCTTAGGTCGCATTCGCTACTTTAAACCGATGATCGATCGTAAGCGCGTACTGATTTACTCGGTCGAGGAGAGTCTTCTCGACTTCTATCACCGTACGCGCGAAGCGTTTTGGGCAAGCCTCCTGCTGAACCTTGCATGCCACACCGCCGCGATCGTCGAGGTCTATTTGATTTTGTGGCTCATGGGCACCAAACTCACCTTGTTCGGCGCAATCGCAATTGAGGCCTTGACCAAGTTGGTGAACATTGCTGGCACATTTAATCCAGGGAATATCGGAACCTATGAGGGCGGGAACGTGCTAATTACGGAAATGTTCGGCCTCACAGCCGCGGCGGGTTTGACGCTGGCTTTTGCTCGTCGACTGCGCGCTCTATTCTGGGCCGGTGTGGGTATTCTCTGCCTGATCAGCTTGTCGAACCGTACAAAACGAGAAAAGCGCAGTGAAACTAACGAGGACCATATGCAGGTTACACCCGAAAAGATTTCCTCAGAGAAACTTCAGAGTACCTCTACATCGCGGCGCCCCTCTCACCTGGCCGTTGTTCTTGCGAACGATCCGGGCTTCGGCTTTCCGCTGCTCCAGGTCGGCTCCGTACCAATTTTGCTTCGAAGCATCTTGGGAGCAGCGAAAGCCGGCGCTGTGCGAATCGTAGTTATCATTGATCGTGTGAAGGGTCTGCCGGTGCGGCAAGAGCTGCTGATGACCGGGCGTGTCCCCAATTATGTTGAGTGGTCTGGAGTGACTTCCGGGGAGGATTCTGTTCCGTCCCTGATCGGGCAGCTCGCTTCCGAGATTGATGGACATCTCGTTCTGATCGCCGGCGACAGGGTCTACCACCCTTCATTGCATAAGCGACTCGCTGAATGGGATGGGAGACAGGACGCTTTGGCACTAGTGAGCGACTGCGAAACGGTGGGCATCTGTTCGCTGTCTCGAAAGGCGTCGATCGACCTCGCTGGCCGTTACATAGTCGCCAGCTCTTCCGCGGATATCCTGTCCGGGCTGACCGTGACCCATTCCACGGTATCCGAAGAGGTGACGGAGGACAAATGGCAGCGGGTTGGCAACGAGCGCCAACGTCAATTGGCAGAACGGAAGTTAGATGGCTGGCTCGTCAAGCCAACCGACGGGATTTTTGCCAGAGCGAACCGCACGATCTCCATACCGATCAGTCGCCGGATCATTCCATTTCCGATCACGCCCAACATGGTCAGTCTATTTACGCTCGTTGTGAGCTTCGCCGCGGGTGCATTCTTGGCTCTCGGAGGGTACTGGAACATGTTGACAGGGGCAATCCTTTCCTGGTTCTCGAGCGTGCTCGATGGATGCGACGGTGAAGTTGCCCGCCTGAAGCTGCAGGAATCCGACTTCGGGTGCTGGCTGGAGACGATTTGCGACAATCTTTATTACTTGTTCATCTTCTCTGGCTTGACGATCGGGCTGGTGAGAAGTTCAAGCAATCGGAGCTATCTGTTATGGGGAGGTCTCTTGGTTTTCGGCGCGACGATGAGTTTTATCATGACCGGGCTCCAACGTCATCAACTGTCCAGGGAGCGGCCGGAACGGTATCTGCTGGAGTGGCACAAAAAAGCGGATAGCCGGAGTTCGAATCCTCTCTTGTATCTCGGGCGGCATACGGAATTCATAATCCGGCGCTGCTTCTTGCCCTACGTCTTCCTGTTTTTTGCCCTTTTCGGCGTCATGAACTGGTTTTTGATTGGCGCGACAGTGGGTGCGAACATCGTATGGATCGTCGCGCTTTATTCCTATCTTACTTTCACTCCGTCCCGGACGACAGCGCTGCAAAGATCCACCTCTCTCGGTTAAGGCGAACCCCAAATGCGTGTCCACCGCTCTCCCTGACGGCTACAGTGTAGATATGGAAATGCACGACATCGTAACCGGTAACTTTGCGCCACACCGGAGGATCGTTTCGGATCCGAAGTCGCTGAGGATTGTGAATTGGAACATTGAAAGAGGCCAGCAGCTGCAAGGTGTCGCAGACTTCCTCGTCGGCGTGAATGTTGACATTTTGATCCTGCAGGAGGTGGATCTCAACGCGAGACGCACGCACCGCCTGAATATTGCCGAGACGATTGCCCGCAAGCTGGAAATGAACTATGTGTTTGGCCGCGAGTTTCAGGAGTTAGTCCAGGGATCCAAAGACTCTCCGGCGTACCACGGACAGGCCACACTGTCGAAATGGCCTATTTCGGAGCCGCGCCTGATCCGCTTCTCTCGACAGTCACACTTCTGGAATCCCCACTGGTTTCTGCCGAATATAGAGCCCTTTCAGGAGCGACTCGGAGGAAGAATTGCTTTGGTAGCGCATATCAACTTTGCTGGCAGCAAGGTCGTGATCTACAACCTTCATCTTGAGAGCCGTGGAAACGATGCGCTGCGCATTTCACAGTTGGCGGAAGTCTTGTCGGATGCGACTTGCTACGACGCTGGATGTCCGGTAATTGTCGCAGGTGACCTCAACCTGGACGCTTCGAGAGAGCCAGTAGCGCTGGCGCTTGCGAACGCTAGGTTTCAAGATGCAGTGGCCTCCTCTCGCAGCACCCCAACCACTCCCGCACACGGCATCTTTGAAGGGCGCCGCCGGATTGATTGGGCGTTCGTTCGCGGGCCATTGCGGGCGAGTTCTGGCCGCGTACACGGCTGTGTCAACGCGTCGGACCACTATCCGATCTCCTTCATGCTGACTGGATAAACGTTGTACGAAGCCGATACCTTCCGAGCAAAGCATTTGGCGACACAGTTGCTCTCAGATTTGAATCCGAAGCGGGGCCGCAGCCCCTGTCCACCGCGCGCCCTCCCCAAAACGCGCCTGCGGCCCCGCGCTTAAGGTTCTGTGCATTCGGGCGGTGAAGAACCGCCGCAAAAAAGGGAGAGACATTATGGCTTCGTTTGCCGTAGTTAGAAACACCAACATGAGCTTGATCTCCGCTATACGTAACCTGGTCTGTCCGCTCTGCGGAGCAAGCATGATGGGGTTTCGATGTCTCGGTCACTGTCGCAGCGACTGGCGTCAGGAGTGGGAGCGGGCAATGTGCGCTGGATCAAAGAGTGAAGGACCGCATTCGGGAAATCGTGCGCAAAGCATCTAGTGTAAACAAAGCGGCTCGCGCCGACGGGACTTTCGGATCTCGTCATCAACGAGTTTCGTTCACCTGTTGTGCGATTTTCGCAATCGCAATATCCGGCGGGCTCTCCGCTGACACCACGCAAGGCTCGTATCAGCCTCCGTCGAACACACAGGTCATTGGATACCTCCTGCAATCGGTGAACTGGTACCGCCATGTGTACACCGAACGGCAGGTTGCAAGTGATCCGGGAGACCTAGTGTATCTAAATGACAATCAAGCCCTTGAAAGCCAGATTGTTAAGCTTTCGTTCGAATTTGCCAAGGCGGATGTGGCCTTAGCAAAGACGGCCACGTCTCCGCACGACGCGCCCGCGACACTGGGAGCCCCCGCTTCTGCGGACCTTGCCCACTTTATCGAGTTGAAGAATCGAAATGACCAGCAAACTCAGCAAGCAAGTGACGACATAGGAAAGCTGAACGAGAAAATTGCCTCGGCTCGCAAGGCCGATGGCAAGAAGCTGAAAGCCGCTCTCGACGATGCTCAGAGCCGTTTAGAACTCTTGCAGGCTGTTTCGCAGGCGGTCAATGACCTAATCCAGTTCGTACAGACTGCCAGGACGGCGCAAGCCAACGCTGCAACTCTCGATTTAACGATTGACGACCTTGCGCAATCCATACCAGAGCTGAGCAGCACCGCAACTCCCTTGTCGAAATTGCAAACACAAGACCCAGGTTCGAGAACCAGCAATAGCTGGCGAGAGACGGGCATCGTCGGGCTGGCTTCGGAAGTCTCTGCGCTAGACCGCAAGCTTCGCGTGGTTGACGAAAAGATTCGTCTCACTAACAACTTTTCGCTCTCCGCGAAGAATATGCGGACTCCAATGAGCGACTTCATCACTCTGGTTCTTCAAAGGGCTGTCACAAGCAACTTGCAGACTAGCAACCTTCTATTATTGCGCGAACAGAAGTCCCAACTTGATGCGCTCACACTCGAACTCAAGGCCTTTTCTCCCGCCATCTTGGCGCTTGATAAGCAAAAGGCGTTGCTTGAAGAGTACGAGTCACACCTTCTGCCCTGGCGAACAGCGGTGGCCAGCCAATACAGGCAGGCATGGAAAAAATTGGCGATCCGCCTTCTCACCGTTGCGCTTATTGTCGGGCTGCTATTTGGAATGGGCGAGATTTCGCGCCGGCTAGCACTTAGCCGTATTCAGGACCCGAACCGACGACGGGTAATCAGCATGGTCCACCGCCTTTTGACATTGTTTGCAATAGCCGTCGTCGCCTTGTTCAGCGTTGCCTCGGACTTCAGTTCGTTGGCAACGTACTTTGGGCTTCTCACGGCCGGAATGGCGGTTGCTCTGCAAAATGTAATTCTCGCGAGCCTCGGCTATCTCGTATTGATGGGGAAGCGTGGAATCAGAATTGGAGATCGAATACAGGTGTCCGGCATTACCGGGGATGTCATGAATATGGGTATGCTGCAATTCCAGTTGAGAGAGTTCGACGTGGAGAAAGAACGTTTCACGGGTCACGTCGCGACTTTTTCGAATTCCCTGGTTTTTGTGTCTCCAGCGATTGGTCTGCTGAGGTTTAATTCTGCTCCTGGGAACGCTGCCAACCCGGCACCGAACAAAAACGGGACAGAGTGGACTGCGGAGAAGAGCGGGACCGCGCACTAAGGAATACTTCGAGAGCTCGAGGGTCTATCGCTGTCGAATGCGTGGCAATGTCAATTCCGTGTGACGCATTCGCGCATCACTTTCGATTGCCCGCGCGTCT
>JGI12635J15846_10002857_pt1 | contig 15061 bp, 25 predicted proteins | sample BlaSpr_A8_OM2_M2_FD_15846 | JGI IMG/M metagenome (IMG submission 15846) | reverse complement strand
CGCGAACAAGCACAACCCGTCGCCATCGAACCATAGAACTTTGATCAGATCGCCGCGCCGTCCGCGAAACACAAACACGTGCCCGGAGAACGGACTCTGCTCCAGCTTCGTCTGCACCTGCGCGCTCAGCCCGGTGAAGCCGCGGCGCAAGTCGGTCACACCCGCCGCAACCCAGATCCGCGTGTTGGCCGGCAACCCCATCATGCCCGCAGACATTCCAACAACACGCGCACCAAGGCGGGATCGGCGTTGCCTTCAATGCGCAGCTGCGCCTGGCGCAGTTCGATGTGAATGGTACCGAACGACGATCGCTGAGAGGGATGCTCGGGCAGCGAAATCGTGGGCGGCGGAGAAGTCTCCCGCGTAACCCGAACCGGCAACAACCGAGCTGCACTCGTGGTGCCCAATCGCCCGGCCTGATACAGTTTGCGCCAGTAAAACACTTGGTTCGCGTTGACTCCATGCGCCCGCGCCACGCGCGCCACCGACGCGCCTTCGACCAGCGTCTCCTCGACCATCTTCCGCTTCTCCGTGATGCTGCGGCGCTGCCGTTTGAGTTGTTTGAGTGCCACCGACGAATCTCTGTCTTTGGGAACAACTGCGGCCTGCTGGGAAGTGTCCATCTCCGCTCCAAGTGGACGCCTATCCGAAGTGTCCACTTCGTCGAGAATGGACTCTCATTTATGAGGATGTCGAGACGGTCACCACCGGACGCTTACTCTTCTCGCTGGAGCTAAACAGTTGGTCAACCAAATCCGCTTCGTATCGGATGTTCCGCCCCAACAAATATGCCGTAAACATGTCCGACAATTTATTTTCGCGGTGAAGCGCAAGCATCATTGCCGTCTTGTCAATTCGCATGAGTTCGCAATCCGTCATCGCGATTGCAGACCCCATGCGTAGAGGCCAGCGACCTCTGCGTCGAACCACCGAACAAACTCTCATGGACGACGCGGAGCGCGGCGTTGGAAGATTCGCAGCCTCGCAGTCGTGGCAAGATGGCACCCCCTCAGGCTCGTATTCGTCGATGAGGTTCTCATTGTCGAGCGCGATGCCAATCGGATCGTGCCGAAGAGGAGGGCGACGATGTGCGAAGCGCACGGCTGCTGTGCCGTTTGTGGGGTGAGTTAACAGCGTGTGACGCCGGTGATCAGGGAAGTCCACGAACCGACAAGATGTTCGCTGCCTTCGTCCAGTGGGCAGAACGGATCATGGCGAGGATTGACGCTGTTGACGGGAGGATGAAATGAAGGGAACTGAATCGCGATTCGATCGTTATTGGCTAACCTGTCCGTGAAAACCATAGAAAGCGGTGCCGACTGTGTAGAAACCGACTATTTCACCGGAGTTGTTGATCCCGTTTATCGACATATCCCCGCTCTTTTTGATGTCGAACCCGGCAAAGGTGTTTGTCGCTTTGATGAAAACGAAACCCTCTTGCTGACCATTCGGGGTGGGCCCCCACGATCCCGCAAGATCGCCATTATCATTGATCCCAGTTAGCCCTGTCCCCGTGGACCCGGGATACATAACCGTTTCTTGAAGTTTCGATCTTGTTGGCCCCTTTACGTAAACAACCCCCTCACCGGCAGAGCACTGATCAACATTGATACAGGCGTTTCCGGCAATCATCCCCGCATTATTGATCGCTGACAGGGTCGTGCCTTTGGTGCCCAACACCGTGAAGGTGCCATTGCTGTACAGAAAGCCGTGGTACGAGTCAGTCTCGATATAGTACTCTCCAACAACCTCGCCTTGGTTATTGATTCCGTTAAGGGATGTCAACTTTGCCTTTGGATAATTCACATAGGTGTAGGTGCCATTCTGGTAAATGAATCCCTGCAGCGATGTTCCCGAAAATTGACACGAACCAACAATCACTCCGCTGTCGTTGATTGCGTTCGCGGTCGTGCTGCTCGCACCCGGACAGGCGATTGTCTCGAAGGTACCAGCGGAATAGAGGAATCCCGCCCCAACCCCGTTGGAACTAAAGCTACCGACAATATCTCCGAGGTTGTTAACTCCAGTAGGCCCAGTAGAACTGCTGCCGGGCACCCGGAGGGACTTGTATGTGAATTTCGTTTTGCTTTCTTGAGAAAAAGCGCTGGCAGAGAGAAGCAGGATCAGAAGAAGAGATGTGCGAAGTTGCGAAGTCATGGCCCACCCCATTTTCAAACACCGCGAGTCTAGTCCGCTTCACGAGAGCTGTCAATATCGGAACTCCTTGTGTGTCAACCGTTCATCGACCGCGCAGTTCAACTGTTCAACTCTTCCTAAAGTTCTACTACGCGCTCGCTATCATGGCCGCCATCATCATGGCCACGCATATGAAGATGCCGGACGATCTGTTCGGCACGCCGCAGGGAAGCCCACGAACCGACAAGATGATCGCGGCTTCAGTTCAGTGGGCAAAGCGGATTACGGCACGCTTCGACGCTGTGGACGGGAAGGTTGAGTGATGAAGACGGCAAGGGATTTTCGGCAATCCGGTAGGAAGAAACGAAACTTCATCCAGCTACTCGCCCACGACATTCTGGCGAAGGAGGAGGCTTTATGCCCATTTTAGTTAGCGCGTATCGAATTCCACTCGCTGACGTTATCGCTCCGCTGATGCAGTCCGCCTTTGGTAGCATTTCTTCTAGCTTAGGAACCGCTGCCTTCGCAGCAGGCCCGAGATTTCCTAAGGCGGCCGCCACCCAATAGCGCACTGAATCATCGGGAGAATCGAGCAGAGACGTTATATCTGTCACGAGCGTCTCCGTGACTTCTTCGCTGCTGAGTTTTTGTGTGAGACTTGCAAGATACTCTGCCGCCTCTGTTCTGGCACGCGCAGTCCTATCGGATCGAACCTTAGCAATAGTCTCTTTGATCTGCTTCATACGTGCAGGCCGTCCGCCTTCCTGAGCTATACTAGCCACCGCCGATAACAGAAAACAAAGAGCCGCAGAGAACAATCCGGAAAATCGCATTTTCATATATCCTCATTTCTCCGCGATCCCAATCGCTCGGTTCCATTCCGTCCCAATATCCAACATGCGCGTGGCAATCGTCAAACGGGGCGGCAACTAGGCCGAAATCCCTCCCTTTGTGACCAGATAAAGCGCAACAATGACCGCCCTCGCACTCCGACGTTAGAATGGGGGCTGATGTTTAAAGTCGCTAGCTGGAATTTGAATTCTGTTCGTTCTCGGCTTACCCACGTCACAACATGGCTGGAAGCTCGCGAACCGGATGTATTGTTGCTACAAGAATTGAAGGGAACAGAATTCCCGTCCGACGCCTTCAAGTCGGTCGGATATGAGAGTGTCGCGGTGACGCAGAAGGCCTATAACGGAGTCGCCATTTTGTCGCGACATCCGCTGAAGACGATCGCCAAGGCTCTAATCGGAGATGATTCCGACAGTCATGCGCGGTTCTTGGAGGTAATCATCAAGGGAATCCGCATCGTCAATATTTATGTTCCCAATGGCAATCCGGTAGGGAGCGACAAGTTTGCGTACAAATTAGGTTGGATGGATCGACTGAATCAGCAAATGATGGAATGGAAGCAGGACGATGTGCCGACGCTAGTCGGCGGCGACTTCAACGTGATTCCTGAGGACATCGACTGTCACAAGCCGTCGTCGTGGGAACACGATGCTTTGTTTCAGCCGGAACCGCGAGCGCGATATCGTGCGATGTTGGGTATGGGCTATACGGATGCGTTCCGGTCGTTGCACTTGGGCGAAATTGGACACTTCACGTTCTGGGATTACTTTCGGCAGGCGTTCCAAAACAATCGAGGCATACGAATCGATCACTTCTTATTATCCCCAACGCTTGCAAATCGACTCGAAGGCTGCGAGATCGACAAAGGGCCGAGAGCGCAGGAAAAGCCGTCTGATCACACCCCCATAATCGTCACGCTATCCGATCTGCCATAATCTACTGCATGTGCGGGCGCTCCACTGCCCCGTCGTTAAACCCCCCGTAACTGGTCGCTATTGCTCAGCAGCTTCGTCGCAAGGGGCCTAATGTGATTTGTAGAGGTTCGAGATTATGGCTTATGACACCAACGTTTTGCGAGGCGAAGTGAAAGCAATTATTAAGCCCACGGTTCCGGGCGGAGCTGAGAAAGTTCAGATTTCCATTCAAACCGGAGAGGAACCGAATCAGGAAGTTCGTATCGCGAACACTTTGACCAATTCACGGGGCGAACCTGTCGCTCTGAAAAGGGGTGCAGCCCTTCACGTCGTCATCCAGCCTAAGCCGAAAGCTACAGCCTAATATTCCGAGAATCCCGGTTCGGAAACCTTTGAGGCAACTCGCCGAACAACAGCATGAAGCCCGCACGACGGGCAACAGTATGCCCGCAGTTTTAGCTGGCTTGAGGAGATTATGGCAGAAGTTCGACTGCAAGAAGGCGAGTCGTTGGAGAATGCCCTGCGGCGGTTCAAGCGCAAGGTTCAGACGGAAGACATCATCAAAGACGTAAAGCGTCGCTCCTACTATCTGAATCCGGGCGAGAGACGCCGGGTGAAGCAAGCTTTGGCGCAAAAGCGTGCCCGAAAAAAGATTCGCAAAGACGGGGATCAGGTTGCGCCAAAGAGACTCGCTACTGGGAGGTAGCGGCCCAACCGGGCAAACTGCCGAATTCGACCTAACTCTACCCTCATCTGTAGTTCAGTCAGAGTCCCCATATGATTTTCGGAGTGAGCCCAACCAAGGACGCAGTCGTCATCGCGCAAGCCACGGGCTCGGGAGAGACTTTCGTGATTAAGTCGATCAGGTCGATTCAATTTCAGGCGCGATCTGGAGACGGATTGAACGAACTCTTGCAACGTCTTGTCGTCATATTCGATCTCAGCGGTACGAGCCGAGGCTCGACAATCGCACTGCTCGGATCGTCGTCGGGTCGGTTCAAGTCTTCCGTCGAAGCAATAAAAGGAGAAGCAATTACTGAACTCGCGGCAGCTAAGAGCGGACTGCCTGTCGTCAGGGTAAAAGCGGCGAGTCTCAAAAAGGTTCTCGGTTGTGCGCCGGGGCAGAAGTGGCAGGCCCGTGCCGAGGAACGCTTCAATCCGGGGAGCAATCGTAAGAACTGGTCGCACGGCGCAGTTGGCGCCGCGGCTGCCGCCTTCAAGATCGCTGAGGGGTTGGTCTCGACTGCGAACTGATGCAATGGTCCTACAAGGCACAACATTTGCTACGGCAGCAGAATGCTAATTAGGCTCCAAATCTGGTCGCTGGACAACGTGCCTGCCGAGCGGAAATTCACTGCTGTTTGGATCAGTGGACAACTGAGCCAACAACACTGACGTTCAGGAGTGACTCCGCGCATTAATGTGAGCGCCTGAACTCCATGGGGTTGCTGGTAACTCCAGAGTTAGTCATTGTTGGTATTTCGCTCGATGCCCTCAGGTGTCCGCTTTTTGTCTTACAGACAACCGATCCCTCACTTGCTACGGTCGAAGCCATCACTGATCAGAGTGGTGCTGCCCGAGTAAGTGGAATTCGGCAGTGGCAGCTTATCACTCTGGCGGTGTAGTAACACAAACGGCGCGAGTTGTTGGAATAATCATTTCACCGGCCAGCAATAGTGGCGAGCTGTGTCATAAGGAAGGTGCCATGAGTAGTATCCCGATTGTTCCAATCCAACGCCTAATCCAAGATGTGACGGGAGACCTGCACGTCGTCGTTGCAGCGAACGAGCAAGGCTTCCGCGAAACCGCCTTGGAAGCATGTCTGCTGGCCAAAGAAAAGCTGCAAGCGATCCGCGAGGAGTTGCTCCGACCCAAGCCGGGAATCGCAGACCCACGATACGACTACGACAGCTAGTCTCAAGCGCCAGCTTTCGCGAACTCCGATAATTTCGAGACCTTTCAGCCCCGGCCCACAGGGGTGAAATCTTCAACCGCTTTTGGTTTGCAGTTGAGGTATAGTTCACGCCTTGAGGACGGGTTACGTCGATTACCCGCTCGCTTTTCCCCACCAGAGGTCAGCCTCACGCAGATACGACACAGCCGATCTGGCAACTTCGTCGGTGGGCGTTCCATCGTCGAACCTGAACCAATGGCCGTCTTCACCGGGGCGAGGAGAACCGAGTCGTGACCTGTCGTTGGGCTGTCCCACGCTCTAACTCAATTCGGCGTGATGTGCTGACCCCAAGGGCGCGTGATTCAAGGGAATTTCAGTCTTCTCCGTAATGACACAGATCGGAGAAGTTTCCATACCAAGGTTTGTCGCCATTGAGTTTTTCAGCGAGAACCCAGCCCGTAACTCCGCTTTTTGTTTTGACCTGCACCCACCACTTGCTGGCTCCGTTCTTGATGATGTCGATCTCGCAGCCGCCTTGGCTAAAGCCCGATCTGAAACCACAGTGGCTCTTTACCGCTACTGCTTCTTCCCACTCCGCGAACCACCTCCCCTTCGACCAGAAGACGTTTTCTCCGCCAATGCCACATCTGGCAGCAAGACAACGCATGGCTCGAGCGCGAAAGATGTAGGGGATTCGGATCACGCCAACGATCAGCGTCAGTAAGGCAAGCGCTGGAAGGAGTTTCACTAGTGTCACAGCGCTATTCTGATTCGCTGACGGCATCATGTCTAGTGTGATGGTCGCGAAGCCTCACACCGCATTCGCAGGAAGTTTAGTTCCCCGTTCCCGGTAGTCGGAGCGTTGGGGACTCGGTTCGGCAGCAAACTCCATAACTTTGCCATAGCCGAAACCACGGGCGATTCGCGAGCATTTCATCGTGCCTTCGATTCGCAGCCCGGAGGTCGCTTGCGCTGAGCGGCCGAATATCAGGTGCTTCGAACATTTCCTGTAGCTGCTCAATCTCGTCAATGATGCGTTCAGCCGCTGATCCGACTGCTCTGGAGTGGAGGAGAATCCGTGTGCTCGCCATTGCCAGCCAGCCTTGCGGCGATTCAAAACCGGATAGACTGGCTCCCTTGTAAATGGGCGTTGCGAATGCCTCTGAAGGTATACGGGCTGGCCACCCGAAAATCCAAAAATGTCGCGTTGATAAGAAACCAGTTGGCGCTCCTGCGGCGCACCCCTTCCGAACCAGCGGGTCGAGAGCGACGGAAATCCGCAAAATCCGTGATTTTGGTGCTGCTGCGTCCATCGTCGCGCCGTTCTCGTTGACTCCACGTCTTCCCGTCCCTAAGATTGCCATCCAGAGTTTCTCGCCCAGTCATGATCGGTCAAACCATCTCGCACTACCGCATTGTCGAAAAGCTGGGCGGCGGCGGGATGGGTGTGGTTTATAAAGCTGAAGACACACGACTGCATCGCTTTGTCGCCCTCAAATTCCTGCCCGAAGCTGTTGCCCGCGACCCACAGGCGCTTGCCCGTTTTGAGCGCGAAGCCCAAGCCGCATCCGCACTGAACCATCCGAACATCTGCACGATTTATGACATCGGCGAGCAGGACGGGCAGGCTTTCATCGCCATGGAGTTTCTGGATGGAATGACGCTGAAGCACCGCATTGCGGGGCGTCCGCTGGAACCTGAAGACCTCCTCCCCGTTGCCATCGACGTCGCAGACGCGCTCGACGCCGCGCACGCTGCTGGCATCGTTCATCGCGACATCAAACCCGCGAACATTTTCATCACCAAGCGTGGTCATGCCAAGGTTCTTGACTTCGGTCTGGCGAAGGTCGTGACTGCAACGAGTTCTGCGAGCCAGCTAGCAGTTGCCAGCACAGAGACCGGTTCGATCGACGAACGACACTTGACCAGTCCGGGGACGGCGTTGGGGACGGTCGCCTATATGTCCCCGGAGCAGGTGAGAGGAAAGGAACTGGATGCACGCACCGATTTGTTCTCGTTTGGCGCGGTGCTGTATGAAATGGCGACTGGAACCTTACCATTTCGCGGCGAGACGTCGGCAGTGATTTCAGAAGGAATCATGAACCGAATTCCAGTTCCCGCGTTGCGGATGAATCCCGACCTTCCGTCCAAGCTCGAAGACATCATCAACCGGGCACTAGAGAAGGATAGAAATCTCCGCTACCAGCACGCCTCAGATATGAGGGCTGAACTGCAACGGCTGAAACGGGACTCTGATAGCGGACGCGGTTCTGCACCAACCTCAGGCGCAGCGGCGGTGTCAGAAGTTCCTGCGTTTCGGGTTGCGAAGCTTTGGAGGCTTGCGGTTCCCGTTTTTGTCGTCGTCTTGCTTGTGACGGGCGGGTTTTACTATCGTTCGCAGCAAAGTAAGCGGCTGACTGACAAGGACACCATCGTCCTCGCCGATTTTGCCAACAGCACGGGCGATCCGATCTTCGACGACACGCTAAAAACGGCGCTTACTGTCTCCTTGCGGCAATCGCCTTTCCTCAATGTGCTCCCCGACAGACAAGTCGCTAAGACATTGAAATTGATGACCCGTCCATCCGACACAAAACTCACGTCCGAAGTAGTTCGCGAGGTTTGCCAGCGGGCGGGCAGCAAGGCCTACCTTGGGGGAGCGATTGGCAGTCTGGGCAGCAAATATGTGCTGGAGTTGAAAGCGGTGAATTGCCAGAATGGAGACACCCTGGGGGAGGAGCAGGTGACGGCAGAGTCCAAGGAAAAAGTGCTGGACGCGCTGGGCGGGGCTGCATCCAAGCTGCGCGGCGAGTTGGGAGAATCACTGGCAACGGTGCAGAAGTTTGATGCTCCGCTCTCAGAGGCCACTACGTCTTCGCTCGAAGCTCTGAAAGCGTTCGGCCTTGGACAAAAAGCCTCTAACGAGAAAGGTGCCGCCGCAGCCCTGCCGCACCATCAACGCGCCATCGAGCTTGATCCGAACTTTGCTTTGGGCTACAAGGCAGTGAGCGGCGATTACCGGAGCCTCGGCGAGGTCGGGCGGGCCAGCGAGTACGCGACCAAAGCATTCCAGTTGCGGGAGCATGCCAGCGAGCGGGAGAATCTGGAGATCACAGCCGACTATTACCAGAATTTAACCGGAGAACTCGATAAATCAGCCCGGACGTATCAGGAAGAGATTGAGAACTACCCACGTATATTCGCAGCGTATGGCAATTTGGGCACGGTGTACGCCGAACAGGGACAGTATGAGAAAGCTGCGGAGATCACTAGGCAAGCCTTACGCCTTGCACCTGATGCTGTTAGTGAGTACGGGAATCTCGCCAGCTACGCCCTTGCCTTGCAGCACTTCGACGAAGCGAGGCAGATCGTTGTCGGGGCGCAACAGACGCGAAAAATGGATGATGCGATCTTCCACAATGCTCTGTATGCTCTTGCCTTTTTCAGGGCGGACACTCAGGCGATGGCGGAACAGCAACAGTGGTTTGCGGGCAAGCCCGATTACGAGAACTGGGGGCTTGCGCTCGGGTCCGACACCGAGGCGTATGCCGGTCGTCTCATCAAAGCACGGGAACTGACCAAGCGGGCTGTGGACTCCGCCATAGGGGCTGACAGCAAGGAAACAGGGGCAATTTGGCAGGCGATTGCTGCTCAGCGGGAAGCCGCTTACGGCAATGCTGCGGAAGCGCAGCAGTCAGCGACGGAGGCTTTGAAGCTAGCTCCCACGAGTCAGGGCGTCGAGGTTGAATCCGCGCTGGCGTTTGCCATGGCGGGCGATACCGAACGAGCCGAGTCTATGGCCCAAGACTTGGGGAGACGCTTTTCACAGAACACGCAGATGCAGTCGCTTTGGCTGCCTCCGATTCTCGTACGATTGGCGCTGAACAAGAAGAACCCGGCCTCCGCCCTTCCCACTCAGCAAGCTGCTTCACCGATTGAATTAGGCACCCTGCCCTTCAGCATTAACGTTTCATGCCTCTATCCGATGTATATTCGCGGAGAGGCATTCTTGGCAGCCAGACAGGGCAGTGCGGCCGCTGCAGAGTTTCAGAAGATTCTCGACCACAGCGGCATCGTCTGGAACTGCTGGACGGGAGCGTTGGCGCATCTGGGAGTGGCTCGCGCCAACGCCTTGGAGTCGAGAACCTCGCAGGGCGCGGTTGCCGATGCCGCCCGCGTCCGGGCGCTCGCGGCCTACAAAGATTTCCTTACCCTCTGGAAAGACGCCGATCCTGACATCCCCATCTACAAGCAAGCCAAAGCGGAGTACGCGAAACTGCAATAGCGGTTTACCTTGCTCCCGCAAAAGCTGCTGGGAAAAATCGCCCACCCGATGGCAATCGGAGCGGCGGTGCGGTAGACCAGTTCCGAGGAGGGAGTTCCGCGCCCTGAAGTCCAGCGGCATTTCACGGCGCACTTTTTCGCCAACAACGATCCTTCCTCCCGCCGCTGTTTTTTCCTTCCTTGATCAAAAGTGAACAGCAAGCCCAAATGCGAAGAGCTACGCTGAGTTTCGAATGGTTTCTGCGTCTGAAAAGCGGCTTAAGGAGTTGTGGTTAAAGGCGGCGGCGGCGAGCGATCCTGCCGAGATAGAACCCCTCATATCGGAATTCAGAGATGCCCTCCATGAGCACATTGACGAACTTAGAGCAGTGACCCAGAAGATTCGGACTGCTTAGGGGGTAGCGTTCCGTCCGCGCTATCTGCTTCCGCAATTCAGCCGCCTATGCCTTGATGGTTTCCGCGTGTTCTATTAGCTTGCCTGCGGGTGGGAAGATCGAATGACCTATTTCAATCGGGTCTTGCAAACGTGCTGATCAGACTGCTGCGTCATTGCTGCGCGAAATATGATGTGCGCTAGCGTACTGACGAGTTAACGAAGTGGGTGCTACGCTACCGCTTTCGCCATGAAGAATGGACCCAGCCCGGAAAAGGTACTCGCTATCAGTTGTCCGACTTGTGGTGCTGCTCCGGGCAAAAAGTGCCTGCTTACCAGCGGCCAACCCCGCAATAAACCGCATCGAGATCGCCGATTACTCGCAAAAGACTAGAAGTCCCGTGAATCCCCGCTCGCCGACCTGCCTGTGCTTTTAAGCGAGCCGATGCTCGTTAACTGGCTAGACTTTCTTAAGCCACGGCTGGTGGAGTCGCTTGCGGCCGTCATCATCCCACTTGACGACAGCGTCCTCTTCGTTCGTCTGTTCAACTGTACCCAGCTCCCCAGTCGGTACTCCGAAGTTGCCCAAACCCTCGACGCGATCTCCGGGATTCAGTTCCACGCCTGTGGCGGACGGCTCTGCCAGCGGTGGCCTCTTGGCGCGATCAGAGTCAGGGGTTGCCCCGATGCGCGACAGGGGCGGCTGGGGAGACTTACGCAGCTTGGCTATCGGTTTGTTGATATGGGTCTTGTTCATTGATTGTCTCCAGCGAGGCAGAAGATCGCCCTTTAACGCGATTGATGATCCTCGTTCATGGTGTTGAACCGTGGCTCGGCGTAAGTAAAATGTTGGCTCCGTTCAGAGAAACAGTAAAAATCTGAGCTTCCGCCGTATACCCCCGCCGATCCTCTGACACTGTTCCTCTCCGATAGTCCAATCCATGGTCATGTAAAAGAGGCACATGGTTTCCACCTTTCCAATGCTACATTTCGCAGGCTGGCCCAGACTGGTCAAAACCGCTCGGTGTAGGAAGTTTCTGTCACCGCCAGCCTCCGATATTTACGACCGCGGCAAGCTAGTCGTGGAGCACGACGTTGAGAAGCGAACTGTGAACCTGCAATTCCTCGCTGTTGTATTCGATGAAGCCCATTTCTCGGAACTTGTTCATGAAGAAATTGATTCGCGAGCGGGTTGTGCCCACCATCTCAGCCAGAGTCTCCTGACTGATCTTCGGGATCACGGGTTCGGGCTTTCCGTCCTTGCCAAAATGAGCCAGCAACAGCAACATCCGGGCAAGTCTTTTTTCGCTGGAATTGAAAAGTTGGTCAACCAAGTCCTCTTCATATCGGAGGTTCCGCGTCAGCAAATATGCTACGAACATGTCGGACAACGCATGTTCCCGGTGAAGCACTTCCACCATGTATTTCTTGTCGATTTCCATCACATAGGAATCGGTCATTGCGGTTGCAGAGAACAAGCGGAGAGTCTGCCCTGTGAGGCAGCCTTCTCCGAAGAAATCGCCCTCGTTCAGAATCCCTATCGTGGCTTCCTTCCCGCTCTTCGACACTACGGTGAGTCTTACCTTTCCTTTCTGTATATAAAAAACAGCGTCCGATGGGTCACCCTGAACAAAGATCGCCTGCTTCTTGGAAAACTCTGCGATCTTTCTACCGCCGTCAACGGTCGAAAGGAATGTCTTGGTATCGAATTTGCTGCGTTTCTTCGCCGCTGCCCTGCGTTCCATGATCGGCCCCGTTTCGAGAGTTTCGAATGTGCGGAATGCAACTTTGTATGAAGGATGAATGAATGCGGATGAAGGCGAGAACAACATCGAGTTGGCGAGAAAAACTGCGATCCACCCGACAAAATAATGATTTCACGCTCGTGGGACGAAAGTCAAACGCTCCCGTTCGGGGGCTTTTCGCCAATCACGATGCAGTAATCTCGATGCGAGTGCCTTTCTCATGACCCCACTACATCGAGGTGAAAATAAAGTTGTAAACCATTTGCTGAGGTGAAGGGACTTGCTGGCAGTTCTCGTTGTATGAAGACTAATGAATATCAGATTTTCTTCGGCAAAACCTAAATAAGGTTACTGCCTTCACGGGTTAACGTCCCGTTTCGCTTCTCGGTATCGCGCATCGAGATCAGCACGACTTCGCAGTCTTAGTGTTTCCGCCATCGTACACGTACAGTTTTGAATCCCTAACGCTAGCCAAGTTTTTCGACGTGTGGAAAACTGCAGAACATGACGACAGTCAATCTTCGGCTGGTCAAATGGTTGGGGACGGTGCCCGCCGTTGGCATCTGCACGCATTGTGAGAGAAACTTCAAAGTTCCACCGGATTCCGTCAAGCGAACTTCCGACGCGCAAGAAAGCCTTCGCAAGCAATTTGTGGAGCACAAGTGCAAGCGCGAGGGTGTCCGCCAAGCCGCCACCTTAGGTTTTCCCAAGCAGAATGTCCCCCCGCCTCACCCGGCGCTGGTTCACCTATGATCTTTCCCACAATTCAGTGATGCGTTCGCTTAGCTGCTAGGTGTATTATTCGCGGAAAGATCGCCTGCGAGGCGGAAATGCCAAACGACGAGTGGATTAGAACAATTGCAGATGGCAGAAGAGTGAAATTTACCAACCAAGAACTTGCGGACTGGGTGTTTATCACCGCGCAGATTGAGGGCAACAAAGTTGTCTATTCGGTCGTATTGACCGACGCAGAAAACCCCCTCAGTCGCGGAGAAGTTGAGAGTCATTTCGAGGGCGAGCTTACAAAGAAGTAGCAAACCAGCCCTCACACTAAGCCTTTTTGCGCTCGCCTGCGGACAAATCACTCTGGGGGCTTTCCATTTTCTCCAGTTCCCGCTGGAGGCGGAACAAGTCTTCCCGAATCCGCTCCACGTCATCGATTAGCTCCCCGATTCTTTTGGACGGCTTGTGAGCACGCGGCATGACGCGACAGCCTACCATTTTCCGCAACTGACCGTCGGTACGCTGCCGCTCTTCCCAATCAATGGGCAGAGCGGATCATGAGGAGAATCGATGGGACTGGCGGGAAGATCGAATGACCTATTTCAATCGCTGGCCTTGCAGGCAGACATGCTGGTCGAATTGCTGTTGAAGATTGGCCTGAGCGCCCGTCGTCTTGGCGAGAGCCGACATTGGGACTTTGAATTCTCTGCAGCAGGCTGTGCAGACTCCAGCCACAGGAGTACTCGAAAGCCATTTCGTCACCCGAATATTACGCTGAGGGCTGTTCATCAGAGTTCAAATATTCCAAATATTCGGGGTAGGTTAGCACATTCAGCGGCCTTCATGATCTAGAGAAAAAACCCGATTGCAAATAGTGCATGGATGAATTTAACTGCTGAGTCATGAGTGGGCGTAGCGCAGCGGAAATACGTGACGAACTCGACCGGCTCATACAGGAGCACATCGACTGCATGAAGAAAGAGACGTTCGTGCCGCCAAGCAAAGAAGAAGTGAGCCTTCGAGAGGAGCGAATCAAACGCATTCGAGAAGTCTCTGAAGATTATCTCGCAATTTTGAAAGAAGTCGCGTAGACGCTACGCAGAGATTTATGGGTTGGACTGCAAACCCCTAATAGTGCATTGAACTCGCCTGTTCGCCATCGCACTGTTAAATCAACTCTGGCTGTGTATACTTCGTGCCGTGGAAGGACTCCCTGACCACGTCGCCATTAGCCCGATAGCTATAGTCTGTCCCCGCTGCCATGCCGAACCGGGCGACGTTTGCGAAGTCCTGCTTGGCGAAGGTTTGGAAATCGTCCACGTCGAGAGAATCAAAGTGGCATTGGCAATGGACGTGGCAGCCAAGGCGGATCGCCCCCGCCACCTCGCTAGATGGCGAAAAAGTGCGCCGTGAAGATGCGCTGGACTCCAGCGAGCGCAACTCCCGCCCCGAACTGGTTCGCTCGACCGGCCGCTCCGATTGCCTTCGGGTGGGGCGATCCCTTTACCAACTGCTCGGCGTACTGAAAATAACCTGATTGCAGCAGCAATTTGCTCAACAGGTGTTCAAGTAGCCATCAGAAAGAAAGTAAGCCACTTTCCAGCCCCGCTCTGGGCGGATTGGTAGATTACCAGTTTGCAGAAGCTCGCCCGAGGTCATGCGGGGCTTTAGTTCGGGGTCATTCAGGAATTAGCAGCTACAATCGAAGCTGTGAGACATTACACCATCAAAATGATGAACAGCTTTAGCGTGTTCACATGCCGACTTTGTAAGCATTCCGTCACCACAAGGGAGTTCAGCAGCCTGAATGGCAACTGCCGTACCCAAGCGGCTAGGACGATGAACGAGCACGCCACGGCTGCACATGATTGCCCCCTGCCCGTGTCATTGCGTGACGCACAGATGTGGTACGCCCATTAAGCCATTTCACCCGGCGCGGAGCATCGACTGGAAGACGCCGAACACGCCGTAGCGTCCGCCGCGCCAGCGGCTTTGTGCAAATCTCTATTGCACCAACTACGGCCCGTCACGGTCAAAGAGTGCTTCTATGAGAAGGTCATAAAAGTCAAGGCCGACGTGGCGGCCCTCCTTTGTTGGATCTTCGTTTTTCGTCTGGCACGTCAGTTCCACCGTCCCTGCG
>JGI12635J15846_10002855_pt1 | contig 15067 bp, 16 predicted proteins | sample BlaSpr_A8_OM2_M2_FD_15846 | JGI IMG/M metagenome (IMG submission 15846) | reverse complement strand
ATGGAACCGCCGGACGCTTCATGATCAGGAAGCCTCAGCGCGGCCTATTAGCGCGGTTCGACCATCTCAACATCTCGATCCGTTTCCGCCGCACGGGCGGGCCTCAAGCGCTATGTCAGCTGCGGGCCCATCAGGCGCTGGGCATTTTCCGCACACAGCACATGGTGATGGAGATTGGCAATCCACTGCCGGCCGGAAACGGTCAGGCTCAGATATTTGATGCCCTCGTCGAGATGCATCGAGACCGAGTTCCAAAAGAATTCCGGATATTTGTCGACGAGATCGGCAGGCGACGAATAGCCGAGTTGGCGGTTCATGCCGATTTCTTCAAATTCATAAAACAGCGCGTTGACCTTCTTGGCGTACATGGGATCGCCGAGTTGCCCGATCAGGTCGGCGGCCTGGACCAGACGGGGCAGGATGTCTGCATCCGTGGTTTTTCTCTCGGCCAAAGGTGGGAACCGCGTACATTCAATGGCTTCCGCAACCCGCTCTGCGTCAACGCCCGGGGTTTTTCTTAGCCGCTCGATCGCAAACAGTTTTGATCGGTCGACGTGGTAGGGAGTAAGCGAAGCGTCCGACGCACCGCGCGGCAGTACAATCTTTTGTCCATCGTCGCTTATGACGAATTCGTCATCGGTATCGCCGCTCAGTACGCCGCGCACATAGCCGATATCGTGAAACAGGCAGGCGAGGATGAGATGAAGGTAGTCGGAAGGTTCGATCCGGCGCGACATCGTCAAACCTTGCAGGATGTCGCGGCCGACCATGGTGACCAACCAGGTATGCTCGTAATTGTGATACAGCGCGTCGCTTCTGCCGATGCACTCGATGGTGATCCGGGCCAGTGAGCCGAGACGCTCTGCGGACTCGTCGTGTTTTGAACCAAAGATTTCACGGAAGTCGTTGGCGAGATATTTTCCTAATCTGCGAGCCGCGGACGCCGTGACGGTCTTCATCGACATTCTCCGCCTGAGGCAGCTGCTGCCAATTCGCTCATTACCGCATTGTCTGCATTCGATTGTCCAGTGCCGGCTTCGCCGGTGTCGTGATCTCAAGAGCTCGACGTCCGAAATGGACGGACGCGTTTGGTCAGCCAATCTGTCCAATCGACGCGTGGTGCGCTCGACAGGTCACGCACGAATGCGTGCGATGGCTCCGGCAACGATTTGCATCGCAACGCCAACCAGCCAGCCCAGCATGATTATGATGGTCCAATAAAGTTCTGGGTTTTCACGAAGCACAATCACGCTGACTGATACAAAAGCCGTCAATGCAGCGAGGAATGTACCGACGGCGCTTAGAAATTCCGCAGCATCAATCGAAGAGCGACCGGAACTGCCCTTTAAATGCTCGGCATCCGGCGCAGGGGGAGTATCGATGCCGAGGTAAAACCCCACCGCACCGGAAATCATCATGACGACGAGAAAACCCTGGGAGGTGAGCGATGCAACACTGGAGCCCACATGGACAGCCACAAACAATCCGCTTGCCGCCCCGGCCATTGCCAGCCCAATGCGCTCGAGCACATGGGCAAATTTTCTCACGCGGGACCGCATCGCCGTAACCCACGGACTGCCGCGTTCAGGTTAGGCCTTTTTCCTGCGGTTTGGAAGATGGGGCATCAGCCGCCCTCGTCTGCCGCAGTAATTGCGCGCAGGCGAGACCGAGTGCAACCATCACTGCCGCGGCGGTCAGCAATGTTGGAATCTTGCCGGCATGCAGGATGCCGAACCCGTAGGCGATCGGGCCCACCGTCTGGCCCATGAAGAAGAAGAACGAATGCAGCGACAGCGCGGTGGCGCGGGCCTCAACCGAAAGTTCGCTGGCGAACACCTGCAGACAGCCATGGATCGTGTAAAAGCCCCAGCCCATGAACAAGAGCGAGATCGCCTGGCTCTTCCAGGGGAGGCCTAACGCCGTGACGGCGAGTTGCGCGCCGACCAGCGAGGCGCCTGCGATCATCATGCCCCTGACGCCAAGCCAAGGCAGGAAACGGGAAATGGTCAACGTATAGAACAGGCCGCCGACGGCAAATCCGGCGATCACAATCCCCGCGATCGACAGGCTGGTTTCGCCGAGTTCGAACAGGAACGAGGCGAGAAACGGAAACAGCCCCAGCACGCAGCATCCCTCGATGAACACCGCGCCATAACACAGCGCATTTGGATTGGAGAAGATGGTGCGATAGCCGTGCTTGAGCGCCGACAGATTGGTCCGGGGGACCCGCTTCAACGCCGCCCCGCGAAAGCCGGCGGCCACCGCAACCGACGCCACGACTACCAGGAGCCCGAGCACCGCCAGCACCCCGCGCCAGCCCGTGAAATCGCCGATCAAGCCGGAGGCGGACGCGCCCAACAGATTGCCGGTCATCGAGCCCGCCAGCGTCCGGCCGATCGCGACCTGGCGCTTTTCCGGACCCACGAGGTCGCTGGTTAGGCCGAGCGCAACCGGAAAGACCCCGCCGGAGCCTACACCGGCGAGAATTCGGGTCGCGAACAACAGCGGAAACGACGTCGACAGCGCGCCGAGGATGTTCGCGAGGCCAAGCAGCACCAGGCACACGATCATCAATCGCGCCTTGCCGAACAGATCGGCCGCCGCGCCAAGCGCGGGCTGGACGATCGCGAAGGTGAAGGCGAACACGGACGAAAAGCTTGCCGCGGTGGCGATGCTGACGCCGAACTCATCGGCAACATGCGGCAGCACCGGATCGAGCGCGCGCGCCGACAGGCTCGCCGCAAAGGTCGTGAGCGCGATGATGTTGATGGCCGGCGGCATGCGCTGATCGTGCGGCCGCAATCCGGTTTGCGGCATCAACGCGCTACATTGTTTGCGGGATGCTTTTGAAGATTTTTGGCGAGCGCATCGAACGCCATCAGCCTGCGCACCAGGCCTTCGAATTCGGACAACGGCACCATGTTGGGGCCATCCGAGGGCGCATGATCGGGATCGGGGTGGGTCTCGATGAACACGCCGGCGACGCCGACCGCGACCGCGGCCCGCGCCAGCACGGGCACGAATTCGCGCTCGCCGCCCGATGAGGTGCCCTTGCCGCCCGGCTGTTGCACCGAATGGGTGGCATCGAAGATCACAGGCGCGCCGGTGGTACGCGCCAGGATCGGCAACGCGCGCATGTCCGATACCAGCGTGTTGTAGCCGAACGATGCGCCGCGCTCGGTGACCAGCACGTTGGGGTTGCCGGCACCGGTAATCTTGGCGACGACATTGGCCATATCCCAGGGCGCCAGGAACTGACCCTTTTTGACATTGACTGCCTTGCCGGTCGCTGCCGCCGCCAACAGCAAATCGGTCTGCCGGCACAGGAAGGCCGGAATCTGCAGGACATCGACCGCCTGCGCAACGTCGGCGCATTGTGCGGGCTCGTGGACGTCGGTGAGCACGGGTAGTCCCAGCGATGAGCGGATTTCGGCAAATATCGGCAACGCCTGCGCAAGGCCAATGCCGCGCGCCGCCGAAACGCTGGTGCGGTTGGCCTTGTCGAACGAGGTTTTATAGATGAGGCCGATCCCGAGCCTGCCCGCGATCTCCTTCAGCGCCGAGGCGACTTCGAGCGCATGGGAACGGCTCTCCAGCTGGCACGGGCCGGCGATGATCGAAATCGGCAAATCATTGCCGAATTTGACATCGCCTAGCGTGACGATCGGCGAAGCTGAAGCGTTGGCGTTCAAGACACTATCCTTTTTCGGCGCGACGATCGGAATACGCGCAAGTCAGTGATTGAGACATTTTCTTGCGGCAAATCGGATAACACTTTGTCGAACGATGCTCTAGCTGTCCGGCCTCAACCGCGCAAATTCACCGGCGATCCGCGCTCGGGCCAATCTGTGTCGCGACCTCACCGCTCTTGAAAGGCGAGACGAACGCCGAGCGCGATGTAGATAGTGCCGACCACACGACCTTGCCAGCGGCCGACCCGGTGGTGACGGCCGAGCCACCGGCTCACTTGACCTGCTGCAAGCGCAATCAGCGAGGTGTAGGCGGCGCTCATGGCAACGAAGATCAAGCCGAGAACGGAAAACTGCAGGACGACCGCACCGTGGTCGGGCCGAACGAACTGAGGCAGAAAGGCGAGAAAGAAAAGCGCGGTCTTCGGGTTCAGGATCTCCGCTACTATCGCCTGACGGAATGCCCTGTCTGCATCGATGGGCCGCGAGGAAGCAAGGCGGAAGTCATCGCTCTTCTCGATCAAGGCCCGGATGCCAAGCACGATCAGGTAAGCGGCACCGGCATATTTTACGATGCTGAACGCGATCGCCGAGGTCATCAGCACAGCCGAGAGACCAAAGGTCGCCATCGCAGCGTGGGCGAGGTCACCAAAGGCGATTCCGACCCCTGTTGCAACGCCGACGCGCCGTCCTCCAGTGATCGATCTGGTGAGCACCAAGATCACCGCGGGGCCGGGGATGAGAAACAGCCCGAGCACGACAACGGCGTAGGTCAGAAGCGTGCTTGCATCGATCATTGCGTTCCTCCGTGGATTTTGAGATGCAAGTCAAAGCCGGAACACGACGATGGCGTTAGCGCGCGCCGACGGTGCAGCCGATGCGGCGAAAGGTTTCCGCCGCATCGAGATCGCGGACGGCGTGTACGATAGTCGAAACCGCGAGGCATGCGACGGAGCTACCGCCTTCAAAAAACCGGTCACTTCACCGCTGAGAATGCGGTCGGCACCAGCAACTGGCTGACGATGTTGCCGACGATCTGGCCGTCGGCTTCGGTTTTCGCACGCGCATCGATCCACTCCGGATCAGCCTGAAATGCGGTCCATTTTTTTTCGCGCTCGGCAAGCGATTCCCATGCCAGGAAATAAGTCAGCTCCTGATTGGATTCGCCGATCAGCGTGGTGAAGAACCCCGCCTGGCGAATGCCGTGCTTCTCCCAGATTTTCAGCGTAATGGTCTCGAAGCGTTTCAAGAGCGCCGGCAGACGGCCCGGAATACAGCGGTAGACACGCATTTCGTAGATCATGGGAATTCCTCCATTTTCTTGCGGGGCATTTATAGCGGGTGGTTGGGAGGCTGTCTTGATGGGATCGGGACACGCCCCGCAGCGCGAGGCGCATGGCTGCGCCCTCGCCGTCATTCCGGGATGGTGCGTTAGCACCAGACCTCAGATGCGCACTTGCGCATCGGGGAATCTCGAGATTCTCCGATGTGCAATTGCACATCGTAGTTCGATGCTTCGCCCCGGAATGACGGGTTGGACTAAACCAACCTCGATTGCACCACCGCCGCCTGCACGAATGAGGCAAATAGCGGATGCGGTTCAAACGGCCGCGATTTCAGTTCGGGATGGAATTGCACCCCGATGAACCAGGGGTGGTCGTCATATTCGACAATCTCCGGCAGCACCCCGTCAGGTGACATGCCGGAAAACCTCAGGCCGTGCTGTTCGAGCCGGTCCTTGTAGGCGGTATTGACCTCATAGCGGTGGCGGTGGCGCTCCGAAATCTCGGTGGCGCCCCCATAAACCTCCGACACCCGGCTGCCGCGCTTGAGCACCGCAGGGTAAGCGCCGAGACGCATGGTGCCGCCGAGATCGCCGGATTTTGTGCGCTTCTCCAATTCGTTGCCGCGCAGCCATTCCGTCATCAGACCGACCAAGGGCTCTCGCGTCGGGCCGAATTCGGTGGAATTCGCAGCCTCGATGCCGACCAGATTGCGCGCGGCCTCGATCACCGCCATCTGCATCCCGAAGCAGATGCCGAAATAGGGCACGTCGCGCTCGCGCGCGAACTGCGCCGCGCGGATCTTGCCCTCGGCGCCGCGCTGGCCAAAACCGCCGGGCACCAGAATGCCGTTGACGTGTTCGAGGAACGGCGCGGGGTCCTCGTTCTCGAACACCTCGCTCTCGATCCAGTCGAGATTGACTTTCACCTTGTTGGCGATGCCGCCATGCGACAGGGCCTCGATCAGCGATTTGTAAGCGTCCTTCATGCCGGTGTATTTGCCGACGATGGCAATGGTCACCGCGCCCTCGGGATTGCGGATCCGCTCGTTGATGACGTTCCAGCTCTGCAGCGCCGGCGGAATCTTTGGCGCGATGCCGAACGCCGCCAGCACCTCGTCGTCGAGGCCGGCGGCGTGATAGGCCTCGGGCACAGCATAGATGTTGTCGACGTCGCGCGCCTCGATCACGGCGCTTTCGCGCACGTTACAAAACAGCCCGAGCTTGCGCCGTTCTTCCTTGGGGATCGGCCGGTCGGTGCGGCACAACAGGATATCGGGCTGGATGCCGATCGAGCGCAGTTCCTTGACCGAATGCTGGGTCGGTTTTGTCTTGAGTTCGCCGGCACTCGGGATGAACGGCAACAGCGTCAGGTGAATGTAGATGGCGTGGTCGCGCGGCAGGTCGTTCTTGATCTGGCGGATCGCCTCGAAGAACGGCAGCCCCTCGATATCGCCGACGGTGCCGCCGATCTCNCACAGCACGAAGTCGAACTCGTCATTGCTGTCGAGGATGAAATCCTTGATCGCGTTGGTGACGTGCGGGATCACCTGGATGGTGGCGCCGAGATAGTCGCCGCGCCGCTCTTTTGTCAGGATGTCCTGGTAGATGCGCCCCGTGGTGATGTTGTCGGCCTTGCTGGCCGGGCGACCCGTAAAGCGCTCGTAATGGCCGAGGTCGAGATCGGTCTCGGCGCCGTCGTCGGTCACGAACACTTCGCCGTGCTGGTACGGCGACATCGTTCCGGGGTCGAGATTGAGATAGGGATCGAGCTTGCGCAGCCGGACTTTGTAGCCGCGCGCCTGCAACAGCGCACCAAGTGCCGCTGAAGCCAAACCCTTGCCGAGCGAAGAAACCACGCCGCCGGTGATGAAGATATACCGCGCCATGGGACTTAACCTTTAATGCCACGGGGCCGATTCGCCAAAGCGAATCGCTGCTCCGACGCGAACATTTTGTTGGGCTGTGGGTTACGTGAAATCTAAAGCGATATCAGGGTATTGATGGGAACTTCTGACGCAAGACAGTAGCCACTCTCTTGCATGGCCACCCTGCTTTATTGCGAACGCGGCGCCTGGGGGCCCGACGGCGCCTGCTGTTCGTCCGCTTTCTTCAGCGAATCCAGAATGCCGCCTGCGGTCGGCGGGGTGACCGGTGTCGCCCCGCCCGCCGGCTGCGACTGCGAGGCCGGCGTCGAGCCAATGATCGAGCTCGGCTTGCGCTCATAGCTCGCATACCACGAGAGAAACAGGCTGATGACGAAGAAACAACCCGCAAGCACCGCCGTCGTGCGCGTCAGCAAATTCGCGGTGCCGCGGCTCGACATGAAGCCGGCGCCCCCGCCGACACCAAGCCCGCCGCCCTCGGATTTCTGCAACAGCACCGTCGCGATCAAGCACACAACGACCATGAGGTGAATTACGATAACGACAGTCTGCATCTCTAACCTTCCGTCGCAAACCAAACGCGCCGTACTTCGGCTGCTCACTTTGGTTTGCGGGGTCTGAAGTGGCGCGGTGTTACACGATTGGACGGGGCATTGTCACCCCCGGGAGCCGCACCCGCGAGATAATCACTGGCGTGCGTATTTGCAGTGGGGCCCACCGCGACTTCGATCGGGCTCCTGTCTTGCTCAACGGCTGAGATTCTCATATAATTTACGTATGTCTATTTTACTAGACGATACTGGACCCCGCATTGCTGCCCGTTTGCGCCTCGAGCGTGACAGCCGCGGCTGGTCACTTGCGGATCTGTCGGAACGCTCGGCCGTGTCCAAGGCGATGATCAGCAAGATCGAACGCGAAGAAGTGAGCCCGACCGCGGTGATCCTGGTTCGGCTGGCTGGCGCGTTCGACCTCACGCTCGCCGGCTTGCTGCTGCGGGCAGAGGGCCAGGGACGGCTGGCCAGGGCCAGTGAGCANCTGGCCTGGCGCGATCCCAAGACCGGCTATCTGCGCAAGCAGGTGTTCNGCCGGCCGGATCATCCGCTGGAAATCATCGANGTCGAACTGCCGCCCAAACAACAGGTGGTGCTGCCGGCCTCGTCCTACGCGCATATTCGTCAGGCCGTATGGGTACGCGCCGGCAACCTCGTCATCATTGAAGCCGGCGAGCGGCATCTGCTTGGACCGGGCGACTGCCTGGGATTCGGTCCGCCATCCGAGGTGAGCTTTGCCAACGAAGCCAGCGCGCCTTGCGGCTATGTCGTCGTCCTCGCACGGAGTTAACGCGATGACCGAAATCAGAGTAGCACCCCTGCAAGCCTCGCCGCAGGTCTGTGCCGCGCTGAGCGAAATCCTGATCGAGGCGGTGGCCAGTGGCGGCTCCGTCAGCTTCATGCATCCCCTGGCGCAGCAGACGGCGGATCAGTTCTGGCGCGAATCGCTCGCCGCCGCCGATCGCGGCGACCGCATCGTTCTCGGCGCCTTCGATGGAGAGAGCCTGATCGGAACGGTAACGCTGCTGCTCAGCCTTCCGCCCAACCAGCCGCACCGCGCCGAAATCGCCAAGATGATGACCCGGATCAGTCATCGCGGCCGCGGCGTGGCGACGGCGTTGATGCGCGTGGCCGAGCGGCTGGCCGCGGAACGCGGGCGCACGCTGCTGGTGCTCGACACCGCGGTTGAGGGCGGCGCGTCCTCACTTTACGAAGGGCTGGGGTTCCAATTGAGCGGAGTGATCCCGGACTACGCCTTAAAGCCGCACGGCGGGCTGACGGGCACCATGATCTATTGGAAGCGACCCCATCAGGGAGCGCCGGGTTAGGGACAGCCGGCCGCGATCGCCAGAAAGTCCGCCGCTTTCAGGCTGGCGCCGCCGACCAGCGCACCGTTGACGTTTGCTACCGCCATCAGTTCGGCGGCGTTCGAGGGTTTTACCGAGCCGCCATAAAGAATGCGAATTCTGGCCCCCTCCCCCTTAAATCGCTCCATCAAGAGTTCCCTGATAAAGCGATGAATTTGCTCGACATCTCCGACGGTCGGGGTCACGCCCGTGCCGATCGCCCAGACCGGCTCATAGGCCACCACGAGGTTCTTCTCGCTAGACCCATCCGGCAGCGAGCCGTTGAGCTGGCCGCCGCAGACGTCAAGCGTTTGCCCGGCATCGCGCTGCTTTTGGGTTTCGCCGATGCAGACGATGGCAATGAGGCCGGCGCGCCAGGCCGCTTCTGTCTTCTGGCGAACCAGCATGTCGGTCTCGCCGTGATCGGCGCGCCGCTCGGAATGACCGACGATGATGGCGCGGGCACCGGCGTCGGCGAGCATTTCGGCCGAAATATCCCCGGTATGGGCACCCGATGGTTTTGGGTGGCAATCCTGCGCGCCAACGCCAAGGGCCTTCGATCCCGCCGCTTTCCCGGCAAATGCCGCAATCAGCGTCGCCGGCGGGCAAACCAGAAGATCGGCCTTGGCCGCCACCTCGGAGGCACCGGCAAGCATGGCCTCGAATTCGCCCAGGGAGGCCTTCAGGCCGTTCATTTTCCAGTTGCCGGCGATCAAAGGCCGGATGGCGTCGGTCATGTCGGGATCCCCCAAAAATCTGGGTGAAAATTTAGGTGAAAGTTCGGGTCAACATGCGCTAGCAGAGCCGAGCTGCCAGTTCCAGATATTGCACCTGCAATCTTAGGAGCCGTTAGCCGCTTCAATTCGCCGTCCCCGCCAAGGTTGCGACGGGGCGGCTGCCACTTTATGATGCTTTATCAACCCCGGTGACGCCCGTTTGCGGAATTCGATGCCGAATTCCCTTGGGCGCGACCCCGGTTCCCTCCTGCCAACAAGTTGGACCCATGCTTCGAGGAATGCGCAAAGCCTCAACAACCTGGCTCGGCAAAACCATTATGGCCACGGTGATGGGCGTACTGATCATCGCCTTCGGCTTTTGGGGCATCGCCGATATTTTCAAGGGTTTCGGGCAGTCGACGCTGGCCACGATCGGCCACACCGAGATCTCGATCAATGAATTTCGCCAGCTCTATATGGACAAGCTGCAGCAGATCGGCCGTCAGTTCGGCCGCCCGTTGACCGCGGAGCAGGCCCGCGCCTTCGGCTTCGACCGCCAGGTACTGCAGCAGACCCTTGCCGAAGCAGCGCTTGACGAGCAGGCGCGGCGGCTCGGGCTCGGACAGTCGGAAGCCGAGACCATGCGCATGATTTTCAGCGATCCGAATTTCAAGGGCGTGAACGGCAACTTTGATCCGGCCCGCTTCCAGGCCACGATCCGGCAGTTCGGCTTCAGCGAGCAGCGTTACGTCGCCGATCAGCGCCGGGTCTCGTTGCGCCGTCAGATCGCCGGCACGATCATGGCCGGCCTCGAACCGCCGAAAGCGACGATCGAGGCGCTGAGCCGCTTCCAGAACGAGCAGCGGTCGATCGATTACGTCAAGCTGGACGCCGCCCAGGCCGGAACCATCGATCCGCCATCGCCGGAGACGCTGGCGGGTTATTTCGACGACCACAAGATCCAGTTCCGCGCGCCCGAATATCGCAAGATCGCCTTTGTCGCGATCACGCCGGAAGATATCGGCAAATGGTCGGAAGTGTCCGACGAGGACGCCAAAAAACTGTTCGAGCAGCGCCGCGACAGGCTTGGCACGCCGGAAAAGCGCGAGGTGTCGCAAATCGTGTTCCCGAACACCGACGAAGCCGCAGCGGCGCGGAGCCGCATCGCATCCGGCACGTCGTTTGAGGATCTCGCCAAGGAGCGCGGGCTCAATCCGGCCGACGTCGACCTCGGCTTGGTCGCCAAATCCGGGATCCTCGACACCGCGATGGCGGACGCGGCGTTTTCGCTGCCATCCGGCGAAGTCAGCCAGCCGGTGCAAGGCCAGTTCGGCATCGCGCTGGTCAAGATCGGCAAGATCGAGCCCGGCGTCGAACCCACCTATGAGAGCCTCGCCGCCAACCTGAAGAAGGAAATTGCCACCGAACGCGCGCGCACCAAGGTGGCAGAACTCCGCGACAAGATGGAAGACGAGCGCGGCGGCGGCGCCAGCGTCATCGAAGCCGCACAGAAACTGGGGCTCGCCGCCGTCACCATCGACGCCGTCGACCGCTCCGGCCGTCTCCCCAATGGCCAGCCGGCGGCCAACATTCCGCGCGGCCTCGATGTCGTCTCGCAGGCCTTCAACAGCGATGTCGGCGTCGACAACGACGCGATTTCGTTTGGCGGCGGCTATGTCTGGTACGACGTTATCGGCATCACCCCCTCGCGCGAGCGCACCCTCGAGGAGGTCAAGGACCAGGTCGAGGCGAAATGGCGTGACGACCAGATCACGAGCCGGCTGAAGGCCAAAGCGACCGACATGGTGCAAAAGCTCGACCAGGGCGGCAAGCTTGCGGACGAGGCGGCAGCTGCGGGACTAAAAGTCGAGAGCGCCAGTGGTTTCAAGCGCGATGCCTCACCGCCCGGCCTGGCCGCCAGCACGGTCCAGGCGGCGTTCCGCACCGCCAAGGACGGCGTCGGACAAACCGCAGGTACCGGCGTGAGCGAATGGATCGTCTTTCGCGTCACCGATATCAGCGTGCCGCCGGTCGATCTTGCTTCCGACGATATGAAAAAGTTGAAGGAGACGCTGGAGCGCGGGCTGTCCGACGAACAGGTCGCGCAATATGTCAGCAAGCTTGAATCCGACATCGGCACGACCATCAACCAGGCCGCCTTCGCACAGGTGACGGGCGCGAATAATTGAACATGATCCGGAAAAGCATGCCCTCGGGCTTGACCCGAGGGTGGATTCAATCCTCCGACGAGATCATGCTCCAAGAGAATTGAGCACTCCCGAAAGCACGCGAATGGACGACCTCAAATCTATCATCGGAAAAGTCGCGACCGGCGCGACCTTGTCGCGTGACGAGGCCGCGTCCGCCTTCGACAGCATGATGTCGGGCGAGGCCACGCCCTCGCAAATGGGCGGCCTGCTGATGGCGTTACGCGTCCGCGGCGAAACCGTCGATGAGATTACCGGTGCGGTGTCGGCCATGCGCGCAAAAATGTTGCGCGTAAATGCGCCCGCTGACGCCGTCGACGTGGTCGGCACCGGCGGCGACGGCTCCGGCTCGGTCAATGTCTCAACCTGCGCCTCGTTCATCGTCGCAGGCACCGGCGTTCCCGTCGCCAAGCACGGCAATCGCGCGCTGTCGTCGCGCTCGGGCGCAGCCGACGTCTTGTCCTCGCTTGGGGTCAAAATCGATATCAAGCCCGACCATGTCGGCCGCTGCATATACGAAGCCGGGATCGGCTTCATGTTCGCGCCATCGCACCACCCTTCGACGAAGAATGTCGGCCCGACCCGGGTCGAACTGGCGACCCGCACGATCTTCAATCTGTTGGGGCCGCTGTCCAACCCGGCCGGCGTGAAACGGCAGATGGTCGGGGTATTTTCGCGACAATGGGTGCAGCCCCTGGCGCAAGTGCTGAAAAACCTCGGCTCCGAAAAGGTCTGGGTGGTGCACGGCTCCGATGGCCTCGATGAGATCACCCTCGCCGGCCCGACCTTCGTCGCAGCGCTCGAAGGCGGCGATATCCGCACCTTCGAGGTGACGCCGGAGGAAGCCGGCCTTGCGCGCGTCGGTGGCGATGCGCTGAACGGCGGCGACGCCGATGCCAATGCGGTCGCGCTGCAAAGCGTGCTCGATGGCAGACCGAGCCCGTTTCGCGACGTTGCGCTCTTGAACGCCGCGGCGGCGCTGATCGTAGCCGGCCGCGTGAAAACTTTGAAAGAGGGTGTGGCGATGGGCTCCAATTCGCTCGATACAGGTGCTGCCGCCGCGCGGCTGAAGCAGCTGATCGCCGTCTCCAATAGCTGACCCGAGGGACGCTTTGCGATGTCCGACATCCTGACCAAGATCGAGGCTTACAAGCGCGAGGAGATCGCTGCGGCGAAACGCACGCATCCGCTGGCAAGCGTCGAAGCGCGGGCGAAGGCTGCGCCCGCGCCGCGCGGCTTTGTCCGGGCGATCCGTGAGAAGCTCGGCCGCGGCGAATATGCGCTGATCGCCGAAGTGAAGAAAGCCTCGCCCTCCAAGGGCCTCATTCGCGCCGACTTCGATCCGCCGGCGCTTGCCAAGGCCTACGAGTCCGGCGGTGCGGCCTGTCTGTCGGTGCTGACCGATACACCGTCGTTTCAGGGCCATCTCGATTTCATGGTGGCGGCCCGCGCGGCGACAAAATTGCCGGTGCTGCGCAAGGATTTTATCTACGACACCTATCAGGTGGTCGAGGCCCGCGCTTACGGCGCCGATTGCATCCTGATCATCATGGCGGCGCTCGACGATGGCGCGGCACGCGATATCGAGGACACCGCGATCGCGCACGGCATGGACGTGCTGATCGAGATCCACGAACGCAGTGAGCTCGACCGCGCCCTAAAACTCCGCTCGCCGATGATTGGCGTCAACAACCGCAACTTACGGACTTTTGAGACCACGCTTGCGACCAGCGAGGCGCTGGCGCCGCTGATCCCGGGGGATCGTCTGATGGTCGGCGAAAGCGGCATCTTTGCGCCTGCCGACCTCGCGCGGCTGGCGCGCGTGGGCATGTCGACGTTCCTGGTCGGCGAAAGCCTGATGCGGCAGGCCGACGTGACGGCGGCGACCCGGGCGCTATTGGCGCGTGGCGATGCACCACGGGCGACGGGCACGCGCTGACGGATGGCGCGCAAATCCTCGCAAGGCTCCGCCCTCACCCACATCGACAGCAAAGGCGAAGCGCGGATGGTCGATGTGTCCGCAAAGCCCGCCACTGAACGCATGGCGGTCGCGGAGGGCCGCGTCGTCATGAGCAAGGCGACGCTCGAGCTGATCGTGTCGGGCGACGCCAAGAAGGGCGATGTGCTCGGCACCGCGCGGCTCGCCGGCATCATGGCGGCGAAGCGCACCTCCGATCTGATACCACTGTGCCATCCGCTGGCTCTATCAAAGGTCACGCTGGAAATCACGCCCGACAAGAAACTACCCGGCTGCGTCGTCCGCGCCAGCGTAAAAGTCACCGGACCGACCGGCGTCGAAATGGAGGCGCTGACCGCGGTCGCGGTCGCGTGCCTGACGATCTATGACATGATCAAGGCGGTGGAGCGCGGCGTCCGCATCGAGGGCATTCATCTGATCGAAAAAAAGGGCGGCAAGTCTGGGCACTATAAGTCCGGGCACTATCGCGCCTGAGGACTAGCATACGTCACGCGTATGCAGTAGCGACAGCGATCGATGAATTCAGCCGGCGGCGCGATGGCGCTCGCGATAGGCCCGGGTCTTGATCCGATTGCCGCACAGCGTGGACATGCACCACCGCCGCGTCGCCGGCTTCGAGCGATCGAAGAACACGCGGCGGCATTCTTGCGCCGCGCACACCTTAAGCCGATCCAGCGTTCCCGTGATGGAACCAGTGTAGAGCTCGGCTGAAATGGCCGACAGCCCCGCGAGCGCATCGCTGCGCGCAGGCCTCAGCGCCATGCCGCCCTCGTTTTGCGCTTCGACCGCGAGCGGAAACAGTTTTAGTGCGTCGTTCAGCGATCGAGTGGCGTCCCTGTTCTTGCGTCGTTCAACGGGATCAAATTGCAGGTAGTCGCGCACGGAAGCGCGCAGTTTCAATGCGCTCTCGAACATCCCGGGCGTGATTTTGGCGCCGGTCCACAACAGCCCGCGCTGCGCCATCCAGGCGCCAAGTTGCCGCGGGCCGCTCAGCTCATCGCCCTGCTCATGCTGCACGCCGTGATGGGTGAAATGCCTGACGTCGAGCGAATTGGCAAAATCATAGAGATTTGCCAGCTCATCCGGAACTTTGAACTTTTTCGAGTCCTTCGACATTGCAACACCAGTAAAGCAGATTTACCAGTTGACAGCAACAGACACGTGTATAATCGTAATACTGGTGTTGAACTATGTTGAATGCGCAATTGATCCGCCCCCGGATTGCAAATGCCGTATCGATGACGGAGGTGGAGAATGGATACCGAAGTCGACGATCTGCATTATCTTGAGCTCGTGGAGCTCGCGGCACTTATCAAGGTGCGTAAAATTTCTCCGCTGGAAGTCATCCGCGCCCAACTTGACCGCATCGCCGCTTTGGACGGCGAACTCGGCAGCTACGTCCACGTGATGGC
>JGI12635J15846_10002854_pt1 | contig 15076 bp, 12 predicted proteins | sample BlaSpr_A8_OM2_M2_FD_15846 | JGI IMG/M metagenome (IMG submission 15846) | reverse complement strand
CCCCGGGTGCGCGGCTTGGGGCCGGCAGGAAGCCTGGTTAGGCCGGAACGGGTCGCGCGCCTATAGTCGTCTAGGGACGGAACCGGGGCAGCGGGGTTCTGGCGGGGCGGATGATCTGCCGCCGCAGCGTCGCCTTCCTGCTGCCATCGGCGTTGCGCAGCATCCGGGCGAGTTCCCAGTGACCGTACTCGGCATGGTCCGTGAGGATCCTCCGCGCATCGTCCCTGGGGATGTCGCGCGGCAAGTAGAGGACCATGTAGGAGTACTCCGCCATCTCCATTATTGTGCGCCATCGCGGCGGTGGTTCAATCAGCTTGAGGAAACGCATCGGACAGGTTGCGGGAACACAAGTGTCCACGCGGCGAGTTGCAGCATAGAGACTGCGGGTAGCAGATGGCCGTACATTCGGCCGCCTGCGGGCCGGCTGCGGTAGCCTCCTGGGCGGCCGTGGTAGCCGAACGGCCCGCGGGATGTGAAGGTGAGAGAGTGGCAGCAAGGACAGGTTCGGCCGCCGGCGGCGCGAAGGCCCGTAGTGCCTCGCGCAAGAACGGCGCAGCCAGCAGCGGTGCCGGCGGAAACGGCGAAGCATCCCATGGCAGCAGGCGGCTCGTCATCGTCGAGTCGCCTGCCAAGGCGCGCACGATCGCGGGCTACCTCGGCAAGGACTACGTGGTCGAGTCGAGCATCGGCCACATCCGCGACATGCCGGACAAGGCTGCCGAGATACCGGCGAAGTACCGCGGGGAGCCATGGGCGCGCCTCGGCGTGAACATCGACGCTGACTTCGAGCCCCTCTACGTCGTCAACGCCGACAAGAGGCAGCAGGTCTCCAAGCTCAAGAACCTGCTGAAGGACGCCGACGAACTGCTGCTCGCCACTGATGAAGACCGCGAGGGCGAGGCGATCGCCTGGCACTTGCTCGAGGAGCTCAAGCCGAAGGTGCCCGCCCGGCGCATGGTCTTCCACGAGATCACCCCCGAGGCGATCGCCGAGGCCGTGGCGCATCCGAGGGAAATGGACGAGGGCTTGGTGGAGGCCTACCAGACCCGGCGGGTGCTCGACCGGCTCTACGGCTACGAGGTCTCGCCGGTGCTGTGGAAGAAGGTCATGCCGCAGCTGTCCGCCGGCCGGGTCCAGTCGGTGGCGGTCCGGCTCGTGGTGGACCGAGAGCGGGAGCGGATCGCGTTCCGCACCGCCAGGTACTGGGACCTCGAAGCGGTGTTCGCGAAGGTCAGGGCCGAAGCAGGGGACGCGGCCGACGTGTCCTCGTTCCCGGCCGCGCTGGTGTCGGTCGACGGCCGCCGGGTGGCGCAGGGCCGCGACTTCAGCTCCGTCGGCGAGCTGAAGACCCAGGACATGCTGCACCTGGACGGCGAGGCGGCGGCCGCGCTCGCCGACCGGCTTGGCGACACGTCGTTCTCGGTGTCGAGCGTGGAGCGCAAGCCCTACCGCCGTTCCCCGTACGCCCCGTTCCGCACCACCACGCTGCAGCAGGAGGCCTCGCGCAAGCTCGGCTTCTCGTCCAAGTACGCGATGTCGGTGGCGCAGCGGCTGTACGAGAACGGCCACATCACGTATATGCGGACCGACTCGACCACGCTGTCGCAGACCGCGATCACCGCGGCCCGGGCGCAGGCCCGCGAACTGTACGGCGCGGACTACGTGCCGGACGCGCCGCGCGTCTACACCAGCAAGGTGAAGAGCGCTCAGGAGGCGCACGAGGCGATCAGGCCGGCCGGTGACCGGTTCCGCACGCCGGCCCAGACCGGCCTGTCCGGCGACGAGTTCCGCCTTTACGAGCTGGTGTGGAAGCGCACCGTGGCCTCGCAGATGAAGGACGCCACGGGCGAGTCCGTGTCGGTCCGCGTGGCCGGCCGGTCCAGCGCGGGCGAGAACGCCGAGTTCGGCGCGTCCGGCAAGGTGATCAGCTTCTACGGGTTCCTCAAGGCCTACGTGGAGGGCGCCGACGACCCGGACGCCGAGCTCGACGACCGCGAGCGGCGGCTGCCGCCGCTGGCCGAGCGCGAGCCGCTGACCGCGGAGAGCCTGGCCGCTGCCGAGCACGCCACCCGGCCGCCGGCCCGCTACACCGAGGCGTCGCTGATCAAGGAACTGGAGGACCGGGCGATCGGCCGCCCGTCCACGTACGCCTCGATCATGGGGACGATCCTGGATCGCGGCTACGTGTCCAAGAAGGGCACCGCGCTGGTCCCGTCCTTCATCGCGTTCGCCGTGGTCACGCTGCTCGAGCAGCACTTCGAGCGGCTGGTCGACTACGACTTCACCGCGCAGATGGAAGAGGCGCTGGACGAGATCGCCAGGGGTGAGGCGTCGCGGGTGCCCTGGCTGCGGCGGTTCTACTTCGGCGCCGACGGCGAGGAGGGCCTCAAGGAGCTGGTCAGCGACCTGAGCGACATCGACGCCCGGGCGGTCAGCTCGTTCCCGCTGAGCGGCAGCGACATCGTCGTCCGAGTCGGGCGCTATGGTCCTTACCTTGAACGCGACGGACAGCGGGCTAATGTGCCGGAGGGCACCGCCCCGGACGAGCTGACACCGGAGTTCGCCGAGGAGCTGCTGTCGCGGCCCACCGGCGACAAGATCCTCGGCACCGACCCGGAGACCGGGCGGACCATCGTCGCCAAGGCGGGCCGGTTCGGCCCGTACGTGACCGAGCAGCTCGGCGACGACGCGCCGGCTTCGGCCAAGCCGCGTACCGCCTCGCTGCTGAAGTCCATGGATTTGGACAGCGTGACCCTGGACGAGGCGTTGCGGCTGCTGACGCTGCCGCGCACGCTCGGCGAAATCGATGGCGAGCCGGTCACCGTTCAGAACGGGCGCTACGGGCCTTACGTAAAGAAAGGCACGGACAGCCGCTCGCTGGAATCCGAAGAGCAGATGTTCACGGTCACCCTGGACCAGGCCAAGGAGCTGTTCGCGCAGCCCAAGCCCCGCGGCCGGGCGGCACGCGCGGCCGCGGCCCCGCCGCTGCGCGAGCTCGGCGACGACCCGGCCAGCGGCAAGCCGATCGTGCTGCGCGAGGGCCGGTTCGGGCCGTACGTCACCGACGGCGAGACCAACGCGTCGTTGCGGAAAGGCGACGCGGCCGAGTCCATCACCCCGCAGCGCGCGGTCGAACTGCTGGCCGAGCGCCGCGCCGCGGCACCGACGCCGCGGCGCTCGGGCGGAGCCCGGACGCGGACGAGCGGGTCGGCTAGCCGGTCAGGGTCAACGAAGGCGCCCCGTTCAGGCTCCAAAGCAAGTGGAACCCGTGCCAAGAAGACGTGACAACCAATAAGGGAAGAAAAGCGGCCTTCCGATCATCTAGGCCGGTGACAGGACCGCAGCGCAATCTGCCGATACCCTAACGCCGTGAACTTTACATCCCCTTTGCGGAGCGGCCGCGGCAGCGTGCTCTCGATCAGGCCGTTCCGCAGGCTGTGGATCGCGCTGTCGCTGTCCAGCCTGGGGGACTGGCTGAGCCTGCTGGCGCTCACCGCGCTGGCCTATCAGCTGGCCGGTCACGGCCAGGCGGCGCAGAGCGCGGCCGTCGGCGGCGTCTGGCTCACCTCGCTGCTGCCCGCGCTGATCCTCGGCCCGCTGGCGGGGGCGGTCGCCGACCGGTTCGACCGGCGCATTGTCATGATCGTCGGCGACGTGGTGCGGGCCGTGCTGTACCTGTCGATCCCGCTGAACCTGAACCTGCACGTTGTCAACGAGCTGACCTGGATGTACATCGTGCAGTTCCTGGCCTCGTGCGCGTCGCTGTTCTGGACGCCGGCCAAGGACGCCACGGTCCCCAACCTGGTCCCGCCGGACCGGCTCGAGCAGGCCAACCAGTACAGCCTGTTCACGACGTACGGCACCGCACCCGTGGCTGGCCTGCTCTTCGGGCTGCTCGAGCTGATCAGCCGGGTGCTCGGCAACACGTCGCACTACTTCAAGACCGACCAGGTCAACCTGGCGCTGTACTTCAACGTGGCCACGTTTGTGGTCTCCGCACTGACGATTTTCGCGCTGCGGGAGATCCCGCGCCGCCGGGGCGAAATCTCCGCACCGTCGGTGGCCAAGACCATCGTGGAGGGCTGGCGGTACATCGGCCAGACCCAGGTTGTCCGCGGGATCGTGATCGGGATGATCGGCGCGTTCGCCGCCGCCGGCGTGGTCGTCGGGCTAGGGCAGGTGTACGTCACCGACACCCTGCACGGCGGCCAGGCGGGCTGGGGCGTGGTGTTCGCCGCGATCTTCGTCGGCCTGGCCCTCGGCATGTTCGTCGGCCTCCGCATCCTGCGGGGGTTCAGCAGGCGCCGCCTGTTCGGCTTGTCGATAGCGTTCGCGGCGATCCCGCTGGCCCTGATCGCGCTGATCCCCGATCTCGCGGTGGTCACGATCATGGTCCTCCTGCTCGGCGGGTCCGCCGGCGTGGCGTACGTCACCGGATACACGATCGTCGGCAGCTCGGTGGACGACCAGACCCGCGGCCGGACGTTCGCGTTCCTCCAGTCGGCCATGCGGGTGGTCCTGTTCACCGTGATCGCGATCGCCCCGTTCGTCGCGGCGGCCTTCACCGCCGCTGTGCACAGCATGAGCGGGTCGAGCCAGGTCCGGATCGGCAACCTCACCTACGGCGGGATCGGGGACAACGTCGTGCTGCTGCTGGCCGCCGCGGTGGCCGTCCTGCTCGGCGTGGTCTCCTACCGGCAGATGGACGACCGCAAGGGGGTGCCGCTGCTCGCCGACCTGTCCTCGGCGGTGCGCGGCGACCAGTTCACCCCGGTGCCGGTCCCCGCGAGCCGCAACGGGCACGAGCCCGAGCCCCGGCCGCTGCGGGGCGTGCTCATCGCGTTCGAGGGCGGCGAGGGTGCGGGCAAGTCGACCCAGGCCAGGCTGCTCGCGATCTGGCTGCGCGAGCAGGGGTACGACGTCGTGGCCACGCACGAGCCGGGCGCGACCAAGGTCGGCATGCGGCTGCGCGCGCTGCTGCTCGACACCGCGCACACGGGCCTGTCACCGCGGGCTGAGGCGCTCATGTACGCGGCGGACCGGGCCGAGCACGTGTCGGCGGTAATCCGCCCGGCGCTGGAACGCGGCGCGATCGTGGTCACCGACCGCTACGTGGATTCCTCCCTTGCCTACCAGGGAGCCGGCCGCCGGCTCCCGGTGCGCGAGATCGCTGACCTCAACAAGTGGGCGACCGGCGGGCTGAGCCCCGTTCTCACGATCCTGCTCGACCTGTCACCCGTGGCGGGCCTGGGCCGGCGGGAGCGGTCGGCCGACCGGCTCGAGGCCGAGCCTGCCGAGTTCCACCAGCGGGTGCGCGGCGGGTTCCTCGCGCTCGCCGACGCGGAGCCCGAGCGCTACCTGGTGCTGGACGCGACCAGGTCCGCGTCTGACATCAGCCGCGAGATCCAGGACCGGATCCGGCAGCTGCTGCCCGACCCGGTGCCGTTCGCCACGGAAGACAACACCGGCAGCATCCCGGTCGTGCGCGAATGACTGGCGAGCCTGCCGAGGCTTCGGCCCCAGCCGCAGACGCCGCNNNCNCNCCNGCCGCTGCNCCCGTGTTCNGCNNCCTTGTTGGCCAGGAGNCCGTCGTCGCTCAGCTTTCCGNTGCAGCGGCCGGTGCCGCGTCCGCNTCATCCGCCCAGACCNCGCTCGCGATGACGCACGCCTGGCTGTTCACCGGGCCGCCCGGCTCGGGCCGGTCGGTCGCGGCACGGGCGTTCGCCGCCGCGTTGCTNTGCGCAAACCAGGGCTGCGGCCAGTGCCCGAGCTGCCTGCAGGTNGCCGCGGGCTCACATGCCGATCTGCTGCTGGTCCGGCCGGACGGACTCTCCTACGGGGTGCGGCAGACCAGAAGCCTGGTGCTGCGCGCGGCGGCAGCTCCGATATCCGGCCGGTGGCGGGTGGTGCTGTTCGAGGACGCCGACCGGGCCACCGAGCAGGCCGCGAACGCGCTGCTCAAGGCCATCGAGGAACCCGCGCCCCGGACCGTCTGGCTGCTCTGCGCGCCGTCATCGGACGACCTGCCCACCACCATCAGGTCCCGGTGCCGGCTGGTCACCCTGCGCACGCCACCCACGGACGCGGTCGCCACGGTGCTCGCCGCTGAGGGGATCGGGCCGGAAGAAGCGCTGGCCGCGGCGCGAGCGGCGCAGGGGCACATCGGCCGGGCCCGCAGGCTGGCCACCGACCCGCAGGCGGCGGCGCGGCGGGCCGAGGTACTTCAGGTGCCGGTGCAGGTGTCGGCGCCCCGGCCCGGGGGCGGCCTCGGTTACGCGCTCGCCGCGGCGGCGAAGCTGGTCAAGGCGGCGGAGAACGAAGCCGCGGCGCTTACCGAGGAGCTGGACGTGCCCGAACGCGAGGCCCTCCGCAGGGCGTTCGGCGAAGGCTCGACCGGCAAGGGGGTCGCGACCGCCGTCCGCGGCGGGGCCGGTGCGCTGAAGGAACTCGAAGACAGGCAGAAATCCCGGGCCACCAGGCTGAAGCGGGACGCGCTCGACCGGGCCCTGCTCGACCTGGCCAGCTTCTACCGCGACGTGCTCGCGGTCCAGCTCGGCGCCGACGTGGAGCTGGCCAACGATGCGCAGCGCCGGGAACTCGAGCAGGTGGCCTCCGCCGGGCCCGCCGAGGGCACGGTGCGGCGGATCGAGGCGATCATGAAGTGCCGGGAGCGGCTGGCGGCCAGCGTTGCCCCACTGCTCGCGGTCGAGGAAATGACCCTGGCCCTCGCAGCCCGCTGAGCCCGGGCGCCTGGCGGCGCCCTGCGCGCGGAAGGCCGCCTCGGGATGATGAAACGTCCCCACTCGGACGTCTCGGACCAGGGCGACTGGACAGGTGCCCGTAATCGTCCCGTAACCTGGGGCCGTGGGCATGATGATGGCGGTCAGCTTCCAGCGGAGCGGGCGGCTCTATTACCTCGACCCCGGGCCGTACACGCCGGCCGTCGGGGACAAGGTGCTCGTGCCCACCGACTCCGGCCCTGAAGTGGCCGAGTGCATCTGGGCGCCGCAGTACGTGGATGACGAGATCGGGGGCCTGCCGGTGTGCGCGGGCCTGGCCACCGAGGAGCACCTGAGCAAGGACGAGGCCCGCCGGGCCCGCCGCGCCGAGGGGCGGGTGACCGCCCGGCGGCTGGTGCGCGAGCACGACCTGCCGATGAAGGTCGTTGGGATCGACTACGTGGACTCACCAGACGTCTTCACGATCTACTTCAGCGCACCTCACCGGGTCGACTTCCGCGCCCTCGTGCGCGACCTGGCCGTCCGGCTGCACGCGCGGGTCGAGCTGCGCCAGATCGGGCCGCGCGACGAGGCCAGGCTGCAGGGCGGGATCGGGCCGTGCGGACGGGACCTTTGCTGCGCCACCTTCCTCAAGGATTTCGAGCCGGTGTCGGTCCGGATGGCCAAGGACCAGGACCTGCCCGTTAACCCGATGCGCATCGCGGGTGCGTGCGGCCGGCTGATGTGCTGCCTGAAGTACGAGCACCCGCTGTACCAGAAGTTCCGCCAGGAGGCACCGAGGATCGGGGCTTCGGTGGAGTCGCCCGAGGGCCCCGGCGTGGTGGTCGGCCACAACGTGCCCGCCGATCAGGTCGTCGTGAAGCTCGCCGAAGACGGCCGGCGGTCTGCCTGCCCGAAGGCCAGCGTCTGCGGATCGCGGCAGGCCTACGAGGCCAAGTACGGCCAGGACTGACTCCTCCGGCCCGCTAGCTCGCGGCGCCGCCCAGCGCGGCCAGCAGCACCAGGATCATCGTGGCAACGGCGAGCGCGCCATGGGCTGCCACCACCAGCGGGGCCAGCCTCGCCGGGACCGCCACCGTGCCTGTGCCGCGCTGAGGCGTGGCGGCACGACGCGCCGGCAGGCCGGTGACCAGCGTGGCCATGCCCAGCCCGGCGACGGGAAGAAGCACGGCGACCGCCACCCAGGCCAGCGCCGCCCAGCCTGTAGCCAGGTATGCCACCCAGAACACCAGCCCGCTGAGCGCCAGCCCGAAATGCCCGAAGAGCAGCGCCGGCGGCGAGCCGGTGCCCGCACCGCGAGCTGGGCGCCGCAACGTGCCGCCGCGGGCGATCCAGGAGCCGAGCACGTAGGCGCCGCTGCCAGCTGCAACGAGCCAAGCGATCAGCGCGGCAATGCCCATTGGCAGGTCGCGGCCGCGGTTCGCCGCCGACGATTGGGCTCCGGTCGGCGCGGCACTGGCGACGGGGGGGAGTGCGCTCACCAGATGGTCCAGGTAAGGAGCCGCCTCACCTTCCCGTCTCCTTCGGATTGCCTTTCGCGCGTCCCCGGCGGCCCGGACCACAGCTAGGGAGACGGCCTGATTGACCTCGGCTTTGCTCAGGCCCTGGCACGGTGCAGGCTTCCAGGTCACCGTGATGTGGTGCTCGATGGCGTGCAGCCCGTACGCAGCGCAGCCTTGCACGGTGTGCTTAGGTGCGCCGCCCGAAGGCACCCCGCATCCGGCGGCGAACAGGGCAATGAACGTGCCGCCCACAAGCGCTGCGGTCCTGGTGCCGAGTTTCACTGCGTCTCCTGCGCCGGGCGCCGGTCGGCCTTGACCACACTAGTGCAGGCGCGTTGCGCCGAACCGGTAGACTCCTTGGGCTGCTGTCCGATGAGGCGGCGCGCCGCCTTAGCTCAGTCGGCAGAGCGGTTCACTCGTAATGAACAGGTCGTCGGTTCGATTCCGACAGGCGGCTCCGCGAAGTTCCAGCTCAGCACCATGATCGATGATCAAGTTAGGTGCATGTAGCTCTACGGTCAGCCTCGGCTTCGACTCTCGCGGCAAGCGGCTGCGGCGCAAGGTCTCTGGCAAGACGAAGACCGAGGTCAAGGACAAGCTCAGGGAGCTGCACTCCGACCTGGATGCGGGCGTGCAGACTTCGGTCAGCTACACCGTCGAGCAGGCGGTCGCCGACTGGATGCGGGAAGGCCGAGACGGACGGTCGGCGAGCACGCTGCGCCGGGACGAGCGGATCCTGCGGCCGGTGCTGGCAGTGATCGGCAGTATCCCGCTGCACGCGTTGCGGACGCACGACGTGCGGCGCGCGTTGTCTGAGCTGGCGGCGTTTCCGCCGGGGGTTCCGGGGTCAGTTCTAGTTAACGCCGGTGCCGTGGCGGGGTCGAGGTGAAGCGCCCGCAGAGCGCCAGTGCGATGACGAGCGACGTTGCCGCCCCTAACGCCAGCGGCGTAGCCTCGGCTGGCCGGGAGATCTCGTCAGCTTTATGCACGGCCCGGGCGATGAGTAACGCAACTCCATCGTCTACCTGCCTTGGGTCAGCGTGCGCTGATGGCTGCGGCCGGGTCAGCGTGGTGCAGAAGGAGGCATAGAGAGTGACTACTGGTGGTTTCTCGCCGAAACGGCTGGCCCGGGTGCGAGAGGTGCTGGAGCGTTACGTCGATTCCGGCTTTGCCCCTGGTGCGGTCGCCGCCGTCGCCCGCCACGGCGAGGTCCACATCGAGGAGGCGGGCAATCTCGCCTTCGAGGGCGAGGGCTCGAGGACGCCGATGGCAGCCGACACGATCTGCCGCATCGCCTCGACGACAAAGCCGATCGTTGCCGCCTGCGCGATGACGCTCGTGGAGGACTGCACGCTGCGCCTAGACGATCCGGTCGATGAGTTCCTGCCGGAGCTGGCGGACATGAGGGTGCTCGCCGATCCGGACGGGCCGCTGGACGAGACGGTCCCGGCGAACCGCCCGGTGACGCTGCGGGATCTGCTCACCTTCACCTTCGGCACCGGCATGGTCCCCGCCGAGCCGGGAACGGTCCCGATCGCTGACGCGCTGAACGCGCTCCGGAGCGAGGCGCCCGACCAGGGGCCAGCCAGTAGTTGCGAGACTGCGATGCCGCCGGATGAGTGGGTTCGCCGGCTCGGCGCGCTTCCGCTGGTCTACCAGCCGGGCGAGCGGTGGATGTACAACACCGCCGCCAACGTGACCGGCGTGCTCATCGCCCGCGCCACCGGCATGTCGTTCGGGGAAGCCCTGCGCGAGCGGATCTGCGGGCCGCTGGGGATGAAGGACACGGGCTTCAGCGTCGGCGGCCAGAGCATCAGCCGGCTGGCGACCGTCTACCTGGCCGAAGAGTTCCACGGCGAGATCGCCGTCGAAGACGGCCCCAGCGGGTACTGGAGCCGGCCGCCGGCGTTCGAAGACTGCGGCGGCGGGCTCGTCTCGACCATCAGGGANTACCTCGCCTTCGCCTCGGCGCTGCTGGCCGGCGGTGCCCACCACGGCGAGCGGGTGCTGTCGCGGCCGTCGGTGACGCTGATGACCAGCGACCAGCTGACGCCTGCGCAGAAGGNGGTGTCCGGGTTCACGCCGGGGTACTTTGACGACTTCGGCTGGGGTTTCGGGATGGCGGTCCGCACCAGGCGCACGCACCTCGGACCTTCGGTCGGGAGCTACGGATGGAACGGGGGATACGGCATCATCTGGTACAACGACCCTGCCGAGGACATGACGGCGATTCTCATGAACCAGGGCGGAGCCGGGCGGCCTACGTCGCCGGTTTTCCTCGACTTCTTCACGGCCGCCTACCAGGCGATCGACGACTGACCTGCAGCATTACGCTCAGCGAGGTCGACTCAGCTACCCGGCCAGGCCGAGACAGAAACGGGTACCCATGCTGCAACCAGCCGCCGAGAAGCTATGGGCCTTGTTCGAAACAGAGTGGACGTACCAACTCGAGCACAGCCCGACCTTTGCGTCCGTATTGGGCGACCGCCGCTGGAACGACCGATGGGACGACCGGAGCCTCGAGAGCATCGAAGCCGATCGCCAACACAATCTCGACGTGCTGGCCGAACTGCAGAACATCGACCGGGCGCAGTTGGGACCGGATGACCAGCTGAACTATGACCTGTTCCGCAGCGACTACCGCTCCTGGATCGCTCAGTACGAGTTCCGGTGGCAGCTGTTGGCCGCCAACCAGATCGGCGGACTCCCCGAATGGGTCAGGCAGCCACCGGGTGTCCAGACTGCCTACCAACTGGCTGATGCCATCCGCTTCGAGACCATCCACGATTACGAGGACTGGATCGTGCGGCTGGAAAGCTTCGGCGGCTATGTCGACCAGGTGATCACGCTTTTGCGTCGGGGTATCCAAGAGAAACGGGTGAACCCCGAGATAATCATGCAGCGGGTGCCGCCACAGGTCAGGAAACAGATTGTGGACGACCCGAAGCAGAATGGTTTCTTCAGCCCGTTCACACGATTCCCGGCCAACGTCGCGACTGCCGAACAGCGGCGGCTGTCCGCGGCGGCCGAGGCGGCAATCGTCCGGAGCGTCGTGCCGGCAATGCGTCGGTTCCACGACTTCCTGACCGACGACTACCTTCCCGCCGCGCCGGCGACGGTCGGCGCATGGAGGTTGCCGAACGGGCACGAAGCCTATGCCGCTTCGGTGAAGGCGTACACCACGCCCGACACGAGTCCGGAGGCCATGTTCGAGTTGGGGCTGGCGGAAGTCGCCCGGATCCGCTGGGAGATGGAGATCGTCAAATCCCGGACGGGCTACGAAGGCTCGCTCGAAGGCTTCTTCACGTTCTTGCGTACGGACGAGCGGTTCTATTGCGCGTCCGGCGAAGAACTACTCATGCGTTATCGCGCGCTGTGCAAGCAAATCGATGGACGCCTCGGAAGATTGTTCAAGACCCTGCCACGTCAGCCTTATGGGGTTGAACCAACCCCTGCGGACATGGCCCCGGACGTCACCACCGGCTTCTACTACCCGGCCGCCGCTGACGGTTCGCGGCCCGGAACGTACCTGGTCAATCTCTATCGTCCGGAGACGCGGCCCATTTGGGAGATGGTTCCCCTCACCTTGCACGAAGCGGTTCCCGGACATCACCTCCAGACCTCGCTTGCCGCCGAGCTCGACAACATCCCGGCCTTTCGACGTTTCGGGTACTACCTCGCGTTCGGCGAAGGGTGGGCACTGTACTGCGAGACACTCGGAGACGAGCTGGGCCTGTACGACGACCCCTACGACAAGTTCGGGCAACTGACGTTCGAAATGTGGCGTGCCGTCCGGTTGGTCGTGGACACCGGAATGCACGCAAAGCGGTGGAGCCGTCAAAAGGCGATCGACTACTTCATGGAGAACTCGCCTCGCCAAGAGTTGGAAGTCGTGAACGAGATCGACCGATACCTGGCATGGCCAGCGCAGGCGCTGGCGTACAAGGTAGGCCAGCTGAAGATCCGAGAACTTCGGACCCGAGCCGAGCGGGAACTCGCTGACGACTTCGACGTCAGGGGATTCCACGATGCGGTGCTACTGGGCGGCTCCGTTCCCCTGGACATACTCGACCGGCGGGTGACCGCCTGGATTGCCGGCACGCTGGCCGGATAGGTCCGGCTCACGGGCCGTGGTCTCGGGCCCGATGCCCGACTCCGCGGGGCGCAGCCCGTTGCCGCTGCGAGCGGTCTTGGGCTGACTCGGTGAGCTTGAACGCCATGGCCAGGGGGCGCCACAACGCTAATGGGGCCCGGACGGAGGCCGAGCAGGTCGTCGAAGACGCCCAGGACGGCCCGGCCCCACTGGCCGTACGCAGGATTGTTGGGCTGGCCTGTGGCCGCCACAGTGCCTCACAGAGCCTCCGGAATCAGGCGGCTCGGCCTGGTGCGCCGCGCGTCTCGCCGCAGGATCGGCCAGTGCCTGGAGGGGGTAGATTCGGAGGAGATGCATCGTCCGTCCGCGCTGGGCAGGGGGAGAGGAGGCGCCGCCGATGCGCTGGCTCAAGGTACTCGCGATCGCCGTCGCTGTTGTGATCGTCTTCTTCGTGATCTCCTCGCTGACGCACATTCTGTACCTGATTGGCGTCGGCCTACTGATCGCCGCCGCGCTCTTCGCCGCGGTCAAGGGATGGGAGCAGTACAAGCTCGCCCGCGCGCGCCACGAGGAGCGCCGTCAGCAGCGCCTGCAGCACCGCGAGGAGCGCCGCGCCCGCGAGGAGCGCCGCGCCCGTCCTTCCATCGAGGCGCCCCGGCAGCAGCCCACCGGGCTCCCNCCCGCCGCCACCTCCCCCGGCTTCGACGTGGACGAGGAGCTGGCCCGCCTCAAGCGCGAGCTGCCTGGCTCATAGCGGTACGCCGCGATTCGCATCCCCGCCACCTGGACTCCGGTCGACCGAGACTACGAGGCCCTCCGGATCAAGATGAACGTACTTGTACGCGTCCCGCGACGGCTGGCCACGCCGTCACCCTTGACTGGCCCGCCCTTCCAGGCGGTTTCCGGCAGCCATCGGATGAGGCGCCTGCACGGCGCGCACACCGACTGGACCGGTGAATGCCCCGCCGGTGACCGCACCCTGAGGGTGGCTGACTATAGTCCGATTACGAGGAGACAACCCATGTCCACCTTCGACGCGCGCCCTGGTACCCGCGGTGCCTGGCAGCCCAGCGGCCGCATCCTGCTCGGGATAAACGGTTTCGTAGCAAGGCGGCTCCGTAAGGGTGCCAAGAACCCGCCGGGTTTCGACTTCGATCTCCTGCTCCTGACCACGACGGGTCGCAAAAGCGGCCTGGAGCGGACCACACCCCTCGGCTGGGTCTCCGACGGGAACGGCGGCTGGCTGATCGCAGCGTCGGCGAACGGCGCGGCTGGCATCCCCGCCTGGTACCACAACCTTGCCGCAGCCCCCGATAAGGCACGCATCGAGATCCATGGAGCCACCACCCCGGTCTCCGCCGAGCAGCTTCACGGCACCGAGCGCGAGGCTGCCTGGCAGACGCTCACGGCGGCCATACCGCGTTTCGGCAGGTACGCGGAGAAGACCGACCGGGAAATCCCGGTTATCCGGCTGACTCCCCGTTCCAGCTAACCGGGCCGCCCAGGCCGTCACCCTCGGCTCGCTCACCCGCGACCCGGCCAGACCCTGTGCGATCTTGGAATCAGCAAGCGGGCCGGCTGACCGCCTGGCGCCACTACCGGCGACAGTTCGCTGCCAACTGTGGTGCGCGACGAAGCCAAGAGGAGATCAGCAGATGTCGGCAACGCTGAAGTTGACGCATAAGGCAATCGGAGCGGAGGTCCGCCGTGGCACGTACGATGCCGTGCTCGATGGTGAGCGGGTCGGGTCGGTCGAAATGAACGACACGATCGAGATACCAGTCGAGCCTGGACGTCATACCCTGCAGGTCCGCAATGGCCGAAAGTCGAGCGGCACTCAAACCTTCGACGCCGCCGATGGCGAGATCGTCGCCTTCCGATGCACCGGAAAGAGATTCTTGCCGATCTTTCTCGCATCCTTCGTCGTTCCCAGGCTGGCACTGAAACTCGTTCGCGATTGAGTCGGCGTCGCCGTCGTGGCGCTCCAAGATCGCCCATCAGCTGAACAGGCTTCCGGGAATGCGCGGGTACCGATCCAGGCCGAACACCTCGACCTGGGGTGAGCGCTGCTGCACCAGCACGCCGCCGTCGACCACCAGGCAGTGCCCGGTGACGTATTCCGCGTCGGCCGAGGCCAGGAACACCGCAGGCCCGGCGAGGTCATCGGGCGTGCCGCCGCGGCCCCATGGCACGGTGTCGTCGCGCCGCTTCCTGGCAGCCGGCTCGACGTGCTCGGGGCGGGTCGCGATCAGCCCGGGCACCAGCGCGTTCACCCGGATGCCGTAGGGCGCCAGCTCAATGGCGAGGCTGCGGGTCATGGCTTCGATGGCGCCTTTCGACGCGTCGTAGGCGACCGCGCCGCGGTGCGAGCGGTTGGCGCCGCCACTGGACATGTTGATGATGACGCCGTGCCGGGCCGCCACCATGACCGGCGCGACGCGGTGCACAAACAGGTAGTGACCCTTGAGGTTGGTGCGGATCATGTCGTCCCACCACGCCTCGTCGCCGTCGAGGAAGTGCCGCGCTGTGACCACGTCACCGGCATTGTTGACCAGGACGTCGACGCCGCCGAACCGGCTGACGGCAGTCTCGACGACGCGCTCGACATCGCCGGGGTCGCCCACATCGCAGGTCACGCTCACGGCCATACCGCCGTCATCGGTGATCTGGGCTGCGGCAGNNGCACCNGCGTCGCCAGCGATGTCGGCGATCACGACGCTGGCGCCCTCGGCGGCGTACCG
>JGI12635J15846_10002851_pt1 | contig 15084 bp, 14 predicted proteins | sample BlaSpr_A8_OM2_M2_FD_15846 | JGI IMG/M metagenome (IMG submission 15846) | reverse complement strand
GACTGGACGTATCTACGATAATTCCAAATCCGTTATCGGCCGCATACTTGCCAATGAGTGGCGCCATTTTCTGCAGAATACGTTGCGCAATCTCATTCTGCTGACTCTGGGCGTCATCCCGGGCGTCCTGAACCGAACGCTCAAGGCTTTTCTGCTTTTGCTCAATTTGCTTTACTAGGGTGCCGCGGGCATCATCATTCAATTTTGGACCCTGATCGGCGAGCGTCTTCTTTAAGCTTTCAACTTCGTCGTTCTGGCCCTTCAACTCGTTTTGTTTGGGCTCCAATTTCTTGCTCAGAGCCTCGAAATCGCGCTGTCCTTCATTGCTGGCAAAGATCGCCTGCTCAACGTTGATCGTGCCGAGCTTGCTTCCGGTTCCCGTGGCAATGGTGGAGCTTGCCGCGCTGGGAGCCGAAGGCAGCGGTGCGGCCGCGTCGGCAGTTTGTGCCAGAACCGCAACCGACAGTACGAATGGTATAGCCGTGAGAAATCGCGCAAGCTTGCTTATCATGTGAATATTTTGTGCTCCTTGGAAAATTGTGCCTGGAGTTGCCTAGGTCTTTTCAAAGCGAACGCCAATACGCTCAATAACGTTTCAGTAACTCTCAGGCGTCCAGCGACCCGACCTGAAGTGGGACGGTTTACCCTCATTCCCAGATCCTAGGTGGCAGTGCTTCAGATTATAGGGGCCAGCTTCGCCCGTCGTCAATGCGATGCGCTTATTCTGTGGTTGGTCAGTTCGTCGTTTGAAGCAGAAAATGTACCATGGGATGGTGCAGCAGCTTCCCGAAGCCGTCCAACAGTACATTTCCAAACAACAGCTCCTAAAACCGGGAGATCGCCTCGGCTTGGCTGTCTCTGGCGGAGCCGATTCGGTTGCCTTGCTGCGCTTGATGGTCGGTCTCCGCAAGGACCTCGGCGTCGTGCTTTCGGTTATTCATTTCAATCACAAGCTGAGGGGAGCGGAGGCCGAAGCCGACGAAAAGTTCGTGAAAGAATTATCAGAAAAGCATGGGCTGGAATTTTTCTGCCAGAGCGGCGACGCATCCCACTACGCTGAACAAGAGCATCTCAGCATTGAAACTGCGGCAAGGGCCATGCGATATGAATATTTCATAGGCTTGCTGCAAAGTGGCAAGTGCAACCGCATCGCCACCGCTCACACTTTGGACGACCAAGCTGAAACGGTAGTACTGAAATTGGCGCGTGGTGCGGGAACTCGAGGCCTAGCAGGAATCTATCCGAAAGTGGCGGTTGGGGATCACTCAGGAAAGCCCTCCGACGCTTTAATCATTCGGCCTCTCCTTGGCATTAGGAGAAAGCAACTCGAGTCTTACCTCAAGGCACTAGGACAAGACTGGAGAGACGACAAAAGCAATCGCGACTTGAGACATTCCCGAAACCTGGTGCGTCATGGGATTCTGCCGCGCCTTGAACGCAATCTGAATCCGGCGATTCGCGAGGCGCTTTCTGAAACAGCGGACATCGCGCGCGCCGAGGAGGAATATTGGACGGCGCAGGTTGCGGACTTNATGCCACATGTCTGGAAATCTCCGGACGACGGACGGAAGCCTGCCAACACTGGAGTCTTAAACCTCAGCCTACTGTCAGCCCAACCGCTGGCTCTGCAACGGCGGCTAATTAGAGCTGCGGCCGAATCCTTGGGATTTCAATTGGAGTTCAAACACGTGGAGCAGATTCTTCGGTTGGCTTCAAACAAATCCAGACATCCACAGTCAACAATTTTGCCAGACGGATGGAAGGCAACCCACAGAGACAAGGAGATCACGCTCAAGCGTTCTGCCGAGCCTCTGACCGTGGATTACGAATACCCCCTTCCCATTCCCGGACGGGTCAGACTCCCACAGGTCGGCAAATTAATCGAGACAGTACTACTTCGACCCGGTGACGAATCAGGTTATAATCCCGACCACGCCTTCGATCCGGCTTTATTGACCCGGGAATTGCGGGTTCGGAACTGGCGGCCCGGTGATCGCTTTTGGCCGGGCCACAGCAAGTCTCCGAAGAAGGTTAAAGAGCTCTTGCAGGAACGGCATCTGACCGGAACCGAACGAAGACTTTGCCCTGTGGTGGTCAGCGGAACTGAAGTGATCTGGCTGGGCAATTTTCCGGCGCCTTCGGAACTCCGGCCTCGGGACACACATCGAGAAGTCGTTATTATCCGAGAGAAGGTTCTCGATAGTCACTAAAATAAGCGCCATAAAGTTCATGCACCAAGCCGCCAAAACCGACAGAATGACCGGAAAAATGCACGCCGTCATCCCAGAGGAACAGATCCAGAAGCGCGTCCGGGAGATGGCGCGGCAGATTTCCGACGACTATCAAGGCAAGACCATCCACGTTCTGGCGGTGCTGGAGAATGGATTCATGTTCGTGGCTGACCTTGTGCGCGCTCTCGAAGTCCCGCTCATCTGCCAATTCATTAAGCCGAGGTATCAGCGTTTACATGACGACGGTAGGGGCGAATTTCTGGAAATCTTCTTCAGCCACGAACCCAACATTGAGGGACAACACGTATTACTGGTCGAAGGTCTAGTGCATTCCGGAGTCACCACCGACTTTCTGATGAGCGATTTGCGGGGCCGCGGGGCCGCCTCAGTGAAGCTCGCAACGCTTCTGGACCGGCAGTCGGCACGTCGAGTCCAATTGCAGCCGGATTATTTCGGCTTTCTCGTCGACGAAGCATTCTTAGTCGGCTATGGATTGGGATCTGCCGAACAGACGGAACGGAACCTGTCATATTTAGCTGTGGCAAGCTAGTCCTTCCCTAATGACTTTGGTTACCCGGGCGGGATCATTCTATATTTCCTCGAGAAGCGTTAGAATTAGAGTCTGGGAATTTGTCCAATCTAAACTCTTCCCAAAGCATCTAAACAGGTGAGAAGTTTCCGGTTTTGAAGCGGAGCCCGATTTTTAGGAGTTTTTAGTGAATTCAACAGCCAAAACAATTGTCTTCTGGCTCGTGATTCTTGTGTCAGCCTTCCTGCTTTGGCAGGTGGTCACCGCCAGCCACGCAGGTCCTAAGGAGAAGGAAGTCAACTTCTCCCAATTCCTGTCTGATGTTAACCAGGGCCTTGTGAAAGAGGTCACGGTCACGGGCATGGAAGTTCGCGGTAAGTACCTCAAGGACGGATCGACCTTTCATACCACGCAGCCCGCGAATTACCCCGCGATATACGACACCCTACAGGGCAAGAATGTCGTGATCACCATTCGTGACGTTAGCAATAGCAGCTGGAGTTGGCTCATAAACCTGGCTCCGCTAGCCCTGCTCGCTCTGCTGTGGTTTTTCATGATCCGCCAGATGCAGACCGGTGGCAACAAAGCGCTTTCGTTCGGTAAGAGCCGCGCCCGCTTGCTTTCCATGCAGCAGAAGAAAGTCACGTTTAAAGACGTGGCCGGCGTAGAAGAAGCCAAAGAAGAGTTAAAAGAAATTATCGAGTTCCTACGCGAAGCCCAGAAGTTTCAAAAGCTTGGCGGAAGAATCCCGAAAGGCGTGCTGCTGGTTGGGCCTCCGGGGACAGGCAAAACTCTCCTTGCAAGGGCCGTCGCAGGCGAGGCTAATGTTCCATTCTTCTCTATTTCTGGCTCGGATTTCGTAGAAATGTTTGTCGGCGTGGGCGCAAGCCGCGTCCGCGATCTTTTCGAGCAGGGAAAAAAGAACGCTCCCTGCATCATCTTTATCGACGAAATCGACGCTGTCGGCCGTCACCGTGGGGCGGGCCTCGGCGGTGGGCATGATGAACGCGAACAAACACTGAATCAACTGTTAGTCGAGATGGACGGCTTCGAATCGAACGAAGGCGTCATCCTGATGGCGGCTACAAACCGTCCGGATGTTCTCGATCCAGCATTGCTGCGGCCAGGCCGTTTCGATCGGCGAGTTGTTGTAAATCGACCCGACGTTCGCGGACGTGAAGAAATTCTCCGAGTCCACACGCGCAAAATTCCTTTGGCGGACGACGTAGAACTCTCTGTCTTGGCTCGTGGCACTCCGGGATTCTCCGGAGCCGATTTGGCGAACATGGTGAACGAAGCCGCATTGAGTGCGGCCCGGCAAAACCGCAAAGCCGTTCTCATGTATGACTTCGAGTTGGCTAAGGATAAGGTTCTAATGGGAGTGGAGCGCAAGTCGCTGATTCTCACCGAAGAAGAGAAAAAAGTCACGGCATACCACGAAGCCGGACACGCGCTGGTCGCGGCTAAGCTGCCGAATTCCGACCCTCTCCATAAAGTCACGATCATTCCGCGCGGCATGGCTTTGGGCGTCACCATGCAATTGCCCATCGACGACAAGCACAACTACACCAAGGAATATCTCGAAACCGAGATCGCCATCATGATGGGTGGCCGCATCGCTGAAGAGATGTTCTTAAGCCAGATGAGCACGGGCGCCGGCAACGACATTGAGCGCGCTACGGAACTGGCCCGCAAAATGGTCTGCGAATTCGGCATGAGCGACCTTGGACCGCTGACTTTCGGAAAGAAAGAAGAGCAGATATTCCTTGGCCGCGAAATCGCGCAGCACCGAGACTATAGCGAAGCGACGGCCGTCAAAATTGACGACGAAGTCCGCCGAATGATTGGGCAGGGCTATAACACGGCAAAGAGCATCCTCGCCGAGAATAATGACACTCTGGTGAGAATCGCTCTTGCGCTCCTCGAACGCGAAGTCCTCGACGCCAACGAGATTAAGCTAATCATCGAGGGCAGAGAATTGCCGAAGGTCATCCCGCCGCCGAAATCGGATGACGGCGTGCAACAAGTCTTAAAGCCAGAACCCGGACGTCCGGGGATGGTAAAGGGCGGAGAGCGTCCAGCCCCAGCGTAGGCTAAAGATTTGTTTTGCGCGTGCGCTACTCCAACTGAGGGTGCCCCATCCTTGCGCGATTTTCGCAAGGGTGGGAGGCAAGTCTGCCTGAACCAAGATTTTGTGAAGCAGGCCAGCACGCCTACTGTGGAAAGCGCTTGAGCTTTTCACCGAGACTGATGTGTCGAGTGAAGACCACAAGTTCGGCCGAGTTTGCAGTGTATGTCTGATTTTTGGCTGCCTCCGACACGCAGTAGTTCCTTAAGACGACTCCCGAATGGATAATCTCTTCAACGGAGACATATTGCGGGGAGCATTGGGTCCAGTTCCCAACCGCAACAGATACCAGCAGTCGTTCGGGCGAAGGGCTACCTAACTCACGCAACTGGAATGTGGCCCACCCTTCTGGCGTGGTCTTTAACTTTAATCTGGGACGTACCTCTAAAGTTTGTGTCAAATCATGATGAGCCAAGGCTGGCTGCTTCACAGCCTCGACGTCCACCTCCTTTCCGCTGAGGGGTTTCCCCGTGTCGGCGCTGACGACCCGGACGCGTATGGACTGTCCCAAAGCAAATTGGAAGACGCACCCGCAGAACAGAATTAAGGCTGCGCTCCAGTAACGTGTCATATCAACACTCCGATCAGTAGCACCCGCCAGGCGGAACAAGAGAAATTATTTCGCCTACCATTTGGAACGATCACCGATAGAAGGTACTCGATCCCCTGAAGTGGCGGTCCGATACCGAACGGGCTATCAGGATCGATATGGACTTCCCCTCCAGGCCTTAATAAGCGTAAGTACAGTCGCCCTCGGCTGTCCTTTACGCTTTCAACTCCCAGTCCTTCGCCCGCGACAACGCTTCATCCCACCTCTCGCGAAGGCCGGTAGCTTGCGAGCGCGCCATCCGCGGCTCAAAGCGCTGCTCTTTCCGCGGTATCGAAGCAATCTCCGCCACATCCCGCCAAAATTTCACCGCGACCCCCGCAAAATATGCCGCGCCGAGTGCCGTAGTCTCGGTGACCGCCGGACGCACAATCGGAATCCCCAAAATATCCGCTTGAAACTGCATCAGAGCATCATTCGCAGAACCGCCGCCATCGACTCTCAACTCCGGCAGCGGAGTCCCTGAATCTCGTTGAATCGCGTCGAGCAAGTCCGCGACCTGGTAAGCGATAGACTCCAACGCCGCGCGAGCTATATGGCCAGCTTTCGCGCCCCGAGTCAATCCAAACATCGACCCCCGAGCGTACTGGTCCCAGTGCGGCGCACCCAATCCGACGAAGGCGGGAACGAAATACACGCCACCATTATCCGGAACCGACGCCGCGAGCGTCTCGATCTCCGCCGAAGTACGAATGATTCCCAAACCATCCCGCAACCACTGGACTACAGCTCCGCCAACGAAAACGCTGCCCTCCAGGGCGTACTCAATAGCGTTTCCCATTTTCCACGCCACGGTGGTCACGAGCCGGTTTGCTGTCGAGACCGCAACCGTTCCCGTATTTTGCAGCGCGAAGCATCCCGTCCCATATGTATTTTTCGTAAGTCCCGGCGAAGTGCATCTCTGCCCAAATAAAGAGGCCTGCTGATCCCCTGCTATTCCCGCTATCGCGATACCACTAAGACCCAAGGTGGTTGTTACTTCTCCATAGACCTCAGCCGATGCGCCCACCACGGGCATCATCGACTTGGGAACTCGGAAGATCTCCAACAGCTCATCATCCCATTGCCCGGTATGAATGTTGAAAAGCATCGTCCGGGATGCATTGCTGGCATCCGTCACGTGGGTGCGGCCGCCGGTCAGCTTCCAGATGAGCCAGCTATCCACCGTGCCGAAGGCAAGCCTCCCAGCGTCGGCGAGGTCTCGCGCACCCGGCACGTGGTCAAGGATCCATGTGATCTTGCTCGCGGAGAAATAAGAATCGATCATCAAGCCGGTGCGTTGCTGGATCAGCACCTCATGACCATCAGTTTTGAGCTGATCGCAAAAAGCGGCGGTTCGACGGTCTTGCCAAACAATCGCGTTGTAAACCAGTTTCCCCGTCTCGCGGTTCCACACCACTGTTGTTTCGCGTTGGTTCGTGATCCCTAGCGCAATTACGTCTCGAGGACGCAGTTCCGCCCGGCTCAGCGCCTCAACCGCAACACTAATTTGCGAACTCCAAATCTGTTCCGGATCGTGTTCAACCCAGCCCGGCTGCGGGAAAATCTGCTCGAACTCACGTTGCGCTACGCCTTTGATAACGCCTTCGTGGTCGAACAAGATCGCCCGCGAACTGGTTGTACCCTGATCGAGCGCTAGAACATACTGCAAGTGAACCTTCCTTAGTTAGATTTCCCGGCCTGAAAGCGAGGCAGGAATCGCCGTACACCGAAATCGTAAACCGCGCCGCCGATCAATCCACCAAGAAGAGGCGCAACCACTGGCACCCACCACACCCGCCTGCCATCGGTGATTCCGTTGTTATGGAAGCCCGCTGCAACCGTAAACAACCGTGGGCCGAAGTCTCGTGCTGGATTGATTGCGTAGCCGTGCATCCCGCCAAAGCTCATGCCAATCGCAACCACCACAAGCCCAATCATCAGCGGTGCCAGGCCGGGCCCGGGAGGCGAAGTATATTCGTCCGTGATCGCGAAAATAAGGAGCAGCAGCAACGCTGTGCCAATCACCTGGTCTAAAAAGCCCGCTTGCATGATTTCTGGAAAAGCCGGAAAGGTCGTGAACACGCCCGCCGTGCGCATCAATTGCGGATCTACTTGGTGAAACGCCGGCAAATAATTTCTGTACACCAAAGCCGCTGCAACAAAGGCGCCCGCGGTTTGCGCCAGCGAATAAGGCAACACCTTTTGCCACGGAAATCCCCGGAACACCGCCAGCGTCAGAGTCACTGCGGGATTAAGATGCGCGCCCGAAATAGATCCGGCAACATAAATCCCCATTGTTACCGCTAGTCCCCAGCCGAGCGTTATGTTTGTGTAGCCGCCATGGACAATCTCTCCCGGCGTAGGGGACGGAAACAAAACCACCATGGCAACTACCCCAACGCCAAAGAGAATTAATACAAAGGTTCCGAGAAACTCGGCGATGAGTTCAGCCAAAAGGGAGGGCTTGGCATTCATAAAATTGATGTAGCGCGAGTAGGCTTAGAAGCCGCCGAGTAGTGTACAACCAATAGCGGCCGTCCAGTCGAATTCGCACGGCCGGTTCAAATCAGCGAATCCGTGGTTAGAAACCACCCCTGATTGTTATCCTGCAACTAAGCTTTGAACACGAAACTGGATTCAAGAACTTTGGAGGACCTATGCGCTGGACACCGGGTGGGGACAGTAGCGATGTTGAGGACCGCCGCGACGATAGTGGTGGCGGAGGATTCCAGTTTGGTGGCATGCACCTCGGCATCGGCGGCATCGTCATCCTCCTTGTTCTAAGCTTCATTTTTAAGCGGAATTTCCTCACCCTGCTCAGCACCGATAACAGCAGTGCTCCCACGGCAATCTCCCAAAACACAGCCGAGGACAAAGCCGAGCAGCCCATGGTCGAGTTCGTAACCTTCGTTCTCAACGACACTCAAACTACTTGGCAGAAAATCCTCCCTGCCGAAGGGGTCCAGTATCATCACGCGAAGTTGGTGCTTTTTCGCGATTCGATCGATTCCGCTTGTGGCATGGCGCAGTCAGCCAGCGGCCCTTTCTATTGTCCGGACGACGAAAAGGTTTATATCGACCTGTCCTTCTTCGACGAACTGAAGCAGCGCTTCGCCGCTCCCGGCGAGTTTGCCGAAGCCTATGTGCTGGCGCACGAAGTGGGACACCATGTGCAAAAACTTCTCGGCATCGAGGGCAAGGTTAGAGCCGAACGGGAGCGCAACCCAGGTTCGGCAAACGAGCTTTCGGTCCGCCTGGAGTTGCAAGCCGACTGCTTCGCCGGCGTGTGGGGACATTCAACCGATCAGCGGCACCTTCTGGATCCGGGCGAGGTAAATGAAGGACTAAAGGCGGCCGCAGCTGTCGGCGACGATCGCCTTCAGCGCATGTCCACGGGCCACGTCAATCCTGAGACTTTTACCCACGGGACATCTGCGCAGCGCTCGGAGTGGTTCCAACGCGGCTTCACCGATGGAACCATTGCATCCTGCAACACGTTCAACTAGCTTGGTTTTGTATTTGCCATCCCAACTGAGGGTGCCCCATCCTTTCGCGGTTTTCGAAAGGGTGGGAAGCAAACCTGCCTGAAGTGAGCGAAGTAGGCCCCGATTTGCGCCACCGATGCAAGCTGATATGAAGAGTTCGCGAACAGTTCTAGTTCTGATCATAATCATTTTCTTTTGTCGCTTTTCACTCGCTCGTGGACACCGTCAGCGGCAAAGCGGCCAACCGGGCAACTTTGATTTCTACGTCCTGACACTTTCATGGTCTCCGGAGTTCTGCCACGATCACAGCTATAGTCCCGAATGCCAAAGCGGTCACTACGGTTTCATTGTGCACGGGCTGTGGCCGCAGTTTACCGACGGGTACCCAGAAAACTGTTCCAGCGCACCCGGGCCCGCCAATCCATCCGCGATGCTCGACATTATGCCGGACGAGAAACTCATTCAACACGAGTGGACAACACACGGAACCTGCAGCGGCTTGAGGGCCGATGAATACTTCAAAGTGTTAAGGCGGGCATATACGTCGATCAAAATACCTGCGCAGCTCGCCGCTCCCTCGGAAGGGTTTTCGATCACGCCCGGTGACCTAAAAGAGAAATTTCTAGAGGCGAATCCAAGGCTTAACCGCGATAGCATCGCGGTGAGTTGCGGCAACAACTACCTCACAGGCGTATACATCTGTCTAACGAAGGATTTGCAACCAACAAGCTGCGGCACCATACGTGATTGTCGTGCGAACGTAATTAAGGTAACGCCTATACGCTGATTTGCGAGCCGACCCACTTAGGTGTAGATGACTTTCCGCTCGCCCTTCACGATTCTACCGACGGTAAAAGCTTTCTCGCCCGCTCGCTCAATGACAGTTTGAGCTTTCTTAAATTTAGCGGACGGAACCACCAGCAGCATCCCTAACCCCATATTGAAGGTCCGCAACATTTCGTCCTGCGCCACGTTCCCGAGCTTTTGCAGGTGCTCGAAGATCGGCGGCACTGCCCAGGATCCCATTTCAATGATAGCCGCCATTCCGCGAGGAAGCATTCGCGGAAGATTATCTGTGATCCCGCCGCCCGTAATGTGGGCCATTGCGGTTACGCAGTCGCCATCCACCAGTCTTTTAACCGAGGGCCAATAGCTCTTATGTGTGCGCATCAACTCGTTTCCAACTTTGCCCTTCAACTCATTAACGTATGACTCCGGCGTGTAGCCGCCAATTTCGAACAGAAGTTTTCTCGCGAGGGAGTATCCGTTGGTATGGAGGCCGTTCGAAGCCAGGCCCAAAATCACGTCGCCGAGTTGCACGTTTTTGCCGTTAATAATTTTCTCGCGCTCAACCACCCCAACAATAAAGCCTGCGAGGTCATACTCCCCTTCAGGGTAGAAGCCCGGCATCTCCGCAGTTTCCCCGCCAATCAGCGCACAGCCATTGTGCTTGCAGGCCTCGGCTAATCCTTCGACGACCTTTTCCGCCACCTCCGGTTCGAGCTTTCCCGTGGCAAGATAGTCCATGAAGAAGAGGGGCGTAGCGCCTTGCACGACGATGTCGTTGACGCAGTGATTGACCAGATCGGCGCCAATGGTGTGGTGCACCTTCATCTCAAAAGCGACCTTAAGTTTTGTGCCGACGCCATCCACACTCGAGACCAGCACGGGATTCACGTATTTCTGTTTATCAATCGCAAACAACGCGCCAAAACCGCCAATTTCGCTCAGTACTCCGCGATTGAAAGTCTTGTGCGCTAGATACTTGATTCGCTTTTTGGTGCGATTGGCGCGGTCGATATCCACGCCAGCATCGGCGTAGGTGATAGTTGCGGTATTCGGGGAATTATCGGTCACCGGTGCTGATTTCCATCTTCTTAATTGTGGGAGACCGCTGGATTTCTGTGTCCGCAGAACCTTTGAGTGCGGCCCATTGTAGCACGTCCCAAACCGCCTCCGTAAAGTCGGAGAACGCAGACTCGGCGCCCGTGTGGCGCGGGCGCCCTCGCCCGCGAAAAGTCCTCACCCTTCTCCAACCTTTGGGAAAGCAAGATGAGAAAATTCAGCCCATGCAAAACTAATATGCGAGCATGCCGTTACTATTACAGCCATGACATCGACCGCTAATTCTCACATCGATCTTCAGGCCATCTCCAAACAAGTGATGACGCAGTACGGCTTCGAGCCAGACTTCCCTCCCGCAATTGCGCAACAGCTGGCCCAACTGAAAGCGAATCCGCCAAAAGCGGCACCAGATCCCGACATCCGGGACCTCCGCAGTCTTCTGTGGTCCTCCATCGACAATGACACCTCCCGCGATCTTGATCAGATCGAATATGCCGAGCGCACCCCCGACGGAAAAATCAAAATTCTGATCGGCATCGCCGACGTGGACGCCTTCGTCCCCAAGGACTCTCCCATCGACAAGCATGCCGACAGCGAGACCACCAGCGTCTATACCGGGGTTCGAATTTTCCCCATGCTGCCCGAGGCGCTTTCGACGGGAGCAACATCACTGCTCCCGGACGCCGACAAGCTAGCCATCGTTACGGAATATGTCGTTGGCACTGACGGAAGCGTGAATTTGCCCAACGTCTATCGCGCCATCGTCCGCAACAAAGCCCAGCTTACATATCGGGCTGTGGGGGCATGGCTGGATGGGAAAGCGCCGCCTCCGCCAAAAGTAGCCGCGTCCTCAGAACTGCAAGCGCAACTGAAATTGCAGGATGAAGCCGCGCAAGCCTTGCGCAAGCGGCGCTATGAGCAAGGCGCGCTGGATATCGATACGCAGGAAACGCGCGCGGTAATGCTCAACGACCAGGTTGTAGACGTCGAGAGTCAAGACAAGAATCGCGCCACAGAGCTGATTGAGGACTTCATGATCGCCGCCAATGGGGTCATCGCCCGTATGCTCCAAAAAGTTTCGTCGTTGCGGCGCATTGTCAAGACTCCCGAACGATGGGATCGTATCGTGCAACTCGCCGCGGGCCTGGGAGAAAAGCTGCCCTCGGATCCCGACTCGAAAGCGCTGAATGATTTTCTGGTTAAGAGACACGCCGTCGATCCCGACCACTTCGCCGATCTGTCGCTCTCCGTCATCAAGCTGATCGGCCCCGGCGAATATGTAGTCGAGCGGCCCGGAGAGCCGGCGCAGGGCCACTTCGGCCTAGCCGTTCAGGACTATACTCACTCCACCGCTCCCAACCGCCGCTTCGCCGACCTGGTCACCCAGCGGCTCGTCAAATCTGTAATCGCTAACCGCCCTTCTCCTTATTCTGATGCCGAACTCGAAGCCATCGCCAAAGACTGCACCGATAAAGGCGACGCCGAGCGCAAAGTCGAACGCCAAATGTCCAAACGCATGGCAGCCATAGCTATGAGCCGCCACATCGGAGATACCTTCGACGCCCTCGTCACTGGAGTCACCCCAAAAGGCACCTTCGTCCGAGTAATGCAGCCGCACATAGAAGGCTTGCTGGCCGAAGGCGACAAGGGATTAGACGTAGGAGACAAACTAAAAGTAAAGCTCACACGAACAGACGTGCAGCGAGGATTTATCGATTTTGCGAAGGTGTAGGCGTCGCCTACCAATCTGCTAAACTCTGTCATCCCGACCGAAGCGAAGCGCAGTGGAGGGACCTGCTTGATCGCACTGGCGGTGGTCACTGTTTCGCTTTTTGCCGACACCATCACAACTGAGGGTGCCCCATCCTTGCGCGGTTTTCGCAAGGGTGGGAGGCACACTGCTGGCAACTAGATCCGCTGTAATCATGAAATACTATGCCCACTACGATCCCTATTCCTCCGCTGCGCTGGCCTGCTCCTTCCATCGCTCAGCCTTCACGCCCATCACGAGGAGCCACAGCATTACCGATTCCTGCCCCAGGAGGCCGAGGGCCAGATTGTAGGGGGACAGATGGTGTGCGAGTATCGGCGACAGATAGGTCACCCAACCCAAACCGGCAAACGCCATCAGCGCGCCCAGAATTCGTGGCAGGAAGTTCGACCTGAAAATGAGGTAGCCGATCAGAAGGCAAGAGAATCCGCCAAATACCACGGTGATGTCCACGCCCCGAGGATTCCATCGAAGAGCTCCAAGGGTGAGTCCCACGAGGTTGAACGACGCCGCGAGCAAAGAGAGACCCCTGTTCACCGGCTTAAAGATGTCATAGAGGAGCAGCGTCACAGCGACCATGCCCGAGACCGCGATGAGGTCCCCTGCGAATTCCAACCTGCGAACGAAGAACTCGCCGAATACTGCCGCCAGTAAGCTGAGCAAAGAAAGGACACCTGCAATCCTGGCTTTGAAACGCGGTGACGCTTCTGCAATCCGTTTCATCCTTACAGCTGCGTTCATACTCTGTTCTCTTGATGCGAGTTATTGAATCAAATGTGCAGCCGATTCAGATGGTTCCCGATAGTGGCACGTCTTCGGACCGCTGCGGCAATAGGGCGATAGAAGGTGGCTTTCATGCTGCGCTGGCCTGCTCCTTCCATCGCTCAGCGTTGACGCCCACCACGAGCAGCCACAGGGTCAGCGCCCCTTCCCCGAGAATGCCGGGGGCCATATTGTAGGGGGACAGACGGTTTGCGAGCGGCGGGGACAGAAAGGTCAGCCAACCCAAACCGCCAATCGCCATCAGCACGCCCAGAATTCGAGGCAGGAAGTTCGACCTGAAAATGAGGTAGCCGATCAGGAGGCAATAGAGTCCGAAAAACACCAGGGGGTTGATGTGGGAGGGGGCGAGATGAAAGAAGCTCAGAGTGCTAAGGGCGCATCCCACGAGGCTGAAGAACGCCGCGAGCAACGAGAGGTTCGTGTTGACCGCTTTAAACAACGTGTAAAAGAGCAACGTCACAACGACATAGCACGCCGTCGCGATGAGGTTGGCGGCATCGCCATATCTAACAAGCCCGCGGCCAACGAAGACCGCGGCGAATCCTCCTGTCACGAATGTGAGTAAATAAAAGAGGCCGGCGATCCTGGCTTTAAGACGCGGCGACTCTTTTGCAATCCCTTCCATATTTCGGCCACTCATACTCGTTTCTCCTCGTGGCGCGCTACGATAGCACGAAATCCCCGGGGCCAGGCTGTGGTTCTAGACCAATGATTCGGCGGGAAGGCTCACTGCTGTTTGCTTTCCCCAGCGGTTGTCCCGAAGCCCCAACGTTCGCGCATGGCTTGCCGGAATCGCTCCCGCTCCTCTGGCGTCATATTTCCACAGCGCTCTTTCATGCGACGGCGGAAGTTGGGACGGCCGGAACCATGCCTTCCAAATCCGCCGAAGAGGATCCGGCACAGCGCCAGAAGTCCAAGCGCTTGCCAGAACGTGATCTGGCGCCAGCCAAAGAGCGGCGGCAGCAGCCAATTCCACAGTCGCATCACAAGTTCGCCGCCGATGTAAGCAAATAGCAGCATCGCCAGAATCGCCAGCGGAGCAATGAAAACCATCTTCCATCTTCTACTCATGTTCAGTCCCTCTCTAGTTTTTCGTAAATTCGGCTTTCGTAAAATCACGACTTCATAAATTCGTCATAAACATCTTGCAACCGCTCGCGCAGATGCAGGACCGCATAGCGTTTGCGCGAGAGCAGCGTATTCACGCTCACGCCGGTCTCGGCTGCGATCTCCTTGAAGCTGCGGCCTTGTAACTCGTGCGCCACAAACACTTCGCGTTGCTCCTCCGGCAGCTCATCGACTGCGGACTCGAGTTCATCGAGCAGCACGTTGCGAGCGTAAAGCGCCTCGGGCCCGGCATCGGACGAAGGCAACAAGTCTTCAAACGCCAGCATTTCGTCGTCTTCATCGTTGCGAGCGACCGTTGCATCACTGAAGTTCTCCGGCTTCTTCTTGCGCAACAGGTCAGTGATGCGATTGCGCGCCACCCGAAACAACCAGCCGGTGACATGCTCGATCGGCATCAGCAGCCGATTCGCTTCCACCAGCTTGTAAAAGACGTCCTGCAGAACGTCCTCAGCGTCGCGCGGATCGGGCACGCGCCGTCGAATAAAGTTGCGCAGCCGGGACTGCTCCCGCTTGACCACTTCGGAGATCCGCTGGTCCTGTCCGAGTACCATCCGCTCCAGGCTCGCCGCGCCGCTCATCTACCGCTGTAGACGNA
>JGI12635J15846_10002849_pt1 | contig 15094 bp, 14 predicted proteins | sample BlaSpr_A8_OM2_M2_FD_15846 | JGI IMG/M metagenome (IMG submission 15846) | reverse complement strand
AGCTGCGCGCCGGCGAGCTCAACGACAAGGAAATCGAGGTCGAGACGCAGTCTTCCGGCGGCATGCCGATGTTCGAAATTCCGGGCATGCCCGGCGCGCAGATGGGCGCGATTTCGATCGGCGATATTTTCGGCAAACTGGGCGGCCGCACCAAAACCCGCCGCCTGACGGTCGAAGGTTCGCACGAAACCCTGGTCAACGAGGAGTCCGACAAGCTGTTGGACAACGATCAGTTGGTGCAGGAAGCGATCAACGCGGTCGAGAACAACGGCATCGTGTTTCTGGATGAGATCGACAAGATCTGCGTGCGCGACGGCCGCGTCGGCGGCGACGTTTCGCGAGAGGGCGTGCAGCGCGACTTGCTGCCGTTGATCGAGGGCACCACGGTTTCGACCAAGCACGGCGCGGTCAAGACCGATCACATCCTGTTCATTGCGTCGGGCGCATTCCATATCGCAAAACCCTCCGACCTGTTACCGGAACTGCAAGGGCGCTTGCCGATCCGGGTCGAATTGGCAGCGCTCACCCGCGACGACATGCGCCGCATCCTGACCGAGCCCGAGGCGTCCCTGATCAAGCAATATGTCGCGCTGATGCAGACCGAAGGCGTGACGCTCGATATCACCGACAGCGCCATCGACGCGCTTGCCGATATCGCGGTCGCCGTCAACTCCACGGTAGAAAATATCGGCGCGCGGCGATTGCAGACCGTGATGGAGCGTGTGCTGGACGAGATTTCCTTCGCCGCGCCGGACCGCCATGGCGAGACCATCCAGATCGATGCCGAGTACGTGCAGAAGCACGTCGGCGACCTCGCCAAAAACGCCGATCTGAGCCGGTTTATTTTGTAACTATCGCCAAGTTAATATCATCGTCCCGGCGAAGGCCGGGACCCAACCACCGGCATCTGTTGTTTCCCAAGCCGTCGCCCCGCAATGCCCCAAGCGCCGCCGCGGCCTATGGGTCCCGGCCTTCGCCGGGACGACGTGGAGAATTGCGTATCGCACACCCGCCGTGTGATAAGTCCGCACCTTGTCTAGCCGCCGTCTCGGGTGCCGAATGAATCTGCGTGTGCCGAAAAACCCTTGGCGCCTGATGCTTGCCGTCAATGTCGCCGTTCTCTTCGGGGTTTTTCTCTACAAGATCACGCTGCCGCCCTACGTCCCCTACATCCACCTGCTGGTCGATTATCATTTCGGTTTTGCCAAGCGCGCGTTGATCGGCGCGGTGGTATCGCTGTTGTTCGCAAAGGTACCGTTGTGGCTGGTGTTCGCGCTTTCGGGCGCGGTCTGGCTTGTCACGCTCGGTCTCTTCACACAACTCTTCCGGCGGACGTTTGGTTTCGACGATGCGCAGATGCCGCTGTTCGTGTTCATGACGGGCTCGCCGTTTTTCCTGAAAAATTTTATGTTCACGCTGGGCCATTTCGACATTTATGGCTGTGCGTTCGCGATTATCTGCTGCTGGTGCCGGCACGCTCGGTCGCTTTCGTGCTGCTTGCCGCGCTCGCCTCAATGATCCTGGTCCTGATCCACCACATTCATCTCCTGATGTATGTGCCGACCATCGCGGTCATCGTCGTGCTGCGCTATTACCTCGTGCAGGGTTTTACGCGGCAAAATATCGCCGCCGGCCTCGCTTCATGCGCCTGTGTCGGCCTGCTGTTCCTGTCAGCACAATTTTGGGGAACGATGGCCGTGCCCGAGGCGGAGTTCGTCCGCTATTTGCAAGGCCGGATGGCCGATCCCACAAAGACCAGTTTCCTGAGCTTCAGTTATATCTGGTATCAGCCGCTTTCCCGCGAGATCCACGACACCTGGGAGCGCATGCCCTCCAACATTTTGGGCGTCCCGGTGTTCGCATTGCTGATCTGGCTGCACACGCCGCTGTGGCGACATTTTGCCGATCTCATTCGATCATTGTCGGATGAAATCCACCGCCGTGTCGTCATCGCGGCCATCGTCACGGTGAGCTGCGCCTATCTCGTGACGTTCGCAATGGTGTTCGACTATTCACGATGGATTTCGAACTGGGCGGTCTGCATGTTCTTGATATTGCATGCGGTGAAGACCTTGCCGGCCTCCAAGCAGGTGGCGTTGATTTCGGCGGATGATCGCAAGACAAACGTTTTCGGCTGGATCATCACGCTGATTCCGCGCGTCGGAATTGTGCGGCCGTTTTAACTCTTCCGCCGTCCCTGCGAAAGCAGGGACCCATACGCCGTGTCCCCTCGTATAAAAGAACGCAGTTCGCCGGCTTTTCGCGCCACACGACCAGCGGTGGTTATGGGTCCCTGCTTTCGCAGGGACGACGGGAGATTAGATCTTAGCCCGCCTGATCCGCACGTAGAGCGCGCCCTCGCCGCCGTGGCCGATATGGGCTTCCTCAAATCCCACCACCAGCGCACGGAACTCGGGAAGGCTCAGCCATTGCGGCACTTGGCGGCGCAGCACGCCGCGCTCGGATTCGGCGCCCATTTTGCCCTTGCCGGTGATGATGAGAACAAACGTCAGGCCGTCATGGTGGGCGCGTCGCAAGAAGCCCGATAGCGCGCGGTGGGCGCGTGTCTGCGTCATGCCGTGCAGGTCGAGCCGGGCGTCGATTTCCTTGCGCCCACGCGACAATTGCGAGCGCTCGCGGCGCCCAAGCGGCGCCAATGGCGGTGCTTCCGATTTGGCCGATCGAACAGCGAGCGGAGGCGATTTTTGTGGAGCTGCGTGCTTCGCAAGCGCCGGCGTTTCCGGAGCCGATGAATCAACCGGCGTCTTCGCAACGCGAGGCTTCTTCCGCAGCGGCTTTGTCTGTTTGGCAACGCTCTCCCACAACGCCCGCTCTTCTTCGCTCAGGTTACGCTTGCGCCGTGGGGGCGCGGGCAATTCCGGGATTGAGGTCGAGCGCTTCATCGGCCGCCGTGGTGATAACGATGGCGACGGACTTCAGGGCTCGGCTTGATGTTCGGCCGCGGCTCGGGCAACGGCACCAATTTCGGGGCGGCGGTTTGAGGTGTCGAGGCTTGTGCGACGGCAGACTGGGCTGGCGTTGCCGCGGCGTTCTTCTGGTCTTTCGGCTGACCCTTCGAAGCATCAGTTGGCGGAAACAGCTTTGCGATTTTTTCCGATGGCCGCGGATCCGGCACCGGCATCTTGCGGCCGCGCGCGGCCGGATCAAGGCTCTTCGGCACCAGCATGACAAAATGCATATTGTGCCGAAGCCGGCCGGAGACTTTTCCGGCTTCGACGCCGGCGCCGAAATAGAGATCGGCGCGCGCCGGCCCGACGATCGCGGACCCCGTGTCCTGCGCGATCATCAGCCGGTGGAACGGCGTTTTCGACACTTCCGACTCGATCGGCAGCTCGCCCTCGATGAAGAACGGCGTGCCATAGACATGCAACGCCTTGTCGACCGCGATCGAGCGGCCCGGCGTCAGCGGGACGCCCTGGGCGCCGACCGCTTCATCCTTGTCGGACAGATTTACTTCGCGAAAGAACACGTAGGCCCGGTTCTGCCGCCGCAATTCCTTGGCGCCGTCGGGGTTTTGATCCATCCATTCCCTGATCTTCTGCATCGACATCTGCTCTTTCGGGATGATGCCGCGGTCGATCAGGATGCGCCCCACTGCCGTGTAGGGATAGCCATTATGCGCGTCGTAATTGATGCGGATGGTCGAGCCATCCTCGAGACGGACCCGCGCCGAGCCCTGGATTTGCGAGAACAGCAGATCGGTCTGACTCTTGAGCCAGCAAATTTCGAGGCCACGGCCTGCGATGGCGCCATCCTCAATCTCGCCCCGGTCGTAATAGGGCACGAGCTTGCGGCGGCCGATTTTGCGGAACACCTGGCCCTTGTTGGGCAGACTTGGCGAGTCCTGATTGAACCCGCGGACGAACAGATTCGAGGGACGGCGATAGACCGGCACATTATAGACCTCGGTCTGGGTGCGCGAGCCGTCGATCACGGGCTCATAGTAGCCGGTGACAAATCCGTCGCCTTCGCCGAGGCGCGAGATTCGCAAGGGCAGAAAATGATCCTCGAAAAACGCTTTTGCCTTGGCGCCGTCGGCAATGTCGAGCGCCCTGGCCGCCCGGCAGGGATCGCGCAACGAAGTGCCCAGCGCTTTTGGATTGTCCGCTTTTGGATCGGCAGGCGGCGTTCGTTCCGCCGCGATCGGCCGGCAGCTGGCGCGAAACGCCCTGTAGGCCTGCAGGTGATCGTCCTCGCTCCAGCCTGCGACCTCGGCCCATGCGAGGGGAGCATATTGGCTGCCGCTGATCTCGAGCGGCCAGGCAAGTTGTGGATAAGGAATTTGCCGAGGAGGAGGGAGGGGACGGACGGCGTGTCGCGTTCGCGCGGCATAAGCGGCGAACGAAGCAAGCGACAATGCGATGGCAATCACAGCGAACGCGGCGGCGTATCGTCTGATGCCACGCGCGTTAGTGAGCGCTTCCCGTGCCAACCAGCTTCCAGTTCGGATCGCGTGAAGTCGGGTCGCGGGCGAATGTCCAAACATCGGTGATATCGGTGACCTTATCCGGATTGCCGTCGACAATCGTGCCGGCCTTGTCGCGGGTGACCGACACCATCTGCGACACAAAACGCACGGTGAGCTGCGCCGCGCGATCGCGCGCCTCGGCACCGACGAGCTCGGCCTTGTCGATCGACACGAATCGGGTCTCGGTTTTCTGCTCGTTCTTCTCGCGATCCTTGATCGCGGCCTCAAAACTCTCATAAACCTCGGACGACAACAGATCCTTAAGCGCGCGACGGTCGCCGTTGGCGAACGCCAGCACGATCATCTCGTAGGCGCCGCGCGCGCCGGAGAGGAAATGCCGGGGATCGAACGAGGAATCCTGCGCCGCAATGGCGTCAAGCCCTTGCGCTAACGGCGTGCCGGGCTCGGCCAACCCTTTCCAGCGGTCGGTCGGCGGGGCGACGTCCGCGGTCGGCGCCAGCGGCGCCTGGTCAATCACCGTCCCCGGCATCGGAACCACATTGTTGTCCTGCGCCCCCTGCACCGCGTTGCGGGCGGTGCGATCGAACGGCGGCCGCTCGTTTCCGGTGCGCTGTCCGAGGACATTGCGCAGGCGCAGGAAGATGAAGACCGCGAGCGCCAGGAAGATGATGGTGTAAATATCCACGTCGTATTTGCTTTCTGGTCTGCGCCGACAATGCGTTCGGCGGTAGAGCGTTCCGCTTTCTGAGAACGGCAGAGGTACTACATCATGGATGGGTCAGCAGCATGTAGGCACGAAACTTGGCCTGGCCAATGGCGCGTCCCGGCATGAAACGCAATGCATGAAACACAACGCATGAACCACCATGCCGGTGGAAATGGGCCAAGCGGGTTGCTCGCCCCCGTTTGCCACAAGCGAATTGTAGCGCGTTTTGGCGTCTATGGGAAACCCCGAGACTGCCCGGAAATCGCGTATATTCAACAATTTAGGGTGCATCTGCTCGTCGATTTTTAAGTTTTCGCTGCGTTCGCTTGATTGTCGTCCTTGTAGAATGAGGCAGGGCTATGATAGCCACTCGCCCCGACAAAGGCATTTTCGCAAGATCACGAGCGGATTCCGTCACAATCCGTCCCCGCTCGCTTTGAGAACGTTCCAGGAGAGATCGAATGACCAACGGCAACGGCGCGCCTCCCGAGGCGGCCCCTCCCCAGCTGAACGTGCTGGCGCAGTACACCAAGGACCTGTCGTTCGAAAATCCGAACGCGCCGTCCTCGCTGGCGCCGCAAGGGCAGCAGCCTGCGATCAATATCCAGATCAATGTCAGCGCCAACAATGTCGCCGAAAACGAATTCGAAGTGACGCTTTCGGTCGAGGGCAAGGCGGAAAATGCCGGCAAGGTGATGTTCAGCTTCGACCTGGCCTATGCCGGGGTGTTCCGTATCGTGAACGTGCCGAAGGAAAATCTGCACCCGCTGATCATGATCGAATGTCCGCGGCTGTTGTTCCCGTTCGCGCGCGAGATCATCGCGACTTCGGTGCGCGACGGTGGCTTTCCACCGCTGATGCTGGACCCCGTGGATTTCGTCAGCCTTTACCGCCAGAACATGGAGCGGCAGGCCGCCGCCCAAGGCGCGCAACCCGGGCAGGTCAAGCCGAGCTGACCCAACGAGCTGAACCGGGTAGCGTCCTAAGCGGTTACGCGTCGGCTCGCTGATCCGAAGCCCAAAATTCGTTCCAGATCGGCTTTTCGCCCAACGTGGCGACAAAGGCGCGGTGTGCCACGAGATCTTCCTCGGTGACCCGCGGCGCCAGCGGTATCTCGCGCTGCCGCCGCGGCATGTCGCCAAAGCCGCCGACGCGGATGTCATGCGATTCGGCAGCCAGAATCAATTGCGACTGCCGGGCGCCGATCAGGTCGATATAGACCTCAGCCAAAAGCTCGGCGTCGAGCAACGCGCCGTGTTTGGTGCGGTGCGAGTTGTCGATCGCATAGCGCGAGCAGAGATCATCGAGGCGGTTGGAGACGCCGGGATGCTTGCGACGCGCTAGGAGTAGCGTGTCGACCAGCCGCTCGCGCGGGATCGGCGGACGCTTGAGGCGGTCAAGCTCGGCGTTGATGAAGCTGATATCGAACGAGGCGTTGTGGATCACCAGCGGCGCATCGCCGATGAATTCCAGCAAATCCTCGGCCACCTCGGAAAATAGCGGCTTGTCGGCGAGGAATTCGCTGGAAAGCCCGTGTACGGCAAAGGCTTCCGCCGCCATCGCGCGCTCGGGATTGAGGTACTGGTGGAACGTCTGCCCGGTCGGCATCCGATTAAAAATCTCGACACAGCCGATTTCGACCAGCCGGTCGCCCCGCAGCGGATCAAGGCCGGTGGTTTCGGTATCCAGAACGATTTCGCGCATGAATGACTGACCGCCTGGAGCATCGAAAAAGATGAGAGCGGCGAATCAGGTCCGTCGCTGCGGCATCTTAACAGCCTGTTCCAGGATGTCCCTGATTCGGGCCCGCACCGGGTCGAGGCCGTCGGAGGTATCCACCACGAAATCTGCGCGCTTGCGCTTTTCGGCATCGGACAGTTGCCGCGCCAGGATGGCGTCGAGCTTCTCTACGGTCATATTATCGCGGGCGAGAATCCGCTCACGCTGAATTTCCGGTGTGGTTGTGACCACCACCACCGCATCGACGCGTTTCTCGCCTCCCGTCTCATACAATAGCGGCACGTCGACGACGGCAACAGGTGCGCCGGACCGCTCGGCATCCACCAGGAATTTTTGGCGCGAGGCGCCGAGCATCGGATGCACGATCGCTTCGAGCTGCCTGATCGCCACGGGATCGTGCACCACGCGCGCGGAAAGCTTGTTGCGGTCGACCTTGCCGCCGACAGTCGTACCAGGAAACGCCGCCTCGACGGCAGGCGCCGCCTCGCCTTCGTAAATTTTGTGAACGGCCGCGTCGGCATCGTAAACGGGAACGCCGGCCTCCGCGAACAGCTTTGCGGTGGTCGACTTCCCCATCCCGATCGAGCCGGTCAGTCCAAGGATGATCACTTTTGCATCGCCATTCTCCGCGGTCACAGGAATTGCGTTCATACCCCGAGCAGCCGCTCGCTGCGCAGGAATGCGAGTAACTGCAGCAGCGGCAGGCCGAGAATGGTAAAATGGTCGCCTTCGATACGCTCGAACAGATGCACGCCGAGCCCTTCGAGCTGGTAAGCGCCGACGCTTGACGTAACGGCCTCGCCGGCTTCGTGGAGATACGCGCTGATCTCGGCCTCGCCCAGCTGCCGCATGGTCATTCGCGCGATGGTGACGGCTTCGAACAATATCTTTTCGTCGCGCGCCACGGCAACGGCAGAGTGGAGTTCGTGGCAGTGGCCGGCCAGTGCACGGAGTTGCTCCTTGGCCTGCGCGCGGTCGGCCGGCTTATTGAAGATCCGAAACCCGAGCGCCAGGGTCTGATCCGCGCCGACGACCAATTTGCCGGGCTGCAGGGCTGACACCGACAGCGCCTTCTCGCGGGCCAGAAGGGCTGCGATCTCGCCGGGCGCGGAGAGGCGCGAGGCTTGCTGCACCGCCCGTTCGTCGATATCGGCGGGAACGGCTTCGAACTCGATGCCGGCATTGATGAGCAACGCTTGCCGCGCGCGGCTTTGCGAGCCCAGGATCAACGGATGTTTGCCGCGCCATAATTTCATTCCGCAAGCCGCTGCCGCTGCCGGTCGGTGAATAATTTGAGCACGGCAGCCGCCGTCTCCTCGATCGACCGCCGCGTCACGTCGAGCTGCGCCCAATTGAATTTTGCGCTCAGTCGCCGGGCAAACGCGACTTCATCGGTAACCGCCTGGCGATCGATATAGGTGTCGTTATCGCGGTCGCCCATGCTCAACAACCGGTTCTGCCGGACTTGAATGAGACGCTCCGGCGTGGCGTGCAGGCTGACCACCAGCGGCTTTGTCAGCGTCTGAAGCTGGTGCGGAATGGCAATGCCTGGCACCAGCGGCACGTTCGCGGTGCGGATACCGCGGTTGGCGAGATAGATCGAAGTCGGCGTCTTCGAAGTGCGAGACACGCCCACTAGAATCACGTCGGCATCTTCCAGGCCTTCGACATGCTGGCCGTCATCATGCATCATCGTATAATTGAGCGCGTCGATCCGCTTGAAATATTCCGCATTCAGGACGTGCTGGGCGCCGACACGCCCGGTGGTCGGCGCTCCGAGATAGGCTTGAAATAGCTGCATCACCGGGCCGATGATCGACAGGCTCGGTATGTTGATCTGCTGGCATTTTGCCTCCAGCCGCCCGACCAGATCCTTTTCCAATAGCGTAAAAAGTACGATGCCGGGCGCTTCCTCGATTTCATCCAGCACGCGATCGAGCTGCTTCTGGCTGCGCACCAAGGGATAGACATGTTCGACCGGCGTCACATTGGCGTATTGCGCGGCGACCGCGCGCGCCACCGTGATCAGTGTCTCGCCGGTCGAATCAGAGACCAGGTGAAGATGAAAATAATTGCCGGTCGTGGGCACCGTGACCCCTGTGTAACCTGTGAATCCTTGTGGAGCTTACCTGAGAGATTGGGGCTCGGGTCGACCGATCAGGGATAACCCGGCTTTTTCTTCACAGGCCTCAAAGTCAGGATAAGTCGTTTCGGTCTCTCGGACGATAGTGGACTTATGTGCACTTGTCTCTTCATAGACTGCTCATGAGGCCGCGCAAGCGATTGAAGCGAGAGGCGTTATCCGGATCACCACCGTGAGGGGCGAAACTGTTGATGGATGTGAATAGGCAGAGAAAATTCCGGGACAGTTTTGCGTGGGCCCAATCCACTGCTACTTAGACTCAAACCTAAGATTCTAAAATTACTTATTTAGAAAAGGGCTGCTTGCGGATATGTCTCACTTCCCCTTGAGATCGGCATTGGCGGAAACGCCGGATGGTGTAGTCGCAGGGATGCGAAAGAGTGAGGCCTGCCGGAATGTACGAGTGGATCAAGGCGCTGCATGTGATCGCGGTGATCTCATGGATGGCCGGCATGCTCTATTTGCCGCGGTTATTCGTCTATCATTGCGAAGCCGAAAAGGGATCGAAACAATCCGAGACATTCAAGGTGATGGAGCGCCGGCTGTTGAAGGCGATCATCAACCCGGCAATGATCGTAAGCTGGCTGGCGGGCCTTTACCTCGCCTGGGCGGGCAGCTGGTTTTCAGCGCCCTGGCTTCACGCAAAACTCTTGCTGGTCCTGGTGCTGTCGGGTGTTCACGGTTTTTTTTCCCGCTGCGTCAGGGATTTCGCCGCCGACCGGAATCTCAGGAGTGAGAGATTTTATCGAATTATCAACGAGATACCGACGGTTTTGATGATCGGGATCGTTATCCTGGTAGTGGTGAAGCCGTTTTGATGGGCAGTTTTGATGGGCAGTGTCGTCAACATCTCAGACGTTTGGGCTCCTTGCGAAAGGCTGATTGATTTTCTATATTGCCGAAATCCCACCCCACGCAGGCGGATGTGGTTGCGTTCCGGCTTCCTTCGTTAGAGCCGGCCGCCGCATCAGGTTTGAAGCCTCACCGGCACTTTCCTTGCTCAGACCTGCGGACCTTCCTTTTGCTCGCGTCCGCATTTTTTAAAGCCACCTCGCAATCCCAATCCCAAGATACTCCACAGGACCATCCCAATGCGGGAAATGAAACTTCAAGACCTCAAATCTCAAACGCCGGCCGAACTTGTCGCGTTCGCGGAAGAGAAAGGAGTCGAAAACGCCAGCACCATGCGCAAGCAGGAGCTGATGTTTGCGATTCTCAAGCAACTCGCGATCCAGGAAATCGACATTATCGGGGAGGGCGTCGTCGAAGTTCTTTCCGACGGTTTTGGCTTTTTGCGCTCGCCGGACGCCAATTACCTGCCCGGACCGGATGACATCTACGTCTCACCCTCGCAGATCCGCCGCTTCGGGCTTCGCACCGGCGATACCATCGAAGGGCATATTCGCAGCCCGAAAGAAGGCGAACGCTATTTTGCCCTTCTCAAAGTCAACACGCTCAATTTCGAAGACCCGGAAAAGTCAAAGCACAAGGTCAATTTCGACAATCTGACGCCGCTGTTTCCCGATCAGCGGTTCCGGCTCGAGCTCGAAGACCCCACCAGAAAGGACCTATCTGCAAGGGTTATCGACATCGTCGCCCCGATCGGCAAAGGCCAGCGCGCCCTGATCGTGGCGCCGCCCCGCACCGGCAAGACCGTGCTGATGCAGAACATCGCACACTCGATCACCGCCAACCACCCCGAATGCTATCTGATCGTGCTGCTGATCGACGAGCGCCCCGAAGAAGTCACGGACATGCAGCGCTCGGTGAAGGGCGAAGTCGTGTCATCGACCTTCGACGAGCCGGCGGTGCGTCACGTCCAGGTCGCCGAGATGGTGATCGAAAAGGCAAAGCGATTGGTCGAGCACGGCCGCGACGTCGTGATTTTGCTGGACTCGATCACGCGGCTCGGTCGCGCCTACAACACGGTGGTGCCGTCATCAGGCAAGGTGCTGACCGGCGGCGTCGACGCCAACGCGCTGCAGCGGCCAAAGCGCTTCTTCGGTGCCGCCCGCAACATCGAGGAGGGCGGCTCGCTCACCATCATCGCGACCGCCCTGGTCGATACCGGTAGCCGCATGGACGAAGTGATCTTTGAAGAATTCAAAGGCACCGGAAACTCCGAACTGATTCTCGACCGCAAGGTGTCCGACAAGCGGACCTTCCCGGCGATCGATATCTCGCGCTCCGGCACCCGCAAGGAAGAACTGATCACCGATCCGCAACTCCTAAAGAAGATGTACGTGCTGCGCCGGATCCTCAATCCGATGGGCACGATGGATGCGATCGACTTCCTGCTCGACAAGCTCCGCAACACCAAGAACAACGCGGAATTCTTCGAATCGATGAATACCTGAGCCGTTTTGGCGGTTTTGGAGGGGGCGTCCTCGCGAGGGGCGCCCCTTTTCATATTGGACTCCGAAACCTGATGCTGCGGCTTATGCTGCAGCGCAACCGCAGCATAGAATGGTTGGCCGGGTTTTTCCGGAATCTAGTAAGTAATTGAAATACCAGAGATCATTTTCGGCGAAGGGCATCGCTCAAGTTCATTGGACCGGTTTCCGCAGCACAAATGCTGCCACTTCGCGGCCCCCGCCGGGTAGCGGGAATTGCGTTGCGCTCGCAAAAGGGCTCGGGGACAAATAGGCGATGCATCCACGCGAGCAGACCATTTTTGCGCTTTCGTCCGGCCGGCTGCCGAGCGCGATTGCCGTGGTGCGGGTCTCCGGGCCGCAAGCCGGTACCGCGTTGACGTTGCTCGCGGGCAAGACGCCGGCGCCGCGAATCGCGACACGGGTACTGTTGCGCGACGCGAATCGGCAGCCGATCGATGATGCGGTGGTGCTGTGGTTTCCCGGGCCCGCGAGCGCGACCGGCGAGGATGTCGCGGAGTTTCACGTCCATGGCGGACGTGCGGTGCTCGCAGCTTTATTCGCTGCTCTCTCGGCATTGAAGGATGTCCGCGCAGCGGAGCCGGGCGAGTTCACCCGTCGCGCCTTCGAAAACGGCAAGCTCGATCTCACCGAAGCCGAAGCGCTCGACGACCTGATTCATGCGGACACTGACCGGCAACGCCGCCAGGCGCTGCGGCAGCTCAAGGGGCTGCTCAGCGACAAGGCACGCGACTGGCGCGCGCGAATCATCGAGGCGTCGGCACTGATCGAGGCGGGGATCGACTTTTCGGACGAAGGCGATGTGCCCGCGGAGCTGATCGCGCCGGCGATGGAAAAGATAATGGCGCTGCTCGGTGAGATCGAAGAAGTGCTGGCGGCACACGGCAAGAGCGAACGGCTGCGCGATGGGCTCGTAGTCGCGATCGCGGGCCCTCCGAACGTCGGCAAGTCGACCTTGATCAATCAACTGGCGCGGCGCGAAGTCGCGATCGTCTCGCCCTATGCTGGTACGACGCGCGACGTCATCGAAGTGCATCTCGATCTCGACGGCTATCCGGTGACGGTGATTGACACCGCCGGTGTTCGTGAGACCGACGATCCGGTGGAGCAGGAGGGCGTGCGTCGTGCGCGGGCGCGTGCGGCAGAAGCCGACCTGGTGTTGTGGATGATCGATGCGGAGCACCAAACCATTCCGCATGAGGGCGCTGCGCCAGTCCGGACCGTCCGCAACAAGATCGATCTGGGCGGAGCGATCGGCGGCGAGCGGCGCGGAGCGGATTTCGAGATTTCGGCGAGCCGGGGCGATGGCATCCCCGAATTAATCACCGCCTTGGTCGGCTTTGCGCAGGATTATTTTGGTTCGGGCGAGGCTGGGCTGATCGGCCGGGAGCGGCAACGAGGATTGCTGCAGGATGCAGCAGTTATGTTGCGACGCAGCATGGATGTGGTTGGCCGAGGGGAGGAGTTCGCCGCTGAGGAATTGCGGGCGGCGGCTCTCTCGCTGGGTCGGCTGCTCGGGCGGGTCGACGTGGAAGACATCCTGGATTCGATCTTCAAAGACTTTTGCATTGGGAAATAGTGAATGTAAGTTCATTTCAATAGACGAAGTGTTTCACATGAAACACGGCTTCGCACCGAACTTACCGCTTCCGGCTTTTAGCGTCCCGCGATAAAAGCCTCGCCCATGATTGCCGGACAAGAATCATTCGACGTTATCGTCATCGGCGGCGGCCACGCCGGCTGCGAGGCCGCGGCTGCGGCTGCGCGCATGGGCGCCAACACGGCGCTCGTGACCCATCGCTTTGCGACCGTCGGCGCGATGTCCTGCAATCCCGCGATCGGGGGGCTCGGCAAGGGCCATCTGGTCCGCGAGGTCGATGCGCTGGACGGACTGATGGGGCGCGTAGCGGACGCGGCCGGCATCCAGTTTCGCATGCTCAACCGGCGCAAGGGCCCAGCAGTGCGCGGCCCGCGCGCCCAGGCCGACAGAAAACTCTATGCCGCAGCGATGCAGGCCGCGATCAAGGCGACGCCCAATCTCAGCGTAATCGAGGGCGAGGCTGATGAGCTGGTCGTCACCAACGGCCGAGTGACCGGCATCCGCCTGGCCGATGGCCGCGCGCTGTCGGCGGGCGCCGTCGTCATCACCACCGGCACCTTTTTGCGCGGATTGATCCACCTCGGCGAGAAGAACTGGCCGGCAGGCCGCGTCGGCGAGGCGCCGGCGCTGGGCCTCTCGACATCCTTTGAACGCGCCGGCTTCACGCTAGGACGGCTAAAGACCGGTACGCCCGCCCGCCTCGACGGCACCACCATCGACTGGTCCGCAGTCGAGATGCAGCCCGGCGATGATCCGCCGGAGCCGTTCTCGGTGCTAACTGACAAAATCACGACGCGGCAGATTCAGTGCGGTATTACCCGGACCATACCCGCGACGCACGCGGTGATCCGGGCCAATGTGCATCGCTCGCCGATGTATTCCGGCCAGATCAAGAGTAGCGGGCCGCGCTATTGCCCCTCGATCGAGGACAAGATCGTCCGCTTTGGCGATCGCGACGGCCACCAGATTTTTCTAGAGCCGGAAGGTCTCGACGACACCACGGTCTATCCGAACGGCATTTCGACCTCGCTTCCTGAGGAGGTGCAGCTCGCGATCCTGGCGACGATTCCGGGTCTGGAGCGAGTGCGGATGGTCCGTCCAGGCTATGCCATCGAATACGATCACGTCGACCCGCGCGAACTCGATCCCACCCTGCAGACCAAGCGTCTGCCGGGACTGTTTTTGGCCGGACAGATCAACGGCACCACGGGTTACGAAGAAGCGGCCGCGCAGGGGCTTGTTGCCGGCCTCAATGCGGCTTTGTCGGCCGGCGCTGCCGCACCGATCGTGTTCGATCGTGCGCACGGCTATCTCGGCGTCATGATCGACGATCTCGTCACCCGCGGCATCACCGAGCCGTACCGGATGTTCACCTCGCGCGCCGAATACCGGCTGACGCTACGGGCCGACAACGCCGATCAGCGCCTGACCGATAGGGGGATCGCGCTGGGCTGTGTGGGCGAGGTACGGTCGCAGCGCCACCGCGCCAAGATGGCCGCGCTCGATGCCGCAAAGGCGCTCGCAAAATCCCTGACACTGACGCCCAATGAAGCCGCGAGGCACGGGCTCGTGCTCAACAAGGACGGCCACCGCCGCTCGGCCTTTGAACTACTGGCCTATTCCGAGATCGGCTGGGCCGAGGTCCGCGGCATCTGGCCGGAATTGTCGGCCATTGAACCAGCGATTGCGGCCCATCTCGAGATCGATGCCAAATACGACGCCTATCTCAAGCGCCAGACCGCCGACGTCGAGGCCTTTCGCCGCGACGAGGGATTGGTCCTCAGCGATATCGATTACAGCGCGGTGCCTGGGCTCTCCAATGAGGCGCGGTCAAGGCTGCAAGCCGCGCGTCCGCGCACGGTGGGGCAAGCGGGCCGGCTGGACGGCATGACCCCGGCGGCTCTTGGGATTCTGGCGGCGTATTTGAGGCGCGAAGGGCGGCGGAAGGCTTCTGCGGTCACCGCGTAGGCGTGTTTCACGTGAAACAGGGCGGCTCACCCCGTCATTGCGAGCCAACGGGTCGCGCGAATGCGCGCCCGATGACAAGCTCCGCGACGCAATC
>JGI12635J15846_10002848_pt1 | contig 15100 bp, 13 predicted proteins | sample BlaSpr_A8_OM2_M2_FD_15846 | JGI IMG/M metagenome (IMG submission 15846) | reverse complement strand
TCGCTCTCGTTTAGAGCCGGCAGTACTGCCGCAAATCATTCTGTAGCCTCAGGACCACCCTTCAGCATCAAAAAGGGTCTAGATTTTCTTAAGGCCGGAGGTTTCCATCCGTGACGACCGAATCTGCAATCCTCGAAAAACGCCAAGCAGCGAACCCTGAAATCTCTTCACCTCTTACTCCTGAAGAACTGCGCAAGATGGATGCATACTGGCGTGCCTGCAATTATCTGTCGGCGGGAATGATCTATTTGTGCGACAACCCTCTTCTGCGCACGCCGCTGAAGCCCGAGCACATCAAGAAGAGGCTTCTCGGCCATTGGGGCTCGGATCCTGGACAATCGTTGCTCTGGGTGCACCTGAATCGGCTTATTAAGAAGTATGACCTGAATGTGATGTACATCTCCGGCCCGGGCCATGGCGCTCCTGCGACACTCTCTAACTGCTACCTCGAGGGTTACTACTCCGAGATTTATCCGGACAAAAGTCGCGACGAAGCGGGCTTGCTCAAGTTCTTCCGGCAATTCTCCTTCCCCGGAGGCATTGGCTCGCACTGCACACCGGAGACGCCGGGTTCCATTCACGAGGGCGGTGAGCTGGGCTACTCCGTCTCCCATGCTTACGGAGCAGCCTTTGACAATCCCGATCTCATCGTCGCAATCGCAATTGGCGACGGCGAGGCGGAGAGCGGTCCGCTGGCGACGTCCTGGCATTCGAATAAATTTCTAAATCCGATTCGCGATGGAGCGGTTCTGCCGGTGCTTCACCTCAACGGCTACAAGATCGCGAATCCCACGATTCTCGCGCGCATTCCGCACGAAGAACTGGAGTCGCTGTTGGTCGGATACGGCCACAAACCGTACTTCGTCGAAGGCGACGACCCAGCGCTGATGCATCAGCAGATGGCGTCCACTTTGGAGCAATGCATCCTCGAGATTCGCTCGATCCAGCAGCACGCCCGCACCACTGGTGACACAACTCGTCCGCGATGGCCCATGATCGTGCTTCGCTCCCCCAAAGGATGGACTGGACCGAAGGAAGTGGGTGGCCATAAGGTGGAAGGGACGTGGCGGGCGCACCAGGTCCCCATCCTCGATCCGGCTACCAATAAGCAGAGTCTGCGAATGCTGGAAGACTGGCTGCACAGCTACAAGCCCGAAGAGTTATTCGACGCCAACGGAACTCTCGTGCCGGAACTACAGGCGCTTGCGCCATCGGGATCGCGCCGCGTCTCCGCGAATCCCCATGCGAATGGCGGTCTTCTGCGCAAAGAACTCGATCTGCCCGACTTTCGCGAATATGCCGTTAACGGGAAGGCCCCGGGAACCGTCTACGTTTCACCCACCGATGTGCTCGCACATTTTCTTGCTGAGGTGATGCGCCGCAACATGAGTTCTTTCCGCGTCTTTGGGCCCGACGAAACTGCCTCGAACAAGCTAACCGCCATCTATGCCGCTTCGAAAAAAACCTGGCTGGCCGAATACAAGCCGGAAGACGCCGATGGCGGCGAGCTCGACGTCGCCGGACGCGTGATGGAAATGCTGAGTGAACACACGCTAGAAGGCTGGTTTGAAGGTTATGTTCTTACCGGCCGCCATGGCCTGTTCTCCAGCTACGAAGCCTTCATCCACATCATCGATTCCATGTTCAATCAGCATGCCAAGTGGCTGGAAAAGTCGAAGATGGAACTTTCCTGGCGCGCGCCGATTCCTTCCATCAATATTCTCATCACGTCCTTGGTGTGGCGTCAGGATCACAACGGCTTTACCCACCAGGATCCCGGATTTCTAGATGTGGTCACGAATAAGAGCCCAGACGTAGTGCGGATTTATCTTCCGCCCGACGCGAATTGTTTGCTGAGCGTGGCGGATCATTGCCTTCGCTCGCGCGATTACGTAAACGTCATCGTGGCGGATAAGCAGGAACATCTGCAGTACCTGTCCATGGACGATGCGGTCAAGCACTGCACCAAAGGCATCGGCATCTGGGATTGGGCGTCCACCGATGACGGCACCGATCCCGACGTGGTCATGGCCTGCGCCGGCGACATCGCCACCATGGAGTCGCTGGCGGCGGTGGCCATTCTGAAGGAGCACTTCCACGATTTGAAAATACGCTTCGTCAATGTCGTCGATCTTTTCCGGCTGATGCCGGCCAGCGAACATCCGCACGGCCTTTCCGATCGCGATTTCGATTCCTTGTTCACCATCGACAAGCCGGTCATCTTCAACTTCCATTCCTATGCCTCACTCATTCACAAGCTCAGCTACCGTCGCAGGAACCACGACAACATCCACGTGCGCGGGTACAAGGAGAAGGGGAACATAAACACGCCGCTCGAACTCGCCATTCTCAATCAGATCGACCGCTTCGATTTGGCGATCGATGTCATCGATCGTGTGCCGCGCCTGCAGTCCATCGGCGCTCACGTTAAAGAGTGGCTGAAAGGCCAGATCATTGACAGCGTCCACTACGCTCACACCGAAGGCATCGATAAAGAAGAAATTCGAAGCTGGAAGTGGCCGGGGTAGGAATGGCGAGCGAATTGGCCAGGAAAGACGGTCCTATCCTTGTCCTCAACAGCGGGTCGTCTTCGCTGAAATTCGGCATCTACCGACCCGGCGCGACTGACCGGGGTGCAACTGAGGAAGAGCCGCTGCTGACAGGAAGTGCCGAGGGCATTGGACGAGACAATGGCTCGTTGCACATTCGTTCCGCGGATGGAAAACCCCTTCTGCAGCGCGAATGTATTCACGAATCGCAGAGCGAAGCGCTCGGCACTTTGGCCGCGGCCATTCAACAGCATACGGACGATACGCCGGTCGCGGTCGGCCATCGCGTGGTGCACGGAGGCCCCAAACTTCGTGAACACCAAATCATCACGCCAAAGGTCGTGGAACAACTGCGCGCCGCAACCCACTTTGCACCCTTGCACATCCCGCAGGCTTTGAAGTTGATCGCCACCGCGCAATCGATCTTTCCTGCGGAGCATTTCGCCTGCTTCGACGACGCCTTTCACCAGACGATTCCGGAAGTTGCATCGCATTTCGCCCTGCCGCAGTGCTACTTCGACGCCGGCATCCGTCGCTACGGTTTCCATGGCATTTCTTACGAATCGCTGGTCCATCATTTTGGAGCGAAGCTTCCCGAACGAGCAATTTTCGCGCACCTGGGCAATGGATCGAGCCTTTGTGCCTTGCGAAACGGAATGTCGATCGACACCACCATGGGTCTCACTCCCACTGGCGGCATTCCGATGGCGACGCGGTCCGGCGACCTCGACCCCGGCATCATCGTTTATCTTCTCCGCCAGGAGAAGTTCGACGCCGACAAGCTTGAAGATCTGCTCAACCACCAATGCGGCCTGTTTGCGCTTTCGTCCGGCGAGGGGGATGTGAGGGCCTTAGAGGAGCGCGCCCGACGCAACGATCCAAAGGCGTGTCTCGCTCTGGATATTTTTGCCGTCTCGATCCGAAAAACAATCGGGGCTTACATGGCTCTGCTGGGGGGCGCCGATCTTCTCGTCTTCACCGGCGGCATTGGAGAGCACAGCGACCGCATTCGATCCGCGGCAACCAAGGGGCTGGAAAGTCTCGGCCTTACCCCAGATAAGATTCAGGTGGTCACTGCCCGGGAAGAGCAACAGATCGCCCGCCACTGTCGTGCGATGATGGCGAACGGGGACCACTGACCTACATTTCCTGCCATGGCGCTCGGATTGCTAGCAAAGGGTGTAACTTATATGTTACGCTTGACCAGTGATGGAGCTCCGGCGCTTCTTGCGGGCGGTGACAAACGTAAACAGTCATCCGATATCGCGAGAGCCGCCGCTTACCTCAAAGACTACAAAGAAAGGACCAGCAAGGTATGAAACGCAAAACCAGCATTTCTCACAACGAGGCTTTGATTCGTGAACTGCGGGACAATCCACGTTTTGCAGTGGAGTATCTGAAAGCTGCCTTGGAGGAAGACAGTGAACCTCCCGTCCTTCTCATCGCTTTGCGGCGTGTAGTCCAGGCACATGGGATTTCCAAAGTTGCAAAAACCGCTGGAGTGGAACGTGAAAGCCTTTACAGGGCGCTCTCGAAACATGGAAACCCCCGCTTGTCCACGCTCGCTGCAGTGACGAAAGCCGTCGGTTTGAGACTGACAGTCGAGGCCGCGGGATAGAAGATCCCAGCGAATGTGCAAGGCGCGCCGGTCTAACCTTCTTCATACCGTAGAATCAATTCTTGCTCCTCACAATCGAAAAGCTGATCTATGGCGGTGACGGCCTCGCCCGCCTGCCTGCCGACGACCGCGGACGCGGCAAGGCCGTCTTCGTCCCCTTCGTTCTGGCGGGAGAAAAAATCAATGCCTCCCTCACCGAGCAGAAGCCGGGATTCGCGCGAGCGATGGTGGAAACGGTCGTCGAGCCATCTCCCCATCGCATCCAACCTGCCTGCCCATATTTTGGCCGCTGTGGTGGTTGCCACTACCAGCAAGCCAGCTACGAGCACCAGCTCGAGATCAAGAAAGAAATTCTGCGCGAGAGCCTGCGGCGCATGGCCAAGCTCGATTTGCCCTTCGACACTGAAGTCCATCCATCCCCGCCCTGGAACTATCGCAACCGCTCGCGTCTGCAGGTGCAAGTCAGTCCAGCTTTCGCCGTGGGATATTTCACGTTGGCCTCGCATGAACTGCTCGTGGTCGAAGAATGTCCCATCAGTTCGCCGCTGATCAACCGCGGCATCGCATTGCTGTGGCAGAGTGGACGGGCCGGAAAAGTTCCGGCGGGAGTGCAAGAGGTGGAGTTCTTCGCGAACGCCGACGACAGTCAGTTGCTCGTCGATGTCGGGTGCGCCCGCGAGGCCCGCCGAGCCGCCGTGCGCGCTTGGGCGGAGGAATTGCGCGCCGCTATGCCTGAGATTGCTGGCGTCGTGGGATTCCGCGAAGCCAATCCTGGCGATCGCAAGGCAGGCACTCCGGAAATACTCGTGACCGTTGGCGATTCATCCCTGACCTATCAGACGCAGCGCGCGGCATACCGCGTCAGCTCCGGTTCTTTCTTTCAAACCAACCGTCATTTGATTGACGACCTGGTAAAGATCGTCACCGCGGGACAATCGGGAAAACTTGCTCTCGACTTGTACGCCGGCGCAGGGTTGTTTTCCACAGCGCTGGCCGGTGACTTTCGTCACCTAGTTTCCGTAGAGCCGTCACAGACTTCCTACGCTGATCTCTCCTACAATCAGTCCTCGAATGGAGAGGCGGTGCAGGCCACCACGGAGCAGTACCTGGCCCGTGGGGATTCGGGGCGAATCGGGAAGGGCGCAGTCTTCCCTCATATTCCTTATAAGCCCGACCTGGCGGTGGTGGACCCGCCCCGAAATGGCCTGGGAGAACGCGTGGCGCGATTGTTGGCGACCTTGGGCGCGCCACGCGTTGTTTATGTGTCGTGCGATCCGGCAACGCTGGCACGCGATCTCGTGATCCTGCTCGCCGCGGGTTATCGCGTCGAACAAGTTCACCTGGTGGATCTCTTTCCGCAAACCTACCACTTGGAAAGTGTCGTTCACCTGGTGCGCTGAGACTGACGTAGCGACAGCCGCCTCGGCTGTCGTGCCTTGGGCGAAGCCCGGCAGAATATTCCAGCAGCCAGAGCGGTAAAGCCTACGTCGCCAAGTTTCATGACTTCGTCCTCCACTCCCGCCAGCCCTCCTGCATTCCAGTTCAAAGCCAGCCGCGAGCCCATGCTCTGGGCGGCGGTGGCTTACTCTCTGGGAATTATCGCGGGAGTGAACCTCTCGCGGCCTGCACTCTGGTGGGTGGTGGCAGGCGCCGCGTTTATAGCGGCGGCGGCATATTTTGCCCGTCGGCGGGCCTGGCTGGGCTGGTCCCTTGCTTTAGGAGCGCTCCTTTTCGCAGGAGCTCTTCACATTCAAGCGCACCGGACATCCACGCGCTTGGATACCGGTATTCAATGCTATGCGGATCGGCAGGAGCTCCAAGTCACGGCGCATGTTGCCCGCGACGGGGCGCCTACAGCCCGCCGCCTTCAAAGAAATGCGCCAGACCGTTGACCTCGAAGCCGAACAAGTCCAGACAGCAACGGGACAAACCGAAGCCATCCACTCCGGCATACGCCTGAGCATTTATAGTCCGCGCCCCAACGGTGCAGTTCGGGAAGAGAACCCCGAGGCTACGCCCATCCCGTCCATGCCGATCTTTCATTACGGCGAGCGTATCCGATTCTCCACCAAGCTCAAAAGGCCGCGAAATTTTCGCAATCCGGGCGCCTTCGATTATCAGAGCTATCTTGCCGACCACAACATCGCCGCGCTGGGCTCGACCAAAATAGAGAATGTCGAACGCCTTCCTGGTTTTGCCGGCAGCCGCATGGCGTTCTGGCGAAGTCGCCTGCACCGCGGGGTCGTTGCGAAGGTGCATCAGCTCTGGCCTCCGCGCGAGGCTGCATTGATTGACGCGATGGTCATCGGGGAAGAGGCTTTCATCGACCGCGACACGCGAGTCGACTTCCAGCGTTCCGGCACCTACCATATCCTGGTCGTTTCAGGGATGAATGTCAGCATCCTCGCACTCGTAGTGTTCTGGACCTTGCGCCGCTTGCGGCTGGCTAACGTCCCGGCCACGATGCTCACCGTGGGCTTCTGCGTTGCGTACGCCTGCATCACCGAGGTTGGCGCGCCGGTATGGCGGGCCACACTGATGTGCGCGATTTATCTCGGCACGCGGCTGCTCTACCGCGATCGCGCGATGGTCAATGCCCTAGGCGCGGCCGCTCTGGGTCTACTAGTCTTCGACCCGCGCCAGCTTTTCACTGCCAGCTTTCAGATGACATTTGTCTGCGTGCTCATCGTGGCGGCCATCGGGATTCCGATTCTGCAGCGTACGTCCCAACTCCAGAAGCGAGCCCTGCTCCATTGGGACTCGCGGGACTACCCGGCGCTGCTGCCACCGCGCGTAGCGCAGTTCCGCGTCGACCTGCAATTCATTGCCGCGCGGGTAGCTCGTTTCGTGGGAAAACAATGGTCGCGGCGCCTGGTCCGCTTTACAGCAGCGTTCGGTCTTCAAGCCTGGGAATTGCTCTTCATCTCCGCAATCATGCAAATAGGATTAGCCCTGCCCATGGCCTACTACTTCCATCGCGCCACCACCATCGGATTGCCCTCCAACTTGATCGTTGTGCCTTTGACGCAGCTCATGATGCCTGCGGCCGTGGTCGCGTTGGCCCTGGGGTACATTTCACCGTGGTTGGCGAAAGTCCCAGTGCTTCTCACCACATTCGCCGTCGATGGCATCACGGGAACGGTGCACGGACTGGGTTCACTGAAACTAGGAGCGCTGCGGCTGGCTGACCTGCGCGTCGCCATGCCATCCGTCCTCATGATTGTGCTAGCGGCAGCCACACTAGTGCTCGCGATGTGGGCGGCGCGCCGCCGCAGAGCCGTCGCAGTCATCGGACTCGTGGCGATCCTTGTGGCTTCTCTCATTCTCGCCTTTATTCCCGCAACTCCGCGAACGCGTCCCGGAATATTGGAAGTAACTTCCATCGACGTGGGCCAGGGCGATTCCACCTTGCTCGTCACGCCGCAAGGCCGCACCTTGCTGATCGATGCAGGAGGCCCCGTCGGTCCCGGCGGCTCGCAACTCGACTTCGGCGAAGACGTCGTCTCCCCCTATCTTTGGGCGCGCGGCATCTCCCGTCTCGACGCCGTCGCCATCACTCACGGCCACTCCGACCACATCGGTGGAATGATCGCCGTACTGAAAAATTTCAGGCCGAAGGAATTATGGGTGGGGTTGCTGCCCCCCAGTCAGGCCCTGGAGAACGTGGTCACCACGGCGGAAGCGCTCGGTGTCATAGTCGTGCGCCACCGGGAGGGCGACGAGTTCAACTTGGGAGGAGCCACTGTGCGTGTGCTGTCTCCGCCGCAAGACTGGTTCGTCGGCGCCCACCCCCAAAACAATGATTCGATGGTGCTGCGCGTGAGTTATGGCGACTCGTCGGTTCTGCTGGAAGGCGACGCACAAAAGCAGGTGGAACGCCGCGTCGCCGCCCTGCATCATCCCAGTGCGAACTTGATAAAGATCGGTCACCACGGCAGTGCCGACGCGACTACGCCAGAACTGCTCGCGTCGGCTAAGCCTCAGTTCGCCGTCATTTCGGTCGGATCAGAAAACTCGTTCGGTTTGCCGCGGACCGAAGTTCTCGGCCGGCTGGCAGGGGCGGGAGCCCGCGTTTACCGCACGGATATCGACGGAGCAGTTAGTTTTTACCTCGACGGCCATTCGGTTACGCCTTCGGTGGCGGCTCTTCAATAACCTGAATTTCCGCAGTTTCGTCGTCAGGTGCAGATCGGCGTCCTTCCGCAATCACGCGACGCGCCTCTTCCGCGTCCTCTTCCCGCACCAGAAGGATCATTCCGCCCAGACCCGGGAACGCATCTTGCACCAGCGACGCCGAAGTAAGATTACTGTCGATGCCTGCCGAATCGAGCAACCCCTTGACCACCAGCGCCTCAGGCTCCTGCTCGGAACCGAATACCTTCACCAGTTTCTCGTTGGGATCAGGACGCGGCTGCGCGTCGGCGGGCGAATTGCCAGGTTCTGCCATGACATCTCCAATTCTGGAGTCGGACGGAGCCGAATCCGTGACACAGCAATTTTACTCCCGTCGAAGGTGGATGCGGCTTCGTAGTCCAGGGTTGCGAACCGACCCGGGTGTCGAGACGGGTGCCCCATTTCTCGCGTCTTTTGCGAGAAGTGGGGCTCTTCTTGCAGTAGAATTCCGAGCCCATTCGGATCGGCACTTTTGTGTAGTTGCTTTCTTGTGTAACTGCGGCAGAATGGCTTTAACCATGGCGCAACGCCGGAGCGCGCAGCGTCATCCAAATTGTGGTGTGGGAAAAGGGGAGACCATGAACATTCATCACCAGGCCGGGCAGGAAACAAGCTTTCCAATCGCGGAGCAGGAGACGCTTCGCGAACGCGAAGAGGAAGCCCGAAAAATTCGCCGCCTGCAAGTGATGATCAGCATGGTCATGTCTGTCATCGGCCAGGACCCCAATCTCACCGTGGAAGAAGCCTCAGAGTTGGCCGCCGGAGCCAAGCGCGCCGCCCTAGCCATGTTCCCCGACAAAGAACTCGCCTACGACCTGCTCTATAAGCCGCGCCTGCAACGGCTGATGAAGGAACGCTTCCGTCTGCAGTAGAGGCATTGCAGATTGATGATTGTTGATTGAAAAACGAGCGCCAAACTCTAGCAATCTGAAATCATCAATCATCAATCATCAATCAACAATGCCCTACTCGTCCACGACGGTATTCCGCAGCGTTCCCACGCCTTCCACACTGACCTCAACCGCATCCCCCGCCACCAGCGGTCCCACGCCCGACGGCGTCCCGGTAGGAATCAGGTCTCCAGGAAACAGAGTCATCACTTGCGCGATATGCCGAATCACCACATCCAGCGCAAAGATGAAATCCCGCGTGTTCCCCTGCTGCCGAAGCTCGCCATTGACGCGGGTTTCCACCCCCACACCGGCCCACGGATCAATCTCGTCGGTCACCACCGGACCCACCGGACAGAACGTGTCGAAGCCCTTGGCCCGCGTCCACTGCCCATCTTTATTCTGCAGGTCGCGCGCCGTGACGTCGTTCACACACGTATAGCCCAAAATGTATTGCCGGATGTCCGCATCCACCTCTGGCTGGTAGCAAGTCTTCCCAATCACAACGCCCAACTCGCCCTCATGGTCCACCCGCTGCGAGATTTTCGGTCGCCGGACAGTCCCGCCTGGCGGCAGCAGCGCAGAGGTAGGCTTGAAGAAGATCAGAGGCTCTTTCGGAACTTCATGCCCCAGTTCGGCTGCATGCTCGCGATAGTTTCGCCCCACGCACACGATCTTCGACGGCCGCACCGGCGGCAGCAGCGCTGCTTCCTCCAGCGGAATCGCCTCGATCCGCCGCGTGCGCAGGCTTTCCATGTCGCCGTCAGCCTCTTCAGGAGCGGTCAGCAGGATCCGCACAATCGCATCCCGCCCGCCCACGGACTCAACCAGGCCGTACTGGACTTGGCCATTGAATTGAAATCGGCAATATTTCATCGCCATCTATCTAACCATATCTATGAAAATTGAAGCGCAGAGTAGGGAAATATTTTTCATTGGGAAACGCGTTTCCTGAGTCTTCCTGTTCCTCGGAAATCAATTCTGCTCACGGTACCGCTTCACTGGCTTCTTCGGACCGTCCACTCTCGTTCCCGCGCACGTCCACTGCAGAAACAGAATAGAAGTAACGTTTTCCCGGCACGACGTTCGTGTCTCTGTACGCCGGTGCTTTCACTGGTTCCGCAGTGATCTTCACCGCAGGCGTTCCTTCTTCGTGGCGATAGACGTTGTAGCCATCGAGATCGACGTCCGTAAGCGGAGCCCATACCAGGTCGATAAAGGATTTCTGTCCTGGCCCCGACGATACGGCCTGCAGTCCCGAAGGAACGGCTGGCGGGAAAACGTCGTGAACGAAGACTTTGACTGCGGGCGTTTCGTCGCCTTCGATCCGTAATCCCGTCTTGTCTTCCTGCGCAATCACCGTAACCGTCTCCGCACGATATTCATACGTCTTTTCCCATTCGATGCCGGAATCGGTAAGACTGAGACTGCGCTCATTTCCCGCTGCGACCTCGCCGACAAGAATCTGTTCCCCACTGCCCTCCAGGCGGCGATACACACGATAGACATAGTGCACCGCTGAGGTGGGACTCGCTGCCGGAATAGTGTTCGTCCAGGTCAGCACGACTCCTTGGCCCGTGACCTGCGCAGCAAAGTCCTGCGGCGAAGGCAAAGTGCGAACCAGCGAAACCCGCACCTGGTTTGAGAGTCCAGCGCTGCGGCCCCCCGCATTCAGCACTTCGACAGCGTAAGTCGCGAACGCGGAAGGATCGTCGCTTTGCAGTTGCGGAGAGAGAGAGTCAGTATACGATCCTGCAACTTTCTGTTTGCCAGCGTGAGTCGGGGCGGAGCTTGGTTGCGGAAGCGCCTCGCCCACCAGAACACCGCACTGCGTCAACTCCTTCGCAAGTCCTCGGCAGATCCGGGTGGGACCCTGGCTTCGAATCTTCTGCCGATCGGTCGTAATGCTGGGAGCTGTCCAGGTGAGAGTGACGTGCTCGCCTTTGCGCATAGCCCGCAGATCCGAAGGGGGCCTCGGCAACTCCAGCGAGGGAGGCTGCGGCGGCCCAATCGTCGCGCACGCCGTAAACATCAGCGGCGCACTCAGAGCCAGTAAGAACTTCGGCATGGAGCGTTTCATGCGGGAAAAAACAGACTAACAGACTCCACCAGCCCCCGGATTTTCGATCACTCCAAAGACGCGCTATCCCGCGAGTTCCCCGACCGCCTCGCGGAATACTTTGGTATGCCGGTCTACATCTTCCACTTCGGTCTGCGGCGACATCAGCGCCATGTTGTGAAACGGCGTGAGCAAAATCCCTCGATTCATGGCATAGAGATGCATGAATCGTTCCAGTTCGAAGTCCATCGCATCGTGGGCTTCCGTGCCATTCTTCGGTTTCTCTGCGCCGAACAGATATTCGGCCCGACATCCAAGTCCAGTTACGTGCCACGGCAGATCTGCATCGGCTATCGCTCGAGCTACGCCTACCGTCCAGCGCTCGGCCAAGGGAATCATGCGGTCGAATGCCTCTTGCGTAAGAACTTTCGTCAACGTGGCCCGCATGGCGGCGAGAGAGAGTGCGTTGCCCGCCAACGTGCCTCCGATGCCCCCCACGTCGCAGTCTTCCAGTTCCTGCTTGGCCACAATGCGCTCCGCAACTTCCTGCGAAAAGCCGTACGCGGCGCCGGGGATTCCTCCTCCAATGGCTTTGCCGAAAACCAGCACGTCGGGATCAAGACTCTTTGCTCGCGTGTAGCCACCGGGCCCTGCGCAGATCGTATGCGTTTCGTCGATGATGAGCAGCGTTCCGTACTTGCGCGTGAGTTCGCGCAACGCCTGGTGATATCCCGGTTGCGGATGCACGATGCCCACATTCGTCATCGCAGGCTCGGCCAGCACGCAGGCAACATCCTCGGTAGCCAGCGCCCGTTCCAATGCGCTCACATCGTTGAACTCCACGACCTTGGTCGTGACTGCCGGATCCACCGGCGGCCCAATGTTCCCGCGCCGTGGTCCCGCTGTCCCGTTGGCCTCCAGTGTGATGAACGTCTCATCCACCGTCCCGTGATAGCACCAGTTAAAGACCAGAATCTTCGGCCGCCCCGTGATCTGCCGCGCCAGCCGGATCGAAAACCGATTCGCGTCGGTAGCGGTGAGCGCGAATTGCCAATAGGGCAGAAGAAATCGCTTCTGCAGTTCCTCGGCCACGAAAATCGAATCTTCCCCGGGCAACATCAGCGTGATGCCGCGTCCCGACTGCTCTTCCACCGCCTTGACCGTGGCGGACGGAGAATGTCCCGTCATCGCTCCTGTGTCCCCCAGGCAAAAGTCGGTGTAACGATGCCCGTCCACATCGAAGAAGTGAGCCCCCTGCGCCTCCCGCACGAACGGCGGAAACGCTCCTGCCCACTTCACCATCCAGTTCATGGGAACGCCTGCCAGCAGCGACTTTCGCGCCCGCTCAAACAGCGCCTTCGACTTTGGGCGCTCATCCACAAACTTCTTCTGTTCGCGTTGCATCAGGGACTGCAGGCGGCTGCGATCAATAGTTTTCATGGCAAAAGTAAAAGGTAAAAAAGGTTGCACTGAGGAAACGCAGGGAAATCCGTAGAGTTCCTCCGTGTAACTCTAGTGCCCTCTGTGGTTAAATTTTTTTGTCTTACAGAATGTACCGCGATAAATCCTGATCCTTCACGATGTCGGTGAGCATCTTGCGAACATAATCCGCGTCGACCGTCACAGCCTGACCCTTCTTCTCCGGCGCGTCGAAGCTCAATTCGTCCAGTACCCGCTCCATAATAGTGTGCAAGCGGCGCGCCCCGATGTTCTCAGTGCTCTCGTTCACCCGGAAAGCAAAGTGCGCAATCTCATCCAGCGCCTCAGGAGTAAAATCCAGCTTCACCCCCTCGGTCTCCAGCAAGGCCGTGTACTGCTTCACCAGCGACGATTTCGGCTCTGTGAGAATGCGCACGAAGTCTTCCATGGTCAGCGATTGCAGTTCCACGCGAATCGGGAAACGCCCTTGCAACTCCGGGATCAGGTCGCTGGGCTTCGACACGTGGAACGCCCCCGCCGCAATGAACAGGATGTGGTCGGTGCGCACCATCCCATAGCGGGTGTTCACGGTTGTGCCTTCGACGATAGGAAGAATGTCCCGCTGCACGCCTTCCCGCGAAACGTCCGGCCCATGGCCGCCTTCGCGCCCCGCGATTTTGTCGATCTCGTCCAGGAACACGATGCCCGAGTTTTCCACGCGGTCGATTGCCATCCGAGTAACTTGGTCCATATCAATGAGCCGCTGCTCTTCTTCCTGGATCAAATACTCGAAGGCCTCGTTAACCTTCATCTTCCGCTTCTTCGTCCGCTGCCCGAAGATGTTCGGCAACATATCCTTAATGTTGACGTCCATCTCTTCCACACCCTGGTTGGTCAAAATTTCAAACGACGGGAAATTCCGCTCGCGCACATCAATTTCCACCGTGCGCTCATCGAGTTTCCCCTCGCGCAATTGCTGCCGCAGTTTCTCACGCGTGCGGCTGGAGGACTCGGTCAGAACCGTACTGCCGTCAATCACGACGCCGCCTGAGGTCGAACTTCCGTCCGTTCGGGGCGGAGGCGAGGGCGGCAGCAGAATATCCAGCAGCCGTTCTTCTGCATTCAATTCTGCCTTGTCGGCCACGTCTTCCAGTTTCTCTTCGCGCACGTTGTCGATGGCGATCTCCACCAGATCCCGCACCATCGATTCCACGTCGCGTCCCACGTAGCCGACTTCGGTAAACTTCGAAGCCTCTACTTTCAAAAATGGCGAATTCGCCAACTTCGCCAGCCGCCGCGCAATCTCCGTCTTGCCGACGCCAGTAGGCCCGATCATGATGATGTTCTTCGGAATGATTTCTTCGGCGAGCTCGGGCGAAAGTTTTTGCCGCCGCATGCGGTTGCGCAACGCGATGGCCACGGCGCGTTTTGCGTCCTTTTGGCCAATCACGTGTTTGTCGAGCTCAACCACAATCTCGCGCGGAGTCAGTTCATCCAGCGTGAGCTGCTCTTCTTCGGCCGATGAGGGTAGGTATATTGCCATAGATTCAGTGGTTAGTGATCAGTGCCCAGTGGCGAGCGGTCAGTGAGTCTTTCTTGCTGGCCACTAACCACTAGCCACTGACCACTTGTTTCACAGCTCTTCAATCGTGACCTTGTCATTCGTATAGATGCACATCTTGCCCGCAATCTTCATGGCTTCTTCGGCAATCTGATGGGCCGAGAGTTCCGTATGCTCCGCCAGCGCTTGCGCCGCAGCCTGTGCATAGGGCCCGCCACTCCCGATCGCCGCCACCGCACCATCGGGCTCGATCACATCCCCTTGCCCGCTGAGCAGGAATGTTTGCTCCTTATCGCACACCAGCAACAACGCTTCCAGATGTCGCAGGAACTTGTCGGTGCGCCAATCCCGCGCCAGTTCGACTGCACCTCGCCCCAGGTTGCCATGATACTGCTCCAATTTGGCCTCGAACCGGCTGAATAGCGTAAATGCGTCCGCGGTCGACCCCGCAAACCCAGCCAAAATCTTTTCGTTATACAGCCGGCGGATCTTCTTAGCGGTGTGTTTGATCACCGACTCGCCCAGCGTGACTTGGCCATCGCCAGCGAGAACAACCTTCCCGTTGCGTCGCACCGACAAAACTGTTGTGGATCGAATCAGTCGCTTCGTAGTCATGAGCGCAATTCTTCATTATAGCAGTGCCTCGAGTCGGCGCTGGTCTTAGGAGAACACGTTGGTCGCGTGCACTTGCACCGTTGTCCGTTCGCACGCTGTACTCAGCGAACTCTGCGATTCCTTTGCGTACTCCGCGGTTAAATTCTTTTTTTTGCCCGCAAAGTTCGCGAAGAACTTGCCCCAAAAACGCAAAGCAAGAAAAAGTCAGAGCTCCGT
>JGI12635J15846_10002847_pt1 | contig 15101 bp, 11 predicted proteins | sample BlaSpr_A8_OM2_M2_FD_15846 | JGI IMG/M metagenome (IMG submission 15846) | reverse complement strand
GCCATGAACGCCGACATTCTGATCGCGGCGCAACGGCTGGTGCGGCGGCTGCCGGTCGGCGATTCCGTCGTCGAAGCCATCCTCTCGCTGGTACGCTCCGCGCGTCCGGGTCCCGAGGGCGGCGAGGCCGGCAAGCTGATCGCCTGGGGACCGGGTCCGCGCGCCAGCCAGTCGCTGATGTTGGCTGTTCGCGCCCGCGCGCTGCTCGACGGACGGCTGGCGCCCTCGATCGACGACGTGCTCGATCTCGCCGAGCCAGTGCTCAAGCACCGCATGGCGCTGACCTTCTCCGCCCGCGCCGAAGGCCGCACCATTCCCGACGTAATCCGGCAATTGAAGACGCGGATCGGTTGATGGCCGCAGAGACCGGGCACACAGGCGGGGAGATCACAGCAATCCGACGTGCCGATGGCGAAAGCCGAACGCTCGCCGCAACGCTGCCGCGTCTTGTGCTTGAAGCCCGCCGCATCGCCGCCAACGTGATCCACGGCCTGCACGGCAGGCGGCGCGCCGGCTCCGGCGAGAGTTTCTGGCAATACCGCCGCTTCGTCTCCGGCGAACCGTCGCAGAGCGTCGACTGGCGGCGTTCGGCGCGCGACGATCATCTCTATGTCCGCGAGCAGGAATGGGAAGCCGCCCATACCGTGTGGCTGTGGCCGGACCGCTCGCCGTCGATGGCGTTCGCGTCGCGGCAGTCGCGCGACAGCAAGATGGAACGGGCGCTGATCGTCAGCTTCGCGCTCGCCGAACTTCTGGTCGCCGGCGGCGAGCGGGTCGGCATCCCCGGCCTGATGACCCCGACCGCGAGCCGCAGCGTGATCGACAAGATGGCGCAGGCGATGTTGCATGACGACGCCGCGCGGCTCAGCCTGCCGCCGTCATTCGTGCCGTCGGCGCTGGCCGAAATCGTGGTGCTGTCGGATTTCTGGTCGCCGATTGGCGAAATCAGAACCATGCTCGCCGGGCTGTCGGCATCCGGCGCGCACGGCGCGCTGGTCCAGATCGTCGATCCCGCCGAAGAGAGCTTTCCCTATTCGGGCCGCATCGAGTTCGTCGAACCCGAGGACGGCGGCGTCATCACCGCGGGCCGCGCCGAAAAATGGGCCGGCGACTATGTTGCGCGGGTGGCGCAACATCGCGACGAGATTCGCTCCGAAACCAACAAGCTCGACTGGCTGTTCTCGACCCACACCACCAGCCGCTCGGCCGCGGAGCTCCTGCTGTTCCTGCACTCCGGCATGATGGTCGCCAAGGGCAGCGCCCGCACCGCGACCGTCAAAGCGGGACGAAGCGCATGATTGCCGGCCTCCCCCTCTCCTTCGCCGAACCGCTGCTGCTGCTGGGCCTGTTGAGCCTGCCGCTGTTGTGGTGGCTGTTGCGGGTGATGCCGCCGCGGCCACGGCGCATCGAGTTCCCGCCGACGCGGCTATTGTTCGACATCGCGCCGAAGGAAGAAACCCCGTCGCGGACGCCGTGGTGGCTGACCGCCTTGCGGCTGCTCGCGGCGACGCTGGTGATTCTGGCGGCCGCGGGCCCGATCTGGAATCCGCAGACCGGACTTGCCGGATCGAGCGCGCCGCTGGTGATCCTGCTCGACGACGGCTGGAGCGCGGCCTCGAGCTGGGACACCCGGATCAAGGCCGCGGACCAGCTGATCGCAAAGGCCGACAACGACCGTCGCGGCGTTGCGCTGGTGCCGCTGTCGGAGCCGGCGCGCGACATCACCTTGATGCCCGGCGGCACCGCGCGCGTGGCGCTGCGCCAGCTTGCGCCAAAACCTTATTCAATCGAGCGGGTCGAAACCCTGCCCGCCGTCGAACGTTTCCTGAAGGCGACCGGCGATTGCGAGATCGCCTGGCTGACCGACGGCGTCGATACCGGGCGCGGGCCGGAGTTCCTCGAAGCCTTGGGCAAAACCATCGGAGACCGGCAGTTGACTGTTTTCGAAGGCGGGACGCCCGCGCCGCTTGCGCTGGTCGCGGCCGAGAATGCCGCCGCGAAGATGACGGTGAAAGTGCTGCGCCCCGGTGGCGGCATCGAAGCCGGCATCGTCCGCGCGCTCGACACCAAGGGCTCGCCGATCGGCGAGGCCCGCTACACCTTTGCGCCGCAGGCCCGCGAAACCGAAGCCGCGTTCGATCTTCCGGTGGAGCTGCGCAACGACATAGCGCGGCTCGAAATCTCCGGCGAACGATCCGCGGGCGCCGTGCAACTGCTCGACAAGCGCTGGCGCAGGCGCGCGATCGGCGTCGTCAGCGGCTCCAGCACCGATACCGCGCAGCCGCTTCTGGCATCGACGTTCTATCTGACAAGGGCGCTGGCGCCGTTCGCCGACGTGCGGCTCGGCGACAAGGGCGCGCCGCAGCAGGTGATCACGCAATTCCTCGACCAGAAGCTGCCGATGATGGTGCTCGCCGACGTCGGAACGCTGTCGCCCGAAATTCGCGAGCGCATCACGGGATGGATCGAGCAAGGCGGCGTGCTGGTGCGTTTTGCCGGACCGCGGCTGGCGCAGGCCGACGACGATCTGGTGCCGGTAAAACTGCGCCGCGGCGGCCGCAGTCTCGGCGGCAGCCTGACTTGGGAAAAGCCGCAGCACCTCGCTGCCTTCACCGCCGACGGACCGTTCGCCGGCCTTGGCGTGCCGAAGGACGTCACCGTCAACCGGCAGGTGCTTGCCGAACCGGACGCGGTGCTGGCGACGAAGAGCTGGGCCTCACTGGAGGATGGAACGCCGCTGGTGACCGGCGAACATCGCGGCAAGGGCATGGTGGTGTTGTTTCATATCAGCGCCGACATGCGCTGGTCCGATCTGCCGATGTCGGGCACCTTCGTCGAGATGCTCCGGCGCATCGTCGATATGTCCGGCTACACGTCCAATCCGGGCGCAGGCGCGGCCAGCGAAGCGGCCGCGGAAACGGTGGCGCCGCTGCACATCCTCGACGGCTTCGGCGCGTTCGGTCCGCCGCCCTCGACCGCGAAGCCGCTGCCGGCCGACTACCGCGACCGCGCGACACTGGATCATCCGCCCGGATTTTATGGCCCGGCCGATGGCCCGCTCGCGGTCAACACGCTGGCCGCAGCCGATCGCATCGCGCCGCTCGATACCGCAAGCCTGCGCGCGCGGCGCGCCAGCTACAGCAATGCCGAGCCGCGCGACCTGCGCGGAATCCTGCTGTCGTCGTCGCTCGCCTTGTTCCTGATCGACGCGATCATCGTGGCGATGCTCGGCGCCGGGATCGCGGCGCTGATCAGGCGGCGCGCGGCGCCGGCCGTACTGGCGATCGGCCTGATCCTGGCCGCGCCGATGGGGTCGCCGTCCCGCGCCGACGACGGCAACGACGATTTCGCGATCAAGGCGACTTCGCAGACAAGGCTCGCCTATGTCGTCACCGGCAATGCCGACGTCGATTCCATCGTCAAGGCGGGCATGGCCGGACTGACCCTGTTCCTCGCGCAGCGCACCGCGCTGGAAGCCGGCGATCCCGTCGGCGTTGATCCGGCGCATGACGAGCTGGCGTTCTTTCCGCTGATCTACTGGCCGGTGGTGCCGGGCGCAGCGAAGCCGCCGCAGGACGCCATCAACCGCATCGACGCCTACATGAAGCAGGGGGGCACCGTGCTGTTCGACACCCGCGACGCCATCGAGGCGTCGCCGGGAGACGGCGGGGCCTCGCAGACGCCGGGCATGCTGGCGCTGCGGGAAATTCTCTCTTCCCTCGACGTCCCCGAGCTCGAGCCGGTGCCGCGCGAGCACGTGCTGACCAAAACATTCTATCTGCTGCGCGACTTCCCCGGTCGATTCAACATCGGCCAGACCTGGGTCGAGACCCTGCCGCGCAGCGAGGAAGACGAGGACTCGTCGCGGCCGGCGCGCGGCGGCGACGGAGTCTCGCCGATCATCATCACTTCCAACGACCTTGCCGGCGCCTGGGCGATACGCCCGGACGGCCAGCCGATGCTGCCGCTGACGCCGGGCGAGCCGCGACAGCGCGAATTCGCATTCCGCGCCGGCGTCAACATCGTGATGTACACGCTGACCGGGAACTACAAGGCCGACCAGGTGCACGCCCCCGCGCTCATCGAGCGGTTGGGGCAATAGGGCCGCGATATGCAGTATGGCATCGCATTCACCCCGCTGGTCCCGACGCCGGTGCTTTGGCTGGCGCTCGCCGCCATCGCCGTGATTGCGGGCTTGCTGCTGCTCGGGCGCGCGCGCGGCGCGGGGGTCCGCGTCACGGCGCTGGCGCTGATCCTGCTGGCGCTGGCCAATCCGTCCTTTACCCGCGAGGACCGCGAACCGCTGACGTCGGTGGCCGCGGTGGTGATCGACAAGAGCCCGAGCCAGAATTTCGGCGACCGCACCCGCGAGACCGAAACGGCCAGGGAGGCACTGGTCGACAGCCTCAAGAAGATTCCGGGGCTGGAGGTGCGGGTGGTCGAGGCCGGCCAGGCTGACGGCGAGACCGACGGCACCAAATTGTTCGGCGCGCTTTCCTCGGCGCTGTCGGATGTCCCGGTCGATCGCGTCGCCGGCGCCTTCCTCATCACCGACGGACGGGTCCACGACATTCCCGCCAATGCGGCCGCGCTCGGGTTCCAGGCCCCGGTGCACGCGCTGATCACCGGACGCAAGGACGAGCGCGACCGACGCATCGCGATCTCGGCCGCGCCGCGCTTCGGCATCGTCGGACAGACCCAGACCATCACCTACCGGCTCGACGATCAGGGCGTCAGCGGCGATCGCGCCAAGGTCGTGGTGCGCCGCGACGGCGAGGTGATCAACGAGCGCACCGTGCTCAGCGGCCAGACCGTCAACGTCGACATCGACATCAAACATTCCGGGCCGAACATCGTCGAGATCGAGGCGTCCCCGCTCGAAAATGAACTGACGCCGGTCAACAACCGCGCGGTGGTTGCGATCGACGGCGTGCGCGACAAATTACGTGTGCTGCTGGTTTCGGGCGAGCCGCATTCCGGGGAGCGCACCTGGCGCAACCTGCTGAAATCCGATCCCAGCGTCGATCTCGTGCATTTTACGATTCTCCGTCCGCCGGAAAAACAGGACGGAACGCCGATCAACGAACTGTCGCTGATCGCGTTTCCGACCCGCGAGCTGTTTCAGCAGAAGATCAATGAATTCCAGCTGATCATCTTCGACCGCTACGCCCGCCAGGGCGTGCTGCCGATCGCCTATTTCGACAATATCGCGCGCTATGTGCGCTCGGGCGGCGCGGTGCTGGTGTCGGCGGGTCCGGATTACGCCTCGACCACCAGCATCTGGCGCACGCCGCTGGACTCGGTGCTGCCGGCGGAACCGGTCGGTGTCAGCGAGAAGCCGTATTACGCGCATCTGAGCGACGCCGGCAAACGCCATCCGGTGACGCGCGGGCTGGAAGGCTCCGCCTCCGAGCCGCCGCACTGGAGCCGGTTCTTCCGCACCGTCGAGACGCGCAACGCCACCGGCGCTCCGGTCATGACCGGCGCCGACGGCAAGCCGCTGCTGTTGCTGTCGCGATTTGGCGAGGGCCGCGTCGCATTGCTGTTGTCGGATCACATCTGGCTGTGGGCGCGCGGCTATGAGGGCGGCGGGCCGCATCTCGATTTGTTGCGGCGGATGTCGCACTGGCTGATGAAGCAGCCTGACCTCGACGAGGAAGCGCTGCGGCTCCAGGTTCAGGGCCACGATCTGGTGGTGCTGCGCCAGACCATGGCCGACAGCGTCGCGCCGGTGACGGTGACCTCTCCAACCGGAGAGGCGCGCCAGCTAAACCTGAGCGAAAGCGAACCCGGAACCTGGCGCTCGACCATCCCCGCCAGCGAACTCGGGCTGTGGCAAGCCACCGACGGCACCCTGAAGGCGCTGATCAATGTCGGCCCGACCAACCCGAAGGAATTTTCGGAAGTCACGTCCACGACGGAGGCGCTGAAACCGCTGGCACAGGCCACCGGTGGTGACGCGCGGCGCATCGCCGACAGCTCCGGCGTCGAACTGCCGCGCATCGTGCCGGTGCGCGCGTCCAGCATTTTTCGCGGCGACGGCTGGATGGGCGTGAAGATGCGCGACGCCAGCGTCGTCAAGGGCGTCGGCGTGCTGCCAATATTCGCCGGACTGATCGGCCTGCTGCTGCTGCTTGGCGCGTTCGCCGCGACCTGGCTGCGCGAGGGGCGCTGAGCGCGGCGCCCGTCGCATGAGCCGTTGCTTGAATCACACAGCCCTGGCGAATTCTCAGCCTGCGCGGACCGGCTACGGTTGACACGATCCACGGCTCCTTGCGAAGTTATATTGTAACGTTGGGGCAGCCAGGATGACCTGGCCTCCGGCGCAAGGCGTATGTCTGCATGAAGTGGCTCCGCTCGAACATCAAGCATGGCTCGCGGCTGGCGCTATTGGCGCTTGCGATCCAGTTCGCGCTTTCGTTCGGGCATTTCCACGGGGTTGCGGCGCAGGCCGGGCCCGCAATTGCCTCGGTTCAACAGCAGCAGCCCGCCTCCAACCCCGATTCCGATCAGCAGACTGGCGACAATTGCGCGATCTGCGCCGTCATGGCGCTGGCAAACACCGTCCTGTTTGCAACGCCGCCGGTTCTGCTGCTGCCGCAGGCGGTCGAATTCCTGTACCTCGCCACCGACGCCGAGTTCATGCACCTGAACTCGGCCCGCGTCGCGTTCCAGCCGCGCGCTCCGCCCGTTTCCTGATCTCGATTGATGGATGGTTCCCGAACGATCGCCGCGCCTTGCGTGGCCGATCCACCGGGCTAATCGAAATGGTTCCGTCGCGGGTCGGCGGCAAGCGCTTTCCAGATTTGTCGACGACGAATTGGGCGGGGGCTTTATCGGGAAATTTGGGACAATGAAGTTTTGTGCAAGACGTACTCTCCTCCTCTCCAGCTCGGCGTCACTGCTGTTGGGCTTTGGCTGCCCGGTCCACTCGCAGACGCTCGCTGCTGCGGATACCGGCACAACCACGCTTCCGGGGGTCGAAGTCATCGCGCCGCAGCGTACACAACCGGCGCAGCGTCCCAAGACGCGCGTGACCACGGGGAAACCTCGTCAAACGCCTGCTGCTGCACCACCACCGCAGACCGAGGCGCAAATCGTTGCCGGTGAAAGCACGAAATTGGACGAAGCCCGCAAAAACATCGTCGCACCGGTCGGCGCCAACACCTACGAGGTCAACCACCAGGCCATCGAGGCGCTGCCGCAGGGCGCCAACAACACGCTCGACAAGGTGCTGTTGCAGACACCCGGCGTCTCGCAGGATTCCGCCGCCAGCGGCGATCTGCATATACGCAACGAGCACGGCAATATTCAGTATCGCATCAACGGAATCATGCTGCCCGACGGCGTCACCGGTTTCGGGCAGATCCTCGACAGCGGCATCATCGGCAACGTTGCCCTACTGACCGGCGCGCTGCCGGCGCAATATGGTTTGCGTACCGCGGGCGTGGTGGATATCCAGACCAAGGCGGACGCCTTCAACAATTCCGGCCTGGTCAGCGTCTATGGCGGCAGCCACCAAACCATCACGCCGTATGCCGAATATGGCGGCACGGTCGGACAAACCCAGTATTTCGTTTCCGGGCGCTATTTGACGAACAATCTGGGCATCGAAAACCCGACGCCGGAGAAGGAAGCGATACATGACCACACTTCGCAGGAAAAGGGGTTCCTCTACCTCTCGACCGTGCTCGATCCCACCAGCCGCCTGACCTTCATGAGCGGCGTATCGAACTCCGCCTATCAGATCCCGAACAATCCGGGACAGCCGTCCAACTTCACGGCATTCGGAATATCCAACTTCGATTCGTCGCAGCTCAACGAACGGCAGTACGAACTCAGTCAGTTCAACGTGATGGCCTACCAGAAATCGGTCGAGGACATCGACTACCAGATCGCCTATTTCAACCGCTACAACCAGTTGCACTTCAGGCCCGATTTACTCGGCGACCTCGTGATCAATGGGGTCGCTTCCGACGTCTACCGTCAGAGCGCCGTCAACGGCATCCAGGAAGACACCGCCTGGCGCATCGGCTACGCCCATACGCTGCGCTTTGGGTTTTCGGCCAGCGCCGAACGTTCCCTCGTCACCAACATATCGACCCTGCTGCCGGTCGACCCCGCGAGCGGCAATCCGATCGACGCGCCATTCACAATCTTCGATTCCAGCAGCAAAACCGGCTGGCTGCTCGGCACTTATTTTCAGGACGAATGGAAGATCACCAATAACCTGACCCTGAACGCAGGGCTGCGGTTCGACCAGATGTATCAATATGTCGACGCCAACCAGTTCAGTCCGCGCGCCAGCCTGACCTGGAAGCCGTTCGACGGCACCACGTTCCACGCCGGCTATGCGCGAAACTTCACCCCGCCGCCGCAGGTGGTGGCGGCGCCGGTCAATCTTGCGTTAGTACAGGGCACCACGCAACAGCCCGCGGTGAACCAGAACGATCCGGTGCTGCCGGAGCGCTCCCACGTGTTCGATGCCGGCGTAGTTCAGAAGATCCTGCCGATACCCGGTCTCGAAGTCGGCCTCGATGCCTACTACAAGATCGCGCGCGATCTGCTCGACGACGGGCAATTCGGTCAGGCCTATGTGTTGTCCGGCTTCAACTACGACAAGGCCAATAATGCCGGCCTCGAGCTCAAGACAGTCTATAACAACGGCAATTTCCGCATCTATGGCAACCTCGCCTGGGCGCGCCAGCTCGGCACCGACATCGTATCGAACCAGTATTTGTTCGACCCGGTCCGCCTGGCTTTCATCGCCAGCAACTACATCTACACCGACCACAGCCAGATTTTAACGGGGTCGGCCGGCGCTTCCTACCTCTGGAACGGCACCCGCTTCAGCGCGTCGATGATCTACGGCAGCGGACTGCGCTCGGGTTTTGCCAACACCGACCACGTGCCGTCGTACACCCAGGTCAATATGGGCGTGTCGCACGAATTCATGTTCCCGGGATGGACCAAGCCGACCACGCTGCGGTTCGATGTGGTCAACGTGTTCGACAAGATCTACGAGATCAGGGACGGCTCCGGCATCGGCGTGTTCGCGCCGCAGTTCGGGCCGCGCCGCGGCTTCTATTTCGGTATCTCGCAGAAGATCTGATGGCTGGACAAACCAGCCAGTCTATCGCGCCATGCTCCAGTCCGGGCGGATCTCGCCCGAGACATCGGTGAATGCGCCGTCGGCGAGCTCCGCGACCAGCAGCCGGCTGTAGTCGACCGGTCCCGGCATGGTGGCCCGCCCCTTCGGGACGGACTTGAAGCCGACGCGGCTGTAATAGGCCTCGTCGCCGACCAGCAGCACCAGGCGATGGCCTTTTGGCTTGGCCTCCTGCAGCGCGCGATCCAGCAGCGCCCGGCCAACGCCGCGGCCGCGGAACGGCGGCTCGACCGTCAGCGGCCCCAGCAACAAGGCCCTGGTATCGCCGATCAGGATCGGCAGTTGGCGCACCGAACCCACCAGCAGCGTCCCGATCCGTGCCGTGAACGACAGATCGAGCAGGTGATCGACATGCTCGCGCAGCCGGTACGCGCTCAGCACGAAGCGGCCGGGCCCGAAGGTGCGTTCGTGCAGCCGTTCGATGGCCTGCGCGTCGTTGGAAGTTTCGGGGAGTATTGTCAGGGAGAGGTCGCTCATGAGGCGCGGGATAGCATCTGGCAGCGGCGCGGTCCATCGCGATCAGGCTCTCAGGCGCTGGTGCCGGCCAGCTTGCGCACTCCATAAAGGGCAATTTATCTAATTCCCAAATTGGCACTTGGGCCTGATTCTAAAGGACGAAAAATCAGTCGAAAAACTGATGCTGACAAAAACGCCCCCTCCCCTTGCTGTTGGACACCGCACCACAGGCGTGATTTTATCGCGCTCAAATAAAACCAAGGGCAGAGACTGGGAATGAAGAAGTTGATTTTGGCGGGCGCCTTGGTGCTCGCGGCCCCCGATGGGCTTTCGGTCTGGTTTCCGGCTTCGTGGCGGATGTCCTCATGATAGCCGACGATTGCCGGACAATTGAAGGACTTGAACTGACGATTTTACTTCCCTGCCTTAACGAAGCGGAGACGATCGAGACCTGCATCGACAAAGCCATGTCTTACCTGGCCGGCAGCGATGTAAGGGGAGAAGTGCTTGTCGCAGATAACGGATCGACCGATGGATCGCAACAACTGGCGGCCGCGAAGGGAGCTCGTTTGGTTCAGGTGCGCGATCGAGGTTATGGGTCAGCGCTCCGGAATGGCATCTTGGCGGCGTGCGGTCGCTATGTCGTCATGGGGGACGCCGATGACAGTTACGACCTGTCAGATCTGGGGCTCTTCGTGGCGAGGCTCCGGGAAGGATATGACATCGTAATGGGCAACCGATTTCGAGGCGGGATAGCGCCTGGAGCCATGCCATTCCTGCACCGCTACTTGGGGAACCCGGTACTTAGCTTTCTCGGACGATTGTTCTTCGACGTAAAAGTAGGCGATTTCCATTGCGGCTTGCGTGCGTTCAATCGTGAAAGAGTCCAAGCTCTCAATCTTCACACGACAGGAATGGAATTTGCGAGCGAGATGCTCATCTCCGCGGCCGTACGGTCCTACCGAATTTGCGAGGTGCCAACGACTCTGAAAAAAGACGGCCGATCACGTCCGCCGCATTTGCGTACCTGGCGCGATGGATGGCGGCATTTGAGCTTCTTGCTCATGCTGAGCCCGCGATGGCTTTTCATCTATCCGGGATTTGCCCTCATGCTGTTTGGTGGCTGCATTGCGGCGTTACTATTTCCGGGTCCGGTCCAGATTACGGACGGAGTAAGTCTCGATACCCATACGTTTCTCGTTGGCGCCATCGCAATCCTGATCGGAGTTCAGAACCTGACCTGTGGTCTAATCGCGCAGCGGTTCGCGGTTACGTATCAGCTCTTGCCCGAATCGAAGTGGAATTATCGACTCGTGTCATTTCTTACATTTGAACGAGGACTGATCGTCGCGATTTCAGTTATCGGGTTGGGAACCGCGGGCTTCATCTGGTCACTCTTGACCTGGGCTTCCGTCGATTTTGGGCCTCTTGCAGATCCCATCGTCCTGAGGGTGCTCATCATCTCTCTGACAGGCATTGCGACCGGTGTTCAACTCGGGTTCACCGTCTTCTTGGCCGGTATCATGAGTATTCCGCACAGGCGCGACCAGACACTCGCTGCCATGCATCAAGACTCATCGGAAGTCACACCGAGCCGCTAGCTTGGAGCCTCAAGCCTTTGCTGCTTGACCTATGAGGCGGTCATCCCCCGATTCGGCCGGGCGCATCAGGGATGCAAACAGCAAACTCCACAGTGAAAGCATGGCGATGGGGATGGTATAATATGGGTTGAAAGTGTGGTGGGTCATGAAGAACGCCACATTCACCGCGAGATTAAAGAGCGTGACAAGTGCGGCTGACCTTATGCCGGTTCCTCTGTACAGCCGCAAAATCAGCACAACCCACGCTCCCGCAAAGATCAGCAAAACGCATTGCAGGTCTGTGACATAAGCCCAGAGGATACTGGCATCTATCCCCGGAGGTCCTAAATCGTTGGGGTCAGCCCCGTACGTTGTCGCAAAAGGACTTCCGGCGTTGATCGCGTTGGCGATCAGTGTCGGCGCGATTCCCGCCAGGTATGCCACCCCAAACAGTCCACCCTGCAGGAACGCTTCCAGTGTCCGCAATCTTAAAAAGACGAAGCCAAAAAACAGGAAATATCCAGCGGAGAGAAACAGATTTGCCAACCGGAAATTGACCGCAAGCCCGATCAGAAAGCCAATCAGCATCGTCAGAAGCACGGGATGGCGCTGCGGCGTTTTCACGAACAGACGGGCCGTCAATAAGCCCGCCAGCGCGCAATCCACCATGGTGGGCGCCATCGAATAGCTCGCCTTGGTGGGGTTGATCATCAGGTAGATAGCCACGCAGCCAAAGCCTGCTGCCAGCAACGTCGAAGCCGTGGTTCGCGCGCAATGAATTCCGAGCAGCGCAAAGCCGAAAACGACCGCGGTCGCCAACATGTAAAGCGGTATCACCTGAAAGCCTTGCGGAAACAGTGCCAGTACAAAGCCCGTTCCCGGTGGGTACTGTATGACCAGCTTTTTCGACGGCATCAGGGTGTGACAGGGTGCCTTGGCCGTATCGTGCCAGGCGGGAAACCCGATTTCCTTCAATTTTGCCGAGAGATAGCCGTCATCATCGCTCGCGATGTCGGTGTCCAGACCGCGAACGCCGAATTTCTGAAACAGATGCGCCTGCCGCAGATAGCAGATATCGTCGTAGACGCCGCGGGCTTCGCTCCAACGCGACATCGACCAGACATTGCTGGCTAGGATCAGAAAACACAGCAGGCCGCAGCCGGCCTTCAAATATTGCATCGCTTGGTCCCGGCACAGGGTGCGCCTACCGGCTTGTCGCCAAATCCGGCGAAACCCGCAAGGGCCTAGTTCCATGTCGCAATGGGCGGCCTGCCCTCGAGCACTTCCGATATCCGCAGCCGCGTGCCCACGGTTGTCTCCGCCGGCAGCGCGTCCGCCGCGAAGAAGCCGCTGGCGATGATCTCGCGGTTTGGCTCCGGCAGGCGGTCCTGCCGGAACTGCCGGACAAGGTAGACCGCGACGTGGTCGCGGCGGGAGGCGTGGCCGTTGTGGAACAGCCCGTGCAGCGCCGGTTCACCCACAATTTCGATGCGCCCCTCCTCCATCAGTTCGCGCCGCAGCGCGTCGCGGACGGTTTCGCCGACCTCGACGCCGCCGCCCGGCAGGTGCCAGCCTTCGACATAGCTGTGCTTGACCAGAAACACCCGGTTGTCGCTGTCCAGCACGAGGGCGCGAACCCCGAGCGTCATGCCGCGGGCGAAGCGCCAATAGAGATGCAAGATCTGGCGCAGCAACGGTTCAAGGCGCCTTCGCAAGGCCTGCAGGTTCATCGCCGCCGACATCCCAACTTACCGTACATTGCGCTTGATCCTTGCATCGCCGCAACGAGCTTGTCATTACATTCGAGGGACTAACAGGATATCACGAGATGACCGCGCCCTGGTTTGCTGCCGCAGGTCCGAGAAGCGGATGGGTGTGATGGCGGTATTCACTTTGGCGCATTTGTCCGATCCGCATCTTCCGCCGCTGCCCGCGGCGCGGCTGCTCGATCTCGCGGGAAAGCGGGCGCTCGGCTATCTGAACTGGACCCGCAACCGCCACAAATACTACCGGCGCGACGTGCTGGACGCGCTGGTGTCGGACATGCAGGCGCAGATGCCCGATCACATCGCGATCACGGGCGATCTCGTCAACCTCGCGCTCGAAGCCGAGTTCGCGCCATCCCGCGCGTGGCTCGCGAGCGTCGGCGCGCCCGACCGCGTCACGGTAATCCCCGGCAATCACGACGCCTATGTCCGCGCCACCAGGTATCGTTTTGCCGAAGCCTGGGGAGATTATCTCGACGGCGACGGCGCGCAGGCGGACGGCGTCACATTCCCGTCGCTGCGCCGGCGCGGCCCGCTGGCGCTGATCGGCGTATCCACGGCAGTGCCGACACCGCCGCTGATGGCGACCGGAACGCTCGGGCGCACCCAACTCGATGCGCTCGAGCGGCTGCTGGCGTCGCTTGCCGCCGAGCAGACCTTTCGCGTGCTGCTGATCCATCACCCGCTGCGTTCGGATTCGCGCATCAAGCGGCTGACCGATTCGCAACCGCTGCTTGCGCTGTTGAAAGCGCACGGCGTGGAGCTGGTGCTGCACGGGCACGATCACGTGCATTCGACGATCTGGATCGAGGGACCGAACGGCACAATACCGGTCGTCGGCGTGCCGTCGGCGTCGGCGCTGGCGCATGGCCGCTATCCGGCCGCCGCCTATAATTTGTTTGCGATCGCGCGTGACGGCGCGGCGTGGCGGGTCGAGCTGACCGTGCGCGGCATCGATGAGGCGCGGCGGGTCCGACAGTTGCGGCAGGTCCGGTTGAACTAGAGGCTGCGCAAGGCCGCAAACAGCGCGAGCCCGAACAGCGCGGCGGCGCCGATGACAAAGCCGAGCGCGAAGGTCCAGAAGCCGCTGCGGCGCGGTTTTTCCACGGCGACCGGCTCCGGCGCTCGCGTTGCGACCAGCGCATGTTCGCGCTCGATCATGCGGCGGGCGACATAGTCGGTGACGGCGTCGACGATCGCGGCGACATCGTGGGACTCGGCGATCACGATGCGGCCGAAACGGGTGTCCTGCACGAAGCGGTAGATTCGCTTGTCGCGTCCCATCAGGACATGGGCGACCACATCGATCCACAGCCGCGGCGTTTCACCCTGGCTGATGCCGCGATCGAACAGATCGATCGTATCGGGCACCTGCGCGAACAGGGGATCGAGCGCCTCGTTCAGAATCTCGAGCCGCGCCACTTCGGCGTCGCGCAGGTCGACGACGACGCCGGTGCGATCGGCGGCCTCGATCCGCGCCTGCCGGAGCGCATCGCGCAGCCGGATCGGACGGGTTTCGCTGGCCGCACTGCTTCCGGTATTTTGCGCGTCTGACATCCGCTGGATTCGCCTCTGTGCCGATGGTCTCACCCCTTAACCTATCAGTAACCACGTTTTCCGCAAAGGCTCTTTGTTCCCAATGGCTTACGCCTTTGGTTTTTTGTTCTGGTTTCACCTCGCCCCGCTTGCGGGGGAGAGGTCGCCGCGCCCTTGCGCGGCGGGTGAGGGGGACTCTCCGCAAGTCCCGGTGCCGAGAGGGCCCCTCACCATAGCCGATGCTTCGCATCCGCGTTCTTCTATCAAGAACGGCGGCCGAAGGCCGCCTATGCCCTCTCCCCGCGAAGAGCGGGGAGAGGGAGATGAGGGGGACCAGACGCAAACGGTCCCACCCGGATGACCCGGATGGGACCACTCGTCCTTGGACGTCTTCTTCCAGGGTTAGGCCGAGACGCGGGCGGGCTCTTCCACGATGGAAAAACGAACGCCGGCCTTGTGACGATTCTCTTCGGAGACCACGCGCCAGGCATCCTCGGCTTCCTTGCGGGTCTTGAACGGACCCTGCACCTGGGCCGAGCCTTCCACGAGCTTGTGGAAGTTCATCGAACCGAACTCGCCGCCAATCACCCAGAA
>JGI12635J15846_10002844_pt1 | contig 15103 bp, 16 predicted proteins | sample BlaSpr_A8_OM2_M2_FD_15846 | JGI IMG/M metagenome (IMG submission 15846) | reverse complement strand
AGCCAGTCATGAAACGGACTGCCTCATTGATCTGCTGCGGCTTCAAACCGAGTTGGAAGGCCAGCTTGCGCGCTTGGAAAGGTTCCAAGCCCAGCCCAGGATCGATATACTCCTTGAGAATTGCGTTGGGATCCTCCGCTGCGACTTGCTCAATTTCCATGCCACCGGAACGCGACGCCATAAATACAGGCTTCGCTTCGGCGCGGTCGATCACGGCTCCGAGATAAAGCTCCCTCTCGATAGGCAGCGTTTCCTCGATCAGCAAACGGCGCACGATATGCCCTTCAGGGCCAGTCTGATGAGTTACCAGATTCATGCCGAGTATTCTTGTGGCAAGATCCACCGCTTCTTCGACGGATTTGGCTATCTTCACGCCGCCGCCTTTGCCGCGTCCGCCAGCGTGAATCTGGGCTTTCACCACAACTCCGCTCGCGCCGGTGCTGAAAAGATTTTCTGCCGCAATCTTCGCTTCTTCCACGGTGGTCGCCATCTCTCCTCGCGGCACCGCGACCCCATATTTCTTGAGGATATTTTTCGCCTGGTACTCATGAATCTTCATAGATAAATTACCGGCTCAGTATTAAGTGGCAGGACGCTTGCGGATCGAATGTAAGCAGCGAACTTTAGATTTTATAGAATGACGGAGGCATTGGGCAAACGAACTATGCCGCCGGAAGTTGTCCGTGCAACTCCAAAACGTGTGAAAGAGCCTGCGCCACGAGGTGGGCCATCCGCATCGCGCCAAGACTAGAAAGATGAACTCCGTCCGAAGTTGCATCTGCTCCACTGACCACACCAGCGAAATACCGTTTGGGAATCAGAAATACACCGTACTTCATAGCGAGTCGCCGCTGAATCTGACCGTATGCGATCTTGTGCGGCAGCAAGGGCAATTCGAACATCACCACAATACGCCCGGGGGCGGCTAACTCTGAAAGAGTCGCGTCGAGGCCTTGCGCGAATTCTCTGTATGGTGTTCCCAAAAGCAAATCGTTTCCGCCGATCTCAACCATTACGACACGATCCTCCGGCTTGACTTGGCTTGCCATGGCCTCCCCGTCCAATGCTTGGGCGCCAGGCCGAGCTAGATTCTTGACTGGCACTCCGGTCGATTCCTGCATAACAACTGGCCAAGAGGACACGCGTGAATCAATGCCCGAAGAGATTGAATCGCCTATCACCACCAAGTGATCGCTTGGCACACCGGTGATCACAGGCATTGTGCGGCGGGAAAACTCCAAGAGAGAAAGCACCAGTGTTAGCATAAACAGAGCCGCTCCCGCTCCGCCTCGCACTCCGGCCAAAGTCTTACCGGGGGCGGTTCTTCGACAAAATAAACCACGTGGCGAAGAGTGCTAAGAAAATCGCATCTATGATCCATGAAAATGGGGGACAGGCCATCACGGTCAGAACCAACGCCAACCACGCGACCACACTCCGAAGTCGCAACATCATCTGACGTTTCAAGAATGGTGAAACGACGATCGCCAACATGAGAATTGCCACACCTGCATATAGAGACTCACCCGATGCAAAGTACAACGCGACAGGATTCATCGTAGAAATCCTACCAACACTTCTCCCAACAAGTAAGGCGCACACGCGTGTCCGAGAAATCAGAGGCCGATGGTACCCTTATAGCCGGCCATGATCCTCGACGCGCTCCATCGCATCGCCAATCACCGCGAATCGCTCTCGCGAGAGGAGGCGCACGCCGTCATGGCTGAAATCCTCGCGGGAAAATGTTCCGATGCGCAGATTGCCGCATTCCTGGTTGCGCTTCACATGAAAGGGGAAACCGTCGAGGAAATTGTTGGTTTTGCCGAGGCGATTCGCGCCGCGGCGACTCCTCTGAGCATTCATGAGAACTCAATGGTCGACGTCAGCGGCACTGGACGCGAGGCGCTGGTCGACACCTGTGGCACCGGGGGCGATGCCAGCGGAACATTCAATGTCTCGACTGCCACGGCTTTTGTCGCCGCCGGCGCCGGCGTGCGCACTGCCAAGCATGGCAACCGGAGCGTCACATCCAAATGCGGTTCTGCGGATGTCATCGAAGCTCTGGGCGTGAACATCAATCTCTCTCCGGAACGTCTGGCGGCGTGCCTCGCGAAACTCGGAATCGTCTTTCTCTATGCGCCCGCAATGCATTCGGCGATGAAGCACGTTCAGAATGCACGACGCGAATTGCGGCTCCGAACGGTTTTCAATTTGTTGGGTCCGCTTACAAATCCGGCGCAGGCTTCGGCGCAAGTTGTGGGCGTGTATTCGGTTGAGTTGGTAGAGAAGCTCGCAGAAGCTCTCAGCATGCTGGGATTGCAGCGGGCAATGGTCGTTCATGGGCTGGATGGCCTCGACGAGATTACGATCACTGGGCCGACCCGCATCGCTGAAGTTCGCGGAGGAGCGGTTCGAAGCTACGAAGTCACGCCAGAGGAATGTGGATTAGCCCGCGCTCCGATCGAAGAAATTGCCGGAGGCGATGCGGCAGAAAACGCAAGCATTATTCGAGAAGTTCTGGCTGGGAAGAAATCTCCGCGAAGGGATGTTGTTCTATTGAATACGGCTGCGGCACTCGTAGTGGCAGGGAAGGCCGATCGTCTGAGCGATGCAATCCCGCTGGCGGCGAAATCGATTGATTCAGGCGCGGCGGCAGGAAAACTGGAAGCTCTGGTGAGATTTATGAATGCGTAGAATTGGGACAGTGCGCTTGATTTTGGGTGGCGCAGCGGTTTACCGCCGCGAGGAGCCACCGTTCAGACTGGCTTTTAGCCGCTGAGGTCGGCCGGGGTCGCGGAACAACACGAGTCATGCAGGGAGGTGCCATTCTACTTTTCTCGCGCTACCACAAACTCCGGCGCCCACAACAATGCCCGCTTGATCTCACCTTCCGGAAAATTACAGATCGCGTTGCGCGCGAGTTCCGCGTACCGCAAAGCACACTCATTAGTTGCATCGAGTGATCCATAGCGGTTGAGGATCGCGAGTATCTCGGCATGTGTGCACCCGTCGACGGTACACTCCTCGACCACTTTGGCGATCAGACGCCGTTCAGCCGCGGTGCATCGCTCAAGGGAGTGGATGACCGCCATCGTCACTTTCCCCTCTCGCAGGTCGCTTGCGACAGGCTTGCCGAGGACGGTCTCGGAAGCGGTCAAATCGAGCACGTCATCCACGATCTGAAAAGCCATGCCTAAGTCGCGGCCGTACTGCGCCAGATTCTCTTCCTGCTCGGGCGTGGCGCCGCCAAGAATGGCGCCCATTCTCATGCATACCGAAAATAGACAGGCAGTCTTGCGAAAGATTAGGTCGAAGTACTCGTCCAGAGAAATCAGTTTTCCCAACTTCTCTATTTGCAGAAGCTCGCCCTCGACCATTTGCTGAGTGAGATCTATAAGAGTGTCGAGAATGCGAAAGTTGCGCTCCTGCAATGCGACTTTGAAAGCCTGCATGTAGAGCCAATCGCCGGCGAGCACGCACTTCGAATTTCCCCACTGGGTATTGGCCGCAGGACGACCACGCCTGATTTGAGCTTCATCGATGATGTCATCGTGCACCAGCGTCGCAGTGTGAATGATCTCCACTACCGCGCCTAGCCTGACCGCGCCACGACCCTGATAATCGAAAAGCTTCGACGACAGCAGCAGCAGCGCCGGGCGGATGCGCTTTCCGCCCCCGTTTCGCAGGTATTCGCCAATCTCGGTGATCGCCTCGACTCCCGAAACGGTGTCCCGCCCAAACTCGCGCTCAATGGCGGAGAGATCTTCGCGAAGCAATTCGAAGATTTCTTTTCCGTTAATGGCGGCGGGTGTGCTCATTTGTCGTCTCAATTCAGCGTGCACTTGCAATCAGCTTTCCCGGCGTTGCTAATTCGTCCGATAATTCGTGAACTGCAAATCAATGCCGAAATCCTGCTGCTTCAACAGCGCGATGACTTGCTGCAACGAATCGCGGTCTTTTCCGCTCACCCGCACAAGGTCTCCCTGAATCGAACCGTTCACTTTAGTCTTTGAATCCTTGATTACCTTCACAATTTCCTTGGCCTTCTCGATCGCGATTCCCTGTTGCATGGTAATTTTCTGCTTCGCCGTAGCTCCGGCAGCGGGCTCGACCGGGCCATAGGTTAGGCCTTTCAAAGAGACACCCCGCTTCACCAGTTTCTGCTGAAAGATGTCGTTAACGGCTTTCAACTTGTAATCGTCAATCGAGTGCAGAACGATGGCGTCCTTGCCCTCGAGTTCGATATTCGATTTCGAATCCTTCAAATCGAAGCGTGTGTGGATCTCTTTCAGCGCCTGCTGAATTGCGTTCGCGACTTCCTGCAAGTCGAGCTTGCTTACGATGTCAAATGTGTTCTCTGGCATGATCGATTCATCCGTGGCGGCACGCCGCTTAAGCGCCACTCTACCAAATAGATGCATTAACAAGCTAAATGGAGTTGAGCTTTTCGTGAAGCGAAAAGAAGCGATAGAAGTTCTTGGCGGTCTGCAATCCAATCTCTTCGGTCGATAGATCGCGGATTTCCCCCAATTGACGCGCCACCTCCGTGACGAATGCTGGCTCATTTCGCTTGCCTCGATGCGGTATAGGCGCCAGGAATGGGCAGTCGGTTTCAATCAGAATGCGGTCGAGCGGCACATCCTTAGCTGCGTCGCGAATCTGTTGCGCCTTGGGAAAAGTTATGTTGCCCGCGAAAGAGATGTTGAACCCCATATCGAGCGCCCGTTTCGCGTGATGCGAGGTTCCGGTAAAACAGTGCAGAATGCCACCCAGCGCGGTTGAGGACCACTGTTCCCCCAAAATCCTGAGGCAATCTTCCCACGCATTATCGCTATTTTCCGAGGGCCTGCAATGAATGATGACAGGCAGCTCGGCCGTCCGCGCAAGTTGCAGCTGCTTCAAAAATACCTGCTGCTGGATGTCTCGCGGCGAGTGATCGTAATAGTAGTCCAAACCAATTTCGCCCCACGCGATGACCTTAGGACGTTTCGCAAGTGCTGCGAGTTCTTCGAAGGTTGCATCGGTGGCGAGTTTGGCTTCGTGCGGATGGATCCCAACCGTGGCGTAGATGAAATCATGCTGCGCCGCCAGTTGAATCGCGCAGTCTAGGGAACCGGGACCGTCTCCGATTCCAATCGCGAGAATGGTTTCGATCTTATTCTCGCGAGCACGTGCAATCACTTGCTCGCGGTCGGGATCGTACCGCTCCCCGTCAAGATGCGCATGAGAATCAACAAACATTTCTTGTGTGGGGACGGGCGCCCCCGCCCGCCCAGGCCGAGTGAAACTCGGCAGGAATTTTGCTACTTCAACCGCGTCCCGACCGGTACATCTTCCAAAAACCCCGCCAGCACTGCCTTCCCGCCATCCGTAGACGCCGCCACCACCATGCCGTTCGACTCCAAGCCGCGCATTTTCCGCGGCGCAAGATTGGCAACGATCACGACTTTGCGTCCGATGAGCGATTCAGGTGTATAAGACTCAGCAATCCCGGCGAGAATCTGCCGAGTTTCGGTTCCGAGATCCACTTCGAGGCGCAGTAATTTGTCGGCTTTGGGCACGCGCTCCGCAACCTTCACTAGGGCGACCCGAAGCTCGACCTTTGCAAAATCATCGATGCTGATTTTCGCGTCCGCAGCCGGAGCACTAACGTCGGCCAGGGCCTTTGGTTCACCTTCAAGCCTGTTGGTCGGCCCTCCGGAAGAAGGTTTCGGTTCGATCACAGCTGCTCCGCTGCGTTCTTGCTCTTCCATCTGTTGCATCCTTTCGACCGAGCTCTTATCGGCGCGCGGAAACACGGCTTCAACGGCGCCAAGTCTTGTTCCCGGCTGAAGCTGTCCCCATTCTATTGCGGAGAGGTCAAATTTCTGGATATCGCCCAACCCGAGCTGCGACCATATCTTCGCCGTAGCATCCGGAATTACTGAGTGAGCGAGCGCGGTGACAATTCGCAGAGCTTCCGCGGAAGTGTAAAGGACGGTCGCCAAACGTCGTTTGCTGGCCTCATCTGTCTTCTCTCCCAGTGACCACGGAGCGTTTTCAACGATGTACTTATCCACGACCGCCACCAATGCCCACGCTGCCTCCAGAGCACGGGAGAACTGTTGCTGATCGAAAAATCCGTTGTAGGATTCGATTGTCTTTCTCGCTGTGTCCGCAATTGCTTCATCACCGGTGAGCGCCGCGGGCGAGGGGATGGAACCATTTGAATATCGTGTGATCATGATAAGCGTGCGGCTCGCAAGATTTCCCAAGCCATTCGCCAGGTCTGAGTTGTACCGCTGCACCAGCGCGTCGAATGAGAAAGAGCCATCCTGTCCGAATACGATCTCGCGCAACAAAAAGTAACGCAGCGCATCCGCTCCAAGCACGTCCAGAATCGTCTCCGTCCGCACAATATTTCCGCGCGACTTGGACATCTTGCTCTCTTCGAAAAGTAGCCATCCATGCGCCACAATGCTCTTTGGCATGGCGAGTCCGGCGGCCATCAGCAAAGCCGGCCAATACACGCAATGGAAGCGGACGATTTCTTTTCCGATCATCTGCAAATCGGCCGGCCAGTATTTCTTGAATGCATCTTGCGCGCCCTGATGGGATGATCCGAAACCGATCGCCGTAATGTAATTTGCAAGCGCCTCCACCCAGACGTAGATCACATGTTTCAGATCGTCGGGAACAGGAATGCCCCATGAAAATGTGCTTCGACTGATGGAAAGATCGCGCAGGCCAGAGCGCACGAACGACGCCACTTCATTGCGCCTCGTCTCCGGGCGAATGAAATTCGGGTCGTCGTAAAGCGCGAGTAGCTGGTCTTGAAACGCGGAAAGCTTGAAGAAATAATTTTCCTCGTGAACCGTCTCCGTTGGGCGCCCGCATTCCGAACAAGGCTCTCCGGGGCCGACGTCCACGTATAGCTCGTCAAAAACACAGTACTGCCCGGTATAGCTTCCCTTGTAGATGTATCCGTTGTCGCGGATAACCCGCCATAGTTCTTGCACACGTCGTATATGCCGTTCTTCCGTGGTGCGGATAAAGTCATCGTTGCTGATGCCCATGCGCTTCCACAAAACCCGAAACTTGTTCGAGACTTCGTCCGCAAATTCCTGCGGAGTCTTGCCCGCGGCTAGAGCGGCCCGCTCGATCTTCTGGCCATGCTCGTCGGTGCCCGTCAAAAAAAACGTGTCGGCTCCGAGCATGCGTTGCCGCCGCGCAATCGCATCGCACGCAATGGTTGTATACGCGTGTCCAATGTGTGGACGCGCGTTGACGTAATAAATCGGCGTGGTGATGTAAAACTTCTTAGTCATTTAGGACTTTATTCCGAACGACGAAACTCTTCGAACCAGAGAGATCACGGAGGCGCACATAGAAAATCAAAAGAAACAGCACTTGCATTCCTCTGCGTTTCTCTGTGCCCTCTGGTTAAAGTGTTTTTAAGCGCGAACTTTCATCATAGGGAAGCGCGCCATCGCCGTCAAACCTGCGCCGTTCGTGCGCTCTGCTACAATCGCTATCTTCTTCAATCACTTAGAGGGACTCTTGTACCGCGATTTGGAACTCCGGCTGAGCCAGCATATTCGAGATTTCGTTCGCCGCACTTATGATCTCGACCTGCCCAGAATTGTGGTGGAGCAGCCGCCGCGAGTTGAGTTAGGCGAATACGCTCTGCCGCTGGCCTTTGAACTAGCGAAAAAACTTCGTAAGGCTCCGCGAAAAATTGCTGAAGAAATTGTGAACGGCATCGGCCCTATTGAGGGATTCGATAAATTGGAAGTCGCGGGCGCCGGGTATATCAATGCTCGCCTGACCCGCAAAGAATTAGCCTCTTCGCTCGCAGCTGACGAGAAGCCAAACTTTGCAGTTCCCCAGGGCAAAGTGCTGGTCGAGCACTCCAGCATTAACCCCAACAAGGCCGCCCACATTGGCCATTTGCGAAACGCAATTCTCGGCGATACGTTCGTTCGCTTGTTGCGCTTTTCCGGCAGAGAGGTCGACGTTCAGAACTACATCGACAATACTGGCGTGCAAGTGGCGGATGTTGTCGTCGGTTTTTTGCACATTCAGAACAAGTCGTTGGATGCAATCGAGCAGCTCGCCCGCGAGCCGCGATTCGATTACTACTGCTGGGACCTCTACGCGCGTGTCTCGCAGTGGTATCAGGAAAACAAGGAAAATCTGCAGATTCGTTCGCACACATTACACGAAATCGAGCAGGGCGGGAACCAGGCTTCAGCGGCTGCTGATGTGATCTCGATTGCTGTGCTTCGCCGGCATCTCGAAACCATGGACCGCCTCGATATTGAGTACGACTTTTTGCCGCGCGAGAGCGAGATTCTGCACCTCCATTTCTGGGACGCAGCGTTCGAAAAGTTGAAAGCCAGTGGCGTGCTGTTCTTTGAGAACGAGGGTAAGAACAAAGGATGTTGGGTGATGCGGCGCGGCGGAACTCGGGAAATCGCTCCAGGACAAAACGCAGAAGCTGAGATAAGGCCGGAGGATTTGCGTGTGGATACATACGCCCCCGTTAGTGAGGGGGCCGCCCAAGGCGCTGGTGATGTGGCGGTGCGCATTACGCATGTCCCAACCAAACTCGTCGTGATTTCCGACACGGAGAAATCGAAACAGAAGAATCGCGAACGGGCCATGACTCTCCTGCGCTCCAGACTCCGCGAACTCCAAGAAGCGAAGAATGAAGCGGTAAAAGCTGAAACCGAGGACGCGAACGCAATTTCTGAAGAAGACCAAAAAGTTATCGTGCGTTCGAACGGCACCGTCGGCTATGTTGGCAAAGACATTGCGTACCACATGTGGAAGTTCGGATTGTTGGGCCGCAATTTCGAATATCTAAAATTCTATCGATATCCCAACGGCCACGATTGCTGGATATCGGGCACCGAGGGCGTTCCCGACCATCCGCATTTTGGAGACGTATCGGAAATTTACAACGTCATTGACGCCCGGCAGTCAGAGGCGCAGAACACGGTGATCGATGCCCTGCGCGGCCTCGGCTACAACGATCAAGCGGATCACTACACACATTTTTCCTACGAAATGGTTGCGCTGACCCCTCGTTGCGCCGCGGAACTCGGATACGAGTTATCGGAAGAAGATAGCAAGAGACCCTACGTTGAAGTCTCCGGCCGCAAGGGTTTCGGCGTGAAGGCGGACGATCTTCTTGATCAGCTCATCGCGTCGGCAAAAGCGGAAGTCGATTCCCGGCATCCGCAATTAGCCGATGAAGAGCGATCCACGATTGCAACTCAAATTGCCGTCGGTGCATTGCGTTACTTCATGCTCAAGTTCACCAAGCAGTCCGTGATCGCGTTCGATTTCAAAGAAGCGCTTAGTTTTGAAGGTGAAACCGGTCCCTACGCGCAATACGCCGTAGTTCGTGCCACCAACATCTTTCGCAAAGCGGGAATCGAGCCGGAGAGTTTTGAAAAAGATGCAGCTGCGACTAAGTTCGATCAGCACCTCAACGGTTCGGAGGCAAATGACATTTGGGAACTCTGGCTGGCGGCTTCGAAAACTTCATACGTGGTTGATCAATGCATCGCCACGACCGAGCCCGCTTATTTGGCCAAACATGCTTTTCAATTAGCACAGCTCTTTAATTCTTTTTACCATCAGCATCCCATTCTTAGTGAATCCGATGAAGAGCGGAAAGAGTTTCTCCTCGCGACAGTTTTTGTCGTGCGCCGTGAATTAACGCGAGCACTGGCGGTGATGGGAATCTCCGTGCCAGCGGTAATGTGACCACTAACTCTTTCCGCGTCCGCCCAGCATCAGTCCCGCGCCAACAACCAGAAGCACGATGCTCACCGCGGGAGGCACGCGCTCTTCATGATGTGTTGTGACTCCCATATGAAGGTCTCCGGCGCTGACCCCATGTTCCTCAGAATGGGGCAGAGGAACAAAGAACGAACAGATTCCCAGCGCCAGGACGATTAATCCGACAATAAACAAAGCCTTCATAGAAATCTCCAAAGAAGCGACGGTGCCCCACATCTGCCGCTCTTTGGCAGATGTGGGTCTTTAAAGCAACTAACTGCCGAACTCCCGCGCAAACTCGATCAATGACCGCACCGCAATTCCCGACGGTCCTTTCGCAATCCACGGCTTGCTCTCTTCCGTCCAGGCTGTTCCGGCGATGTCCAAATGCAACCAAGGCGTGTCCTCCGCAAATTCTTTCAGGAACATCGCCGCATTGATTGCGCCTCCCCACCGTCCGCCGGAATTGACGATATCCGCGATATTGGAATTGATGTTCTCCTTGTATTCATCATCCAGAGGCAACCGCCAGAACTTTTCTCCGGCGTTTTCGTTCGCCTTGCTAAACCGTTCATACATTTTGTCGTCATTCGCAAAGACTCCAGCGTTGACGGACCCAAGCGCGACCACGACCGCCCCGGTCAGCGTGGCAGCATCGATCAAGTGAGTGCAGCCGAGTTGCCGAGCGTAAGAGAGGCCATCGGCGAGCACCAGGCGTCCTTCAGCATCCGTATTGATGATCTCGATGGACTTTCCAGACATGGAAATCTGCACGTCCCCGGGCTTTTGAGCTTTGCCGGAAGGCATGTTCTCGGAGGCACAAATAATCGCTGTGACTTTCACCTTCGGCTTCAACAGTGCGATGCCGCGCATAACTCCCAGCATAGCCGCGCCACCAGCCATGTCGTATTTCATCTTCTCCATTCCGTCCGCGGGCTTGATGGAGATTCCGCCACTATCGAAAGTGATCGCTTTGCCCACCAGTCCCAGTAGAGGCTTCTCGGGCGCGCCTGCCGGTTGGTAACGCAACACAATCAGCGCGGGAGGTTCATCCGATCCCTGCGAAACTCCCCAGAATGCGCCCATCTTCAATTCGCGGATTTTCGCCCCGTCCAACACTTCGCACTTCAGGCCAACTTCTTCCGCCATTTTCCGCGCCCGCTCCGCGATCATGGTTGGAGTCATGTGATTTCCCGGCTCATTCACCAGGTCGCGAGTAAAATTTTGCGATTCTCCTATCACGCGAGCCTGATCCATGGCCTGCTGCAATGCCGCTTGATTGCCGCGAGTCACCACCGTCACCGAATCGATCTTCCGGTCTTTGCGATCACTCTTATAAGTGTCAGGATCGAAGTTGCCTATGAATGCGCCTTCCACGATCGCATTCACCGCGTCTTCGTTCTTGATGTTTTCGACAGGTGCGAGAAATGCAAAACTACGAATGCCTCTTGATTTCAGATATCGCGCCGCCGCCCCAGCCAACTTTCTTAATTCCGGCGCGTTGAAATTTTTCACCTTGCCCCCGCCAATTAACAAAAGCCGTTTAGCCTTCAACTTTGCGGGATGATGCAGCAACGTTGTCTCGAAAAGCTTGCCAGAAATCTCGCCGCTCCCGACGATTTCCTGGGCCGCATCTTTGACCGCAGCATCGCTGGTTTCGATAAATATTTCCGGTTTTTCTTTTGTGCCTCGATCCAGCGCAACCGCGACCAGGCATTCAGTTTCAACTTCCGCAGGATTTACAACAGAAAGATTTGTTTTCATGGATGGTGACAGTATCGATGGGAAGAAGGGAAAAGTGCAAGCCGGACAGGTGGGCCACCTTTGAGAGACTTTGATTTCGCTTGGAATCATCACGACCGAGGGTGCCCCATCTTTGCGCGGTTTTCGCAAAGGTGGGTATTCCGACTGTGTGCAGTAGAAGGGTTCTGATTCTTTCAAACTACGCCCACGTCCTCGTCACACGTTGATATGATCCTCAGTAGATCAAGCCCTGCACGAGTGGGACAGTACTCGGAACAAACATATGGCGTTTGCAAAACGTACATTCTTGGTCGGGTTCGTGGTGTTTTTCATGGCAGTAGTGCTCTTGGGAATCTTCTCTCCGAGCACTTCGCGTGTCTTCTTGAATCATCGCCGTGCCGTGGAAAGCGTTCGAGAACTGAACCGAGCCGAATACAACTATGCGGCACAGCATCCGAATGCGGGGTTTGCGTGCAATCTTAGTGATCTCGGAGGACCAGGCTCAGAAACACTGTCCGGAGTCGGCTTTGTGGACCGGGTCTTAGCATCTGGAACAAAGTCTTCGTACCACTTCGAAATCCGTTGTCCCCAAGGTGGCAGTGAAATGGTGACAGGCTACACCATCACCGCCACGCCGGTAGAACCAGGAACGACTGGCAAGTATGCGTTGTGCACAAACCAAGGCAGAGAGATTTGGTACAGTGAAAACGGATCGGCGGTAGACTGCCTAGCAACGCACAAAACAATCGAGCGGAAGTACAGGTGATAGATCGGAGTACTCGGCAGCCTCGATTTTTACCCGTCGGGTTTGGTAATGACTTTACCCATCCTTCAACCCTACGGATCGTAGACCGAACTCCCATACCCTTGGCGTCGCGCGGATTCTTGCATGTCCTCGAGGCGCTTCTTCTGCTCCGCTAATTGCGCCTGCCCCCGCTCCACTGCCTGTTGCTTTTCTTTCTGCCGTTCATTCCATTGCACGCAGCCGGAGACGCAATTACCTGGGGCGAAATGAATTGAGTCATTCAGCTTGTCAATTGAGTTTTGCAGAGAAGCAACAGCATTTTTCTGCGCTTCAATCTGCGATTTCCATTGCTCGGCGGGAATCTTTGCGCCTCCAGAAGTGGATGAGGATGGAGCATTTCCTTGCCTTACATCATCCTGCGTGGAAGGCTGGGCGTCCGCTTCAGAATGCTCCGGAATCTCTTCATTGGTTATGACTTTTGTGGGTTTGGATGATTGCGTAGCTTTGGTGTCAGCATCTTGATTCTGTTGTTTTTGCTTTCGCGCCTGGCGTGCAACGTCGCCCAGCGATGGTGAATCCTGACCAATCGCCAAAAGCGTAAGCAGGGAGGTGACGGCTGAAATTAGGAAAACTTTACCAGTCCTTGGCATGGAAGACCTCGCTGAGCTGCCACTGGAAAACAACGGCGTCTCTGAGGAATGATATTTTCCCCTGCGGAAAACCTGAAGTTACGCAAGGACAGCGCAAAAACAACCCTCCGGGATGTCCCGGAGGGTATGCATCGCTGAATCGATTGCCTCTGGCTATCGATGATTGTCTCCACCGTGGCCGTGGTCATCGTCATGATGTTCGTCCCCGTGGCCGTTGCCGTGATCTTCATGGTCCCAGTGGCCTTCATGAAGTTGCCACCCTTGCTGATAGTGATCGTAATGAGGATGGTTCCAATATGCGCCCTGGTAAGGCGGCTCTGCCCAGCGTCCAGCAACCCATCTGTAATGGTGGCCGTTTGGGGTCCAATAGCCCTCAACCCAGGTGTAGCCGGGACCGGGCGCATAGCCTCGCTGTTCGTAACGAACCGGCGGCGGAGCGCTGCCGATGTATACAGAAATCTGCGCTAACGATGGGACGGTGATTGCTGTCAATAACAACAGCCCACATATCCATTTCAACTTCATTGTGATCTCCTATGGAACTGCAAATGTGAAGTGCAAGAAGCGCGAGGGACGGAACGTCTGTCGCTTGCTCGGCTTAGGGGGCCGAATCTTTTTGGCGGGTCGCCTTTACCCCGGTCAAAATTCCTATTCCTACCAGAACAATTCCACCTACCAATATCCAGTGCGCCGGCACATGTAATAGGACCGCGCCGTAAATCAGCCCGGCAATCAGTATCACAAAACCGGTAATGTAAATTCCGAATGACATTTACCTAACCATAAACCCGGAGCACGATCGGCGAACAAGAATCAGTCCTCAGAGTGTAGCTAACCCACTGCCGGAGGAGTGTTCTAAATTGCACAGAACTTAGAAGACTCGGACACTTTGGTCCCGCAACTAAAGAGTGTTTGCGTGTCGCAAATGCAAAACACTCCGGAGAAATCTCCGGAGCGTCAGCCATGGTCGGCTGAATCTAGTCCTCAGTGATGGTCTTCATGATCGTCGTGATCACGCCAGTGATTATTATCGTGATTCTCGTGATCCCAGTGGCCTTCGTGCATTTCCCAGCCTTCCTGATAGTGGTCGTAATGCGGATGGTACCAATAGGCACCGGCGTATGGGGGGCGCTCCCAGCGTCCGGGAACCCAGCGATAGTGATGCCCTTGTGGTACCCAATATCCCTCGATCCAAACAAACCCCGCCTCCGGTGGGGGACCATGGCGCTCATAGCGGAGCGGGGGCGGGGGTGTTCCAATGTAAACAGAAATTTGACCGAATGCAGGGACTGCCAAAGCCGCAGTTAACAAAGCGGCACATATTCGAGTCGATTTCATATTGTCTGTCCTCGTTCAAAGTAATCAACCTAACCCAATGGGGAAGGTTGTTTCGCTTTCAGCAAAGCCGTCCTTAAGATGCCTAACTCCTCTGTGACGTAACAGAACTAGGCATACTCCAACGGGAAAGAAAGTGGCTACGATCCGCCGATGTATTTGCGCTCGACGACTGCGACTTGCTTTCCTTCGCCGGCAAGAGTCCACGCAGCGATGGTCGAGCCGGTGCCGCCCCCGAGAATCACCAGATCAAATTCTTCCGGCTGCGACTTCCTAAGAACATGGGCGGATGGAGAGGTCTCGGTACTCTTCATGCGACTTTTCCTTTCGGAACGAACGATTGGGTGTCTCGTTCTGGGCTGTAAGTTTATCCTTTAGTTACCCTACCCCCTCCCCCCTCGATTTATCAAAATATCTAGAATCAGTAACTTACCGAAAAATTTCTCGCAAAATATTCATAACAAATATCTTATAGTCAAAATCTTGAAAGCGTTGGACTTACGTGCCGATTGTGACCGCGAGCGTCCTTGCGGATATGGCTTCGTCTACTTCCTCTGCCGGTGCAATGATGGAACGAATCGGGGGCGGTGCGCAAGGTCAGATGTCACAAGATTGGGCTGTGGAAAACCTTTTCGGGGCTACGAAAATGTCGGGGTCCGAGGTGTCCAATCGTCGAACACGGCGATGAGGTGAACATCCCCATTCTAAATTTCGCAAAGGACGCGAAATTTAGAATGGGCCACCCGCCCGGTTCAATTTCGCCGGGTTATTTTTGTCGCTTGTACCTGAGCCACAAATTTCTGTAGCAAAGGCGACGAATTGTCCTTCTTCCAGATTAGGTTAAACGGGAGCCGGACAT